>Ga0075154_10000101_pt1 | contig 68013 bp, 50 predicted proteins | sample JI71714BDNA_FD_70965 | JGI IMG/M metagenome (GOLD analysis project Ga0075154, IMG submission 70965) | Wastewater effluent complex algal communities from Wisconsin, to seasonally profile nutrient transformation and Carbon sequestration -... | ecosystem: Engineered > WWTP > Effluent > Algae... | reverse complement strand
CGATGCGCAGCCGGTGGCGACTCGGCAGTGGCTGGAGGCCGTCGGGGCGACGCCGAGGCTGGCACGTGGACCGCGCTGCCGGGGACCGACGGTGCGCTGGCCGGCGTGCTGATCCAGGGTGCCGCCGCGGACCTCTACGCGCTGGCGCCACTGGCGCTGGCCCTGCCGGCCGGCACGCCGCTGCGACTGGCAACGCCGGTCGATGTCGCGACGCAAACACGCCTCGCTCTGGGCTTCGCGCTCGGTGCCTACCAGTACACGCGCTACCGGCCGGTGCTGGCGCGCTCGCCGGCGCAGCTGCAGGTCTCTGCTGGGGTCGCGGCCGAAGTCACCCGGCTGGCGGCCGCGGTCGGTTTCGCCCGTGATCTGGTCCACACGCCCACCGAGGACTGCGGTCCGGATGAGCTGCAGACCGTCATCGAGGCGCTCGCCGCGACACACGGCGGCACGGTGCGCAGCATCGTCGGTGATGCCTTGCTGGCCGAGCGCTTCCCGGCGATCCACGCGGTTGGTCGCGCCAGCCACCGGGCGCCGCGGTTGATCGAACTGGACTGGGGCGATCCGGCCCATCCGGCGGTGACGCTGGTCGGCAAGGGCGTCTGTTTCGACACCGGCGGCCTGGACGTGAAGCCGGCCGACGGCATGCTGTGGATGAAGAAAGACATGGGTGGCGCGGCGGTGGCGATTGCGCTGGCCCGTCTGGTGATGGAGCGCGGGTTGAAGCTGCGCCTGAAGCTGCTGGTGCCGGCGGTCGAGAACGCGATCGGCCCCAACGCCTACCGCCCAGGCGAAGTGATCCAGACCCGCGCGGGCTTCCGCGTCGAGATCGGCAACACCGATGCCGAGGGCCGCGTGATCCTCTGTGACGCGCTGAGTTACGCCGCCGAGGCCAAGCCGGCGCTGCTGATCGACTTCGCGACGCTGACCGGCGCGGCGCGGATCGCGCTGGGGCCGGATCTGCCCGCCACCTTCAGCAATCGCGACGGTCTGTCCGATGCGCTGATCCATGCCGGACGCCGGGTGGCCGACCCGCTGTGGCCGATGCCGCTGCCGCCGGAGTACCAGCGCTACCTCGACAGCCCGATCGCCGACTTCAACAACGCCGGTGCGACGCGGATGGGCGGGGCGATCACCGCCGCGCTGTATCTGCAGCGCTTCGTGCCGGATTCGGTGGCGTGGGCGCATCTGGACACCTACTGCTGGAATGACGCCGACCGACCGGGTCGGCCGCGCGGCGGTGAATGTCAGGGTCTGCGGGCGGCCGACGCGCTGCTCACCGCCCGCTACGGGTGAGCGAAATGACCCCGCGCAAGCTGTGGGTGGACACCGACCCGGGCGTTGACGACGCCTACGCGCTGATGCTGGCGGCGCGCCCCGGTGTCGAGCTGGTCGGTCTGTCCAGCGTCGGCGGCAATGTGGGCCTCGTCCACACCACCCGCAACGCGCGGGCGCTGGTCGAGTTGCTCCGCGTTGACGCCCCGGTGCATCCGGGCGTTGATCGGCCGCTGCTCCGGCCGGCGCCGGATGCTGCCTTCGTCCACGGGGCGGATGGTCTGGGCGATGCCGGCTTGCCGGAGCCGGCTTGGCCCGCGGCTGACTCGCATGCTGCGCTGGCGCTGATCGACGCGGCGCGCCGTCATGCCGGCGAGCTGGAGCTGGTCGCCCTCGGGCCGTTGTCGAACGTGGCGCTGGCTCTGGCGCTGGAGCCCGCGCTCGCTGGTTGGTTGAAGCGGGTGGTGGTGATGGGCGGCGCCGTTTCCGGTCATGGCAACACCACGCCGTATGCCGAATTCAACATCGGCTATGACCCGGAAGCTGCAGCGATGGTGTTCGCGCGCCTGCCGGCCGTCGAGCTGGTCGACTGGGAACTCACCCTGGCCGCCGCCCCGACGATCGTCGATTGCGAGGCGTGGATGGCGGCTGAGAGGTCGCGGGCGCGCTGGCTGCAGCGGGTCAGTCGGCAGACCCGCGCCTTTCTGGATCGGATCGGCTCGACCACCTGGGCCTGGGCTGATCCGCTGGCGATGTGGGCGTGGTGGAACCCGGCCGGCGTGACCCGCTGGCTGCCGGCGCGCATCGACGTGCCGCTGGAAGGGGCGGTACGCGGCGCGACGCTGCTGGACCGTCGCGTCGGTCCGTTCAATGCGCGGGTGGCGATGGTGGTGGACGTGCCGGCCTTTCACGCCGAGCTGGCGGCCACGCTGTTGCGGGAGTGACGCGCACCGCTGAGCACGAGGTGCGTGCTCAGCGGATCTTCGCGAGGATCCCGTCCAGCGCATCCAGCGAGTGGAAGGCCACCACCAGCTTGCCGCGACCGTTGCGATGGTCGATGCGGACCGGCGCCCCCAGTCGCTCGGCCAGATCCTGCTCCAGACGCACCACGTCCGGATGCTTGGCGCGTTCGGTCGGCTTTGCACTGGGGGGCGCCAGCGCCCGGCGCACGGCCTCCTCGGTGTCGCGCACGCTCCAGTGCTGCTCGACGGCCAGTCGCGCCAGCCGGATCTGGTCTGGCTCGGTCAGCGCCAGCAGGGCGCGACCGTGACCCATTTCGAGCGCGCCCTCGTCGAGCAACTTGCGCACCTCGGGTGCCAGCTCCAGCAGCCGCAGCAGGTTGCTGACGGCAGCTCGCGAACGGCCGACGGCTTCCGCCGCCTCGCCGTGGGTCAGCCCGAACTCGTCGATCAGCTGCCGCAGCGCCTGCGCCTCTTCCAGCGGGCTCAGATCCTCGCGCTGGATGTTCTCGACCAGGGCGACTGCGATGCTGGCCTTGTCGGGGATGTCGCGGACCAGGGCGGGAATCTCCCGCGATCCGGCCAGTTGGGCCGCCCGCCAGCGCCGTTCACCGGCAATCAGCTCGTAGCAGTCGGCGCCGATGGCACGGACCAGCACCGGCTGCACCACACCATGCGCGCGGATCGAATCGGCCAGTTCGGCTAGCTTCTGAGGGTCCATGCTGCTGCGTGGCTGGTAGCGGCCAGGGACGACCTGCTCAATTGGCAGGGCCCGAACGCGTTCGCCGATTTCGATCGACTCTTGGGCCAGGCCGGTGATCTCGCCGCCACCGAGCAGGGCATCGAGTCCGCGACCCAGGCCGCGTCTGGCTTTGGACATGATGAGGAGGCTCCAGCTGCACTCGCGGCTGCGCACTGTAGCGGTTTGGCGGCAGAACGCTGCTTCGGCCCGGCGCGCCTGCTTCAGCCTCGCAGCCCTCAGCGGCGTTCGCGAGAAAAGTCCGGCGGGCCGCCTCGCCCGGATGACGAGTGCCACCTGCTGCGGGCAGACTCAGCGGTCTGGTCGGTCGGACTCAAGTCGTCGAGGGAGTAAGGGAATGGACATTCGGCGCGTGGTGGTGGTGGACGCGGGTTGCGATCTGTCGACGATGGACCTGAAGCGGCTGGGCGTGGAGGTTTGGCCAATCGAGGTGGTGCGCGGGTCCGGCACGACACTGGATCTGCGCGACGATGCGGCGACCGCCGAGTTCTACGCCCGCTTCGAGCCGGGCCTCGCGGAAACGCGTCCGGTGCCGGCCGCGGTGGCCCGCGATCGGTTGATCGCTCTGACCGAGCACCACGATCACTTTCTGTTCGTCGGCATCGCGGCGTCGCGCTCGCCGGTCCTGCAGCGCGCCAAGCAGGCTTTCGACCAGCTGCCGCCAGCGCTGAAGTCCGGTCGCAAGCTGCGCAACCTGCCACCGCTGGCCTTTGCCGAGGTCGACAGCCAGCAGCTGTTCGCCGGGCATGCCCTGGTCGCGGCACAGGGTGCCGAGTGGCTGAAGACGCTGGATCTTGCGAGCACGTCGCAGCGGCTGCGCGCGCTGATCCCGACGGTCTATTGTTACAACGTTCCGGCCGATCTGAGGACCGTGCGCGCGCGGGCTCGCCTGAAGGGTGACGCGAGCATCAGCTTTTTCAGCTATGCGCTCGGCAGCGCGCTGGATGTCAAGCCGATCGTGCTCTGCCATCGCGGCCGCACCGGCCCGGTCGAGCGGATCCGCGGCTTCGAACGGGGTGTCGCCCGGGTCATCGATGCAGCCAAACAGGCGATGAGCGAGGGCTTGCAGGTGCCGCTGATCAGCGTGGTTTATGGTGGTCCGATTCTGGAGCTGGAACAGCTGGCTGCCTTCCGCGACCTCGACAGCACCTGCCAGCGTTACGGCGTCCGACTGTTGACCTCGACGATGGGCATCACCGGAGTGGCCAACGTGGGCCCGGGTTCCTTGTCGATCGCCTTCACTGCCGCGCGCGCGCCGATCGGCAATGTGGACGCCCTGAGCTGAGCCGCCGTGGCACGCTTGCAGAAACATCACCAATCGAGGGCCTGAGTCGATGAGCCTTCCCGAGATTCCCGGCTACCGTCCGGTCAAGCTGCTGCACGAGGGGTCGCGGGCCGAGGTGTATCTGGCCGAGCAGCGCTCCCTGCAGCGGCTGGTCACGCTGAAGCTGTTGCGCCCGGGAATGGCCGACGACCCGATGGCGCGCAAGCAGTTGATCGGTGAGGGCAAGTCCGCTGCGCGGATGAGTCACCCGAACCTGCTGGCGGTCTTCGATATCGGAGAGGTGGGCGGCCTGCCGTATATCGCCACCGAGTACCTGCCGAAGGGCACGTTGCGCGAGCGGCTGGATGGCGCCTTCGACGCGCCGACGGTGCTGCGATTGGCGCGTGATCTGGCACAGGGGCTCAAATATCTGCACGAGCAGGGCTTTCTGCATCGCGACTTGAAGCCTTCGAATGTCTATTTCCGCGACGACGGGACCGCGGTGCTGGCCGACGCCGGCATCACCCGCCAGGATCGTGCGCAGCATCCGGACGACAGCTACGCCTGGGGCAGCCCTTACTACATGTGTCCGGAGCAGGCGCAGGGTGATGCCACCGATGCGCGCAGCGATCTCTACAGCCTCGGCACCATTCTGTATGAGGTGCTGGCCGGTCGGCCGCCGTTCGAGGGCGACGATCCGATGGCGATCGTGATGGCGCACGTGCAGGACATCCCGGCGCCCCTGCCGCCGGCGACGCGCGGCTGGCAGCCGCTGATCGATCGCCTGCTGGCCAAGTCGCCCGCGGGGCGTCTGCCGGATGCGGACAAGCTGCTGGTCGCTCTGGACCGGATTGCCGTGCGACTGTTGCCGGCGGTGGCGTCACCGGCTGCGCCTTCGGAAACGATGGTTCTGCCGGCACCGTCGCCCGTCGCCCCGTCGATGCCGGCGGAGACCGTGGTCGCGGCACCCGTCTCGGCACCGTCCGTGCCCGCCGAAACCGCAGTGGCTGTGCCATTCCCACCGCCGGTGAGCGGCACGCGGGGGCGCACGCCGGCGCCCGAGCCACAGTCCACCGTGGTCCTGCCGTCTGCAACGGATGCGGGCGCAACCGTGGTCGCACCGCCGCTGTCGGGGACGCCACCGTTGCCCGCGTACCCGGCGTCGACCGTGGCACAACCGCCCATGCCACCGGCCTTCCCAAGCTCGACCGCGGCGCAGGCGCCCATGCCGCCCCCGGTGCCGGAGGGCGGTGCCACCCTGGTGCGGCCACCGGTTGCCGGCCCCTTGCCGGGTGATCTGCCGGCGCCAACGGTCCGGCGCCCGTCGCCGTGGCCGTGGATCGTCTTGTCGGTGGTGCTGGTGATTGGCACGGTATTGTTGTTCGCCTGGTGGGGCAGTCGGCGGCCCGCCGCAAGCAGCGCGCCACCGGCGCCCATCACGAATGGCGGCGACGCAGCCACCGATGGAACGATCGAGGAGTGGGTGCGGACCGCGCAGCGCTACGAGGAACGCGAGGAGTGGATCAACACCGACGGTGATGGCAACGCGGTCGAGGCCTGGCGCGCCGTGCTGCAGCGAGATCCGAACCATCCCGGCGCGAAAGCCGCGCTGATCCGGATTCGCGAGGATGCCCGCAGCCAGATCGCGGCAGCCCTTGGCAGCGGCCAGCTGACCACGGCCGCTGCGTTGCTCGAACAGGCGGTGATCGCCTTCCCGGAGGACCCGGAGTTCCAGATGAAGTTGAAGGAGATCCGCGTCGGCAGCCGCTGACGTTCAGTCGACGACCCGGTTCGGTCGTCGCCGACCCGCTAGTGTGGTGTCCCCGAAGTGATTTCTGGGCCCCCACACTGGTTCCGGCTTGGCTTGCCGCCGTCCCCGAGTTTTCAAAGGAGTCCCGCCGATGCCCGGAATCCGGATCACCCCTCGCCAGCTGGGTGCGCTTGCGCGCTACCACGAGCTGATTCAGACCTGCCGCCGACTCGGCAACATCGCTCGCGCCCGGACGCGCGTGCTGCGTGGGGAATGGTCGGCCTGCGGGATGGAGCCGGCGTCGCGCGCCAGCACCTTCGGCCGGCATGTCTTTCACGGTGTTGTCCTGACGCCACGCTCCGAGGAGGCCGCCGATCGCGGCCTGGAAGCGGACGCAGCCTTCCTCTGCTGCTACGCCGGTGTGCTGATGGACGCAACGATGCCCGTGCCCGGCGTGGTGCTGTCCAATGACCAGATGCCCGAGTTGCAGGTGGGACTCTCCGCCTGGCTGGATCCGGAGGCTCGCGACGCGCGTGGCGCAGCGGTGCTCGCGATCTTCGAGCAACTGCGCGAGGCTGGTTTCGGCGTCGTCCGGGATGACGATCCCGCCGGCGAATCCCCGGCCCCCGGTGCGCCGGAACTGATCGTGGCCGTGCGCCGCCTGTCGCTGGCCAGCCTGCTCGACGAGGATCGTCCCGGCGCCGCGGCCGGGCGTTTTTTCGCCAATGCCCTGAAGCCGCTGGAGGCGCTGGAAGACGAGCAGATCGAGACGCTGCTGCTGGCCACCGGCCATGGTGATGTCTACGAGCGCGAGCTGCCGCGCTGAATCGGTGACGGAGCGACTTCGAATGGAAGTTGCTGATCCTGCCGATCGACCCGAGTGGTTAGTTCGCCGCATCGCGTCCATGCGAGCAGTTCCGCGGGTTGGCGCCGGCGCGTTGACGCGGGGAACACGATGACGACGCCATCGCTGGGCGACTGGTTGCGACAGGCAACGACACGGCTGGGCGGCGATCACGCCCGGCTGGAGGCCGAGGTATTGGCCGGCCATGCGCTGAGCGTCAGTCGCAGCGGCCTGTACATGGCCCTGCGCGACCCGCTGTCCGCGGCGGAGCTCGGCACGCTGGACGAACTGCTGGCGCGGCGTTGCGAGGGTTGGCCGGTGGCTTATCTGACCGGTGTGCGCGAGTTCTGGTCGCTACCTTTGTACGTCTCGCCGGATGTGCTGATCCCGCGGGCGGACACCGAGACGCTGGTCGAGGCGGCGTTGGGGGCTCTGGCTGGTCGGACCGCGCCGCAGGTGCTGGACCTGGGGTGCGGCTCCGGGGCGATCGCGCTGGCCATCCGTCAGGTCTGTCGAGATGCCCGCGTGGTCGCCGTCGATGTGTCGGCGGCGGCGCTGGCCGTGGCTGCCGACAACGCCGACCGGCTCGGATTGCCGCTGGAGCTGCGTCTGGGCAGCTGGTTTGCGCCCATCGCCGCCGCCGAGCGTTTCGATCTGCTGGTCGCGAACCCGCCCTATCTGGCCGAGGACGATCCGCATCTGGACGAGGGCGACCTGCGCTTCGAGCCGCGTGGCGCGCTGGTGGCCGGTCGGGACGGATTGGCGGACCTGCAGACGATCATCGACGGCGCGCCCGACCATCTGAAGCCGGGCGGCGTGCTGTGGCTGGAACACGGCTGGACGCAAGGCGCGGCGGTTCGTGAGCGGCTGGCCGCGCGCGGCTTCCGGGCAGTCTGCAGTCGGACCGATCTGGAAGGCCGCGAACGGGTCAGCGGCGGCACCTGGGAGCCGCTCGACCACTCCGGCTGACTGCGTACAGGACCTTGGCGAATCGACCGTTCTGCGGGATTCTGAAATTCTCGTCGGGGATTTTCGACAAACGCTTGGATTTGACCGTCGGCGCCTTACTTTCCACTGATCGACTCTGGCGGATACCGCGATGGACCAGTTCACTCCCCTGTTGTTGCTGATGGCCATCGGCACCGCCGGCCTGGTCTGGCGCTGGTCCCGCGAAGGCGCCGAGATTGCGCTGGCTGCCTGCGCGCAAGTCTGCCGGGACGCGAAAGTGCAGTTGCTGGACGCCACCGTCGCGCTGTCGCGGGTGCGCTGGCGGGAAGGCGGCTTCGAGCGCTGTTACCGCTTCGAGTTCAGTCGCGACGGCAGCACGCGCTCGCCCGGGGTGATCTGGATGCGCGGCACCGTGATCGTCTACAGCGCGCTGTCCAGCGGAACGCACAGCGAGATCCTTTCCTGAGCCGGAAGGCGGTAGCGGTGAGCCTCCGGGGAACCTGGCGCGCCAGTCCGTGTCCGGCTCCGATCCGTCAGTGCAACAGGAGCGCGGCATGGTGAGCAAGGCAGGAATAGGCGCCGACCTGATCGAGGGCGGCGAGCTGCCGCATTCCGATGCGGGCGCAAAGCGGCTAGAGTCCGTCGGTATGCGCGTACTCGTCATCGAAGACAACCCCGACATCGCCGAGAACATTGCCGACTATCTCGGCGATCGCGGCCACCACGTCGAGCTGGCCGCCGACGGCTTGCAGGGCTTCCAGCTGGCGGTCACCCGCGATTACGACGTGATCGTGCTGGACCTGATGCTGCCCGGGATGGACGGGCTGGAGGTGTGTCGGCGCTTGCGGCAGGAGGCCCGTCGACCGACGCCGGTGCTGATGGCCACTGCACGGGATGCCCTGCAGCAGAAGCTGTCCGGCTTCGAGACCGGTGCCGACGACTACATGGTCAAGCCCTTCGCCCTGCAGGAGCTGGAGGCGCGGCTGTCGGTGCTGATCCGCCGCAGCAAGCCGCCGCAGGCGCGGGTACTGACGGTGGGCGAGCTGAGCTTCAACCTCGACACGCTGGTCGTCCAGCGAGCTGGCAAGCAGGTGCAGCTGAACCCGATCGCCCTGAAGCTGTTGCAGTGCCTGATGGAGGCAAGTCCGTCGGTGGTCACCCGGCAGGAGCTGGAAATGCGGGTCTGGGGCGAGGAGCTGCCGGACAGCGATTCGCTGCGCGTCCACATCCACAGCCTGCGCGCGGCGATCGACAAGCCGTGGCCCACTCATTACCTGCAGACGCGCCACGGCATTGGCTACCGCCTCGTCCCCCCCGAAGCAACACCGTAAACGGCTCCGCAGCCGCATCATCATTGCCTTCGTGCTGTTCGGCACGGGGCTCTCGGTGCTGTTCGGCATCGCCGCGGTACAGCTGCGCGCGCTGCTGGAGGACCGGCTGATCGGCCGGACGCTGGAGCGCGAGGTCGAGAGCTACGCCGCCGCTTTCCGGCAGGATCCGAGCCGGCCGGGCATCGCCTTCTCGAAGATCCAGGGCTTCGTCTACTCGCAGCGCCGCTTCGGCAACGTGCCGGAGGCGTGGCGGGACCTGCCGAATGGCGTGCATCGGCTGGTCGAGAACCGGCCGGAGGGCCGGGTCGCTTATCAGTTGGCCGTCGAGAAGGATCCGGAGGTCTGGTTCTTTCTGCGCTATGACGTAACCGAGGAGGAACGGACCCGCGGTCTCGCGGTCAGCGCGTTCATTGCGGTGGCGATCTTCTTCTCGATCGGCTCGCTGCTGGCCGGCTTCTACTTCGCCGAGCGGGTCATGAGCCCGGTATCGGAGCTGGCCCGCAAGATCGCCCGGCTGGGCCGCGGCGCCCGACCCACCGCACCACTGTCGCCGAGTTTTGCCGACGACGAGGTCGGCACGCTGGCGCAGGCGCTGGACGATTACGCCGAGCGCCTGCGCGCGCTGGTCGAGCGGGACCGCGAGTTCAACAACGACGTCTCGCATGAACTGCGCACGCCGCTGACCGTCATCCAGAGCACCACCGAGCTGCTGTTGGCCATGCCGGAGGTGTCGGAGCGGGCCAAGGCGCGGATCGACCGGATCGACCGGGCCGCCCGGCAGTCCACCGAGCTGATCACCGCGCTGCTGCACCTGTCGCGCGGTGAGCGGCAGGCGCCGAACGAGGGTGAAACCACTGCGGTCGAGGCCCTGATCCACGGCATCGTCGACATGCACCGGCCCACGCTGCGCGGCCGGGCGGTGACCGTGCAGATCGACGTGCACGGCGCGCTGCCGGTGCCGGCACCCGCCGCCGTGATCTCGGTGGTACTCGGCAATCTGGTCGGCAACGCCTTCAAGTACACCCGCGAGGGCACCGTGCGGGTCGTGGTCGGGCAGCGGCGTGTCACCGTGGATGACTCCGGGCCCGGGATCGCCGCCGCCGATCTGGAGCGGGTCTTCGAGCGGCACTACCGCGCGACGAAGGAGGGCGGCGGCGCCGGACTGGGGCTTGCCATCGTGCTCCGGCTCTGCGAGCTGTACGGCTGGCGGGTGGCGCTGACCCCGCGCGAGCCGCATGGCGTCAGTGCGGTGCTGGACTTCGGCGCCAGCGTCGCGCTGCCCGAGCCGGAAGCCGAACCGAGCGCCGACACGGTGGTGGCCGGCTAGACTCGCGCTCCCTCACGCCCAGCGGAGACGGACTTGCAGCAGCTGCCCGCGCTCGGTCCCCAGCGGATCTTCGGCCTCGACCTGATGCGCGCCACCTCGCTGGTGCTGATCATGGTGGTGCACGGCTCCTACCTGTTCGCCACCCACGCCCGCGAGGTCGTCCTCGGGCTGACGCCGGTCGGCGTGGTGGCAGTCGAGACCTTCTTCGTGCTGAGCGGTTTCCTGATCGGCCAGATCCTGCTGAAGATCTCCGAGGGCAAGCTGACACTGCAGGGCTCTCTGGTGCGGCGCTGGTTTCGCACGCTGCCGAGCTATTACCTGTTCCTGCTGCTGAACTTCGCGATCTATGCGTGGTGGATCGGCAAGCCGATCGGCGACTGGAGCTACTTCACCACGCCCGTCCTGCTGGTGCTGGCGCGGTTGGCGCTGGGTCCCGGGCCGCGCGGCTTCTTCACGGTGGCGATCGGCGCGCTGCTGCTGTATCCGCTGTTGCGCGCACTCGCCGTGACGTTCGGCGATCCGCACTGGGACGACGGCATCCGCAAGGTGGTGTGGCTGCGGCTGGACACCATGATGTATGGCGTGCTGCTCGCCGGCATCAAGTGCTACCGGCCCGACTGGTGGGCGCGACTGGGCAGCAATCTGGCCTGGGTGGGCGTGGGTCTGCTGGTGTTCTGGTTTGCGGCCTTCTTCAGCGTGGACATCCAGCAGACCGACTGGCTGAAGGTGCTGACCTTCTGCATCGTGCCGGCCGGCTGCGCCGCGTTTCTGCCGGTGCTGGATCGTTGGACGCGGGCCGGGTCGCCGTTCTGGGATCGCTGGATCACCAACCTGAGCCTGTGGTCCTACTCGATGTACCTGCTGCACTTCCTGCTGCTGGTGATCGCCCTGCACGAGTTCAGCCGCTGGACCGAGCCCTCGCTGACCTGGGCCTGGGTCGTGTTCCTCGGCTGGGCTTTCGCCACCGGCGCGATCGGCGGGCAGGTCTGGCGGCGCTTCGAGCTGCCGACCACCAATCTGCGCGAACGCTTCTTCAAGGCCTGAGATGACCTCACCCGATCCGCGGTCTACCGTGACTGCCCCGGCACCCGGCGTCGGCAGATGGCTGCCGTGGATTGCAATCGCGTCGATGCTGGTCGGTCTGGACCTGGGTCTGCGGCTGGCCGCGCTGATCGGACCATGGCTGGCCACGACGCCATGGCCGGCAGTGCTGCGCGAGCCGGTGCTGCTGTACGTCAACTTCGTCGCTGCGGTGCTGCCGCTGACGCTGATCGAGCACTGGACCTCCGGGACCGGGCAGCCACGACCGTTGCTGCGCGGGCTGCTGTTCTGGGCGGTGGCGATCCTGCTGGCGTGGCTGGTGACGCTGCTGACCCGCGAGATTCTCGCCGCCATCGGCCTGAAGCCGCTGCTGAGCCTGAAGGCGCTGTCGGATCTGCCGGCGCCGCTGGCCTGGCTCAGCGGCGCCGGGCTGCTGTGGCTGATGATGGTGACTTACGATTTCTTCTATTACTGGTTCCATCGCAGGCAGCACACGTATGGCTGGCTCTGGCGGGTGCACCGGGCCCATCACGCGATCGACGATCTGTCGGCGGCGAACAACTATCACCACGCGCTGGAAGACCTGTTGCGCCTGCCGGTAGTGACGATCCCGTTCTCGCTGCTCATCGAGGTGCAGGTGCCGACGCTGGCGCTGATCACGGCCTTCGTCGCGGGCTGGGGCTGGTTCATCCACCTGGACTCGCGCTACAGCCTTGGCCGACTGGGTCGCTGGATCGGCGACAACCACTATCACCGCGTCCACCACTCGCTGCGGCTGGAGCACCACAACCGCAACTACGCCGCCTTCTTTCCGCCGTGGGACCGGCTGTTCGGAACGCAGGTACTGCCGCCGCCGGACGCCGGGCAGCTGCCGGTGGGCCTGTCCGATCTGCCGGCCGCGATGCGGCTGGGCGATTACCTGCTGATGCCGTTCTGGCGCAATACGCCGACCCCGCCGCGCTGACGCCTTGCATCGAGTCCTGCCGGAGCCCCCAATGACGAGTCCCCTCCCGACCGCGCTGCGCACCCACCAGATCGATGGCCGCCGTGTGGTGGTCTACGACGGCATGGCCAGCGCCGCCGAGTGCGCCGAGTACGCTGGTGCACTGGCCGAGGCGCCGTTCACCCGCAGCGAAGTCGCGACGCCGAAGACCGCCGAGTACAAGCACTGGGTTCGCGAGTTTCCGCTGCAGCATTTGGCGGCGCTACCGCTGTTCCCGCGCACGCAGGCCGCGCTCGCGCCCTTCAGCACCGAGGGCCAGCGTTACCGCGCCTATCGGGCCTACACCAATCATGCTGCCTATGGCGACATGCTGTGGACGCATACGGATTGCGCCCCGGGCGCCGGTGAACTGACCGCGCTGTGGTATCTGTGCGGTCAATGGGACCCGGAATGGGGCGGCGAGACGCTGTTCTACGATGCGTCCGGCGATGCGGTGGCCTGCGTGACCCCGCGACCGGGTCGGCTGGTGGTCTTCGACGGCGACCTGCGCCACGCCGGCCGGCCGCCGAACCGGGTCTGCTATGCGCCGCGCTACACCTTCGCGATCAAGCTGGAGCGGGTGCGCGGCTGAGTCCTTAATCCTGCGAGCGGAGCCTTGCCTTGAGTCCTGCATCCTTGTCGCTGCCCCGGCTGGCCTTTGGCACCGCCAGCCTGCACCACCTGCGCGACGCTTCGACGCGTGCGGAATTGCTTGAACTGGCGGTGGAACTGGGACTGACCCATTTCGACACTGCGCCGCTGTACGGCTTTGGCCTTGCCGAGCGCGAACTGGCCGGTTTGCTGCGGCGACACGCCGGGCGGATCACGATCGCGACCAAGGTCGGGCTGTACCCGCCCGGCGGCTCGGATCAACCAGCCTGGCAGATGTGGGCCCGCAAGATCGGCGGGCGCGTCTGGCCGGCACTGTCCCGGTTTCGCTCGGATTTCGACCTGACCCGCGCCGAGGCCAGCCTGGGCGACAGCCTGCGCCGTCTCGGCAGCGAACGAGTGGACCTGCTGCTGCTGCATGAGCCCACGCTCGCCGCGCTGGATCCGGAGGCCTGGCGCCGCTGGCTGGAGCGTGAGCAGTCGCGCGGCCGGATCGGGGCGTACGGCTTGGCCGGCCCGGCCGACACGCTGCTGCCGCTGGCCCGGGTGTTGCCGGAGGCGCAGCTGCAGGTCGCGGATCGACCGGGCTCGCCGGCGACCGCATCGCTGGCCGCGGCCGGTCTGGCGCCACGGATCCTGTACGGCTATCTGTCTGCAGCGTCGCGCGCCGGCGGCCCGGTCGATGCCGTGCGGGTCCTGGCCGACGCGCTGCGCCGCGCGCCGCAAGCGACGGTGCTGTTCAGTACCCGACAGCCGACCCGCCTCCGCGCAATGGTCGACGCCCTGCGCGCCGAGGGCGCGCTGCGGTGATCTGCGATTGGGCGCAGGCCGAGAGCGATCGGCAGCTGGAGGCTGACGTCGCGGTGATTGGTGGCGGTATCGCCGGCCTGCTGTGCGCGATCTGGCTGAGCGAACGCGGGCGCCGCGTTGTGGTGCTGGAGAGTGGCGATCGCGAGCAGCGTGGCGAGACCCATCCGTGGAACGCAGTCGAGCAGCGCGGGCAGGTCTACGCCGGCGCCGAACACGGGCGATTTCGCTGTCTGGGTGGTAGTTCGAGCCGTTGGGGTGGCGCGATGCTGCCGTTCCTGCCGGAGGATGTTGGCCCGCATACGGCTGGCTGGGGTCCGGCGTGGGGCGTGCCGGATGATCTGTGGCGGCACCTGCCGGAGATTGAGCGGCTGTTCGGTCTGCCCGCTGGTCCGTACGACGATCCGGCCTTGCCCGGCGGAGACGCCGGGGGATTCGTTGCCCGCCTCGCCAAGTGGCCGCCGTTCCGGATGCGCAACGTGGCGCTGCTGCTGGACGCGCGGCTGCGATCCGAATCGGGGCCGGAGATCTGGCTCAATGCCTGTGTGAGTGCGATGCCGCTGGCGCCGACGGGGCAACTCGGCGGCATCGAGGCGCGAAATCGGGCGGGCCGGTGCCTGACGGTGCGCGCCCGTCACTACGTGATGGCTGCCGGGGCGATCGAGAGCACCCGGCTGCTGCTGCTGCTGGATCAGGCCGCGGCCGGTCGGGTATTCGCGGTGGACGATGTGATCGGCCGCTATCTGAACGACCATCTGTCGGCGCCGATCGCGGAACTGCGCCCGGTGGATCGGAATGGTTTCAATCGGACGATCGGCTTCCGTTTCGAGCAGGGCGGCATGCGCAACTTGCGCTTCGAGCTGCGCGACCCGTACCGCAGTCGGGAACGACTGCCGGCCAGCTTCACGCACATCGCTTTCGAGAGCGCCGGGCCGGATGGCTTCGAGGCGCTGCGCGGGGTCTATCGCGAATTGCAGAAAGGGCGGTCGCCGCAACGCTCCCAACTGCTGTTGCTGGCACGACATTCACCGTGGTTGCTGCGGGCTGCCTGGTGGCGATATGCGCTGGGCCGCTTGTTGTACCCGTCCAGTGGCCGCTACCACGCGCATCTGGTCATCGAGCAACAGCCGCGGCCGCAGAACCGCATCACGCTGTCGTCCGACCGCCGCGACGAGTTCGGCTTGCCATTGGCCTGCATCGAGTGGCGTGTCGGTGAGGAAGATCTGCGCGGCTTCGGAGCACTCGCCGCACGCTTCCAGGTCATGTGGCCGCGCAGCGCCTGCGGTGCGTTGGCCACCCTGGAGCCGCTGCCGGCGGCGACCTGGACCGAAGCGCTGGGGCAAGGCGGCGGCGTGTTCCATCCGGGCGGTACGCTGCGCATCGGCGCCAGTCCGCGCGAGGGCGTGGTCGACGCCGACCTGCGCTGTCACCGTCTTCCGAACCTGCATGTGGTCAGCACTGCGACCTTTCCGACGGTGGGCGGCGCCAATCCGACGCTGATGATGATGCTGTATGGCCGACACGTGATCGAGCGGGTCGAGCAGTTGCTGGGCGCCTGAAATCCCTGCGCTCAGCGGCGTGCGAGGATGTCCCGATACAGCGCTTCCAGCGCCATGCCCATCGCTTCCGGCGAATAGCGTTCTGCCGCCAGTTCTCGGGCGGCGGTCGACATCCGGAGCAGCGACGCCGTCTCCAGCGACCGGATCGCCGCAGCGACCGCCGCGGCAGTGGGGGCAACCGCAAGTCCTGCACCGGCCGCGGCCACCGTGCCGGCAATGCCGACGCCCTCGCCGAGAATGCAGGGTCGGCCGGCCAGCAGGGCTTCGACCGCGGCGATCCCGAAGTTCTCGGCAAACGAGGGCAGCACGAACAGATCGGCAGCGGCCAGCGCATCGGCCTTGTCGCTGCCGCTGACATGGCCGGCCCAGACGATGCGATCCGCGACGCCGGCGTTGCGGGCGCGGAGTTCCAGTTGGCGGCGGTACTCGATGTCACCGTCGCCGCAGATGCACAGGACCACGTCCCCGGGCAGCAGCTGCAACGCATCGATCAGCGCTTCGAGGTTCTTCTTCGGATCGACCCGCGACAGAAAAAGCAGTCGCTGCCGTGCACCTTGCAGCGTGGGATGACGGGCCAGCCAGCGCCCGGCATCACCGGCCGTCGCGGCTTCGATGCCGAGCGGGATTTCCGCGAAGGTCAGGCGACCGGGTATCAGCGCCTCGATGTCGGCGCGTTCGGCGGCGGAGGTCACGTGGATTGCCGCGGCGCCGCGCAGCGCCGGCGCCTCGACCCAGCGCAGCGACAGCGCCTTGACCCACGCACGCCGGCTCATGCCGTAAGCCGACAGGATGCCGCAGGGTCGAACGATGTAGGGCAGTTCGAGGCGTCGTGCCACACGGGCAGCGCGCATCGGCACATGACTGAAGGCGCCGTGGATGTGGACGAGATCGTGCTGCGGTGCATTCGCTGCAAACCAGGCGGCAAACGACGCGCAGTAGTGGTGGGTGTGCAGGGTCCGCGGCAGATAGACCCGTGCCGTGCCGTGCGGCGTGCGGGTCGGCGGATCGCTCAGGCGTCGTCCGGGACCGTCGTCGTCGGTGGTCACCGTCGTGACCGTGATGCCCCGCGACGTCAGGGCGCGCTCGAACATCGGCAATGCCGCGCTGGGCCCACCCAGTGCAGGCGAAAGCGAGGAAATGACGTGCAGGACCCGCAACGGCCGGTTCGATTCTGCGCTCAAGTCGGCGGCTGCGTGGACGCGGAGCGTGCCGCGGGAGGTGGAGCGGGTGATGGGAATCGAACCCACGCTAGCAGCTTGGGAAGCTGCAGTTCTACCATTGAACTACACCCGCAACGCTGGCAGAGCGTAGCGCCGAGCCCGCGCCGGCTCAAGGGAGTGGCGGCAGCTCGGTCATCCCGCAGGCTTGCAACACGCCGGCGACGGTCAGAAAGCTGCCGAAGGCGATGATCCGGCCCTCTGGCGACCGAGCGGTGCGCGCTGCGGTCAATCCGGCTGCCACGTCGGGATGCGCGCTGGCCGACGCGCCGGCGCTCTGCAGTGCAGCCGCCAGCGGTTCGGCGCGGCGCCCGCGCGGGCTGACCGTATCCAGACCCACGCAGTACCAGTGGGCAATATGCGGCAGCAGCGGGGCGAGGATGCCGGCCAGATCCTTGTCGTCCAGCACGCCGAACACGGCGAGCTTCGGACCGGGCTCGGCGGCCAGGGCTTCCGCCAGCGTGGCGGCAGCCTGCGGGTTATGGGCGACGTCGATCGTGATCTGAGCGGTGAGCCGCTGCAGCCGCCCCGGCATCCGAGCACGGCGCAGACCCTCGGCATAGGCACGCTCGCTGCGCGGCCAGCGCTCGGCAAGCGCCTCCAGCAGGGCGATGCAGCCGGCGGCATTCCGGACTTGCGGCGGGCCCGGCAAGGCCGGGAACGGCAGGCTCAGGCAATGCCCGTCGGCAAAGCGCAGGATCCAGTCGGCTTCGGCCTGCTGCGTGTGATAGTCGCGACCAGCGAGGATCAGGCGCGCGCTCAGTTCGGAGGCGTGGCGCAGCACGCTGGAGACGGCGTCGACTTCGGCATAGACCGCCGGGCATCCGGCCCGGAACACGCCGGCTTTCTCGGCGCCGATCGATTCGCGGTCGGGGCCAAGGAAGGCCTGGTGATCGAGATCCACGGTGGTGAGGAGTGCGCCATCGGCATCGACCAGATTCACGGCATCGAGGCGACCGCCGAGACCGACTTCCAGCACGGCTGCGTCGAGGCCGCTGTCGGCGATCAACAGCAGCGCCGCCAGCGTGGTGGCCTCGAAATAGGTCAGCGGAATGCCTTGCCGGGCGGCTTCGACCCGTGCAAGGGCGCTGCTCCACTGGGCTTCGGTGGCATACGCGGCGCCAAGCTGCAGGCGCTCGCGGAAGTCCAGCAGATGCGGCGAGAGATAACTGGCGACCCGAAGGCCGGCGGCGCCGAGGATGGCGCGCAGGTAGGCGAGGCTGGAGCCCTTGCCGTTGGTGCCGGCGATGACCAGCGTCAGCGGTGCTGGCTTCGGCGGCAGGAGCAGCCGGTCGGCAACGGCGCGCACGCGATCGAGGCCCAGCGCGATGGCTTGCGGATGCTGCGCGGACACCCAGTCCAGCCAGAGTGCGAGCGGGGCATCTGCGGCGGGCGGCACGGGACTCACGGCAACCTTCGCTCCGGTGACGGGGTCACGGCGGGCAACGGCGCAGGGCTCAGAGATCCTGCGTGTAGTGGACGTAGGGCATCGGTTCCAGCTCTTCCATGGCGGAGCCGCGTTGCGGGCTCGGCAATCCGGGCGCTTGCGGGCGAGCCGGAACCTGACGGGCGCCGACCTGCAGCGTGGCCTGCCACGGCGTGCGCCAGGACAGCCCGATGTCGAAGCCACCCCAGATCGGTTTGCCGGAAAACTCGTAGGCCTGCGTACCGAGGTGGCCACCCAGCGAGCCGTAGAGCCAGCGCAGCGCCAGCGCACCGCGGTCCAGCGACTGCGAGCCAGACTCGCTGCGCCCGTAACCCAGCCCGAGGCCGAAGCGGCCGAAGCGGGTGTCGACGTCCCCGCTCAGCGCGATATCGCGCGTCTGGATGGTCAGCGATCCCGGAGACGGAAGCGGCTGCACCCAGGTCAGCGCCATCGATTGCTGCGGCCAGGGGAGCGCAGGATTCAGCGACGCGGCAAACACATCCTGGCTGCGCTGCTCACTGATGCCGATTCCGACTTGGGTGCCGTTGCCGAACTGGTAGCCGAGGCCCACACCCAGACCACCGGCCGCGGCGGACGGCGGCGCCAGCAGCGCTTCGAGATGACGACAGGGCTGGCCACTGCTCCCGAACAACTCCGGCGCACAGGCCGGTGAGGCCTTCAATCCGTGTACTGACAGCTCGAACAGACCGCCGTCCAGTGCCTGCAGACCGTCGACCTGATAGAAGCCGATGCGATACGGAAAGCCGTTGCGGATGTTCTCGCGCGAGGTAAGTCCGATCAGCAACGGCCGTGCAGTGGGCCGCAGCGGCGTCGGCAGTTCGGTGGGTGCGACGATCAGTACCGGCACCAGGTCGCTCTCGGGCGCCAGCCGCAGGTCGGCAGCCAGCGCAGGAAGCGCGGCGCAGGCGAACAGCAGTGGCAGGCGGTGGGCGAGAGTCATGTGGGCTTGGACTATGGAATGGGCAGGCAGTTCCGGCCGGCGATACCTGAAGTTTAACGCGAAGCATCCGGTGCAAGCGCCTGCAAATGAACGCAAGTTTGTGATCGACGACTACTTCGGCAGGCGTTCGATCGCCACCAGGGCTTCGCGGAAAGCTTGCGCTTCCTCGGCGCTCCAGATCCCGCCGAGGATCCGCATCTCCTGCATCGGTTGCAGTTCGTGCATCGTCGGGCCGGCCCGCAAGCCGTTTTCCAGCAATTCGAGGACTGTCTGGTTCAGGGTCAGGCCGCGTTCCCGGGCGTAACGCTTGATCTGGTCAGCCAGCGCCTCGCTGATCCCGCGGACCATCAGGTCAGGCATGTGCGGACCTCCGCAGGGCCGTTTCACCGGCAAGCGGAAGCGGAGCCGTGGCGGCGTGGTGACGGATCAAGGCGGCGCCGGTCAGGAAAGAAAATAGCGCTTTAGGGTAACAGCGCTGCGGTGCCGCTTATCCGACAGGTCGGTGGTGCCGCAGCAGCCAGACGCAAAGCACGATGACCGGCAACGCGAGCAGTGCTGTGCCGGCGAAGAACCAGGCATAGGCTTCCGGCAAGCTGCGGCCGACCGCCAGCGCCTCGACCGCCATTCCGGAAAATCCCTTCAGGAGCTTGCCCGGCAGGGCATAGAACGAACTGAGCAGGGCGTACTGCGTTGCGGTATAGCCCGACTGGGTCAGGCTGGACATCCACGCAATCAGCGCGATGCCGGCAAAGCCCGCGGAGAAGTTGTCGATGGCCATGACCACGGCGAAGACCAACGGATCGCCGCCGCTCAGCGCCAGCACACTGAAACCCAGATTCGACAGGGGGCCCAATACCGCACCGGTCAGCAAGGTTGCGACCAGACCGTAGCGCATGGCGCAGAGTCCGGCGATGGCCGTGCCCGACAGCGTCGCGACCAGGCCAACCGAGCCGCGGACCGTGCCGATCATCGCGGTATCGATGCCGATGTCGGCATACAGCGGATTGGCCATCGGGCCCATCACGAAATCGGCCAGCCGATAGCTGCTGATGGCGACCAGAATCAGCAAGGCCCACTGCCGGTGCTCGCGGAAGAAGGCAATGAACGGACCCAGCACCGCGTCATGCAGGCCGCGCGAGGTCCAGAGCGGCGTCGCGGTATCCAGTCTGCCGCTGGCGGGCTCCTGCGCCTGCAGGGTGGCAAGGATGGCCAGCAGCAACAGGGCAGCCATCAGCCCGTAGGCCAGCGGCCAGCCCAGCGGAGCGGCCACGAGAAAGATCAGGGCATCGGTGGTCAGCAGCGCAGTGCGATAGCCCATCTGGTAGACGGTACTGAGCAGAGCCTGCTCCTCGTCGCTGGCCGCGCTCTCGATGCGCCAGGCATCGACCACGATGTCCTGCGTCGCCGATGCGAAGGCAGCCACCAGCGCCAGAGCGCCGAACAGCCACAGGCCAGCCTCCGGACCCAGCACTGCCATGCCCATCAATCCCAGAAGGACTGCGGCCTGCGCCAGCAGCAACCAGCCGCGGCGGCGGCCGAAACGGCCCAGCAGCGGTGCCGGCACCCGATCGATCAACGGCGCCCACAGAAACTTCAGGGTATAAGCCATCCCGACCCAGGACAGGAATCCGATGGTCGACAGTTCGACACCGGTGCTGCGCAGCCAGAAGCCGAGCGTGTTGCCCACCAGCATGAAGGGCAATCCGCAGCCGAAGCCGAGCAGCAGCATCACCAGCATGCGCGGCTGCCGCAGTTGCGGCCAGACCTCGCGCCAGCCCGGTGCGCTCACGCCGGCAGATCTGCGTAATCGACCACGTAGGGCGCGTGATCCGAGAAGCGCGGCTCGCGATGGACCTGAACCTGGCGGATGTGACCGCGCAATCCGGCGCTGACGATCTGGTAATCGATCCGCCAGCCGACATCGTTGGCGTAGGCCTGACCGCGGTTGCTCCACCACGTGTAGACCGGCGCCTCCGGCGCCAGCACGCGGAAACTGTCTACCCAGGGGCCGGCAAACAGCTGGTCCAGCCAGGCCCGTTCCTCGGGCAGGAAGCCGCTGTTCTTCTGATTGCCGCGCCAGTTCTTCAGGTCGATCGGCCGATGCGCAATGTTCCAGTCCCCACAGACGATGCAGTGGCGACCCTCGGCGGCCAGTCGCTGGAGGTGGCGCGCCAGCCAGTCCAGTGTCCGGTACTTGAACTGCTGACGGGCTTCTCCGGACGATCCGGACGGCAGATACAGCGAGATGATGCTCAAGCCACCGTAGCGGAACTCCAGCCAGCGCCCCTCGCTGTCGAAGGCAGCCTCGCCGATGCCCTCGACCACTTCATCCGGTGGCCGACGCGCGTAGATCGCCACGCCCGAGTAGCCTGGCCGGTCGGCGTCATGGAACCTGCTGTGATAGCCATCCAGCGGGAAGCCGCCGGCTCGCTCACGCTCAGTCGCCTGTACGCGGGTCTCCTGCAGACAGACGACGTCCGCGTCGACGCCGGGCAGCCACTCGAGCAGACCCTTGCGTGTGGCCGAACGCAGGCCGTTGCAATTGAGCGTCAGGATACGGATGGCAGATCCGGGTCGATCAGTTGAAGCCCATGGCTTCGAGCACGAGGCGTTCGAGCTGGTCCAGATCCGGGACCATGGCCTGGTCGTCACGAAGCATCAGATCCATCAGCACACCCGGCCGGCGCCCGAGCCCGTCGCCGATCGGCACCAGCGCTTCGGCGGAGATGGTCGTCAGGCGCGGGAAGCCCTGCGCCAGCATCGCGAAGTAGGGCATGCGCGGATGCATCGACAGGGCCTTCAGCACCGTGACGCGGGCACCCGTGGTGCGCTCGTCCAGCGCCATGCCGGCCAGCAGCGAGAAGGACACCAGCGGCAGGCGCCAGCCGCGCCAGTTCACTCGGCCGAGCAGCCATTCCGGCCCGGTCAGGTTGCCACGATCCGGGATCGAGTAACCGATCACCTCGGCAACCGTCGCATTCGGCAACAGCAGGCGGCCATTGGTGACCAGAATCATCAGGCCGCGAATTTCCCGTGGGGCGGCGGCGACATCAGCCATGGGCGTACGCTCCCGAAGTGGTTGGAGACTTCCGGTTCACAGCACTTCCTTGAGCACTTTTTGCGCCAGGGCTTCGGGACTGCCGACGAAGCCGACAACGCCGGCCGCTTGCGCGCCGTCGATCATCGAGCTGATCACGCAGGTGTTCGGATCCTGCACCCAGATCTGGCCACCACGCGTATGCAGGTACTTGCAGCCCTCGACCGCGTCGGAGGCCATGCCGCTGAAGACGATCGCCGTGCAGCGCGAACCGAAGCGATCGGCCATGTCCATCAGCACCTGATCGATGGACGGGCTGTAAGGCGACTCCGCCGGTGGCGTACCCATCACGACGTGTCCCGCTGCGTCCAGCGTCAGGCGCTTGCCCACCGGCACCACAATGACCTCGCCATGGCGGAAGCGCTCGCCGTCGATCGGGACGCGGACGCGGACCGGCGAGGCCTTGTCCAGCTGTGCCGCCATCAGCTCGATGAACTCGGCGCCCATGTGCTGGGCCAGAACGAAGCCGGCACCGATGCCGGGCTTCATGCCGGCCAGAAACGTGCGCACCGCTTCCGGACCGCCGATCGAGGCGCCCAGCACGAAGATGCGGTTCAGATCGGGCAGAGATACGGCACCACCGCGACCGGCTGTCGGGGTTGGAGCGGCAGCAGGCCTTCCCCGCGCGGGCGGAGTCGGAGCCGCCGGCGGAGCGTCCAGTTCGGCGAATATGTCATCCAGATCTGCCAGCGGATCCGGCTCCGATTCAGCGCCGGCCCGGCCCGCCGGCGCCGTGATGGTGTCGAAACCGAGGGCTTCGAACTCGTCGGCCGACAGGCCCAGATCCGGAAAGTTGTCAGTACGAGCCGAGGCGGCGGGTTTGGTGGACGCTGCCGGCGCTGGCACGGCACGAGCAGCCGGCGCCGTCGGCGGTACCGCAGGTTTCGCTACCGATGAGGCTGGTGGAACCGGGGCCGGCTTGGCTGCCGGCGCAGGACTGGGCGCCAGGTCGAGCATGAAATCGCCAATCTCGAAATCGAGAGCGGGCAACTCACTGTCCGATGCCGCTGCCGCCGGCTTGGACGAGGCTTTGGCGGGTGCCGTGGCGGGTGCCGGTTTGCTCAGCGGATCATCGATCTTGAACTGTGCGCGGCCAGCCGGAACCTGTTCCTTTGCCGCGGCGGTTGGCGCCTGCTCATCGAGCGGTGTGAGCGACCAGTGCGACGGCGCTTCCTTCTTGGCGGCCGGAGCCGCCGGCTTGGGCGGGGCAGGAGTCGCGGCCGCCGGTGCGGGCGTCTCTGGAGCAGGAGTCGGCGACTTGCTTTCCAGCTGCTGGAACAGTGCGTCCAGATCCGTCAGCTCGGCCGAAGTACCCGCAGTGGTGGCAGGCGTCGAGAAGTCGATGTTCTCGAAGGACAGGGTGTCCAGTTCCAGAGCGGGCGCCGAGGTAAATCTCGGCTGTGGCGCGACTTCGAGTACCCCCAGCAGGGCATCCAGATCGGCGTTGGCCGCAGGAGTGCTCGCCTTCGTCGATGCAGGCGTCGATCCGAGGGAGTCGAACAGCGCGTCCAGATCGAGTTCGGGCGGCGATGCCGGTTGCGATGCCGATTGCGGCGCTGGTGCGGAACTGCCGCCGAGCACGCCGAGCAGGGCATCAAGGTCAGCGAAGGGATCTGCCGCTGGCGCTGGGGGGCTGGCCGGAGGCGGCGAGGGCGCGGGTGCAGGCGGACTGGCTTGCGTCGGTTTGGGCGCGCGCGAAACCGGTGTCTCTGTTGCAGTCACGGGGGCCGGAGCGACGACCGGTGCCGGTCGGCTGGCTGACGGAGGCGGTACCGGAATCGACGGCGCGTCGACCGGCCGCGGTGGGTGAGACGTCAACTCGCCACGAATCTTCGCGGCAAGGTGTCGTGCCCAGCGAGCCTGATCCCAGCCGGAGAGGCTGGCCGAGCTGTTCGCATCGTTGAAGATGACGGGCCGATCGAAGCGGTCGAGGACATCGGTCACCTCGTCGAGGAACTCCTCCAGTTCCGGATCCAGATTGATCACGAAGACCTGCACGCCCTCGCTCTGGATCCGCTGCACATCGAGACGGTTGGCGGTGCTTTCGTAGACCACCTCGACACCATTGTCCCGCAGCGCCTCCTTGAGGGGTGCACCCAAGTGCATCGCCTGGTAGAGAACGGCGGCCCGCATCGTGGCGGGCTTACTGGCGGACGGTGCTGCGGCCATGGGCCAGCGACTCCTGGACATTCTTCAACAGATCTGCCTCCTGATAGGGCTTCCCGAGATAGCGGTCGACGCCGATTTCCAGCGCACGCTGACGATGTTTGTCGCCGGTGCGCGAGGTGATCATGATCAACGGCAGATGCTTCAGGCGCGGGTCGTTGCGGATGTAGGTGGCGAGTTCGTAGCCATCCATACGCGGCATTTCGATGTCGAGCAGGACGACGTCGGGGATACGGTCCTGGAGCTGTTCGACGGCATCGAGACCGTCCTTGGCGGTGATGACATCGAGATTGTGGCGCTCCAGAACGCGGGTCGTGACCTTGCGCATCGTGATCGAGTCGTCGACCACCATGACCAGCGGGTTGCGCTCGACTTCGGGTTCCGGTGCTTTTGGCAGCAGGTCGAGTTCGGCAGCGAGTTCCGGTGCCTGACGCACCGCGAGACCATGACGAACCAGCGGGGCAAGGTCGAGAATGACCACGACCGAGCCGTCACCCATGATCGTTGCACCGAAGAAGCCGGGCACTACCGAAAGCTGCGGACCAACCGACTTGACGACGATTTCCTTGCCGCCGATGACATGGCTGACCCGGATCGCGGCGCGCTGGTCGCCGGTCTTGGTCATCAGCAGGGGAACCTGCGTGTCCTCCGGCGGATGCTTGATCGGTGCCGCCAGCAAGTCGCCGAGATCGTAGATCTGGAAACTGTCGCCGGCATAGGTGACCTCCAGCTGGTTCTGCTCCAGGCGGCGGTCGAATTCGCGTCGCTGCATCCGCATCACGCCGGAAACCGAGGACATCGGCACGGCGTAGACGTGATCCGCCAGCTTGATCATGACCGCCTGCGTGATGGCCAGGGTAAACGGCAGACGCACTGTGAACAGCGAGCCACGCCCCCGCGTCGAGTCGATCTGCAGGTTCCCGCCCAGCATCTTGACTTCGTTGTGGACGACGTCCATGCCGACGCCGCGGCCGGCGACCTTGCTGACCTCTTCGGCGGTCGAGAAGCCCGATTCCATGATGAACTGGAACAGGTCGCGGTCGGAGAGCTGCACTTCCGGGCGCAGCAGGCCACGCTCGATGGCACGGGCACGGATCGCATCGCGATTCATGCCGGCGCCGTCGTCGCTGACCCGGATCACGACTTCCGTGCCTTCACGCGCAACGTTGATCAGGATCGTGCCTTCCTCGGGCTTGCCGCGTGCGGCGCGCTGGTCGGGCCGTTCCAGGCCGTGGGCCAGCGCATTGCGCAGCATGTGTTCCATCGGCGCGGTCATGCGTTCCAGCACCGTACGATCCATTTCGCCCTGCGCACCTTCGACCTTCAGCTGCGCCTTCTTGCCCAGTTCCGCCGCGGTCTGCCGGACGATGCGGCGCAAGCGCGGCACCACGCTCTCGAACGGCACCATGCGCGTACGCATGAGACCTTCCTGCAGTTCGGAGCTGACACGCGACTGTTGCAGCAGCAGCGTTTCCGACTGCCGGGCAATGTCGTCCATCAGGGTCTGCAGCGAGATCAAGTCGGATACCGACTCGGCCAGCGCGCGCGAGAGCTGTTGCAGCGTCGAGAAGCGATCCAGCTCGAGGGGATCGAAGTCGGTGCGGGCCCGGTCTTCGTGCGACTCACGCTGGAAGCGCGACAGGATCTGCGCTTCGGTCTCCATTTCCAGCTTGCGCAACTGGTCCTTCAGGCGCAGCGTGGTGACGTCGAACTCCTGCAGGTTGAAGCGGAAGCCACCGATCTGCGCTTCCAGTCGCGAGCGGTAAATCGAGACTTCCCCGGCGAAGTTGACCAGGTTGTCGATCAGGTCCGCCCGCACACGGATCATTTCCTGTTGCGGCCGGGCGTCATCGTCTTCGATTCGCCGCGGTGCCTCGGTACGCGTCGCGGGCGTGGGCACCGGAGCGGCCACGACCGGCACGGTCGGAACCGCAGGTGTCTCCGTGACCGGCCCGGCGACAGTTGCTGCGGCTTCCGGAGTGGAAGCCGGTTGCGGATCCAGTCCCTGAGTCAGCAGTTCGAGCTGATGGATGATCAGGTCCGGCGTTCCGATCTGCTGATTCCGGGCAACCCGCTGGACCATCGTGTTGAGACGGTCGAAGCTGCGTTCCAGATACTCCAGCGAACCGCGCGGACTCCGGGCGCGGCCGTCGGCGACCGCCTCGAACAGCGATTCCATCGCATGGGTCAGATCGCCGATCGGCGTCAGGCCGGTCATTCGAGCGCTGCCCTTCAGCGTATGCAACTCGCGCTGCAGAGCGACAATCGTGTCGCGATCTTCTGGCTGTTCGCGCAGCCGCATCATCAGGCTGTCGGCGGCGTCGATAATGTCCCCGCCCTCCTGCACGAAGATTTCCAGCAGGTCTCGGTCGAGATCCGGCAAATCCAGTTCGCCGGTGGGGTCGGTATCGACAGTCGCTCGCACGGCGACCACAGGCTGCGGTGGGGTGGCCGTAACCGCTTCGACTGTGACCGGAGCGGGCACGATGTCGATTGGCGGCTCGGCGGGGGTCTCCAACGACGGCGCTGTGGCTTCCGACCCTGCCGACAGAATCTGGATGGGCTCCGGTTCGACGGCTTCTGCCACCGGGTCCGAACTGTCCACATCGACCGATGGCGCATCGCCTGACGCCGCCCAAAGCTCCGCGGCCTCTGCTGTTGGCACAGCTGCCGGAACTTCGGCTTCGATCGACGCAGCTGCTTCGACCGATTCCGGTTCGGGTGCCCCGAGGCTCTGGCCGAGGGCCAGATCGAATTCGGCAAAAGCTTCGGCCAACGAGGTTTCCGGCACGCTGGTCACCGCGTCGAAATCCTCGATCGGAGTGCCATCCAGTGCGTCGTCCGGCACGCCAATCGAGGCCAGAAAGGCATCGAGATCATCAACTGCGCCAGCCAGCGCATCGTCAACCGGTGCCGGGTCATCGACCGCTGACGCCGCGATGGTCTCGATATCCTGTCCGTCGGCAACCACCAGATCCTCGCCAGCGTCCGCCGGCAGGTCGTCGAACAGGGCCTCCAGCTCCGCCTGAACGACGGAGTCCACCGGAACTTCGGTCATCATCTCCGGCAGATCCAGAACCTCGACCTCGGCGGCGGGTTCCGCGATTGCCGATGGCTCCGGTTCCGACGCCATGCGACCGTCATCCAGTCCGAGCAGGTCGATGGCGTCCGATTCGAAGACGATGTCTTCAGCCGGCATCGGAACATCCTGAAGCGCGTCGAGATCGACCTGTGCAATAACCTCCTCAATCTGCGCATCCGGCAAGCCGAAAGACACAGGCTCGCCGGAGCCTTCAGCCGATGTTTCCGGAGTGGATTCGTCGAAGATCTCCCCGAGTTCACCAAGATTCGCGACCGCAAACTCGGTAGCGCCGTCTTCAGAATCGGGCGATACTGCGTCGGTCGTTGCGTTTTCGGCCGCCGTGTCGAGAATGATCCCGAATTCGCCAAGATCAGCCATGGCGATTTCATCGACTTCTACTGCTTGCTCAAGCCGGTCGAGGGACTCACCATTCGCGAACGAATCGTCGAGAATCGCGCCCGCATTGGCAACGGCAGCTTCCGAGGCATCGGAATCCATCGGGCTCGTGTCGGCATCCGCGGTTTCCGCAAATGATTGGTCAAGGACCTCGCCGATCTCGAAAAGGTCGACAGAACCAATTTCGGTCAGGCCGACCTCGTCATCCGGGATCTCCACGGCCACCGCGTCAACGACCGATCCAATCAAGAGATCATCCTGCGCACTGACTGCAGGCGACTCCATTGCAATGGGCGTCTCGAACTCGCCAGCCGAAATAGTGTCCGACTCGCTGCGTTCGAAAGGGATCAGTCCCTCAATGTCTGCGACAGCGATCATGTCGCCGATGCTCTCGGCGTCGTTGGCCGAGGCCCCGACATCTGCTAGGGGCACACTGATTGCCGCGACATCTGCATCAAGCGGGTCGCGAACTTCACCGATCGCATCGAGATTGGCCGAAGCAAATTCACTGACGTCGGCAACGTCAACGACCCCCGCGTCGCGCGGTAAGGTCTGCGCATCGTCTGCATCGGTGTGGCCGAGCGGAATCACGCTGTCGAGGTCGACGATCGCGCTCGCCTCTGTGGCGTGTGCGACAGAGGCGATCACCGCGGTCTCATCAGCGTGATCGGGGAAGCTTCGGAAATCGACCGCTGTCCCTTCGTCAGCGGCATCCACCGTCACCGGGATACCTGCCGACTCGAGCGTCTCAACTGCCTCCGTGGCGCCCACAAGTGCTGATGACTCGCCCGAGGATGTGTCGATGGGCGTCGGATCGATGTCGCTGCCGATGATTCCGGTCGCTGAAGCTGCCAGATCGTCGATCTCGTTGAAGTCGACGACAGCAATGGTTTCCTCTGCATCGACAGATTCGATTGACGCGGGATCGCCGTCGTCGTCGAGGTGATCCAGATGAATGCCGAACGCCGAATAAGGGCTGGCGCCCGGTTTGACCTCCGGCAGATCGTCGCGTAGCGCGATGGCTTCGGCGACCAGATCAGAGGAATCCAGCTTGGCCAAGCCACCACGCTCCAGTGCAAGCAGCGTAGCGTCGCAAAGTTCGCAACTGGCATCGATCAGATCGAGCCCGCGTGGATCCAACGGATGATGATGGGCGGTGAGTCGTTTCAACAAACCTTCCAGCGGGGCGAGCACCTCGGCAAGGAAGTCGAGTCCCACCATCGACACCGCACCGTTCAGGGTGTGCACCGCGCGCATCAGTTCATGACTGACCTCGGCCGGCGCACCGGCGTGAACGGTGGCCAGAAACTGGCGCATGGTCACGACATGAGCGATGGTCTCGCTGCGCAAGATGTCGATCAGGCCCGGGTCGCTACGCAGGACTTCCGGCAACTCAGCGAGCACCTCGTTGGAAGGTTCCGGCGACGGCAAACTCCCGGAATCCTCCGGAATCGGGTTGACAATGACGACCGTCGATGGCGTCGTGATTGCCGGTGGGGTTTCGGTGACCGCCGCTGTTGCGGCAGGGACACGGTTCGCGGAGGCTTGCGCCTGGCCCGCCGTCGATGGATGTCCGGCGACAGCGTCACCGGTACCAATCGCGACGGGCTTATTTTTTGGGAGAAAAACCTCCTCACCGGCGGAAACCCGCTCCGCGATAGCCATGATTCCACTGATGTTGGCGCGGGGGTTACCTTCACCCTTCAGTGCCGACAGCAATTCCGGGAGTGCGGCGATGGCCTCGTCCAGAATTGCCAGTACCGCCGGGTTGACATGGATGGATTTATCGAGCACCCGGTTCAGCATGTTCTCGATTTTCCAGCTGAACTCGCCGATTGCCATGGCGCCGACCAGCCGGCCACTGCCCTTCAGGGTGTGGAATGAGCGTCTAACCGGCTTCAGTTTTTCGAAGTTGCCGGTATCGATCTTCCAGAGCGGATACTGGGTTTCGAGGTTGTGAACTTCCTCCTGCACTTCTTCGAGGAAGACTTCACGAATCTCTTCATCAATATCGTCCATGGGGACGACTTGAAAGCCGATGTCGGCGATGGATTGCGGCGCTGCCGCCAGCGACAGGGACTCCGTCGCCGATGCAGGGGCGAGGATGATCTCCTCTTCCATTGCAACCTCTGCCAACCGTGCAGCCTCCGCGGCGCGGGCCTCCTCGGCGGCGCGGGCTTCTGCCGCAAGTCGAGCGGCTTCGGCGGCGCGGGCCTCCTCGGCAGCGCGAATCGCGGCAGCGATTCGAGCGGCTTCCGCAGCACGCGCTTCCTCGGCAGCGCGCAGAGCCGCCAATCGTGCGGCTTCAGCGGCGCGAGCTTCCTCGGCGGCACGGGCAATGGCGGCGATCCGGGCAGCTTCGGCAACTCGTGCTTCCTCGGCAGCACGGGCTTCGGCAGCCAACCGGGCAGCTTCAGCGACGCGAGCTTCTTCGGCGGCACGTGCCTCGGCGGCGATCCGTGCGGCCTCGGCGGCACGAGCTTCTTCGGCAGCGCGGGCTTCGGCGGCGATCCGAGCCGCTTCCGCGACGCGAGCTTCTTCGGCAGCGCGGGCTTCGGCGGCGATCCGAGCCGCTTCCGCAACGCGAGCTTCTTCGGCAGCGCGGGCTTCGGCGGCGATCCGAGCCGCTTCCGCAACGCGAGCTTCTTCGACGGCGCGAGCTTCGGCCGCAATTCGGGCGGTCTCTGCGATCCGAGCTTCCTCGGCGGCTCGGGCTTCGGCTGCAATCCGGGCAGCCTCCGCGGCACGGGCCTCCTCGGCGTGGCGGGCCTCTGCTTCCGCATATGCCGCCTCTTCGGCAATCCAGTCAGTCGTCGAGACAGCCGGAGCCTGGACTTCGAGAGACTCCAGTGACAGAACTTCAATATCGCCCGACGTGGTGGCGCTGCCGCTCCACAAATCAGGCCCTTCGTCGACCGAGGTTGGCGCGGGCTCCGCGGCTGACGGCATGGCGTCCAGCCAATCGATGCCGGTGAGTTCCTGGACCTCCGGGGGCGAAGTTTCCGTGCCGGGCGTCTTCGCTTCCAGAACCGACAAGTCGATGTCGAGTACGGTGGGTTCTTCCGCCACCGCGGCGGGTGGACTGCCGAGGTCGTTACTCGCCCAGTCGAAACCCTCCAGAGTCAGTTCTGCAGACGAAGCCGACGAGACGATTTCGGTCTGGCCCGGGACCGCAATGCGGGCTTCAGCCTCATCCGAGGCATAGCTGCTCGGTGCGATACCATGCTCGACCACGGGCGCGTCTGCCAGGTCGATGCTTGGCATTTCTCGCAGTTCTGCCGGAGTGGGACCAGCAACATCACTCGGCACCTCGATCCGTGCAGTCGTGAAGTCATCGCGGAAATTGAGCATATCGTTCTGCTGCTCGAAATCCGAATGACCGCCGTCCGCTTCCGATGTCGCACCGGGTAGCGGCCAATAACCAAGTGCTTCCAGACTGCGGCGAGTAACGTCGAGAATCCGCTCTCGATTCGGTCGCTGGTCGCGCACCGACTCAAGAAAATACTCGATCGACGCGATGGCATCAGCCAGCAGATCCAACTGCTCGGCAGTCGGTACCCGACGGTGCTTCAACAATTCCACTTCGGCAAAGCGGATAATGCCTTCCATCAGTCCGGCCGGCTCCGGCAGATTCAGCATCCGCATGGCTCCGGCGATTTCATCCATCAACCGCGGGATCTGCTCGATCTTGCTGTGATCCCAGGGCGACTCTATGAACGCAACGACATCCTGCTTGGCTTGATTGAGGTTGCTGTGCGCCTCCTTCATTGTCGCTTCGAGAATGCGACGAACCTCGGATTGCGGCAGTTCCAGCGCCCCGACGGTAACTTCGGCGTTTTCCTTTCCGCGACCCAGACCTTCGATGTAATCGTCAAGCGTGCTTTCGACGTACAACAGCGAACCGGCCACGTCGAGCAGCATCTGCTCTTTGGCTTCGCGCTTGCCCGCTGCAACTGCCAGAATGATTTCTTTCTGCTCCAGCACGATCCGCCGAGGCACGCCCAAACCGAGCATTCCCAGGGTGTCGCCGATCCGATGCAGGAGTTCGCCTTGAGGAGCCAGTTCGGCAGCGTTGGACTCGGGCGAACGCAGGAAATACTCCAGCGCTTCCTTCACCTTGAGCAGATCTTCCTTGACCTGACCGCCCACCGTATCAAGCAGGGCGCGGTTGTGGCCGCTCATCGCGGTCTGCGCGTGCTCGATTTCGTCCTGTGTCGGCAACAGCTTGCCGAGTCGGTAGATGGCCTGAAGCTCGTTGATCCGGGCACTGGCAACGGTGCTGTGTGCCGCGTAGTACAGGAGGTTCTTGGTCAGTTCGACCGGTGGCAATTGGGCAAATACCCCTTCGCCGCCGTCGATCAGCTTCTTGATCTCGCGGTCGACGCGACCATAAAGCAGCTTGACCGAGACGCTGGAATCGATGCCATCGCGGATGACGCCATCCAATACCGAGCCACCCACGAACCAGAGCCGTCGGCCATCCAGCTGGGCCGTCGATTGCATCAATCGATCGAGCACTGCCTGCAACTTGGCCAGATTCGGCTTGACATCATCACCCTTGAACCACTTCAGCAGGGCGAACTGATAGGCCATCCGCAGCTTCTGCGCGGTCGCGCGGGCCACCGCATCGGGCAGGGGCTGACTGGGTCCGCGGGCTGGCGCCGGCAGGGGTTGCGTCAGATCCGGATTGAAGAGCGCGGACTCGGACAGCAATTTTTCGTTGCGGCAGGCGCGCAAATCATTCAACAGGGGCAGCAGGACGACCGGGATATCGCGATATCCGCCTTGCAGGCGTTCCAGGTAGTCTGGCAACTGCACCATGCCGCGAAGCAGCACGGTGTAGGACTCTTCGGTCTGCTTGACGTCACCATCCAGCAAACCATGAGCCAGTCGTTCCATCTCCTCGGCGACCATTGCGGCCCCGTAGAGTTCGACCATGCGGAGCGTGCCTTGTACCTGATGCAGGTAGTTGGCGCAGAAGCGCATCTGGCTCTTGTCGGCCGGTTGTTCGACGTAGGCTTCGAGCGCCTGTCGGGATTGCTTGAGCGTCTCGTCGAGCTCCTGCTTGACCCAATTCAGCGTCGAAAAGTCGATATCCTGTTTTTGCGTCATGGACTGATGCCCTCGTCTTGGCGCAGCGGCCGGAGCCCGGGGTCGGCTGCCGGGGTGAATTTCATGGCTGGTAATGCAGCAGCGCCCGCGACATTGTCACGGCGTGGCCATTCGGTGTACTGACGTTTCGGTTTCATGATCAGGTCGGACGCCGTCGGTAAGCGAGCACGGCACGATGCGTGACGCGTTCCAGCAGGGGATTGGTGTAACTCATGACTTCACCGGAACCCAGAATCACGACTCCGCCTGGTCTCAACAATTCAGCCAGGCGATTCAGCAATGAAACTCGCAAGTCGCGGGCGAAGTAAATCAGGACGTTCTGGCAGTACACCAGATCCAGTGGCGGCAGAGAGCGACGATCGAGTTCCAGCAGGTTGAAGACCGAAAAGGCAATTCGACGACGCACGCCGTCCCGTATCGTGAAATGCCCGTCGTCGATCCGTTCGACATGACGATCGGCGTAGTCGGCCGGGATTTCGCGCAATTTCTGGACGGGATATCGCGCCAGTCGTCCGGTGGTCAGCGCAGGCTGACTGACATCGGTCGCGCTGACGCCGAAGTACGCTTGCCGGCCGATCGTCGAAAGTCCGGCCTCCAGCACCATGCCGAGCGAATAGGCCTCTTCTCCAGTGGCGCAACCCACGCTCCATGCCTCGATGGCTCCACTCCAGTCGGCTTTGGCTGTGTATTCCGGCAGCCATTGGTCCCGGATGTAGGCAAACGACGGCAGGTGCCGAAAGAAGTGCGTCTGATGGACCGTCAGGCGGTCCACCAGGGTTGCCCATTCCAGCGCCCCGCGCACACCGTTTTGCAGTTCTTCGTAATACGCATCGAAACTGGCGTGGCCAGTTTCGCGCATCCGTTGGCGCAGATTGCTTTCCAGGAAGTCTCGTCGCGACCCGGGGATGACAATTCCGGTTCGCTTTTCGAGCAGTTGCACCCAACGCTGTAATTGGGCGTCTTCCATGGTGAGCAAAGGCGCGCCGACACCTACGCCCCGGAAGGGGGGTGATGCCGGGCGTCCATTGCTCACCGGGGCAGTGTCCGAGTACATCAAGCCGGCAGCTTGAAGTCAGCGACCGAGCGTCGCAGGTCGGCGGCGAGCTGTGCCAGGTTTCCAATCGACTCCGCGGTCTGGCTGGCACCGACGGAGGTCTGCGTGGTGATTTCCTGAATCACGTTCATCGTCGCCGAAATGTTGGTTGCGGCGGCCGACTGCTGACGGGCGGCTTCGGAGATGTTCTGAATCAGGTCTGCCAAGTCGTTCGACACGCGCTCGATCTCGCCCAGCGCCAGACCGGCGTCTTCGGCCAGTCGGGCACCGGCGACCACTTCCGAGGTCGTCTGTTCCATCGAGGTGACCGCTTCGTTGGTGTCGGACTGAATCGTCTGAACCAGCGTTTCGATTCGCTTGGTGGCGTTGGAGGCGCGTTCTGCAAGGCGCTGCACTTCGTCGGCGACGACCGCGAACCCGCGGCCTGCTTCCCCTGCGGATGCCGCCTGAATGGCGGCGTTCAAGGCGAGAATGTTGGTCTGCTCGGCGATGTCGTTGATCAGTTCGACGATCGAGCCGATTTCCTGCGAAGACTCACCCAGTCGCTTGATTCGCTTCGACGTTTCCTGGATCTGGTCACGGATGTTGTCCATGCCCTGGATCGTCTGGCGCACGATCGCCGCGCCTTTCGACGCGATCTGCACCGAGCGTTGCGCCACGTCTGCGCTCTCGGCGGAGTTTTTCGACACTTCGTCGATCGACACGGCGATTTCGTTGATCGCAGCCGAAGCCGAGGTGATCTGCTGCGCCTGGTGTTCGGCGGCCTCGGCGAGGTGCATGGCGGTCGCCTGCGTCTCCTGGGCAGCGGCGGCCACCTGCACGGCGGTCTCGTTGATGGTGGTGACCAGGCTGCGCAGCGCTTCGACCGCGAAGTTGATCGAGTCTGCAATCGCACCCGTGATGTCTTCCGACACAGTTGCACGGACCGTCAGATCGCCTTCGGCCAAGCTGCCCATTTCGTCGAGCAACCGCAGAATGGCTTCCTGGTTCCGCTGGTTCAGGTCGGCGGTGATGCGGTACCGGCGCTGCTGGTCGCGATAGAGCGCGAAGGCGAGGAAGAACAGCGCGATCAATGCCACCGCACCGGCAATCGCTGCGACGATGATCGACGGGAACACGCGACGACCGCTCTGTTCACCGTAACGGACCGCCAGCAGTTCGGCTTCGGCCAGCAGTTTTTCCGCATCCGCAAACACTTCATTGGCGGCCTGCTTGGCTTCGAACAGTTCGGTAGAGCCCTGCAGGATCTGGTCGACGGACTGTTCGATTTCGCCGAAGGTGCCATTGATCTGCTGCAGCAGGTCCTGCGCCTCCGGGAAGGCCACGCGGGCAATTCCGCGTTCGCCATCGCCATTGATCAGGCCGCTCAAGGTGGAACCGAAGATTCGCGCGTCGCGGCCGAAGCTGTCGGCCGCAGTCGGCGCATTCTCGCCCGCTGCGCGAATTTCAGTCAGTCGGCGCAGCAGGCGTTCGGCGATCGCCACCTGGCGGCCGGCGATGTACACCTGCCCGGCGCCGGCACCACGTTCGGACAGGATGCGGGTCAGTTCGTCCGAGCGGGTCTGCATCGGCAGCACCTTCGTGCCGAAGTCGGTGGAAATTTCGGCGAGTTCGACGACGGTCTCGCGGGTGCCGAGAATCTTCTGCACATTGTCCGAAGTTGGTCGCCATGCATTTTCGACCGCGGCCAATGCGGGTTCGACCTCCTTGTTGTCGGCGATCACCGGTACGCCGTCGGCATTGCCATTACGGAGATCGCCAATCTGCGTCCCGATCGCACTCCAGGTGCGCTGCAGATTGTCGAAGGCGTCCAGGCTGCCGTCGGCAGCTTCGGAGGAATATTTTGCCAGCTGCTGCGACTTCACCTGAATGTCGGTGGCCGCGGCGATGGCTGCGCGATCCTCGTTGTTCTTGATGTTCGCGACGTAGAAATTGGCGAAAATCGTGACCAGTGCGATAATCAGCACGATCACGAGGATGGGGGTCAAGTTGCTGCCTTCACGCCGTACGCTGCCTGCTGCCGTACTCATTGTCGTTCCGCTCCCGCTTTGAACTTCACGCCGACGCCTGCATGAACTCCGGTGATTTCACCAGACTCGCAAGGCCCAACACGCCCCAGCTGACTTGCCCCTGTTGATATTCCATCGACAGATAGCGGCTGACCGGGGAATCCAGATAATGCTTCTGCTCGCGCCGATTTTCATCGACGAAACTGCGCTGCCCGAGGATCTCGTCGACGACCAGACCGACGTTGCCGCCCTGCTGGCGGACCACTAGGACGCGTGTCCGTTCGTTGGGCTTGAAGGGCTCTCCCTCCAGAAAACCTTTCAGATGGACCACGCAGATCAGGTTGCCGCGAACGTTGGCGATGCCGAGCAACCAGGCTTTGGTGCCCGGTACGGCGGTGAGGGCAGGGACCCGCAGGATTTCCGCGACCTCCCCGATGCTGCTGACCAGAAAGGCATCGCCGAGGCGAAAGGCAATGCCGCGCCACAGGCCCGGAGCCTCCAGCTGCTCCGGCATACCGGCGACATGCGCCAGACTGCGTCGCTCGTAGTCGGCGAGGATGTCCAGCGGGCTGAGCTTGGCAGGGGTGATATCCATCGGCTCCAATGCGGAATCAACGGCCCAGCAGGGCCTGAATGCGGAAGACCAGTTCGGTCTCCTTGGGCGGTTTGGTAAAAAAGTCCTTGGCGCCCTGACGCAGGCCCCAGACCCGGTCTGTTTCCAGACTCTTGGTCGTCAGGATCACCACCGGAATCTGCGCGGTGACCGGATCGCGGCTCAGGGTTCGTGTAGCCTGAAAGCCATTCATCCCGGGCATGACGACGTCCATCAGGATCAGGTCGGGCAACTCGGCGCTGGCACGGGCAATGCCGTCTTCCGCGGAGGTCGCCACGCTGACCGAATGACCATTTCGTTCGAGCATCGCGCCAATGACGCGTGCATCGGTCGGGGAGTCATCGACGATCAGGATTCGCGCCATGCCATGAATCCTCAGGCGGGCCGAGCGTCCACATACTTGCGGATCGTCCCGAGCAGTTCGTCACGCGTGAACGGCTTGGTCAGATACTGTTCGGAACCAACGATTCGACCGCGCGCCTTGTCGAACAGGCCGTCCTTGCTTGACAGCATGATCACCGGAGTGCCTTTGAAGACGTGGTTGTTCTTGATCAGCAGACAGGTCTGATAGCCGTCGAGACGCGGCATCATGATGTCGACGAAAATGATGTGTGGTTGATGATCGGCAATCTTCGCCAGTGCTTCGAATCCGTCGGTCGCGGTGACGACGTCACAGCCCTCCTTTTTCAGCAAAGTCTCGGCGGTTCGCCGAATGGTCTTGCTGTCGTCGATCACCATGACCCGCAGGCCTGTCAGATCGCTCTTTATCGTGTCGTCCACGCCTACCCCCATGATGTGACTGACCCGGCAGCCTGAATAGACCCCGCGCGTGGATCGGCATGTTGCCGCTGCCAGCTTCGAGGGTCTGTCAAGTTTACATCCTAAGTTGCCGTCCTGCTTGCGCTTTCGCGTTTGCTCCGACGGCCTGAACCGTCGCTGTTGCGGCAACACCCGTCCGCACTTTGCCGGCAGTTGCGGGCGAATACAAGGCGGCGACGCGGGTGAGCGCGGCGACATGGCTCTGCGTCGGTGCTGCGGGTGGCTGCGGAATGTGACGGAGCGCACGGTTTGGACCGACTCGATGGACCGGTGGCCGCGGCTGACGGCCAGCGCCGCCTCGGTATGCTCGCGAGCCCAGCATGGAGGATGTCGATGATGAGCCTGCCTCGCATGGTGGTCCTGATGGATCCGCCGGAGCGTTGCAACCCGAAGAAGGACTCGACGCTCGCGATGGTCGAGGCAGCGCAGCGACGCGGCTGGCCGGTCTGGTGCCTGCTGGCGGGGGGATTGTCGCTGCGGGACGGCGTTGCGCAGGCGGCAGCCCGACCGTTCCGCGTGGACCTCACAGTGCGGCCGTGGTTCGAACTTGGTGCCGTCGAAACCCTGTCCCTCGGGCATGGTGACTTGGTGCTGGCCCGACGGGATCCGCCTTTCGACGTCGAGTACCTGCACGACACGCATCTGCTGGAAGTCGCGGAAGTGGCGGGTGCGCTGGTAGTCAATCGTCCGCAGGCTCTGCGGGATCTCAACGAGAAGCTGGCGACGCAGCTGTTTCCGGCGCTGTGTCCGCCGACCTGTGTCAGTCGGGACGCGTCGGTGCTCAAGGCTTTCGTGGCGCAGCACGGTGACTGTGTCGGCAAGATCCTCGATGCGATGGGCGGCCGGTCGATCTTCCGGCTCGGTCCGACGGATCCGAATCTCAACGTGATCCTGGAGACGCTGACCGACGACGGTCAGCGGCTGGCGCTGGTCCAGCGCTTCCTGCCGGACATTGTCGATGGCGACAAGCGGGTGCTGGTGATCGATGGCGAACCGGCGCCGTGGCTGCTGGCGCGATTGCCGCAGGGCGACGAGTTCCGCGGCAACCTGGCCCGCGGCGGCCGCGGCGAGGTGCGCGCGCTGGGTGCGGCCGAGCGGGCGATCGTGGCCGAGCTGGGGCCGTGGTTGAAGGCGCGGGGTCTGTGGTTCGTCGGGCTCGACGTGATCGGAGATCGGTTGACCGAGATCAACGTGACCAGTCCGACCTGCGTCCGGGAGATCGCGGCAGCGACGGGTTACGACGCGGCCGAAGCGCTGTTCGAGCGTCTGGAACTGCACATGCGGGAACGTCGGGGCAGCTGATGGCGCGGCGTTACAGCCCGGAGGAGCGACTCGGCATCGCGACGATGGTCGCGGTGATGGTGAATGCGCTGTTGGTGCTCGGCCTCGACTTTGCGCCGGAGGATCGGCCGCAGAACGCGCTGCCGGCACTGGATGTGATCCTCGTGCAGACCGCTACCGTCGATCGCCCCGAAAAGGCGGATTTTCTGGCGCAGGCCAACCAGGCCGGCGGCGGCGACAGTGAGCGGGCGGTGCGGCCGTCGACGCCGTTGTCGGGCCCGCTCCCGCGACCGGAACCCGGCGTGGCCCCGCGCGAGATGCGCCGGCAGGAGGCGGCACGTCAGGAACAGCCGGAGCAGATTCGTGCCGACGAGGCACTGACGCGATTGACGCCGGCCGGTCCCGCCGCGCCGCGTGAGCGACCGCTGCCGGAGCCCGTACCGCGGCAGGGCGCGCGCGAGGAAGAGTACGACGCGGCGCAGGCCAGCCTCGCGGCGGAAATCAACCGGCGTTCGGAGGCTTACGCCAAACGCCCGAAACGCAAGTTCATCTCGGCCAACACCCGGGAATACGTCTATGCCGAATACATGGCGGGCTGGGTCGCCAAGGTCGAGCGGATCGGGAACCTCAACTACCCGGATCAGGCGCGCCGCGAAGGTATTCACGGCAGTCTGGTCCTGACGGTGGCGATTCGCCGGGATGGTTCGGTGGAGGCCATCGACGTGATCCAGAGCTCGGGCCATACCGTGCTGGACGAAGCCGCGATTCGGATCGTCAATCTGGCACGACCCTTCAATCCGCTGCCCGAGACCACCCGCGACGAGGTCGACATCCTGCATGTGACGCGCACCTGGCAGTTCCTGCCCGGCAACGTGCTGCGCCACGACTGAGGCGGGTGTCGGCGTGATCGACAGCCACGTCCACCTCGACGCGCCGGAGTTCGACACTGACCGCGTGGCTGTGCTCGCTGCAGCGCGCGCCGCCGGCGTGACCGGATTCGTGGTTCCGGCCGTGACGCGCTCCGGTTTCGGGGCGCTGGCGGCACTCGCCGCGGCCGAGCCTGATGTCCATCCGGCCTACGGGCTGCATCCGATGTACCTGGCCGAGCACGACGACGCTGATCCGGAACGACTGGCGGCATGGCTGAGCGAGCATCCGGCGGTCGCGGTCGGCGAATGCGGGCTCGATTTCTTCGTCGATGGCCTCGACCCCGATCGGCAGCGGCGGCTGTTCGACGCGCAGCTGCGGATCGCCCGCGAGGCTGGCTTGCCGGTGATCCTGCATGCCCGCAAGGCGGTCGACGAGGTCTCGGCGATGATCCGTCGGGTAGGGCGCCTGACCGGCGTGGTGCACAGTTTCTCCGGCAGCATCGATCAGGCGCGGCGGCTGATCGACCTCGGTTTCCGGCTGGGCTTCGGCGGGCCGATCACTTATCCGCGGGCCAGCCGCTTGCGCCAGCTGGTGGCGACGCTGCCGGTCGACGCCCTGCTGGCCGAAACCGATGCACCGGATCAGCCGCTCTGCGGAGCTCAGGGGCAGCGCAACACGTCGGCGCAATTGCCGCGGGTGATCGAGACGATGGCCGAGCTGCGGCAGGTGCCGGTCGCCACGCTGGCGGCGCAGCTGGATGCCAATGCCCGCGCGCTGTTCCGCTTGTCCTGAAACGCGAACGGCCCGCGCGAAGCGGGCCGTCCGGGCGTCATCGCCTGCGTCGACTCAGAGCGCTATCGAGCGATTCCACTCGCCGAGCGCCGCGAGGCCATTCTCCTTCGCGCGCTGGGCAACGGTCGCCTGGGCCTTGGCCCAATTGCCGGTCATGTCCTGCGCCCACAGCTTCAGCGCGGCCGACTGCATGGCGCGGCCGTAGGAGAAGCTCAGCGGCCACGGCAGCGGGCCCATCTGGTTCATCAGGTTCAGATGCTCGGTGGCCTGCAGGTCACTTTGGCCACCCGACAGGAACACGATGCCGGGCACGGTGGCCGGGACGGTGCTCTTCAGGCAGCGGATCGTGGCTTCGGCGACTTCCTCGGCCTCGACCTGCTCGGGGCAATCCTTGCCCGGCAGCACCATGCTGGCCTTCAGGATCGTGCCTTCGAGCAGCACTTCCTGCTCGTACAACTCGCTGTAGAGCGCGCGCAGCGTGCTGTCGGTGACCGAGTAGCAGGTCTCGATGTCGTGGTCGCCGTCCATCAGCACTTCGGGCTCGACCATCGGCACCAGTCCGACCGCCTGGCAGGCAGCGGCGTAGCGGGCCAGGGCATGCACGTTCGCACCGATGCAGGCCGACGACGGCGTGTCCTCACCGATGGTGATGACCGCGCGCCACTTGGCGAAGCGGGCGCCGAGCTTGTAGTACTCCTCCAGCCGGCGCACCAGGCCGTCCAGACCCTCGGTGACCAGTTCGCCCGGGAAGCCGGGCATCGCCACCGGACCCATGTCGACCTTGATACCCGGGATCACGCCGGCGGCGTTCATGACATCGACGAAGCGGCGACCATCGCGGGTCGACTGACGGATCGTCTCGTCGTACAGGATCGCGCCGGAGATGTGCTCGCCCAGATTCGGCGTGGTCAGCAGCAACTCCCGATAGGCGCGGCGGTTCTCTTCGGTGTTCTCGATCTTGACCGACTCGAAGCGCTTCTTGATCGTGTTGTTGCTCTCGTCGATGGCGATGATTCCCTTGCCCGCGGCCACCATGGCCAGGGCCGTGCTTTCCAGTTCGTCAATGCTCATGCGTCACTCCGATAGCGTGGGGAGAGGGTGAAAAAGTCGCGCGGAGTATAGACAGCCGAGCTGAAGCCGCTGCCGGGCGCCCCGAGTCTTGAAGCCCTGCCGCCGCCGGCGAAATCGCGGCCCGCGGTCGCCCTCTCCAGACCGGAGACGGCGAGCTCAGGCTCGCCAGCGCGCCAGCACGGCCTCGGTATCGGCGCCGAGCAGCGGCGGCGCCCGACCGTCGGCCAGCGGGGTCGCGCTGAAGTTCAGCGGGCAGGCGACGCTCGGGACCTGCCCGGCGAGCGGATGCGGCAGCTGGCGGACCAGCCGACGCGCCTCGGCCTGCGGGCTCGCAAAAACCTGATCCAGCGTCTGAATCGGTCCGGCGGGGACGGTCGCCGCCTCCAGCACCGCGAGCCAGTGCGCGACCGGGGCGCTGCTGAAGCGCTCGGCCAACCGCGGCAGCAGCTCGGCGCGATGGGCCACGCGGGCGGCGTTGCTGGCAAAGCGCGGATCGGCGGCCAGCTCGGGCCGGCCGATCGCGGCGGTGCAGCGGGCGAACTGCGCGTCGTTGCCGACCGCCAGCATGAAGTGGCCATCGGCGGCAGCGAAGGCCTGGTAGGGCACGATGTTCGGATGCGCGGTGCCTAGACGCTGCGGCAGCTCGCCGCCGACCAGCCAGTTCATCGCCTGATTGGCCAGCCACGCCGCCTGCGTGTCGTACAGCGCCAGATCGAGGTGCTGGCCTTCGCCGGTGGCTTCGGCATGCCGCAGGGCAGCGAGGATGCCGACCGCGGCGTACAGCCCGGTGGTGATGTCCGCCACCGCCACGCCGACCTTCTGCGGCCCGGCGCCGGGGCTGCCGTCCGGTTCGCCGGTCAGGCTCATCAGCCCGGCTTCGGCCTGGATCGCGGCGTCGTAGCCGGCGCGGCCAGCGTTCGGGCCGGTCTGGCCGTAGCCGGTGATCGAGCAGTAGACCAGCGCGGGGTTGATCGTCTGCAGGCTGGCCCAGTCCAGTCCGTGGCGGGCGAGGCCGCCGACCTTGAAGTTCTCGACCAGCACGTGGGCGCGCGCCGCGAGCGCGCGGACCTGCGCGGCGCCCTCCGGGGTGCCGAGGTCGATCGCCACCGAGTGCTTGCCGCGATTGGCGGCGAGGTAGTAGGCGGACTCGCCGGTGTCGCGGCCGTCGCGGTCCTTCAGCCAGGGCGGCCCCCAGCGGCGGGTGTCATCCCCGCGTTCGGGATGCTCGATCTTGACGACCTCGGCGCCGAGGTCGGCGAGCAGTTGCGTGGCCCACGGCCCGGCAAGGATCCGCGACAGGTCCAGCACCCGAACGCCGGCCAGCGGTCCGCTCAAGCGGCCTCCAGCAGCCGGGCCAGTCGTTCGCCGACGGCGATCAGTTTCAGCTCCTCGCCGGGTCGGCCGATCAGCTGCAAGCCGACCGGCAGCTCACCCGCGGACATCGGCAGCGGAAGCGACAGCGCCGGCGCGCCGGCCATGTTGGCGTAGCAGGTCAGATCGGCCTGGGTGGTCGGCACCGGACTGCCGAAGGCGAAGCTCTGCTGCGGGGTCGTCGGCCAGAGGACCAGTTCGCACTGGGCCAGCCAGTGTTCCAGCTGCAGGGTCGCGCGATCCAGCTGCCGGTCGGCCGCGGCGTTGTCAACCGCGCTTTTCGTCTCGGCCCAGGCCAGCATCCGCGCCAGCCCGGGTGAGAACGTCTCGCGCCGGTCGCGCCAGTCGGCGGCCAGCTCCACCAGCATGCCGGCCTCGCAGACCAGCAGGCCGGCGCGGCGCAGCTCGCCCGGAGGTGGGTCCGGCGCCGGCAATGCCCGCAGCCGATGCCGGGATGCGGCGATCCGGGCACAGGCGATCTGGAAGGCGGCCGCGACCTCGGCCGTCAACCCGAGGCTCGCCGTATCCGGCACGCCGAAGTCGATCGCATGCGCATCCATCGGCGCCAGCGCAATCCGTCGCGAGGCCGGGCAGTCCGGATCGTGGCCGATCAGCAGCGCGCTCAGCCGACGCAGGTCGGCGGCGCTGCGCGCCAGCGGGCCGACGCCGTCCAGTCGACGCGACACCGGGACCAATCCGCGGGTGCTGACTGCTCCCGCCGAGGGTTTCAGTCCCCAGACACCGCAATAGCTGGCCGGAATCCGGATCGAGCCCATGCTGTCGCTGCCAAGCGCCGCCGAACACAAGCCGCCCGCGACGGCAGCCGCCGAACCGCCGCTGGAGCCACCTGGCGTCCAGCCGTGGCGCTGCGGCAGGTGGCAGGCGCCGTAGTGCGGATTGTCGTTGTCGGCGCCGAGCGCGGCCTCCTGCATCGACAACTTGCCGAGGATCACCGCGCCCGCCGCGCGGAGCCGCGCCACGGCGGTGGCGTCTTTGGCGGCCGGTGCGATGCTCCGACGGCTGGCCATGCCGTTGGTGGTGGGCAGGCCGGCGACGTCGAGGTTGTCCTTGACGCCGATGCACAGACCCTCCAGCGGTCCCGCCAGTCCGGCTGCGCGTCGCTCGTCGCTGGCCGCGGCCTCGGCGCGGACCCGGTCGGCGTCGAGGGTGATCCAGGCATTGATCGTTTCGCGAGTGGCCAGAGCCGCCGCGAGATACGCATCCGCAAGCTCGACAGCGCTCACCTCGCCGGCGGTCAGCGCCAGCAACTGCGTGTCGAGATCGGCGTGGCGCAGAGCGTCGGCGGCCGGGGCGACCTGCCCCGCGATGTCGTTCAGTCCGGCCATGAGCTCTCCGTCGGGATGGGACCGCGCATTGTCGGGTCTGAGCCAGCCGATCGCGACCTGCTGCGCCGCATCAGCCCTGTTCGGGCCCGAGGGGCGCGACGGCTCTCGTGTTTTCGGGTGAATCAACGCTGACAATCTCGGCGCAGAGGTGTCACGGCAGGTGGCTGCGACGTCGGGTGTCGCGGTGGCGACCCAGGGTCGCGGCACTCATCACCCGAGGTCGCACCGATGCCCACGATCCCAGACACGCTCTACCTCGCCCCCGGCGTCCTCGATCGCGTTGCGGGCGGCACCTTGTTCTATCCCTGCAGCGGCGCCGACTGGACAGTGCCGGTGGCACTGTTTGCCCCGCTGGTCAGTGATTTCTGGTTCGTCGATCGCGGCTATTTCATTCCGGGGCATGAGGACACCTACCACGACCGCCTGGACCGGGCGTCCGCCGAGGCGCCGCCGCTGCTCGTCAGGGACCCCGCCTATCGACTGCTGCATCGGTCGATCGAGCAGCCACTGCTGGAGCTCGGGTTCTGGTCGGAACGGCCGCGTTTCCGGCACGACAGGCCGGGCCTGGACGCGTGGCGTCGCCTGCAGCAGAAGCCCGAGATGGCCGACGCGGCCCGGAATGGCGCTGCGCCGCTGATCCTCACCGAGCACTACCTGCACGAGCCCAGCGGTTGCAACGTCCGCCTCCATCGCTGTCGCGGCGATGCGCAGGCCTACTTCGAGGGCGAAGCCCGACTAGCCAGTCTCAGCGTGTTTTTCTATCGCGGCGACAGTGCCGGCGAGGGCGGGAGCGGCATCTGCTGGCTGGGGGAGCGACTGGAACGGGCGGTGCTGGAGCGCCTCAAGCCCGGCGGGCTGTTCGTGTCCGACGGCAGCGACGGCGCGATGTGTCCGGACGAGAGCCCCAGTGTCTTCCGCCGCGGTCAGCGCACCCGCATCAACCCGGCGCGCGACATCGCGCGGGTCGTCGCCGGCATCCGACCGATCGAGACCGAAAAGCGGCTGCGCCTGCGCTGCGTCGGCTACGCCGGCGAGCGCTACGGCAGCACGCTGGTCTGGCAGACACCGGCCGCCGAAATCCTCGTTGCGCCGGGCCATGAGCCGGCACCACCGCCACGCCCGCGAGCACCGTATCCGTGTGGGCCGGAGTTTGACGGGCGCGAGGCCGCGCGTCCGCCCCGCTCCGTGCGCAGCGTCGCGGACGCCTACGGCAACTCCGCTGACGACAAGGAGTGACCCCCGTGATTCACCAGCTGCTGGTCCTCGAAGCGCCGTGGAATGACGACACGATCCGATCCACTTCGGTCTGGCCCTTCGCCAGCGAGTACTGCCGCGTCCACGGCATCGAGGCGCATCGGCAGCATTTCACCGATCTGGCGTCCTTCCGCCACTGGGTGCGTTGCTACAACGCCGAAAGGCTCGACGGCCGCCGCCTGCTTTACGTCGCCGCGCACGGCAGTCATGGCAGCCTGAGTGCACTGACCCGCTCGCTCAATGCCAGCAGCGTCATCGACACGCTGGCCGACGCCCCGAAAATCGATTACGTCCATTTCGGCAGCTGCCTGTTCGGCAACCCCGGCAACCTCGACCGGCTGATGCAGCGCGCCGAGCACCTGCGCTGGGCCGCCGGCTACGACGTCGAAATCCCGTGGGTTGAGTCCACCGCCTTCGACCTGATGTTCTGGAGCAAGGTCGACGGCAGCCGCGAAGACGACGAAACGCCCAGACGCCAGCCGCACCGCGGCGTCGCCGATCTGCTGGCCTACACCGGCCCGCTTGCGGAGAGGCTGGGCTTTCGCTTCCACTATCGGCGGGGCGAGCGGGTGCTGTGCTTGCCGTGAACCGTGAGTACTCATTCGAGAGGAGAAACGCCAATGAACGTGAACAATGAGTGGTTTCTAAAGCGAGTGTTCGCCGGCTACGTTCGGGACTTTGCCCGTTTCCGCTGGCACACGACTTGTACTTATGCCGATCTGACTCAAGCGTCGTTGGCACATTTTGCCGATCTGGGTCGCAGCCTCGGCTATGTCGTCAAGCGGGAAGCAACGGAAGGTGTCCGGCCCGATTTGGTCGGCACGGGTGCTGGCGGCAGCAACCCGCGTGACTTGATTTGGGTAGACCCGGACGATCGGGCGATGGTGGCCTTGCACGTCGAGAGCGAGAACAACAGAGCGAGTCTCGATGATTGTCTGTTCTCCAACAACAAGCTGCTCGATTCAGCCGAATATAGAGACGGCCGGCTGTTGGTGGCCGTTTTCGGGTGGCTTTCGGAGCCGGATTTCGATTCTCTGGTCGGCAGGATCAAGGAAACAGAGGGATACTCTGGTCGCGATCTGTTGGTGATTGCTTGGGTGGGATCAAGCAAGAACACTGCTGCTTCTGCGCGCGCGCTGCTGTGGTCCGGAAATCAGTGTCAGATGCGCATAGCGTCGGGTCGGTTGGACGATGATGGTTACTGGGGCGTTAATTTCGGAAGCGAAAGTCCGTGGCGGAGGCTTTGATCCAGAGCCGCCTGATTTCTTCCGGTAACTTAATCAATCACTGGTGCCCGCCGCGCCGGGTTGAGCGTTTCATAAGCTGCGCCGATCTCCAGCACGCGCCAGTCGCTGTTCGCTGGGCCGATGATCGACAGGCCGACCGGCAGGCCGTGGATGTAGCCCATCGGCACGGTCAGGTGCGGGTAGCCGGCGACGGCGGGGAGGCGCGAGCTGCCGCCGCCGTAGTGGTCGCCGTTGACGTGATCGATCTTCCAGGCCGGGCCGTTGCTGGGGCCGATCAGCACGTCCAATTGGTGCGCAGCCAGTGCGGCGTCGATGCCCTCCGGCCCGGCGAGGCGGCGGGCGTCGGCGCGGGCGGTCTGGTAGGCCTGGGTGAGGCTGCCGGTGGCTTCGGCGCGCTCCAGCAGTTCCTGCGCGAACCACGGCATTGCCTGCTCGGCGTGTTCGCGGTTCCAGGCGATCAGTTCGGCGAGGCTCTTGACCGGTGCGCCGCTGTCGACGAGGTAGCGATTGAGGCCGTCGCGGAACTCGTGCAGCAGCACGGTGAACTCGGCTTCACCGATCTTCGGCAGCCCCTCGATGCGGACCGGGTCGACGATCTCGGCACCGGCCTCGCGCAGCCGCGCCAGTTCGCGCTCGAAGATCGCGTCGACGCCGGGGTGGAAGCCCAGGTTCTGCCGCAGCACGCCGATCCGCACGCCCTTGAGGCTCGCTTTCTCGAAGGTGGCGGCGTCGGGCGCGGGCGGGATCGTGACCTCGGTGGTGGCCGGGTCGGCTGGATCGGCGCCGCTGATGACCGCCAGCAGGGCGGCCGCGTCGGCCACCGTGGTGGTCATCGGGCCGGCGGTGTCTTGCGCCTCGGCGATCGGGATGATGCCGCTGCGGCTGACCCAGCCGCGGCTGGGCTTGAAGCCGACCAGTCCGTTGGCGGCCGACGGGCAGACGATCGAGCCGTCGGTTTCGGTGCCGATGCCGAGCGGGGCGTAGCCGGCGGCGATCGCGGCACCCGTGCCGGAGCTGGAACCGCAGGGACTGCGCGTCGGGTCGTAGGGATTGCGGGTCTGGCCGCCGGCGCTGCTCCAGCCGCTGCTGGACTGGGTCGAGCGGAAGTTCGCCCACTCGCTGAGGTTGGCCTTGCCGAGGATCACCGCGCCGGCCTCGCGCAGTCGGGTGACGACGAAGGCGTCCGCCGCCGGCCGATGCGCGGCCAGCGCCAGCGAGCCAGCGGTGGTCGGCAGGTCGGCGGTGTCGAGGTTGTCCTTGATCAGCACCGGCACCCCGTGCAGCGGGCCGCGCAGCGTGCCGGCCTGGCGCTCGGCGTCGCGATGACGGGCCACCTCCAACGCGTCCGGCGCCAGCGTCAGCACCGCCCGCAGCTCCGGGCCCTGGCGGTCGTTGCGCTCGATGCGGGCCAGCGCGGCCTGCACCCAGGCTTCCGAGCTGAGTCGCCCATCGTCCAGTTGCGCTCGGCCTTCGATCAGGCCGAGGCGGTCGAGGTCCACCGGGTAGGGCGTCGCCTCGGCGGCGCGCGTGGCCGGGGCGGTCAGCAGCAGGGCGGCAAGGGCCAGCGCGAGGTGCGGGGAGCCTGTGGTCATGGCGGCGTGGATGGCGACGGGATCGGCACTGTAGCGCGCAGCGTGTGTGGATCCCGCCAGCTTGACCCACTCGCGGGAGGCGCTTCTATAGTCGGGCTTTCCGCTGGATGGAGCCTCGGGGATGTCCCTGGAGTCGACTGCCTCGATCTCGCAACTGTGTCGCACCGGCGTGGACCTGTCCGGGCTGATGGCCGTGCTGAGCCAGCACCTGTACTCGACCCCGGCGGTGGCGATCCGCGAGCTGATCCAGAACGCCCACGACGCCATCGTCCGCCGGCGGATCGAACAGCCCGACTGGCAGGAGTCCGGACGGATCGAGGTCCATGGCGACCCGGCTGCCCGGCAGCTGCGGATCGTCGATGTCGGCGCCGGCCTGACCGAGGCCGAAATCCACGCCGAGCTGGCCACCATCGGCACCGGACGGACGCGCCAGCTGCGCGAGGCCGGCAGCGACGCGCAGGCACTGATCGGCATGTTCGGCCTCGGCTTTCTGTCGGCTTTCGTGATCGCCGAGCGCGTCACGGTGCGGACCACCTCGTATCAGACCCCGACCCTGCGCCACGTCTACAGCTCGACCAGCGCACTGCAATACCGGGTCAGTCCGACCGGCGCCGGGCCGGTGGGCACCGAGGTGGTCCTCGACTTGAAGCCCGAGTTCGCCGGACTCACCGATCACGCCAGCCTGCGGCAGACGCTGCGGCATTACTGCGCGCTGTTGTCGATACCGATCCACCTGGGCGCCGGCACCGAGCCGCTCAACGATCCGCCGCCCTGGCGACAGGCCCAGGATCCGCCGCTGCACTGGATCCAGCGCCGCCGGCTGGAGCTCGACTTCGCCACCCGCTTCGCCCGTGGCGACAGCCCTATCTGCACGCTGCCGGTCACGCCGCGCGAGGGCAGCGATGCGGTGGGCGTGCTGTGGGTGCAGGACCGGCGCAGCTACGCCACCAGCGATCGGCGCCAGCTGTCGGTGTATCTGCGCGGGATGCTGCTGGACGACGATGCCCGCGACCTGCTGCCCAGCTGGGCCGGCTTCGTCGGCGGCGTGATCGAGTCAACCGCGCTGACGCCCACCGCCAGCCGCGAGGACCTGCAGCGCGATGCCGGCTACCGGGCGGTGCAGCGGGCCTTGAACGAGTGCCTGATCGAAGGTCTGGCGCAGATCGCCCGCGAGCAGCGCGAGGCCTGGCGGCGGGTGCTGCTGCGCCACAACGAGGCCCTGCTCGGCGCCAGCCTCTGCGACGAACGCCTGTTCGACCTGCTCGCCGATCAGCTGACCGTGCCGACCCTGCAGGGCGACCGACGCCTGGCCGAGCTGATTCGCGACGGCGCGGTCCACCTGGTGCACGACAGCCAGCCCGGCTTCGAGGCAATGTGGTCGCGCACGCTGGGTACGCCGGTGGCGCTGGGCGATCGCTTCGGCGTGCAGGCCTTTCTGCGCCAGTGCGCGGAGCGGCGGCGGCTGACGCTGGTCGAGCTCGGCACCGACCAGGGGCATCGCCGGCTGTTCGAGCCGGCGACGCTGACGCCGGCACAGTCGGCCTGGCTGGCTCAGCACCTCGCCGCCGGGGAAACCCTGGTCGCCGCCCGCTTTGCGCCGAGTCGCCTGCCGCTGGTGGTGGTCGCCGATCGCGATCACGCCCTGAAGCGCCGGCTGGCGGAAGACGAGCAGGACCGCAAGATCAGCAGCACCGCGCTGCTGCTGGCGCGCCGCTTTGCCGCCGAGCTGGATGCGCCGACCGCGCATCGGCTGTACCTGAATTTGGACTGCCCGGTGGTCGGCGATCTTCTGCAGGCGATCGACGACCGCCCTGAAGCCGCGCTGCGCGGCGTCCGACTGCTGCGCAGCTTCAAGACGCTGCTGTCGGATGCCGATGCCGCGGGTGCCGAAGCCCTCGCCGAGGCGCTGGCCGACGTCGGCACCGCGGTCCGTCAGCTGCTCGACCTGACCTGATCCGAGGATCCGACCATGCCACTCTGGGATTGGTACCACGCGCTGTCCAGCGATCTGCACGAGGCCGGGATCGGCCATCAGTTGCAGAGCTTCGAACGAATGACCTCGGCGGTCGTCGACCAGCGCAGCGCCGAGGCCAGCGCGCTGGCGCCGGACGCGCAGGCCTGCGCAAAGAGCCTCGCGCACCCGTGGCTGCAGGTGATGGTCGGCCACTGGGAATTGCGCAATCGCCTCGCCAACCTGGGCGAGGGCGAGGCCGCCCTGCGCGACACCATCGAGCTGTTCGAGCGCGCGCATCGTCCGGAGACCGCCGATTGCCCGCAGTCGATCTGCGTGACCCAGGACGTGGCGCATTGCTACGCCAATCTCGACGGCGCCGGCTACGCCGCCGAGCGCCTCGCGGTCTGCGAGGAGACGCTGGCGCGCATCGACGGCCGCTGGAACTGCTACCAGTGCATCTCGATCCAGCGCGCCCACGCCCTGCGCGATCAGGGCCGGCTGTCCGCCGGCATCGACGCGCTGCAGGAGGCCCTGCGCGCGGCCGCCGCCTGCGGCGAGCATGAGCCGGTCGGTACCTGGCTGGCCCTGGTGGAGCTGCAGCTGCAATCCGGTGACCTCGCGGCGGCGCAGCAGCAGTTGGACGCGAGCGCGCCGCGGTTTCGTCATCAGCCGGCGCAATACACGATGCCCCGCGCGATCCTGGAGGCCTGGGCCCTGGCCGAGGCCGGGGCGTTGGACGCGGCGCGGGAGCGGCTGCCGACGCTGGACCGGGTGGTGAACGGCGATCTGGCGCTGTGGCTGAAGGCGGCGCGTCGGGTGCTGGGCACCGACGCCAGCCGCAACACCGCCGAACTGGGCAGCGCGTTAGCCCAGCGACTGGCAACGCTGGTGCAGGCCGGTGCCCATGGCACGGTGGTCGAGCTGGCCATCGCCGCCGCCGAACTGGCGGTGCAGCGCGGCGCCCGGGAAGTGGCCGGCGCGCTGCTGGACAGTGCCGAGCGGCAGATCCGGCACTTGCGTCGTCCGGAGTTGGCCACGGCGGCGATCGCGACGGCGCGGGCGGCGGTCTTGGCGCTACCCGTACCGGCGGTGGGGGACCTCGATGCGCTATTGGCCGAGCTGGAGGATGAGGGTGACGCGGCGCCCGGCGTGGAAGTCGCGCTCGACGCCGTCGAGCAGGCGCTCCGCGTCCACGGCGCCAGGGCCACCCTGCTGGAGCACGCCGCGACCCGGTGGGCCGCGTGTGGTCAGCTGGATCGGGCCATCGACCGGCAGTCGGCCAGCGTCGACGCCGAGGTCAGCGGTGCCCGTGTCGATGATCTGATTTCGCTGCTGATGGGAGCGCGTCGCGAGTCGGAGATCGGGGCCCTCGCCGCCCGTCTGGAGACGGTGCGGCCGACGCTGGCGCTGTGGTGCCGGGCGCGGCTGGCATGGTCGCGACGGGCGCCGGAGGACACGGTGGCGCTGTTGACCGCCTTGATCGAGCAATCGCCCCGCGTCTACGCCGCCCGGCAACTGCTGATGAAAGCCGAGGCCCGCTGCGGACGTTTCGACCAGGCCGCCGCACAGGCGCAGTGGCTGGCCGAACACGACCCCGAGGATCGGGACTGCCGCTGGGACCAGCTGACCTACGCCTGCGCGGCGCGCGACTGGGAGCAGGCGCGGGCCGTTGCCGCGAGTCTGGGCATGACGCTGTCGGGGGAGTCCGGTCCGATCGTCGAGTCGTGGGGCTGGATCCGCATCCGCTTCCCGGCCGAGGACGTCGAGCTGATCGCCGAACGCACCGGCCCGGTCACAGCGCGGATCCTGCAGCCCTCGGCGGCCGAGGCGCCGCAGCATTGCGGTGATCAGGTGGTGTTCGACGCGGCGCCGCTGTACCCCGATCCGGAGGAGCCAGAGGCGCGCGAGCGCTTCCTGCGGACCTACGCCCACGTCCACACGCTGGACGTCGGTGGCTATGGCCCGACCTGGCTGCTCGATGGCGTCGATCCGGGCGAGGCCGAGATCCGCGGCTTCCGCGAGGCGCTGACCGCGCGCGGCTGGCGCTGGTGGGTGTTCAGCGGCACCGGCTACCGGCTGGAGGACACCGAGACCGGTGCCGCCGACCTGCCCGGGCTATACAGCGGCGTGGTGGCCCCGACCGACACCTCGGCCAGCGACATCGACGCGCTGATCAGCGAGCTGACCGCCGACTTCGTCCATCCGTGGGCGTGGCCGGCGCTGGCGCGGGCCGCCGGGCGCGACGTCGAACCGCACCTCGAGCGGATCAGCCGCTACGGCATGTAGCGCGGCGGCAGGCGACGCGGTCTCTGCGCGCTCCGGCCCGCCGACGCGGTAAGCAGGGGCTCAGCCGAGGTCGCCGTCCACGTACCGCCAGTGGCCGTCGACCCGCTCGAAGCGACTGCGCTCGCGCAGCACCTGCGGTTGACCGGCGACGCGGCTGCGGGCGGTGAAGGCCACCACTGCGTGATCGGCGTCGATCGGCGTGTGCTCGTGCACTTTGAGCCCCAGCCACTCGCGCCGGTTCGGCGGGTCCAGCGTCAGCGACGCCGGTCGCGTGCGCGGGTGCCAGCTGGACTGCAGATACGGCACGAGCCGCAGCACGTAGGCGCTGTAACGCGAGCGCATCAGCCGCTCGGCGTCGGGTGCGGGCGCACCGGCGTGCAGCGGACCGCAGCAGGCGGCGTAGGGTTTGCGCGAGTCGCAAGGGCAGCGCATGGGGGCAGGTCGCGGGGCAGGGCGGGCGAGCGTGACGCAAGCGGCGGCCTGCGGCCAGCGGGGCGCGGCTCTGCGACACTGCGCCGCCCGGCCTCGAGTCTTCCGCCATGCCCCAGCAGCGTTTTGCCCTTCGCGGTGATGCCATCGAACTGAATCAGCTGCTCAAGGCGGTCGGGCTCTGCGACAGCGGCGGCGCCGGCAAGCATCTGGTCGCCAGCGGCGTGGTCACCGTCGATGGTCAGGTCGAGCTGCGCAAGACCGCCAAGATCCGCGCCGGCCAGCGCGTCAAGATCGGCCGCGATGAGATTCTGGTGGTGGCGGAGGACTGAAGCGGGTGCTGGCGCAGGCGGTGTACCGCCGCGCACGCCGGGTCGGCTCCCGGCAGGCTGCCGCCGGTCTGCATCGAGATCTGCGGCGTCAGTCCGCCGAACCGCTGGCCCGGCTAGACGGCGCTCAGGCCCAGAGCTTGTCCAGCGGCAGATCGACCGCATCGAAGGGCGGAACCCGCACCACCTCGTCTTCGGCGTGGCTGCCGATCAGCAGCCACTGACTCCCGCTGAGCTGATAAGCCTCCAGCGTGCGCTGGTCGGGGTCGATCAACCAGGCGTGCGCGACGCCGTGGCGCGCGTAGATCGGCAGCTTGCGGACCCGGTCCAGCCGGGCCGTGCGCGGCGACAGGATCTCGCAGATCCAGTCCGGCGGCAGCTCGAACCAGGCGGTGTCGGGCAGGGCCGGCATCCGGCTGCGGCGCCAGCCGGCGAGGTCCGGTACCAGCACATCGCGGCCCAGATGACATTCGGGCTCGTCGAGGATCCACCAGCCGCCGGGGCCGTCGTCTCCGTCATCGAAGGGTCCCATCAGTCGCCCGCCCAGTGACGACCCAGCGCGCGAGTGCCGCGGTGCCGGACGCGGATGCGTGTGCAACTCGCCGTCGACCAACTCGGCGACCAGATGGGGCGGTGCGGCCAGGATGTCGCGGTAGTCGGCGAGGCGTTCGGCGGGTCTGCTCATGGCGTGGATGCTCGCGCGGGCGGCGCAGGCTGCAAAGCTTAGCGCGCATCGACGCCGGGGCGGCGTAGCGAAGCCCGCGTTACCATCCGCCCATGAAGCGGGGGTGCCTGACGGATCGTCAGGCTGAGAGAGTCCCTTGGAACCTGATCCGGTTCGTACCGGCGGAGGGAGCTTCGAGCGTCCGGGCGTGATGGCGTCCGGCGTTCGCCCGCTTCGTGCACCCGAATCCTCTGGAGACGCACGATGAGCGAGCTTGCTGTTCCCACCCCTGCGCGTGCCGCGGCGGCCCCGATTCCCGATGCGGTCGCCGCGCTGGCGCCGGAGCTGACCCGGCCGATCCCGGGCTCGCGCAAGATCCATGTCGACGTTGCCCCCGGCGTGCGCGTGGCCATGCGCGAGGTCGAACTCGCCGACACGCCCGGACGGGCGGGGCGCGAGGTCAACGCACCAGTCACGCTCTATGACACCAGCGGGCCGTACACCGACCCGGCTGCGCGGATCGACCTGCGCGAGGGCCTGCCGGCGCTGCGCGCGGCGTGGATCGCCGAGCGCGGCGACACGGAAGAACTGGCGGGCTTGAGCTCGCAGTACGGCCGCCAGCGCCTCGCCGATCCGGCCACCGCCGCGCTGCGCTACACCGCGCTCAGGGTGCCGCGTCGCGCGAAGGCCGGCGCGAACCTGAGCCAGATGCATTACGCCCGCCGCGGCATCGTCACGCCGGAGATGGTCTACATCGCCGCCCGCGAGAACGCGCGGATCGAGACGCTGGCCGACCTCGGTCGCCATCATGTCGGCGAGTCCTTCGGCGCCAGCCTGCCGGCGCGGATCACCCCGGAATTCGTCCGCGATGAAGTCGCCCGCGGCCGCGCGATCATTCCCTGCAACGTCAATCACCCGGAACTGGAGCCGATGATCATCGGCCGCAATTTCCGGGTGAAGGTCAATGCCAACATCGGCAATTCGGCGGTCAGCAGTTCGATTGCCGAGGAAGTCGAAAAGCTGGTCTGGGCGATCCGTTGGGGCGCCGACACGGTGATGGACCTGTCCACCGGCAAGCACATCCACGAAACCCGCGAATGGATCCTGCGCAATTCGCCGGTGCCGATCGGCACGGTGCCGATCTATCAGGCGCTGGAAAAGGTCAACGGCAAGGCCGAGGCGCTGACCTGGGAGATTTTCCGCGATACGCTGATCGAGCAGGCCGAGCAGGGCGTCAGTTATTTCACGATCCACGCCGGTGTGCGGCTGGCGTATATCCCGCTGACCGCCAAGCGGGTCACCGGCATCGTCTCGCGCGGCGGCTCGATCATGGCGAAATGGTGCCTTGCGCACCACCGCGAGAGTTTCCTCTACACGCATTTCGAGGAAATCTGCGAGCTCATGAAGGCCTATGACGTGGCCTTCTCGCTGGGCGATGGCCTGCGGCCCGGCTCGATTGCCGACGCCAATGACCGTGCGCAATTCGCCGAGCTGGAAACGCTGGGTGAATTGACCCAGATCGCATGGAAGCACGACATCCAGACCATGATCGAGGGCCCCGGCCATGTGCCGATGCAGCTGATCAAGGAAAACATGGACAAGCAGCTGCGCGAATGCGGCGAGGCGCCGTTCTATACGCTGGGTCCGCTGACCACCGACATCGCCCCGGGTTATGACCACATCACCAGCGCGATTGGTGCGGCCATGATCGGCTGGTATGGCACGGCAATGCTCTGCTACGTCACGCCGAAGGAACACCTGGGTCTGCCGAACAAGCACGATGTGCGCGACGGCATCGTCACCTACAAGATCGCCGCGCACGCCGCCGACTTGGCCAAGGGCCATCCGGGCGCGCAGTTGCGCGACAACGCGCTGTCGAAGGCCCGCTTCGAGTTCCGCTGGGCGGATCAGTTCAATCTCGGCCTGGACCCGGAAAAGGCCAAGGACTTCCACGACGAGACGCTGCCGAAGGAAGCTCACAAGCTCGCGCATTTCTGCTCGATGTGCGGCCCGAACTTCTGCTCGATGAAGATCACCCAGGACGTCCGCGATTACGCGGCGGACAAGGGCGTGGCGGACGAGGCCGCGGCGCTGGAGCTGGGCATGGCCGAGAAGGCCGCCGAGTTCCGCGAGCAGGGCGGCGAGGTGTATCTGGCGCAGTGATGGATGGCGGCGAGCGGGGGCGTCGATCGCCGCCCGCTCGCTGCGGACCGTGGCGCCGCACGGGCGCCACGGTGTCGAGCCTTACTTCACCCCGTGCATCAGTCGGTTGATCAGCGGCGCGGCGAGGAAGTAGACCGCGGCGATGACGATACCGATCAGGAACAACTGCCAGAACACGCCGCTGTACTGAGCCAGCGACCCGGCAGCTTCACCGTGGCCACTGCCACCGGCGGTGGCGATCGCTGCGATGCGGCCGGCGACGAAGTTGGCCATCGCGATCGACAGGAACCAGCCGCCCATGGCCAGCCCGGTCTCATGCGGACGCGCCAGCTTGGTGACCATCGCCAGCCCGATCGGCGAGAGACACAGTTCTCCCATCGTGTGGATCAGATAGGTCAGCGCCAGCCACAGATAGCTGATCTTGCCGTTTTCCGCGGTGGCGTACTGGATGGCGAAGACCAGCACATAGAATCCCACCGCTGCACTGATCAGGCCGTAGCCGAATTTGCGCGGAATCGACGGATTCCAGCCGGTCTTGTCCAGCGCTGGCCACATCATCGCGAACACCGGGGCCAGCAGGATGATGAAAATGGCGTTGACCGACTGGAAGATCGTGAAATGCAGCTCGCTACCGAACACGGTCGGCATGTTGACGAAATCCCGAGCGAGGAAATTGAGTGAGGAGCCGGCCTGCTCGAACAGTGCCCAGAACAGGATGTTCGCCAGGAACAGGATCAGCATCGCGATGTAGCGGTGCAGCTGCTCCTTCGATCCGCTCTGGATACCGCTCCAGACGAAATAGGCACACAGTGCCAGCATCATCACGATCAGCAGCACGCCGAGGATATCGCTCTGGCTCAGCAGGAAATAGACCGGCACGACCAGAAGAGCGGCGCCGATCACGACCTGGATCAGCATCTTCTTCGGGTCGCGGCCTTCCGGCGCGGTGCCGACGTGACCCAGCCAGTGCTTGAAGATCTGGAAGGCGACCAGACCAAGGATCATGCCGAGGCCGGCGGCGAGAAAGCCCCAGCGATAGCCATGCACGGCGCCGATCCAGGTGCCGCAGACGATCGGTGCCAGAAAGGCGCCGGCATTGATGCCCATATAGAAGATCGTGAAGCCGGAATCCCGGCGAGCGTCGCCGGGGGCATACAGCTTGCCGACCATCGTCGAGATGTTCGGCTTGAACAGGCCGTTGCCGACCACCGTGACCGCCAGACCAAGCAGAAAGGTGGGCAAGTCAGCCGCCATCAGCAGGAACATGCCGATCGCCATCAGCACGCCACCGAGCATGATCGAGCGTTGATAACCGAGCATCCGATCGGCGACATAGCCGCCGATGATCCCGGTCATGTAGACCATCGCCGTGAAACCGCCGTAGGTCTTGCTGGCCTCCGCCGCCGCCTGTTCGCCCATTTGCGAGAAGAAGGCTGCGGCGACATGCACGGCGAGAATCGCGCGCATGCCGTAATACATGAAGCGTTCCCAGAACTCGGTGGCGAACAGATTCCACAGCGCGTTCGGGTGGCCGAGCATCTCGCCGGCCGGGGGTGGACGAAAATCGGGCGTGCCGACGGGATTGGCGGACATCGGGGTTCCTTGGAATCGGTCTGTACGTGACGTTGCCGCGCAATCCACGCCGTCGGGATGGATGTGAAGGCTTTGCGCAGGCGGCGCGCGATTGTGCACCTCCGGCCGCCCCGATGACAGCCGGGTGAAGGCATGCGCGGGGATGACGCCGTATGGGCAGCGTCCTTCACGTGGCCGCGGCGATCCGGAGCGCGCGGCGTGTCAGTCCGGCAGGCCGTCGTAGCGGAAGCGCGTGCCGAGCCAGGCCATCGCGAGGCCGATCGCGACGTTGCCGACCACGTAGACCGTCAGTGCAAGCCGCCGAGAGGGTGTCCAGGTCGGCAGCAGATAGATGCGTGCCCAGCCGGCCAGTGCCGCAGCAGCGATCAGCAGCAGCCACTTCAGCTGGATCAGGTCGGCTTGCCGGAGGTCGCTCTGGAACCAGCTGGCGGCATCCGGCAGCCAATGCCAGGCCAGCAGGTAGCCGGTCGCCAGCAGTGCGCCGAGCGCGGCCAGATTGACGCGGTCAATCGCAAGCACGATCGCTGGCAGCGTCGAGGGTCCGTTCGGGCGCCACAGCGTCGGCACCACCGTGAGGGCCAGTACGAGGGTGCCACCAAACCACAATGACGCGGCGACGAGATGCAGGTAATGCAGCAGGTGATGGCTCATCGATGCTCCGGTGTCGAGGGTGGCGGCGTCGGCTCGGGCGCCGACTCCGGCAGGGGTCGCCTATGCTCGCCGCTTTGGCCGATCGGCGAGGTGAAGTGATGGCGGTGTTCGAGCTGGCGCCGGGTGGGCGTCTGATGGGCCGGGTGCAGGTGCCGGGCGACAAGTCGGTGTCGCATCGGTCGGTGATGCTGGGTGCCATCGCGGAAGGAACGACGACGGTCGAGGGCTTCCTGCCGGGCGCCGACACGCTCAATACGGCCACGATCTTCAAGCAGTTGGGTGTACGGATCGAACGGCTCTCGGCGACTGCGCTGCGCGTCCACGGCGTCGGCCTGGAGGGCTTGCGCGCGCCGACGCAGCCGCTCGACTGCGGCAATGCCGGGACGGCGATGCGGCTGCTCTGCGGCCTGCTGGCCGCGCAGCGCTTCGGCTGCACGCTGATCGGCGACGAATCGCTCAGCCGCCGGCCGATGCGGCGCGTGCTGGATCCGCTGGCGCAGATGGGTGCCAATATCCGCGCCACCGCGGCCGGCACTGCGCCGCTGCACGTCCATCCGGCGCCGCAGGGCTTGCGCGGCATCGACTACACGCCGCCGGTGGCCAGTGCCCAGGTCAAGAGCGCGCTGCTGTTTGCCGGGCTGTACGCCGACGGGCCGACCACGGTGCGCGAGCCAGAGGCGACCCGGGACTACACCGAGCAGATGCTGCGCGGCTTCGGCGCCGAGGTGCTGACGGCGGGCAAGGTCGTGACCGTCCAGCCGCAGACCGCGCCCCTGCAGGCAGCGCCGATCATCGTGCCGGGAGACTTCTCCTCGGCGGCGTTCTTCCTGGTCGGTGCCGCGATTGCGCCGGGCAGCGACCTGATCGTGGCCAACGTCGGGCTGCATCCGCGCCGTACCGGTCTGCTGGCCTGCCTGCTCGACATGGGCGCCGACATCGAGGTGCTCGATCGTCGCTGGGTCGCGGGCAACGAGGTCGGTGACCTGCGTGTCCGCCACCGGCCGCTGCGGGGCATCGCGGTGCCGGTCGAGCGGGTACCGGACATGATCGACGAGTTCCCGGCCTTCCTGATCGCAGCGGCCGTGGCCGAAGGGCGCACGACGGTGACGGGTGCGGCGGAACTGCGAGTCAAGGAAAGCGACCGCCTCGCGGCGATGGCAGCCGGGCTGCGGATCGCCGGCGTGCAACTCGCCGAGCGCCCCGATGGCATCGAGCTGGACGGCCAGCCGACGCTGGATTTCAGTGACGCGATCGACAGCCATACCGACCACCGGATCGCGATGGCCTTCGCGATGGCGGCGCTGCGCTCGGTGGCGCCGTTCCGCATCAACGAGGTCGACAACGTTGCGACGTCGTTTCCGGGTTTCGATGTGCTGGCGGGTAATGCTGGGTTATTGATCTCGCAAGCCTGAGCATTTATGGCGGTCCGGACCCCCCGGACCGCCGTAAACAGATTCAGGGCGTCGGCGTGGCGACTTCGAAGCCGTCGGCCATCAGGATGTTCCGGAAGCGGGCGCGCCAGACCGCGCCCTGGCCGCCGACGTAGACGTGACGCTCCTCAAGGGTATTCAGGAACGGCGTTACGCGAATTTCGCTGCCCAGTCCGATTTCCAAATCCAGAAATGGCGAACGCTGTGTGAACTGAGGTTCACGGTCTTCGGTTGCATTCCAGTCCATCAGGTACGCGCGTCCATTTCCTGCAATGAAAAATCGCCCGTCGGTAAAATTGCGAGTATCGGCCAGATTAATGCGGAATGGCGCTGTCCACTCGCGCTCTTCACTGTTGTCCAGATTGAAGGTTCGCAAGGTGCTGTCGAAACCGGTGGCATCCAGAAACAGGAATTCGCGCGTCCCGCGTGGATCGCTGACCAGCACCCCGCTCAAAAAACCGCCAACTTCGAATTGTTGCTCAAGCTTCTTGGTCGCGACGTCGTAGACGCGAGTGATCGGCAACGTTGTCGGGGTTTCCGAATAGGCTGCGACCAGTTCTAGCGATGCATCGGCGTCGAGCTGAGCAACGGCCAAGCCCGACGGCAGCTCGGAGGTTGGCGGCACCCGCCAGCGGATCGCACCGTTCGCGCCGTTCAGCTCGAACAGGCCGCCCGGCGCGTCGGTGTGCAGAAAAACGTCATCGATGCCGTCGCCGTTGCTGTCGGCAACCACCATGCCGCGCGGCAGCGCGAAGCCGATCGGCGTGTCCTGCGTCTGCTCGACGTACCAGCGGGTGGTGCCGGTGGCGTCGAAGCCCATCGCGAAGTTGGCGAAGCCCTGACCCGAGGCCACCAGTTCCAGCGGGCCGCTGCCGTCCAGCTGGGCCAGCTCCAGCGCGGTGACCGTCAGGCCCTGCAGGCTGACCGGGTCACGGAACAGCCGGAAGCTGCGCTTCAGCAGGCCGGAGTCGGCGCTGTAGATGAAGACCGTGGCGCCGTTGAAGCCGGCGTTGCCGGTGGTCGACACCACCGCAAGATCAAGGTCCGGATCGCTGTCCAGCTGGGCCGGTCCGGCAACGTGGATGGGGCCGATCACATCTTCCTGACGGAGCTGGATTTCGCCGCTTGCCAAATCGGCTAGTACCAGCTTGTCGGCGGTGGTTGTCTGGATGTCCGACACCCACCAGGCTTCCGGTGCGGAATCGCCGTCGAAGTTCGCCACGACCAACTGGCTGGCGGCGAGCCCGGCATTGTCGATCTCGCGCAGCGGCGCTGCCAGATTGGCGGTGTCGTAGATCTGCACCTTGTTGGCGCCGCCGGTGCCGAGGATCAATTCGTCCCGACCGTTGCCGTCGATGTCGGCCACGGCGAGGCTACTGACGCTGACGTTGGTGAACGGGATTTCGCCGAATACCTGCGGAACGGTGCCGGAGAACAGTCGGGTCGGCAGGCCGGGCGCGCCCATCACGAAGTCGAGACCGGGATTGGCATTGAGGTTGCCCACGGCGACGTAGGAGAACGGAAACTCGAACTGGTACAGCCACTGGCTGAGCCGCGTGACGCTGTCGAAGATTCGGGTCTGTCGACCAGCGGCAAGAATCTCCAGCGCGGGATCGGCGTCCAGCTGGGCGACTTCCAGCGTGCGGCAGTCAGTCGTCTGGATCGACAGTACGCGAGCGCGGGTGACCAGGTTGTAGGCCTGGATCGAGGCCAGTGGCGTGGTGCCGGTGCCCGTCGGGCCGATTGCGCAGAAAAGCAATTCCGGTCCGGGGGCGAGTGGGTCGATGTCGGCGAGGCGGACGTCGGTGATGGTGGCAACCAAGTTCTCGTTCGGCGGCGCGAAAATGGCTTCACCGAGGCTGAAACGCTCGACTTCGCGTAGCGGCTGCTCGCCATAGCGGCGCACGGTACGTTCACTGTCCAGTGTCACGACCGGCGGGAAGGGCAGTGCGTGGGTGGCGCGGGCCAAGTACACACGTGCGGTACTGTCGAGGAACAGCCGGCGGTTGGGGTACCAGCGACCGTTGGCATCCTGATCCATCACCACGATCGAGTTGGCGTTGTCGACCGAGTTCTTGCCTGCCGTAGCAACCAATTCCAGTTGCGGGTCGGCATCGACGTTGGCGGCGATGGCGCCGTAGACCGCGTGGCTGCCATGCGGCGGTACATATTGCCCCTCGTTCACCATCAACGGTGGTGCGTATTCCTCGGGTGCGATGGACGGCACTTCACCAAAGCTAGTCAGGACGTCGAAGCTGCGCCGCGCACCCGCAGCCAAACGGAAATCCCACTGCAAGGCGGCACCGTTGTCGATGCAGTCAGCAGGGTTGACGGTGCTGGGCAGGTTGCCGGAGCCGATCTGCTGCCAGATGTTGCTGAAGATATCTGCACTGAATCGCTGTGGTCGGGTAAAGGGCACGTGCAGAATGTTGTAAGTGGGCGTGACGTTGGGACAGGTGCTGCCACCCGGCGCGAACAGGTTCCAGCCGCCTGGAATCGCCACCCGACCCGGTTTGCCGGCATCACTGGAGGCAAGAAAAATGTCGCTGCCCAAGTAAAGGCGCATTGTCAACGGGCTTGCAGTGGGGTTGTGAACTTCGAGCGTTTTCTGGAAGAAGCCTTTTCCGGTTTCGTAAAGAACCTCCTCACGTAACTGCAAGGGTCCGGCTGTGGCTTGAGTGACAACGAGAAAAGGATCGAGCGTCGTGCCGGTGCCGGTGATGGTCTGGGCGCCGCCGCCGAAGGGCACGATGGGGCCGAGACCGCTGGTGGCGTTCGTTCTTTCCCGAAAACGCGGTGCGTACAGCGTGCTGCCGAGTCGGATCAGCCAGCCCATGTCGCCGAGGGACTGACCGGTCGGGTAAATCTGACCTGCCGCGCCTGCAACATCCAGGTTGAAAATCTGAAAGGAAAGATCGCTCCCGACGTTGATCCGCAACGGATTGCTGTCGATGGTCTGGAATGGCGCGACTGCGACCTCCCGGCTTGGCTTTTCGTCCTTGGCCCAGGAGTAGGCTCCTGGGAAGGCCAGCGAGAGCGCCAGCAACGCGCAGCCCAGTGCTGCGGTCCGTACGGTCGTGGACATTGAAAACCCTTCCCTGTCTGGACGTTAGCGCTGGATTGTAACGCGCTGCATGAGGTTTTGCCTGCAGTCCGTCAGCAGAACGTGATCCAGTCACGGCCACCGCGCTCCGGAACGGCGAAGGCCGCCCGGGGGCGGCCTTCGTCGATGCGTGGAGGTCGTGTGCCGGTGGCTCAGCGCTGGCCGATCGGCGTGTACTCGCGAGCCGTGTAGCCGGTGTAGATCTGCCGCGGGCGGCCGATCTTGACGTCCGAGGAGGCGTTCTGCTCCATCCAGTGGGCGATCCAGCCGGCGGTGCGCGCGATCGCGAACATCACGGTGAACATCTCGACCGGGAAGTTGAGTGCCTTGTAGATGATGCCGGAGTAGAAATCGACGTTCGGGTACAGCTTGCGCTCCTTGAAGTAATCATCATTGAGCGCCGCGTGCTCCAGTTCCATCGCGACTTCCAGCAGCGGGTCCTTGATGCCCAGCTTCTCCAGCACTTCATGGGCCATCTTGCGGATGATGGTGGCGCGCGGGTCGAAGTTCTTGTAGACGCGGTGGCCGAAGCCCATCAGTCGGAAGTTGTCGTTCTTGTCCTTGGCCCGGGCGACGGCTTTCTTGACCTGATCGGCCGTGCCGATTTCATTGAGCATTTCCAGCACGGCTTCATTGGCACCGCCATGCGCCGGTCCCCACAGGGCGGCGACGCCGGCCGCAATGCAGGCGATCGGATTTGCGCCGGTCGAACCGACCAGCCGCACCGTCGAGGTCGAGGCGTTCTGCTCGTGATCGGCGTGCAGGATGAACAGCAGATCCAGCGCCTTGGCGGCAATCGGATCGACTTCGTAAGGCGCGGCCGGCACCCCGAACATCATGTCGAGGAAGCGAGCGCAGTAGTCGAGGTTGTTCTTCGGATACCGCACCGGTTGGCCCACCGAAGCCTTGTAGCAGGCGGCGGCGATGGTCGGCATCTTGGCGATCAGACGGATTGCAGTGATCAGCCGATGCTGCGGATTATTCGGATCGAGGCTGTCGTGATAGAACGCTGCGAGCGAACCGGTGCAGCCGACCAGCATGGCCATCGGGTGGGCGTTGTAATGGAAGCCGGAAATGAAGCTCTTGAGCTTCTCGTGGATCATCGTGTGATGGGTCACGTGATGCACGAATTCGGCGTGCTGATCGGCGGTCGGCAGTTCACCATTGATCAGCAGATAGGCCACTTCGAGAAAGCTCGAGTTTTCGGCCAGCTGCTCGATCGGATAGCCACGGTATTGCAGGATGCCCTGCTCGCCATCGATATAGGTGATTGCGCTCTTGGTCGAGCAAGTCGACAGGAAGCCGGTGTCGTAGGTGAAATAGCCGAGATCGCGGTTCAACTTGCTGATGTCGAGACCCGGATCGCCCTGGCTGCCGCGCACGATCGGCAATGGGGCGCTGCGTCCGGTCGAAGGGTCGTTCAGGGTCAGGAACTGCTCGGCCATCGGGCGATCTCCAGAATCTCGAAGGGCTTTGGGGGTGCGACGGCGAGACGCTGTCGTACCGGTGGAAATGTGCGGCGGATCATGCCACAGCGGGGGTGCGGCTTCCTGCGACAGTCTGTGACGGCGGCGCGGTGACTGGGCTTGTGCGCAGATTCGGCCGCCACAAAGACCACGGCCCCGACAGCAGTGCTGTCGGGGCCGTTGACGGATCGGACCGAAAATCAGCGCGCCGCGTTGCTATTCATCACGCTGTTGCGGCTGGTGTCGAGGAACTGTGCCGGATCGCGCATGCTGGCGGTGTGACACTGCCCGGTCGTATGACCGCGGTTGATCGCACCCGGCAGCTGGCCATAGGCCTGCTCGGTGGTGCCGTCTTCCGGATCGCTGAGCACTAGGTCCGTGGCGAACTGGCAGAAGTCGTTGGTCCACCAGTTGGTGGAGCGGAAGCTAGTGGTGTAGTAGTTCACCTTGCCGCGCGCCCAGCTCGGAATGCCAGCCAGCCACGCGCTGGCACCGCTGTAGGTGAGATCGTTGTTGGTCCCGCAGCCGACGCCGAACCAGTTGCCGACGGCGGCCAGAATGCCGGACAGGTTGGTGCCTTGGTAGGGTGTGCCGACCGACTGGATCAGGCGCGAGCCGACGGCACTGTCGAGGCCGCTCCAGTAGTAGGTGTACAGGTGCAGCGACGCGGCGCCGCCCTGACTGTGGGCGACTACGCCGAAGCTCTTCCAGGTGTTGCCGAAGGTCTTGATCAGCTGCGCGAACTGATCGTGCGTGCGGTTCTGGTTGGCGTCGAGGAAGGTCGAGGCGTTGGTGAACTGCGCAGCCGGCCAGACGCCGCCGGAACAGTAGCCGTGCACCAGCAGCAGCCGCGGCGTAGCGTTGCGGTTCGCCTCCAGCTCGGCCGGACGCGGACCCATCCGCATTTCGTCGTCGATGGCGATACTGCGGTCGGGCGCGAACTTCATCGCCGGCAGGTCCATCGTCAGCTGTTCGGCGCGACCGACCGTGACATAGCTGTCCGGATCCTCAAGGCGCACATTGCGCAGTTCGAAGGGGCCCTGGGCGCCAGCGAGCGCGATCCAGCGCTGGTCGAGGCCGAAGCCGATCTTGCCGCCGGCCGCATCGACCATACCGCCGACCCAGGCCACCGGCAGGTCGTTGCCGCGTGCATCCCGGCCCCAGACTTCCGCGAAGCCGCGGAAATGGCGACCCTCGACGCTGCGGTTGGCGCTGACGTCCAGATCCAACGTAAGCCGATGACCGGCGTCGCGGCTGACTGAGGCGCGGGCCTGGCCCAGCGACAGGGCGGTGTCGACGACCGGCACGACGTGCTCGGCGCTGCGCAGGGTGCGCAGGCCGTCAACGGTGCCTTCGAACAGCACCGAGGTCTGATAGTTACCGGCTTGCGTGGTAGCGAAGCTGGCGCCGTAGATGCCGTCGCCGGCGCGGCCGTCGTTGTTCAGGCCGTCATCGGCCATCGCGAGGGTCTGGACGCTGCCGTCCGGTGCGGTGACGCGCAGTAGCGCAGCGCTGCTGGCAGCCGGGCCGCCGCCGATGCGGGCGCCGTCGACCTTCTTGCTGCCTTCGGTGGCCAGCTGGGCGACGAAGCCCACCGTGTCGCCGGCGATGGCGCCGTAGCGAGTCGGGTAGGACACCAGACGGGTCGTCTCTGCGCCTTCCAGCAGCACGAAGCCGCGGGTAGCGCTGCGGTCCTGGCTGCTGAGACGCACCTGCCAGTTGCCGAGGCTCAGGCCTTCCAGCGAGTAGGTCATCGCCGGGACGCTGGCGTTCTCGATGCCGAAGCTCTCCTGACGCGCATCGCGGGCCAGCGAGCGGGCAGCGTGCGCCACACCATTCGGGTCGACCAGCTCGACGTCCCACGCGGCGGCGCCTTCGCCGAGCACGACCAGACGGACGGCGTCGCTCTCGATGCCGATGGCGAGACCGCCGGCGGCGCCGTCGCGGCTGGCGGCGAGTTCGACCGGCAGCAGCGCGGTGCGCGAGAAGCTGGCGGTGTCGGCCGGGTTGGCCGGTGCGATTTCGGCGAACTCGGACGGCGGACCGGCCAGCTGCTTGAACGCGGAATCGGCGTGGACGGCGGCGCTGAGGCCGATCAGCATCGGCGCGAGGCCGAGCCAGAGCATGTGGTGACGCATCGGTTGTGTTCTCCTCCCCAGGAAAATCGTCGGAGCTGACTGGCGTTCGCGCGCGGCGATCGGCGGCAGCTCCATACGCCCGAGTATTGTTGCCGGATTCAGAATGGTCTGCAAGTGTGATCGTGTCGACAGATGGACGCGGCGCGTCGCCTTTCGACTCTGCGGGGAACCTCGATGGTTCGGTGATGCTCGCGCCGGGTTTCTTCGAGAAGCCTTCAGGGCGCGCGGCAGCCGTCGATTGTCAGGCGGCTGAGCCAGTAGCCATTGGGTGGCGTTGCGCTGCCGTAGCCGACGGTGCCGACCGCCAGGCGCAGGCGCAGCCGTCGTCCGGACTGCGCCGAAAGATCCAGCACGCTGTCCAGTCGGCCGCTGCGGCACCAGAGGTCGCCGGCCAGTGGATGCGGCTCGGCGCCGCGGCCGTCGTAGCCGCCGCGCTCGAAGCTCGGGGCCGGCACGGCTTGCCAGGCGCCGCCGTCCAGCGACCATTCCAGCCGTGCGCCGTCGATGCAGGTGGAACTCCCCGCCGACTCCAGTCGCGCGGAATGCGTGAGCCGCAGCCGTGCGGCGGTCAGTGTGTCCGGCAGCAGCCAGTCCGGGCTCTCGGCCCCGCTCAGCGCCGGATAACCGGCGTTCGGCACGCCGTAGACGATGCCGTCCAGTCCGCTCCCCGGCGCCTCGGAGCGTTCGAAAGCCGGTCCGCTCTCGGCGCTGCTGGTAAATCCGGCGTCATCCTTGGTGAAGTCGAGTTCGACCACGGTTTCGGCGGTGGTCGGCGCCGAGCAGCCCTCGGGCCGCGTGGTGAAGCTGCGCGGCGGGCTCCATGGGCTGACGCCGCAGGCATTTTCGCCGCGGACCCGCCACCAGTAGCGACGTTCGGGCTCCAGCGGTGTCGCCGGCTGCCAGACCGGGTCGCGCAGCATGGCCTCGCCGACCAGTGTGCTGAAGCCGGGGTCGCCGGCCAGTTCGATGCGATAGGTGCGGGCGCCCGCCTGCGCCGCGAATCGGAATTCCGGCCGCCAGCGTTGCTCGACCGCGTCGTCGGCCGGGCTCTGCAGGGTTGGTGGCGCGGCCAGCGGCTGCCAGAGCTGCAAGGCCCACGACTGGCTGCGGTCGCGGTTGGCGGCGCTGGCGGTGAGGGTCAGGGTGTGTGCACCCGCGCCGAGTTGGTCGAGCCGCGTCAGGCGGATGTCGCCGCCGCCCGGGACGATCTGCTCGGCCGGGAGGCTGACCAGCGCGGGTGCCGCCAGACCCTGAAAATGCAGGCTGGCCATGCCGCGGAAGCCGGCCAGCGCACCGACCCGGTATGGCAGGGTCAGCGTGGGCTGATCCCGGCCGCAGAACTCGAAGGTCGACGTCGACGACGGTGCGAGTCCGAAATCCGGTTCACCGCAGCCGGGCTGGCGCCAGGCGCAGACGTGGGTGGCCCAGTCGGCGCTGCTGTCGGTCGGGATGTACTGACCGGCAAAGTAGGCGGTGCACTGCTCGACCGGGTCCATCGACAGGCTGACGTAATCGCCGTAGCGGCCGTGGCTGGCGGTCTGTACGCCGGTGGCCAGCGGTCCGCAGCTCGCTTCGTCC
>Ga0075154_10000099_pt1 | contig 68431 bp, 58 predicted proteins | sample JI71714BDNA_FD_70965 | JGI IMG/M metagenome (GOLD analysis project Ga0075154, IMG submission 70965) | Wastewater effluent complex algal communities from Wisconsin, to seasonally profile nutrient transformation and Carbon sequestration -... | ecosystem: Engineered > WWTP > Effluent > Algae... | reverse complement strand
CGCCATCACCATCGACGTTCACGACCTGCATCCGGGTGGCTGGACCGCTCGTGATCTGCCGCAGCGGTTGCGCCTGACCGACACCCGCCCGCTGACGCTGCGCTATCGACTGACGCCGGCCGAGCGCGGCCCGGCGCGCTTCGACGGCGTCGCTCTGCGGCTGCGCTCGCCGCTCGGCCTCTGGCAACAGCTGCGGGTGACCGGACCCGATGCCGCACTCCGGGTGTTCCCCAACTTCGCCCCGCTGGCGCGATTGGCGCTGATCGGCGCCGAACAGGCCAGCCGGGTGGTCGGCGCACACCTGCGCCGCCGCCGCGGCGAGGGCACCGAGTTCCAGCAGCTGCGCGAGTACCGCACCGGCGATGCCATGCGGCAGATCGACTGGAAGGCCAGCCAGCGCGCCCGCAAGCTGATCTCCCGCGAGTATCAGGACGAGAAGAACCAGCAACTGCTGCTGCTGCTGGACAGCGGCCGGCGGATGCTGGCCCGCGACGACGCGCTCTCGCACTTCGACCATGCGCTCAACGCGACGCTGCTGGTCGCGCACATGGCGCTGCGCCAGGGCGATGCCGTCGGGCTGATGTGCTTCGGCAGCGAGTTGCGCCACGTGCCGCCCTCGCGCGGGCCCGGCACCGTCGATGTGCTGATGGACGCGGTCTACGACCTGAAGCCCTCGATGGTCGCCAGCGATTACCCCGGCGCGGCGGCCGAACTGCTGCGCCGGCAGCCGCGCCGGGCGCTGCTGATCATGGTCACCAACGTCCGCGACGAAGACATCGACGAGCTGCTGCTGGCCGTGCAGCAGTTGAAGCGTCGGCATCTGGTCTGCGTCGCCAGCCTGCGCGAGGCGATCGTCGACCGCACGCTGGCCGACGCGCCAACCGACCCCGACAGCGCGCTGCTGTCGGCCGCGATGGCGCTCTACGCCGAAGCGCGCACCCGCGCCCACGCCCAGCTGCGCGCCCACGGCGCCGAGGTACTCGACGTCACCGCCCCCGAACTGCCGGCCGCGCTGGTCGAGCACTACCTCGCCATCAAGCGCGCCGGTCGGCTGTGAGCCCGATCCATCCCGCGCTGCGACAGCTCCAGCTCGAAGCGGCGGCCCGCCGCCGGCAATGGATCGGCCGCCGCACCGAGCAGGGCTTTCTCGCGCTGGCCTGGATCGCGCTGGGCCTGACGCTAACGCTGGCGTTTGTGGCTCCGCTGGCCGACGGCTTGCGGCTGGCGCCGGAGCACCCGCTGCTGGCGCTGGCGTTCGGCGGCGGACTCGGTGCCTTCCTGCTGCACGGCGCCGCCCGCCACGATCACGGGCGACTGGCGCCGGCGTGGCTCGCCGCCCTGCCGGTGTCACCCGCACAGATCGCGGATGCGCAGCGACGCTCGCGCGGGCGGCGGCGCCTCGAACTGGCCGGTCTGTACGCCGCATTGCCGCCGCTCGGCCTGATCGGCGGCCTGCCGGCCAGCACCCTGCCCGGCCTGCTACTGCTCGCCGCTGGCGCCTGGGCGCTGGCGGCGCTGCTGTCGCTGGCGTTGCCATCGCGCCTGGCAGGGTCGTCGAGCGCCAGTCTTTCCCTTCCGATCGCGACGGTCGCGCCCCTGAGCGGTGCCGCCCGCCCTGACGACGGACCACTGCCCACCCTGCGGCTCTGGCAACGGCGCGTCGCGCACGGTCAGCTCCGCCGCTGGCTGGCCTGGGGCTGGTTGCTGCCGGTGGGCATCCTGCTGCCGATCGGCAGCGGGCTGATGGGCCTGATCGGCCTCGGGCTCGCGGGACTCGGCCTGAGCGCCAGCCTCGCCACGCTGGCACAGACGCAGGCGCTGCTCGCCGACGCCCATCGGCTGCTCGCCAGTCAGCCGCTGTCCGCGCATCGACGCCGCGATGCCGCCAGCCTGGCGCCCTGGCGCACGCTGCTGCTCGCGGCGCTGGCCGGCGGCGTCGGGCTCGCGCTGCTCGGTCTGCCGTGGCCGATGGCGGTCGGCTTCGGCCTGATCCTCGCCTCGGCCAGCAGCTATCGACTGGCGCTCAGCCTGCGCTACCCCGACCAGCCCGGCCGCCAGCGCCGGCATGCGCTCCTCGCTGGCGCACTCGGCCTGCTGCTGTTGCGGGAAGTCTCGCCGCTGGCCCTGCTCCTCGCGCCGCTGGCCGCCGGTTGGCAATGGCGACAGGCCGGCCGATGATCAAAGAAACCGCAAAAAAGTCCGAGCGAGTCAGGAGCCTGAGGGTGCTGCATAGCGGTCAACCGCGGTTTTTAGGATGACGCCACGCCTGTCCATTGAGGCGCTGGACCTGCGCTTCGGATCGAGCACGGTGCTGAGCGGCATCACGCTGACCGTGGCCGCCGGCGAACTGGTCGCCCTGACCGGCGCCAACGGCTCCGGCAAGAGCAGCCTGCTGCGCTGCATCGCCGGACTGTGGCCAGCCAGCGCCGGGCGCATTCGCATCGACGGCCTGGACCCGCTCCAAGACGCGCTGGCCGCCCGCCGCCGCTTCGGACTGGCCGTCGCCCCGGAACTGCTGCCGCCGCTGCTCAGCCCGCGCGAATGCCTCGCCCTGTTCGCCGAAGCCCGCGCCTGCCCCGAGGCACTCGCGCCCGCCCTGGAACGCGCCGAAGCCCTGCGGATGAGTGCCTGGCTGGACACACCCGTCGCCGCCTGCTCACTCGGCACCCGCCAGAAGCTCGGCATCCTGCTCGGCCTGCTCGGCGACCCGCCGCTGCTGCTGCTCGACGAACCGGTCAACGGCCTCGACCCGCCGGCCGCCTGGGCGCTCAAGCAACTCCTCGCCGAACGCGCCCACGCCGGCGCCGCGGTGCTGCTCGCCACCCACGCCATCGGCCTCGCCGAACGTCACGCCACCCGCGTCCTGCTGCTGCACCACGGTCACCTGCGCCGCGACTGGGACCGCGAGGCCTTGGCCGTGCTGCGGGCCGATCCGGAGCGCTCGCTGGAAGCGGAGCTGGTGGCGGCGATGGGTGGGTGAGATCGGATTCCATTCAGACGCCGGTCGGTTGACACCATCACGATGTGGGCGCACGGTGTCAACGGACGGCAGCAGGCACAGACATTGCGCTGGCCGAGCGCACGGAGAGAACAATGTCATCACTCACCACGGACTCCCTGGTCAACAAGCTCCGGTTGCTACCCCCCGAACGCATCCGCGAGGTCGAGGCTTTCATCGACCTCCTGCAACAGCGCGCGCATCAGACTGCTGATCAGCAGAAGCCGGATTTTCCGGTGATCCATGTCGGGTACTGGCCCGACAATCTGAGCCTGCGTCGAGAGGACTGGTATGGCGACGACGGCCGCTGAGCCCAGCCGGCTCAACGAAGGCGCGTTATTCGTCGACACCAACGTGCTGGTCCACGCGAATGTCGTCGAGTCACCGTTTCATGAAGTCGCACTCGGCGCGCTGCAACAAGCTCGCGCGGCCGGCCGTGCCCTGTGGATCAGCCGACAAGTGCTGCGCGAATATCTGGTGGCGTTGACGCGACCCCAGTCCTTCACCATGGTGGATCGGGCTACCGTCCTGGAGCAGGTCCGCCTGTTCACCGAGCACTTCGGGGTCGCCGATGACACGGCGACCGTCACCGCACAGCTGCTGACGCTGTTGGCCGAGGTGCCCGGCGGCGGAAAGCAGGTCCACGACACCGACATCGTTGCAACGATGCTGGCCTTCGGTATACCGACGCTGCTCACCCAGAATGTCGGGGACTTCCGCCGCTTCGACCAGAGAATCAGGATCGAAGCACTTGGCTGATCGGGCCTGTCCGACCTTTTCCTGAGATCTCGCCGCGACGCCAGACACGATCACGTCCGCAAGGACCGGCCGAGAGGCATCGAGCAACCTTCCCCGCGGACCGGACCTTGGCCACGTCTCGCTGAGCGGCGCAGCGGGTAAGCTCCGGCAGAGGTCGCGGCCGAGGGGGCTGCGGGCCGAGGGAGAGACACACGCACGTGGGGGCTTTCGAGTTCCAGGCGCTGGATGCCAGCGGCCGCACGCAGAAGGGCGTACTGCAGGGCGATACCGCCCGGGCAGTGCGGCAGGTGCTGCGCGAGCGCGGGTTGACGCCGGTGGCGGTGACCGAGGTGGCCGGCGAGACGCAGGCTGCCGCGCCGGGCTTGCGCCTGGGGCGCCGGGGCCTGTCGGCCAGCCAGAAGGCGATCCTGACCCGCCAGTTCGCCACGCTGATCCGCGCCGGGCTGCCGCTGGACGAGGCGCTGACCGCGCTGGCCGAGCAATCCGACGGCGAGACGATGCGGCGCCAGTTGATCTCGATCCGCTCGCGGATGATGGAGGGCCAGACGCTGGCGAACAGCCTCGCCGGATTTCCGGAGAGCTTCGACGGGGTGTATTGCGCCGCCGTGGCGGCCGGCGAGAGCAGCGGCAAGCTGTCCGAGGTGCTGGAGCAGCTGGCCGATTACGGCGAACGGCAGGCCAGCTTCGCGCAGAAGCTCGGCACCGCGCTGGTCTATCCGGTGCTGCTGCTGACGCTGGCGCTGGGCGTGACTGCGGCGCTGCTGGGCTATGTGGTGCCGAAGGTGATGGAGGTCTTCACCGACATGGAGGCCGAGCTGCCGCTGCCTACCCGCATCCTGCTCGGGCTGGCCGATGCCATCGAGCAGTGGGGCGCGGTGGGACTCGGAGCGCTGGTGGTGGCGGCCGTGCTGGCGACCGTCGCGCTGAAGCGACCGGCGATCCGGGCGCGCTGGGATCGCTTCCTGCTCGGGCTGCCGGTGATCGGCAGGATGCTGACCATGGTCGAGTCGGCGCGGCTGGCACGGACGCTGGCGATCGCCACCTCGGCGGCGGTGCCGGTGCTGGAGGCGCTGAAGCTGTCCTCGCGGGTCTTGAGCAACACCGCGCTGAAGACCGCGGTCGAGGCCGCCGCGCTGCGCGTGCGCGAGGGCGCCAGCCTGTCCGGAGCGCTGAAGGAGACCGGCCGCTTTCCGCAGCTGCTGGTCCGGCTGATCGCCAGCGGCGAGAAGTCCGGCGAGCTGCCGCGGATGGTGGCGCACGCCGCCGATCTGAACGAGCGGCAGGTGCAGGATCGGCTGGCCACCGCGGTGGCGCTGATCGAGCCGCTGATGATTCTGGCGATGGGCGCCGTGGTGCTGTTCATCGTGCTCGCCATCCTGCTGCCGATCTTCAACTTGAACCAGATCCTCGGAGTGGCGCCGTGATCCGCTTCGAGCGCGTGGCCAAGCGGCATCCGAACGGCATCGTGCCACTGTCGGGACTCAGCACCTTCATCGACCGCGGCGAGATGGTGTTCGTCTGCGGCCACTCGGGCGCGGGCAAGAGCACGCTGCTGAAGCTGATCGCGCTGGTCGAGCGGGTCAGCGAGGGGCGCCTGTCGGTCGGCGGTACCGACCTCGGCACGCTGCCGAAGTCGAAGGTGCCCTCGCATCGGCGGCGGATCGGGCTGGTGTATCAGGACCATCGGCTGTTGATGGATCGCAGCGTGTTCGACAACGTCGCGCTGCCGCTGGTGGTGCAAGGGGTGCCGCACGCCGAACTGGTGCGACGGGTCCGCCAGGCGCTGGACCGGGTCGGCCTGCTGCACAAGGAGCGGCAGCCGCCACTCGCGCTTTCCGGTGGCGAGCAGCAGCGGGTCGGCATCGCCCGCGCGATCGTCGGGCGGCCGGAGGTGATCCTCGCCGACGAGCCCACCGGCAACCTCGACCCGGATCTGGCCGCCGAAATCATGCAGCTGTTCTGCGACCTCGGTGCCGGCGGCTCCACCGTCGTGGTGGCCAGCCATGACCTGCCGCTGGTCAAGCGACTGCGCAAGCGGGTGCTGGTGCTGGACCACGGCCACCTGATCGAGGACTTCCGCCCGGAGGCGCTGCATGGCTGAGCTGCCGACCGAGCCCACCGCCGAGGCCGAGGCGGATACCCGCGCCGCCGAGCGGCGCAGCTGGCTGCGCAGCCATGGCTACAGCGCGCTGTCCTCGCTGGGCCGCTTCATCAAGAGCCCCTTCAGCCACCTGCTGACCATCGGCGTGATCGCGATCGCGCTGACGCTGCCGGCGCTCGGCTACATCGGCCTCAAGAACATGCGCCACCTCTCCGGCACGCTGCAGGAGCCGGCGGATGTCAACGTGTTCCTGAAGATGCCGATGGACCAGACCCGCGCTGGCACGCTGGCCCGGCAGGTCCGCGACTGGGAGGGCATCCGCGATGCGCAGCTGAAGACGCCCGACGAAGCGCTCATCGAATTCCGCGAGCTGACCCAGTTCTCCGACGCGCTGACCGCGCTGGGCGACAACCCGCTGCCGTGGGTGCTGACCCTGAAGCTCGGTGCCGATTACGTCGAGATCGGCGCGGTCGACCAACTGCTGGGCAAGCTGCGTGCGCTGCCCGAGGTCGACATGGTGCAGTTCGACCGCGAATGGGTGGTACGGCTGAAGGCGCTGCTGGCCCTCGGCGATCGCGCGGTGCTGATCATCGGCAGCCTGCTCGGGATCGCCGTGCTGCTGGTGATCGGCAACACCATCCGGCTGGAAATCGGCCAGCGCCGCGAGGAGATCCTGATCGTCAAGCTGGTCGGCGCCAGCGACGCCTTCGTCCGCCGGCCATTCCTGTATTCGGGGCTGTGGTTCGGACTCGCCGGGGCGCTGACCGCATTGCTGCTGATCGTGGTCGGCGTGCAGCTGCTGACCCCGGCGGTGGCCGACCTCGCCGAGGCCTACGCCGGCCGTTTCGAACTCAGGGGCCTCGGCTTCGCCGAAACTGCGCTGGTGCTGGGGCTTGGCGTAAGCTTGGGCCTGAGCGGGGCCTATCTGGCCAGCCTACGCCATCTTGCCGAGGCAGAACCCCAATAAGCCCGGGCACCGACTTGCCGGCCGCGACAGTGATACGGAACGCATGACGACACCACCGCCGACCCAGCAGATCCATACTGAAACTCCTCGCGTCATGATCGTCGACGGCTCGAAGCTGGCGCGGCGGATGATCGAGAAGGAAATCCTCGAGGACCTCCCGGGGGCGCAGATCCAGTCGTTCGACAAGGGCGAGGAGGCCAAGCGCGCGATCGCCGCCGGCCCGGTCGACCTGGTCACCACCGCGCTGGCGCTGCCGGACATGGACGGCGACCAGCTCGCCGCCTACATCCGCGAATGCGGCCATCAGGCCTACATCCCGATCATCGTGGTCTCCGGCGACGTCAATGCCCGTCTGGAGAAGCGCGAGATCTCGCCGCACGTCACCGACTACTTCGACAAGGGACTCGGTCCGAAGGCGCTATCGGCCTTCATCCGCGGCTACGTCAAGTCGGAAAAGCACCTGGGCGGTAACGTGCTGTATGTCGAGGACAGCCGCGTGGTCGCGATGAAGACCCGCAAGCTGATGGAAACCAACGGGCTCATCGTCAGCCACGTGGTCAGCGTCGAAGACGCGCTCGCCATGCTGGAGACCGCAAAGGCGCAGGGCCAGATCGGTTTTGACATTGTCCTCACCGATGTCTACCTGAAGGGCGGGCTGACCGGCAAGGAATTGCTGGAGGAAGTCCGCGGCAAGCTCGGCTGGAACAAGGGCGATCTGCCGATCCTGGTGATGACCGGCGACGACAACCCGGTCAACCAGAGTGCGCTGATCAAGGCCGGCGCCAACGATCTGGTCATGAAGCCCACCGAAGAACGGCTGCTGATGACCAAGATCCTGTTCCAGCTCAAGGTCGGCCAGAACGTCCGCGCCACCCGCCAGGGCAAGGCCGCGGGCTGAAGCCCGGGCGGCAGCCCTGGCAGCCTGACGTAGCCGGGAGTGGTCAACCGCAGGTCAGTCCCGCCGGAACCACCCCGCCACCGACCAGCGCTCGCGGCGGGCCGGCAGCACCTCATGCGGGAGATCGGCCGAGCGGAACAGCACCAGCGTGCCGGCTTCGGGCTGCACGTCGACGGGTTCGGCGTCTTGCGGATACAGCCGCACCTGACCACCGTCGGCCGGATACCAGCCCTCATTGAGGTACAGCACCGCCGAGATCACCCGGGCGTCATCGTCACGGAAGCGATCGAGATGCCGGGCATAGCCGGCACCCGGCGGATAGCAGGCCAGATGCGCCTCGATGCGCTTCAGGCCCAGAAAAAACGTTTCGTTGAGCGTCTGCCGCAGGGCATCGAAGCGCTGCAGCAGGGCGCCGGCAGCCGGATGCTCCGGTTCCAGCCAGGCGATGGAATCCCCGCGGATGGCGGAAGCCGCGACGCGGGCAGCGCCGCGGCCGACACCGGCGAGGATCAGCGGCAGCGGCAAGGTCCGCAGCGCGCGGACCTCCTCGATCGGCAGCCAGCCCGGCAGCACGCACCAGCCGGGGCCGGCGAGGGCGGCGAGTGCCGCCTCGGTCATCCGCGCTGCGTGTAGCGCCAGCCGAGCCCGGCGGTCAGCAACACGCCCAGCGTCAGCGCCAGCAAGCCCCACGGCGTGGTGCTCGGGATCGCCGTGACCGGGCCCTGCACCGCTACCTGACGGACCACCTGGGCGATCTCGGTCTCGATCGGGCCGCCGGTGGGCCGCTCGGTCCAGCCCTTCGTGACGAACAGCTCGCGGAAGGCGCGGCGGTAGATCAGCCGGGCCGTCACGGTGGCCTGGCCATTGACGCCGCGCGGGACGTCGAAGCGATACACCGAGGTATCGGTGGTGCCGGCCGGGATCGCGGTGTCGGAGAAGGTGCGCTCGGCGTCGATGAACAGCACCGGCCGGACGACGGGGCCCTGGCCGTTGATGCGGCCTTCGAGGATCTTGGCAAAGCCCTTGCCGGGCCGGCCGTCGAAGTCGCCGGGCTGCACGCCGGGCACCGCATCGCTGGTCCAGAACGGCAGCGTCGGTCCGGCGATCTGGCTCAGCACGGTGTTGCCGACCCGCGCCTCGATCACCACGAAGGCATTGCGCACCGACACGCCGGTCGGGAAGGCATGGCCGGCGCCGCGATTTTCAACCTCGACGCGGACTTCCAGCTGGTCACCGGCTTGCTGCGCCGTGCTGCGCAGCAGGATCGCGCCCTGCAGGTTGGCCGGCGTCGAGCCGCCGAACTGGTGGCCGCGGCGCTGATCGGCCGGGCGAACGACCGAGCTGGTGGTGGCGATCGTGCCGGGGCCGGCAGCCGGCGGCATGTGGCAGTCCTGACAGACCTTCTGGTTCGAGCCCGGCTGCGAGAACGGCGAGGCCAGCCACTCGACATAGGTGTTCTGGCCCGGCGCGCCGGTTTCCGGGTTGTTGTACTGGTGGCAGCTCGCGCACATCAGCGCCTGCTTGAACAGCGGCGTGTAGAGGTTGCGCATGGTGCCGGTCTCGACGTCGGTCAGCGGACCCCAGACGTAGAACTCGGTCGGATGCTCGGTGCGCGCCGGGAAGCGGTAGTCGCTCTTGCCGCCGACGTGATGCAGGCCGTTCAACTGGTTGGCGTCGACGTCGGCGATCTGGTGGCAGCCGAGACACGACACGCCGTCCAGCCCGATTGCCCCGCTGATCTGGTTGAAGGGCAGCTGCCCCGGCGTGCGCACATCCTGCATCGGCGCGTGGCAGGTGGCGCAGAAGCCGGTCTCGCCCGGGTCGTGGGTCTGGGTGAAGACGTAACCGGCACCGCCACCGGGCGTGCCGTCACCGCTGAACAGGTCGCGCACCCAGACGTTGCGCGCGGAATTGGCGTGCACCGACTGCTGCCACTGCTGGAACTGGTCGGTGTGGCAGGCACCGCAAACCGCCACCGAGGGCACCTGGTAGTCCTGCTCGGTCGCGGTCGGCAGCACCGACAAGCGGATCTCGACGTCGTTCTGACCGTTGACCGCGAACTCGGCGGCGGTGGCGTAATTGACCGCGCCGGGCGCGTGGTCGTAAGGCTTCCACGCCGCGATGTTGACCGGCTTGACCGGGCTGACATTCAGCGTGAAGCGGCCGTCGGCATCGGTGGTGGTCGTCGGCGAGGCGGGATCGGCCTGCACCGCGATATTCAAACCAGCGACCGGCTGGTTGTTGTCGCTGCGGATGACTCGACCGCTGATCGCGGCGAACGCCGGCAAGGCCGTGCAAACGCCAGCCAGAGCCAGCAGGAGAGCGCCAGCGGCGCGCCGGCTGAAGCCGGGACAAACGGTGTCGAACATCGCGGGAACCTGAAACGGCCAGTCGCGGAGTGTACGGCGCGCGCGTCGAGCCGGCGACCGCCCCGCGCTGCCCGGAAGCATCCCGGCTACGCTCCCGGGCCCTGCCCGCCCGAGGTCCGCCCCGCGATGAGCCTGCCCGCCGCCAAGTCGATCCCCGCCGCCGAGCGGCTGATCTTCGCCCTCGATGTCGCCACCGCCGCCGAGGCGCTGGACCTGGTCGACCATCTCGGCGACACCGTCCAGTTCTACAAAATCGGCATGGAACTGCTGACCAGCGGCGACTACTTCACCGTGCTGAAGGCGCTGAACGCCCGCGACAAGCGCGTGTTCGTCGACCTGAAGTTCTTCGACGTGCCGGCCACCGTGGCCTCGGCGATCAAGGGGCTGACCCGCTACCGCGTCGACTTCGCGACCATCCACGGCAACAACGCGATGATGGCCGCCGCCGTGAAGGTCAAGGGCGACATCCAGCTGCTGGCGGTGACCGCGCTGACCAGTCTGGATCAGGGCGACCTCGACGACCTCGGCTTCGCTTGCGATGCCCGCGCGCTGGTGCTGTCGCGCGCCCGCGCCGCGCTGGCGCTCGGCGTCGACGGCGTGGTGTCCAGCGGGCTGGAAGCCGCTGACCTCCGCGCCGAGCTGGGCGAGAAGCTGCTGATCGTCTGCCCCGGCATCCGCCCGGTGGCCAATGTCGACGACCAGAAGCGCACCGTCGATGTGGCGCAGGCCTTCGCCAACGGCGCCGACTACATCGTGGTCGGCCGGCCGATCCGCGAGGCCCACGACCCGCGCGCCGCCGCCGCCGCGATCCAGCAGACCATCGCCGGCTGCTTCGCCTGACCTCCATTCCCCATTGACCCGAGACCCCCGATGCACAAGCTCACCGTCGCCCTCGAATGGTTCTTGAACCCGGATCACCTGCCGCTGATCGCCGGCATCACCGAGGGCTGGTATCGCGACGCCGGCTTCGAATTGACGCTGGTTGAGCCGGATGACCACTACGACGGCCTCGCCAAAGTCGCCGCCGGCGAAATCGCACTGGCCTGCAACGAGCCGCTGCACATGGTCGACGACCATCGGCCGGGCCTGCGCGCGCTGGGCTGCTTCTTCGAGACCGACGGCGGCATCCTGCTGCATCGCGCGGCGGCAGAGTCCCTGCTCTCCGGCGGTGCCATCCGGCTGGCCTCGCCGGTGGCCGGCGGCATCACCGACCGGATCGCTCGGCTGATCCTCGTGCAATGGGCGGCGGGCCAGGGCCGCACGGTCGACCCGGCGCAGATCGCGATCGAGAGCGCCGGCTTCCAGCACCTCGCCAACATGCGCGCCGGCTTCGACGGCGCGTGGCTGTGCTTCGCCAACTTCGAGGGCGTCGAGGCGCGACTGGACGGCATGGACCACGTCTTCGTCACCGCGGCGATGGGCGGCTGCCCGAACTTCAGCGCGCTGGAACTGTTTACGCACGAGGGCTTGCTCCAGCGCGAGCCGGCGCTGATCGCCACGCTCAGCGAGCTGATCGGCCGCGGCGCCGAGCGCTGCCGGCAGGACCCGGCCTTCGCCGCGCGGACCTGGTACGCCTACTCGGGCACCACGCCCGACCCGCTGATGGACGCAATCCTCGCCGACACCGCGCCGCGGCTGGTCGCGCCCTTCCGCCGCAACGCCGAGCGCTGGCGGGCGATGTGGTCCTGGTTCGAGGCCCACGGCCTGTCCGCGGTCGACGCCGAGGGTTACGCCGCGCTCTACGCGGACTGACGTATCGGGTTGGCCTGCCAACCCGACCCACCAACGCCAATGGATCGCAAGGCCGCGGGACTGTAGGTCGGGTTCCGCGCAGCGAAACCCGACGCTTTTCCGGAGCCCCGATGGCCACCACCAAAGCCCCTCGCACCGTCTATGTCTGCGGCGAATGCGGCGCGCAGTTTCCGAAGTGGGCCGGCCAGTGCGCCGACTGCGGCGCCTGGAACTCGCTGACCGAGTCCCTGCCGCCGGCGCCGAGCAGCGGCCGCCGTGCCGGCTATGCGGGCGCAGCCGGACCGGCCCGCGTCACCGACCTGTCCGAGGTCGCCGCGCAGACCGAGCTGCGCATCGGCACCGGCCAGCCCGAGCTGGACCGCGTGCTCGGCGGTGGCCTCGTGGTCGGCTCCGTGGTGCTGATCGGCGGCGATCCGGGCATCGGCAAGTCCACCCTGGTGCTGCAGACGCTGGCCAAGCTCGGCGCCGACCTGCCGGCGCTGTACGTCTCCGGTGAGGAGTCACTCAACCAGATCGCCAACCGCGGCGAGCGCCTCGGCCTGCCGCTGAAGGGCCTGCGCGCGCTGGCCGAGACCAGCGTCGACCGGATCATCGAGGCCGCCCAGCAGGAGCGGCCGAAGGTGCTGGTGGTCGACTCGATCCAGACCGTCTACCTCGAAGAACTGTCCAGCGCGCCGGGCTCGGTCAGCCAGGTCCGCGAGGGCGCCGCGCGGCTGACCCGCTACGCCAAGCAGACCGGCACCGCGCTGTTTCTGGTCGGCCACGTCACCAAGGAGGGCGGCATCGCCGGCCCGCGCGTGCTGGAGCACATGGTCGACGCGGTGCTGTACTTCGAGGGCGAGGCCGGCTCGCGCTTCCGCCTGCTGCGCGCGCTGAAGAACCGCTTCGGCGCCGTCAACGAGATCGGCGTCTTCGCGATGACCGACCGCGGCCTGCGGGAAGTCCCGAACCCCTCGGCGATCTTCCTGTCCGGTGCAACGGAGACCCCCGGCAGCCTGGTGATGGTCACCCGCGAAGGCACCCGGCCGCTGTTGGTCGAAGTGCAGGCGCTGGTCGACGCCTCGCCGCTGTCGAACCCCCGCCGCGTCGTGGTCGGCATCGAGGGCAACCGTCTGGCCATGCTGCTCGCCGTCCTGCACCGCCACGGCGGCGTCGCGCTCTACGACCAGGACGTGTTCGTCAACGTGGTCGGCGGCATCCGCGTCAACGAAACCGCCGCCGACCTGCCGGTCCTGCTCGCCGTCCTGTCCAGCTACCGCGCCCGCAAACCCGAACAGCGCACCATCGCCTTCGGCGAAGTCGGCCTGTCCGGCGAAATCCGCCCGGTCCCGAACGGCGAGGAACGCCTCAAGGAAGCCGCCAACCAGGGCTTCCAGCGCGCCATCGTCCCACTCGCCAACCGGCCGAAGTCCGGCAAGGTCGGCGAGCTGACCGTGCTCGGCGTCAGCCGGCTGGATGAGGCGATCGAGCTGATGTGAGGCGATTGCGGGCGCAGCGAAACACCAGAGCGACAGCGCCTCGAATATTGCTGGGTATTAACTCCGAGGAACACCGCATGTCCGCCGAAGATGATGACGATTACGAAATAACCTGCTTCACTCGCGAGGAAGCATTGGCAATCGCCGTGACCGAGGCGTCCAGGGCCCTGGAAGACGATGGCCAGACGATCCGATATGTCGCCTTTGACCCGACATTAAGCGACTATTGCCTTTGCCAGTTCATCGAAGAAAAAGGCGGCTGGGTCAAGTGCCTTCGCACGCTTGCCAACTCCGAGAGAACCGCCGATGAAATGATTACGGATTCCAGAATCCTGGAACAGGCAAGGGCGGGCAATACGATCACTGCCATACGCCTCTACAGAACCAGATACGAAACCGGATTGAAAGCTGCAAAGATCGCAATAGAAAATCTGCTGCAAGGAAATCCCTGATCACCGCTGATCCGATGTGAGGTGGGCGCGAGTCAGACTGGCGGATTGCAGATTCGGAACCGGCTGCGAAGCTAGCCCGCTGAGCGGCGATTCCGCAGTCGATCGAGTTCACAGGGGCGGCATGCGGCAATGCGCACGATCCTGCCGACCGCTTTACCGCCCAAGCGACCCTGGCGCATTGCGCCAGGGTCGATGCACCGATTACGCCGGACCGACCAGGATCTTGCCGTCGCGCTCGCCCGCAGCCGCGGCCGCGACCGCCTGCTTGATCTGCTCGACCGGATAGGTGGCAGCGACGCGGGCGTGCAGCTTGCCGCTGAGGATGCCCTGGGCGATTTCGCCGAACACGGCCTTCTGATCGGCCGGGGTGGCATTGCGGAACCACTTGGCCAGCCAGAATCCGCGCAGCGTCACGTCACGGAACACGAAGGACGCGGCCGATACCCGGCAGGACTCCCCGCTCATCATCCCGTAATTGACCAGCGTGCCGGCCTCGGCCAGACAGGCGGCCAGACGGTCGGTGGCGTCACCGCCAATCGCGTCGATGCCGAGCTTGATCTTCGCGCCGCCGGTGGCCTCGGCGACCCGCTTTGCCAGCTTGTCGCCGTCGACCAGCACCACGTCGCCGCCGAGCTGCTGCACGCCCTCGGCCGCGGCTTCCCGACGCACCACATTGACGGTCTTCAGGCCGCGCATCGCCGCCAGCTGGACCAGGTAGGAGCCGACCGCCGAATTGGCCGCGTTCTGGATCACCCAGTCGCCGGGCTTCAGATCGACGAAGTCGCGCAGCATCAGCAGCGCGGTCGGCGGGTTGATGGTCATCATCGCCAGCTGCCTCGGATCGGCCTCGTTCGGCAACGGCACCAGTCGCTTCGCCTCGGTCACCACGTGGGTGGCCCAGGTTCCACAGCCCACCGGCAAGAGCACGGTCTGCCCGATCGCGGGGCCCGCAGTGTTCGGACCCAGGGCTGCAATGCGCCCCACCCCTTCGTTGCCACCGACCGCCGGGAGCGGCGGCAACATGCCGTACTGCCCGGTGAGCGTCAGCACATCCGATGGATTGATCGGCGCCGCCAGCACCTCGATCAGGGCCTGGCCCTCTTCCAGCGCGGCGATCTCGAAATCGACCGCGTCGATCACGTCCTGCGGGACCGGACCGCGCGCGGCATAGCTTGCTCGTTTCATGCAGTTCTCCCTGAGGGTGCCCATCGCACCGATCAATGCCGAGTATCAATCAGTCCGCGGCGGCGAGTCCGATCCTCACCGGGAGAGAAACCGAAAGGGCGGCCGTTGCCGGCCGCCGCGTGGACTTCAGAAGTTGACGCGCAGACCGAGGCCGCCGCCAAACAGGTCATTGCCACCCGAGAGGCCGAGGCTGACGCCGACGGTGTCGGTGAAGAACCAGGTACCGGTCACACCGACGGAGGGGTCGGCGTCGTCGGCGTTGACGTAGCTGATGCCGGCGTCCAGTTCGAGGTTCGGCGTGACCAGACCGCGGATGCCGCCAGCGACCACCAGCTCGCTGTCGCTGCTGACGCGACCGAAGGGCGTGGAGATGGTGGCCTTGGCGAGGCCCAGTTCGCCGTACCAGGCGTACTGGGTGCCGCTGGTGCGGATGCCGAGGGTCGCCGAGTAGGCGTTCAGGCTGTCCTCGTAGCGGGCAGCAGAGCCGGTGATGAAGAACAGGTCGGACAGTTCGGCGCTGACACCGACGCCGAAGCCGTCGCAGTCGCTGCTGCAGTCGAAGTCCAGCTGTTCGTAGCCGGCGGTGAAGTTGTTGAAGCTGAGTTCGGCGGCCGTCACCGAACTGCTCAGCAGGGTCAGGGCCAGTGCGGCCAGCGTCGACGTTTGCATGCAAAACCTCCAGAGGATGGTGACCTGCACCGGCCGGGTGCCGGGACAGGTCGTCGAGGTTCCGTGACAAGCCTGAACGTGCGCGGATTCGCATCGGGTGCCGTGACCTCCGGCAGGGCGGGGCCCGGCCGGAGGGTTCAGCAGCGCCGGATCAGCCGGCCTTGCCGTCGGGCTCGCCGCGCGTCTTCCACAGCGAATACAGGACGCCGCCGGCCAGCAGGCCGAAGGTGACCGCCAGGCTGAGTTCGGCCGGCATCTTTCCATCCCAGAACAGATCGCCGAGGAAGATCTTCGAGCCGATGAAGATCAGCACGAAAGCCAGCGCGTATTTCAGGTAATGGAAGCGATGCACCATCGCCGACAACGCGAAATACAACGCGCGCAATCCGAGGATCGCGAAGATGTTCGAGGTGTAGACGATGAACGGATCCGGCGTGATCAGGAAAATTGCCGGGATCGAGTCGATCGCGAAAATCACGTCGGCGATTTCCACCAGCACCAGACACAGAAACAGCGGGGTCGCATAGCGGACGATCTTGCCGCTCCGCGGATCCGCCTGCTGGACGAAGAACTGCTGGCCATGCAGCTGGTCGGTAACCCGCAGGTGCCGGCGCAGAACGCGCAGGATCGGGTTGTTGCCGACATCCGGCTCATCATCGACGGTCAGCAGGATCTTGATGCCGGTGCCGATCAGGATCACGGCGAACACGTAGAGGATCCAGGCGAAATTCATCACCAGCGTGGCGCCGAGGCCGATCATGATCGCGCGCAGCACGATGACGCCCAGAATGCCCCAGAACAGCACCCGATGCTGGAATTTCCGGGGAATCGCGAAATAGGTGAAGATCAGCGAGATGACGAAGACGTTGTCCATCGCCAGCGTCTTTTCGACCAGATAACCGGTGATGTACAGCTTGGCGGCTTCCCAGGCCATCGCCTCGGGCGTCGGCAGACTGGCGATATGCGGGTCGATGGCCTTGACGCTGCCGTAGGTGTAATAGATCCACCAGACCGCGACCGCCCACAGCAGGCCCAGGCCGATATACAGCGCCGACATATAGAGGCTCTCGCGAACCTCGATTTCATGGGCGTCGCGATGCAGGATGCCGAGGTCGAAGGCCAGAATGGCGATGACGGCGCCGAGAAAGCTCAGCCAGACCCAGATGGGCATGCCGAGCCAGAGATGCGTAAGGAACTCCATGATGTGCTCCGGTGTGCGTGGTCGGGAACGACACACCGTCGAGGGAACCTAGGGTTCACTCCGTGGACTGCGGGCCGGCGATGCGTCGTGACGACTCCGACATCGCTGCACCGGATCGGCACAACCAGAGGGGCCCGCAATCGTCGACCTGGAGTTTACGCCCGGAGCTTCACTTCATCACGTGAAAGTGCGTAACGCTCAGCGCTTTTTCGGCAGGTACAGGTCGGTGATCGTGCCCTCGTAGACCTCGGCCGCCATGCCCACCGATTCGCTCAGCGTCGGATGCGGGTGGATGGTCAACGCGATGTCGGCGGCGTCGCAGCCCATCTCGATGGCCAGCGTGGCTTCGGCGATCAGGTCGCCGGCGTTCGGGCCGACGATGCCGGCGCCGAGCAGTCGATGGCTCTGCTCATCGAAGATCAGCTTGCTGAAGCCCTCGGTGCGGTGGTTGCCGATGGCGCGGCCGCTGGCCGCATACGGGAACACGCCCTTGCCGACCTTCAGGCCCTGCTTTGCCGCTTCCAGTTCCGTCAGGCCGACCCAGGCGATTTCCGGGTCGGTATAGGCCACCGACGGGATCACGCGGGCGACGAACTCGGTCTTGTGGCCGCAGGCGACCTCGGCGGCGACCTTGCCCTCGTGGGTGGCCTTGTGGGCCAGCATCGGATTCCCGACGATGTCGCCGATCGCGAAGATGTGCGGGATGTTGGTGCGCATCTGCTTGTCGACCGCGATGTAGCCGCGGGCATCGACGATCACGCCGGCGGCTTCGGCGCCGATCTTCTTGCCGTTCGGCGTGCGGCCGACGGCACAGAGCACGCGGTCGTAAAGCTGCGGCGCCGGCGCGTTGGCGCCCTCGAAGTGGGCGGTGAGTCCGTCGGGCCCGGCGTCGATGCGGCTGACCTTGGTGTTCAGCAGGATCGCTTCGTAGCGCTTGCCGATCCGGGTGGCGAGCGGCTTGATCAGGTCCGGATCGGCGCCGGGCATCAGCTGCGACGACAGTTCGACCACGCTGACGCGGGCGCCGAGGGCCTCGTACACGCAGGCCATTTCCAAGCCGATGATGCCGCCGCCGATCACCAGCATCCGGCCAGGAATATCGGCCAGCGCGAGGGCGTCGGTGGAGTCCATCAGGCGCGGATCACCCCAGGGCAGGCCGGGCAACTTCACCGGCTGCGAGCCGGCGGCAATGATCGCGTGGCGGAAACCCAGCGTCCGCGGGCCGGCGGGCGTGTCGACCGCAAGCGCATGCGGGCCGGCGAAGCGTGCGGTGCCCTGCACCACCGTCACGCCGCGCTGCTTCGCCATCCCGGCGAGGCCGCGGGTCAGCTGGCTGACGACCTTGTCCTTCATGCCACGCAGCTTCGGCAGATCCACATCGGGCTCACCGAAGCGGATGCCGAGATCTGCGAAATTGCGGACCTCGTCCATGACCCGCGCCGCGTGCAGCAGCGCCTTCGACGGGATGCAGCCGACGTTGAGGCAGACGCCGCCCAGCGTCGGGTAGCGCTCGACCAGCGCGACCTTCGCGCCGAGGTCGGCCGCCCGAAACGCTGCGGTGTATCCGCCGGGGCCGGCGCCGAGCACCACCACGTCGTAGCTGTCCGCATCGGTCACGGCGATGGCCGGGGCCGGCGCAGGCGACTGCGTCGCAGCCACAGGTGCCGGCGGTGCGGCGGGCGCCGGTGCTGCGGATACCAGGGCAGTGGTTGCGGGGGCGGTGGTTGCGGCGGCACCGACCTTCAGCACCGCGACCAGCATGCCGGCGGAGAGCTTGTCGCCGACCTTCACCGCCAGCGACTCGATCACCCCGGCCGCCGGCGCCGGCACCTCCATGGTCGCCTTGTCCGATTCCAGCGTCAGCAGCCCCTGATCGGCGCGGACGGTGTCGCCGGGCTTCACCAGCAGTTCGATCACCGGGACGTCGGCCATGCCGCCAAGATCGGGGACGCGGGCTTCGATGCGGTCGCTCATGGGCAGGCTCCGGGGCTGCGATCGGAAGGTCGGCAGCATAGCCGCCGCCGTCGATCGCCGCAGCCGCCCGGGCTCGGCGGGGTGCGACTCCCGGGAACGCCGACGTCCGCGTCGGCTTCGGGGCTTGATGCCGGCGAGGACGCCGGCGCTCCCAGGAAGGCCCGGTGCGGCTTCGGGACTGGGAACGAGTCGAGGTCTCGGAAGTGACACCTGGGCACGCCGACGTCCTCGTCGGCTCCAGGCTCCATGCCGGCGAGGACGCCGGCGCTCCCGGGGCAAGGCGAGCCGTGGGCTCCGGACTGAAGCCGACTCTCAGTGGCCCGGCGCTTCCTGCGACAGCGCCTTGCGCGCCAGATGGTCGACCAGACCCGGGGCGATCAGCTTCAGCCAGCGGGCCAGCCGCCCCTTCGGGGTCATCACCAGCTCGCGGCGGCGTCCGGCGATCACCGGCAGCATCTGCCGCACGCAGTCCTCCACCGACATCGCGCCGGCCTCGTCCAGCGAGCTGAAACCGAGCGGCTTGCCGTCCGGCCCGAAACCGCGCTGGCGGATCGCGGTCGCGACCACGCCCGGATAAATCGTGGTGACCGCGATGCCGCCCGGCGCCAGCTCGACGCGCAGGGCCTCGAAGAAGCCGGTCTGGCCGAACTTGCTGGCGCAGTAGGCGGTGCGGCCGGGTACGCCGGTCAGGCCGGCGAGACTGGACACGGCCACCAGCTGACCACGACTGGCCTTCAGCGCCGGCAGTGCGGCGTGGGTCATCCAGACGCAGGCCAGCACGTTGACCCGGAACATCTGCTCATACCAGTCGAGGTCCGTGACCTGCTCCAGCAGCGCGTGGCCGGAAATTCCGGCGTTGTGCACGAGGACATCGAGGCCACCGAGCGCCACAAGGCCCTCGTCCAGCGCGCGGCGGTTGGCGCCCGGATCACCGAGGTCGGCAGCGCTGATGCTGACGGCGGCAGCGCCGGCGTCGCGGGCCTCGGCCGCGACGCCGGCCAGCGCGTCGGCACGGCGGCCGACCAGGTGCAGACGGGCACCCTCGCGAGCCAGCTGGCGGGCCAGTTCGGCGCCGATGCCGTCGGAGCCGCCGGTAATCAGGATGCGTCGATCGCGGAAGGTCATGCGGATGTGCTCCGTGGCGTGAGGTCGGCAAGGGTATTGCGCGGACGCCACAGGGTGGCCGGTGCAGGGGACGCGTGGTCAAATTGCCGACCGTCCTGCGATTCACTGCCGACCCGACTCCGTGGGCACGCTGCCATCCCGCCTCCAGACCCGCGTGGTCGGCCTGCTGCTGATGCTGCTGGCCGCGCAGGCGTGGGCGCTGAGTCCGGCCCGCCGCTTCGAGCAGTACGTGGTCGATCAGTGGAGCATCGAGCACGGGCTGCCGCAGGTGGCAGTGCTGGCGGTGGCACAGGATCCGCAGGGCTGGCTGTGGATCGGCACCCAGCAGGGGCTGGCGCGCTTCGATGGCGTGAACTTCGACGTGCTGCGCCGCGAGGACGCCCCCGAGCTGCCCTCCTCCTCGGTGGACGTGCTGCACCCGGCACCCTCGGGGGTCTGGTTCGGCACCCCGCGCGGCGGCGGTCATGTCGAGGGTCTGACGATCCGTCGCTTCCGTACGGAGGTCGGCGCAATCCATGCCTTCGCCACGGTCGCCGGCACCAGTTATGTCGCCACCGCGCAGGGGCTGTACCGGATCGCCGGGGTCGATCTGGTGCCGGTGGCGCTGGCCGGTACGCCGGTCCACGCGCTGCTCGGCGACGACCGGGCGCTGTTGCTGACCACCGCCGGCGAAGTGCATCGGCTGCTGGACGGCCGCATCGAGCGGCTGGCCCGCACCGATGCCAGCCTCAGCGATCTGGTGTTCCGCCGGCTGGTCCGCCATCGCGACCGCCTGCTGCTCGGGACCACCCGCGGGCTCTACGCGGTGGCTGATGGCCGGGACCGCATCGAGGCGGCCAGCGAGCCGCGTCTGCCGGAGAGCGCCGGCATCGAGGCGCTGCATGTCGACAGCGACCTCAACCTGTGGATCAGCACGGTCTCGACGCTGTATCGCGAATCACCGCTATTCGGGCTGGAAGTGGTGCCGCCGACCACCGTGCTCGGCGAACAGCCGTGGGTGACGGTGATCCACGAGGACCGCGAGCGCAATCTCTGGTTCGGCTCGATGACCGCGAGCCTGGTCCGCGCCTGGAACGGCTGGGCGAGCCGGGTCGGGCGCAACGAGGGGCTGACCGACCCCTTCGTCTGGTCGCTGAAGCGCGACGCCGCCGGCACGGTCTGGATCGGCAGCAACAGCGGCATCGCCCGCTATGCCGGCGGGCGGGCGCTGGACTTCACCAGCACCCGCGGGCTGCCCTCGGCGGCGGTCTATCACCTCGACGAGCTGCGCCCCGGGCACCTGCTGATCGGTACCCGCTCGGGCTTGTTCCTCGGCGAGCCGGCGGACGACGGCCGGTTGCGGGTGCGCGAGTCCGAGGCTTTCGACCCGCTGAAGGCCGAACTGATCACCAGCAGCCTGGTGTTCGACGGCGGACAGGCCGACGACCTTTCCGATGCCCGTTTCTGGGTCGGCACGCTGTCGGGTCTGCAGTCCTTCGAGGCGGGAGGCTTCCGCCGACTCGGGCCGGCCGAGGGGCTTGCCGCCGAGCGCATCCGGGTGCTCGACGCCCTCGGTGACGGCGGGGTACTGATCGGTACCGAATCGGGGCTGTGGCATTGGGATGGCACCCGTTTCACCGCGGAGCGGCATGCCGGTCGAGTCATCGACGCCTTCATCTCCGCCTTCGCGACCTTGCCGGACGGACGCCGCGTGGTCGGAACGCTGGATGCCGGCCTGTATGTCGGCAAGCCCGGCGACTGGCGCCTGCTCGGGGCGACCGACGGCCTGCCGCAGCCAGGCGCGCATTTCATCGCCACACTCGGCGCGGATCTGTGGGTGGCCACGGCCGAGGGGCTGTATCGGCTGCCGATCGCGGCGCTGGACCGCGGTGCGCCGCTGCCGGCCGAGGTGGTGCTGTCCAGCGCCGGGCGGTTTCGCGGCAGCCAGCCGATGCGCTGCTGCAACGGCGGCGGCGATGCCCGCGGTCTGGTCGATGGCAACCAGCTGCTGTTGCCGAGCATCGCGGGACTGGTCGTGGTCCATCCGGAAGCGATCGGCCGCAACGAGATACCACCGCTGGTGGCGATCGCCGGGGTACGCCTGCGCGAAGCGCCGCTGCCGCTGGTGGAACCGCTGGTGGTCGACGAGGCTGCGCCGGAGCTCAACATCGCCTACGCCGGCCTGAGCTTCCAGGACCCGCGCAGCGTCCGCTTCCGCTATCGGCTGGACCCTTACGACGCCGATTGGCGCGAGGTCACGGCGCGGCGGGAGGCGGTTTACGGTGGGCTGGGGCCTGGCCGCTACCGTTTTCGCGTGCAGGCCTACAACAACAGCGATGTGCCGTCTGCCAGCGAGGCAACGTGGACGATCATCGTGCCGCCACGCTGGCACCAGACCTGGGGGTTCCGGCTGCTGGCCGGCATGGTCACGCTCGGCCTGATCTTCGTCCTCGCGCGGGCCTGGCAGGCCTCGCTGCGGACGCGCGCGGCGCGGCTGGAGGCGCTGGTCGAACAGCGCACCCAGGAAGTGGCGCGGGTCAACGAGCGGCTGCGGCGAGCGAATCAATCGCTGCTCGAAGACAGCCTGACCGATGCCCTGACCGGCCTGCGCAATCGCCGCGCGCTGACCGGCTTCTTCGACCAGTGGCGGCAATCGCGCGGCCCGGGCGGGGTCGGGTTGGTGGTGTTTCTCATCGATCTCGACCATTTCAAGCAGGTCAACGACACCTGGGGGCACCCGACCGGCGACGAGGTGCTGAAACAGCTGGCCGAACGCCTGCGGGTGATCGTGTCCAGCGAAGATCTGCTGTTGCGTTGGGGCGGTGAGGAGTTCATGGTGATTCAGAGCGCATTGCGCTGTCCCGATCCGCGGGCCCAGGCCGAGCTCCTGCGCCGCGCCATCGCCGACACGCCCTTCCAGGCCGGTGGCCAGACCCTGTGGCAGACCGGTTCGGTCGGCTTTGCCGGCTTCCCCTTGTTCCCGGCACTGGACGCCGACGAGGACCCGTCGCTGGCGCTGGAACTGGCCGATGCCGCGCTGTATCGGGTCAAGACCCGCGGCCGCAACGGCATTTGCGGGCTGGAGGTCGCGCCGTATGCCTCGTTGCTGGACTTCGACGGCTTCGTGGCCCACCAGGCACCGGACTATGTGCAGCGCGGCCGCCTGCGCTGGGTGGGCGCATGAGCCCCGGCAGCCACCAGCGCATCAACACCGGGCTCGGCCTGATCGCCACCCTGCTCGGCACCAGCTGCATCGCCGCGCTGTGGTCGTTCCTGCCGTTGTTCGCCACGATTTCCGGCGGCTTCGATTCCGGCCGGCTGCACACGCTGCTGGCCTTCGGCGGGCCGGTTGCGGCGCTGACCCTGTTCGGCCTGCTGGCCTTCAACGGCTACCGCGCCGGGCCGGGCCGCGGCGTGGCAGCGCTGCTGCTGTATCTGACCGCGGCGGCCTACGCGAACTACGTCACCAGCGCCGGCCTGATCGCCGGGCAGCTGGGTTACACGCTGGCCGAGGCGATGCAGCGGGTCGGCCCGGAGCTGGCGCTGGCGCTGGTCCGCTCCAGCTTCACCACGCTGGATCTGTTGCTGTATCTGGCCGGCGCCGGCCTGGCCGCGCTGCTCGGGGCCTACCCGCGAGAGCGCCCGTGAGCCCCCTGCATCGACACGTCCAGAACCAGGCCGAGGCCCGGATCGCGACCTTGCTGAGTGGGCTCGACGCGACCGACCGCAAGCGCGTGACCGCCAGCGTGCGCCGCGGACTGCTCCGACTCGCGCTGGTCAGCGACTTTGCCCTCGATGAATTGGCGCGGCAGCCGGCGCTGTTGCCGAAGTTGAAGCCGCGCGCCAGTCAGGCGCTGGCCTTCGATGCCGCGACGGCCGCCCGCGCCGCGGTCGAGGGCCGGCTCGGCGAGCTGCGCCGCGCCGATTCGGTCCTGCAGGTCTGGCGCGACGTGCTGGGGCTGGACCACGCCATGCAGACCTGCGCACGCGCCACCGCCGTGGCCGAAGCGCTGATCGAGGCCGCCGTCCGCCAGGCCCTGACCGACCTCGGCGCTCGCCACGGCACGCCCTGCGCCGCTGACGGCACGCCGCTGGGGCTGCTGGTGGTCGGCATGGGCAAGCTCGGCGGCGGCGAACTCAACTTCAGCTCCGACATCGACCTGATCTGCACCTATGCCGAGCCGGGTGAGACCGCCGGGCCGCGGCCGCTGGAGCATCAGGAGTACTACTCGCGCGCTGTCACCCGCGCCGTGCAGGCGCTGACCCGCGCCGACAGCGGCCCGCCGGCCTATCGGGTCGACCTGCGGCTGCGGCCGTTCGGCCAGAGCGGGCCGACCGCGCTGTCCTTCGACGCCATGGAGCAGTACTACCAGCGCGAGGGTCGCGACTGGGAGCGCTACGCCTGGATCAAGGGTCGGGTGCTCACTGGCAGCCCGGTCGAGGCCGCGCAGCTGCACGCGCTGATGCGCCCCTTCGTGTTCCGCCGCTATCTGGACTACGGCGCCTTCGCCGGCCTGCGCGAACTGAAGGCGCGGATCGACCAGGAGGTCCGTCGGCGCGATCTGTCGGAGCATCTGAAACTCGGGCGCGGCGGCATCCGCGAGGTCGAGTTCACCATGCAGCTGACCCAGCTGGTCCGCGGCGGCCGCGAGCCGGCGCTGCGGGTGCGCGGCACGCTGGAGGCGCTCGCCGCGATGCAGCAACTGGGCCTGATCGAGGCCGATGCCGCGCAGCGGCTCGCCGAGGCCTACCGGCTGCTGCGCCACGTCGAGAACCGCGTGCAGATGCTCGACGACGCCCAGACCCACGAACTCCCGCGCGACCCCGAACGCCTCGCCCGGGTCGCGCTCGGGCTCGGGTATCCGGAGCCCGAGGCGCTGCTGGCGGCATTGTCCGCCGCCCGCGACGTGGTCGCCCGCCAGTTCGACGCGATCCTGCTGCCCAGCGTCAATGCCACCGCCGTCGCCGATCCCCTGACGCAGGCCTGGCAGCAACTGTCGGTGAGCCCGCAGGTCGAACTGCCGACCAGCGAACTGCCCGCGCTGGCCCGCGCCGCGATGCAGAAGCTCGCCGGCAGCGTGGTGCTGAAGTCGATGAACGCGATCAGTCGTGGCCGGCTGGACGCCGTGCTGCCGCGCCTGCTCGGTCTGGCCGCCGCGGCGCCGGACCCGGAACGCGTGACCCGCGCCGCGGTCGACTTCGTGCAGGCGGTTGCCCGCCGCAGCATCTATCTGGCGCTGCTGAAGGAGCGACCGGGCGTGGTCGAGCGACTGGTGCAGCTATTCGCGCAGAGCGAATGGGTGGCCCGCCGGTTGATCGAGGCGCCGATCCTGCTGGACGACGTGCTCGACCGCGAACGCCTCGCCCGCTTCGGCGCGGTGCCCTTCGCCGCCGAATGCAGCGCGGCGCTGGCCGGTGCGGGTGCCGATACCGAGGCGCGACTGCTGCGCCTGCGCGAGTTCCAGCTGTCCGCCCAGGTGCGTCTCGGGCTCGCCTTTCTGGAGGGCGTGCTGCCGGCCGCCGACTGTGCCCGTTACCTCGCCGAAATCGGCGATCTGGTGGTCGCCCAGGTGCTCGCTCTGGCTCGCGCCGAACTGCGCACCCGCTATGGCGAACCCGGCGGCGCGGCCGGCGCCGGCTTCGCGGTGCTCGGCTACGGCAGCCTCGGCGGGCAGGAGCTGAACTTCGCCTCCGACCTCGACCTGATCTTCGTCTACGAGGACCGGCTCGCCGAGGCCGACACCGACGGCACCCCCACGATCGACGGACAGCGCTGGTTCGGTCGTCTCGCTCAGCGCGTGCTGGCGCTGCTGACCATGCCGAGCGCGGTCGGCGAGCTGTACGCCATCGACACCCGCCTGCAGCCGGACGGCAACAAGGCCGGCCTGCTGGTCACCGGCATCAAGGCGCTGGCCCGCTACCAGCGCGACCGCGCCTGGACCTTCGAGCATCAGGCGCTGGTCCGCGCCCGTTTCGTGGCCGGCGACCGCCGGCTGGCACGGCGCTTCCGGCGCCTGCGCGACGGCATCCTCGGGCTGGACCGCGACCCGGCCCGACTCGCCGACGATGTCGGCAGCATGCGCCAGAAGATGCGTCACCACCTCGACCGCTCCGACGCCAATCGCTACGACCTGAAGCAGGGCGAGGATGGCCTCGTCGACCTCGAATTCGCCGTGCAGCATGCCGTGCTTGGTGCGGGCCCCGACATCCACTGGCCAACCCGCACCGCCGAGCTGATCGACACGCTGGTCGCCACCGGACACCTCGCCGCCGATCGCGCCGCGCCGCTGCGCCAACGCCACGACGCCCTGCTCCGCGCGTCACTGGCCTGCACCCTCCGCGGCGAAGCGCGACTGCTGCCGCGGACGGCACTGCCGGCGGAACTGCTGGTCGCAACGGTCGATTGACGGAAACATGCCCGACCGCTACGACGAGGAACCTCCAAAAACCCCGGTGGACTCCGGGGCTTCTCGAAAACCCTGATGATTCAGGCCGCGCTTCAGCGGCTCGCTTCGACTCCCTCGCGTCGAGAACGGACCACCAGCCACACCGCCAGGGCAATGACCGTGGCCGGATAGAATGCCGAGAGCTGATAAAGCTGCTCGAACGACAGCCATTCTCGCAGCGGGCCGATCACAAACGAGCCCATGCCCACGCCCAGCATCAGCGCGGCTATCAGCATCGACGACACCCAGGCCACATGCTCGGGAAAGCGCTCCGATGCCAGGGTAATGGTCAACGGGAAGAACGCCGAACACGCCAATCCGGCGAGAGCGAACAAGCCCAGTCCCAACGGCGGCGTGTCGGCCGCGGGCAGCAGCAGGAATGCGACAACCATCAGCGCCGGCAATGCCAGCCAGATGCTGCGGGGCGAGATCCAGGCCACCGCCACGGAAACCAGCAGGCGGCCGGCCACCATCGCACCCCAGAATACCGACAGCGCCAGGCCGGCCACGACTTCGGACATTCCTTTGGCGTCGCGCAGATAGATGGCTGCCCAATTGGCGAAGGTGCCTTCGGCGAAGGCATAAAGCACCGCAACCGCCGCAAAAATCCAGAAGGCGGCAGACCGCAGCGGTGGATCCGCCTGCGCGCGGGGCGTGGATTCGTCTCCGCCGACCGCCGGCAACCGGAGGCTTGCCGCGACCACTGCCAGAATGACGCTCAAGCCCAGCAGCGACAGCGGAAATCCGAGCCACCAGCCCAGCAGGCCAAAGCCGCCCGCCAGCAGCGGTCCGACCATCAAGCCGAGTCCCATCAGGGTATGCAGGGCCACGACCGCAGTCGGTGCACGCGCGGGGAAGAAGCGGGGCGGATAACCATTCAGCGGTGCCCCACCCAACCCGAAACTCAAGCCCAGCAGCGCCGTCCCCACCAGGATGACCGGGAACGCCAGCGAGGGCATCACCCACGCGCTGGCCGCCAGCGCCAGTTGCGACAAGCCGTTGCCACCCGCCGACAGCCACAGCAGCGACTGCAGGCCCAGTCGGCGAGCCAGCGTGGCGCCAGCCACCGCACCGAGCACCGCCATGGCGACTTGCGGCAGGAAGATCGCGCCATACTGGGCGTCGGTAAATCCGTGCATCTGCTTCAGTACGGCGCTGCTGGCGGGGAAACTGACCAGCGTCAAGCCCTGCAGAAATGCAATCAGATAGACGGTAACGACTGCGGGCCAATTCGTCGAAACTGGCTGGGTCATGACAATGCTCCAGATGGTTGGCGAGCCGGCCTGTCGCTGCCGATTGGCGAGCCCGGATTCCGGCGAATGACCGATCGGCACCGGATTCGGGTGGGATCCCCCGGAACATTCACGCTGGCGTCGCTCCATGCTGCAGTCGCTTGGCGACCCGCAGTGCCCACGCGTAAATCGTCAGGGACGGATTGACCCGACTGGAACGCGGCAGGACGCTGCCATCGACCACATACAGGTTATCCATCCCATGCACCCTGCCATCGGCATCCACGACCGAGGAACCCGGATCACGGCCAGCGACCAGCGTCCCGCACGCATGTGCCGTGCCCGCCAGCGGGATCGATTTCGCCGCTGCCGGCATGCCGATTTTCAGGAGATCGAGGCAGAAATCGAGCACCAACCGGCGGTGCTCACTTTTTGCCGCCGGTAATCGCGCCGGATCGTAGTCGAGTCGTGGATGCGGGGTGGCGTGGCCCTGGGCGACGACCCGGTTGGCCGGGTCGGAACCGTCCTCGGTCTGCAGGAAGAAACCGTAGGCACGGTGACCCAACGCCCGCGCAAACCAGCGTGGCACGAAACCCGGAATCAGCGAACTCAGCAGTTCGCCATCAAACCCGAGCGGCTGGATGCTGCTGTGCGGCATCCGCTGGTTGAGCAGCAGCACGGTCTTGCGCAGCAAGTCGGTCTTCGGCGTGGCAGAAATCGCCAGCACCGCACTGAGCAAATGGCTCTTGTAATGACGCCCGACGACCCCGGCACACGGCAAGCGAGTGGACAGTCCGGTCGCTTCCAGATAGTGCTGTACCAACCGCGGCGAATGGAGCGCACCAGCGGCCAAGAACACGTGGTCAGCCCGGAACTCCTCACCCCCCTCGGTCTGCACACCCACCAGTCGCTCGGGCCGCTCCGGGTCGGCGACCAGATTCCGGACCGCATGGCCGGTCCGCACGCTGAGGTTGGACAGATGCTTGACCCGCTCCAGCAGTGCGTTCTGGCCGTCGGATTTCAGATTCTTCACCGACGCGAAGGCATCGAAATGGGCTGCTTCCTCCGGGTGCTCGACGATTCGGGGATCCAGCGCCAGCATGAGCGGCTGGGCGCTCCAGGTCGAGCCGTTCCGGGTGAGCTTGCCGACGATGCGCTGCAGGTCCGGTTCCGGCTCGAAGCGATGCACGCCCAGCAAGGCCTCGGCCTGCTCGTAATAGGGCAGCAGCTCCTGATAGGCAATCGGCCACGGCAGGCACTGATGCGCCGGCTCGGCCTCGAATTCGTGCGGATCGAAGCGCGCCAGCGCGGCGCCGTACCACTTGGTCTTGCCACCCAGATTGAAATACTCCTCCGGCTGAAAGGTCCGGCCATGCCGGTCCAGCCAGGATTCCTTGCTCTTGAAAATCCCCTGGCGGATGACCTTGTCGAGATCGAGGGTGCTGCCATCGCGAGGAAGCTCCGGACCTTTTTCCAACAGCAGGACCCGACGACCGGCCTGCGCAAGGGAATAAGCCGCGGCAGATCCTCCGGCACCCGATCCGACGATGATGACATCGAAACGTTCGTTCATGATGTTTACCTCTCAGTAGATCGCGGCCGGCGCAATGACTGCAGCCGTGGAGCCCCGGGTTCTGGCGTGGGTGACCGTCAACAGGAACTCGTACACGCCACGGCGCGCCAGTTCTTCGGTTGCCAGATTTTCGAGACCAAACATCCCCATTTTCACATACATGGTTTGCGGGACCAGAAACGGACGCTCGGGATCTTCGCCAGGGACCGGCCCGAAACTCCAGGTATCCGCGCCGGTCAGCGCAATGCGCTGCGCGTAGAGCCATTCCACCACCTCCATGCCGGGACCGGGTTCACCAGATAGAAACTCCACCGGATCCGTCCCCCACAATCCACCCCAGCCGGTATGGAACAGCACGGCATCGCCGCGGCGCACCTGCACACCCTGTTTTTTCAGGGCGCCACGCAAGTCGGCCAGCGTGATCACATAACCTTTGTCGAGGCGTTCCACGCCCTTGTACGCCGCGACATCGACCAGCACGCCACGAGTGACGATCGGCGGCACGGTTTCGATCCCGAGGCGGTTCAATCCCCAGGATTCGACCAAGTCGCGCGTGGTCCAACCGTTGTAGAATCGATCGCCAATCTGGATATGACCGATCGAGTCCAGCTGCGTACCGACCTGAAAGGTCCCCACCTGAATCTCGGTGATCCAGTTGATCCGGTTCTTGCCCCAACCCTTGCCGTCGGAATCCGGCCGCCGCAAGTTGCCGAAATGCGGCGAAACGTCGACCGTCTGGTGCCAGTAGCGGCCGGGAAACTTGGGCGTATCGTCATCCAGGATTCTTCCCAGATTGACGACGGTGCCGGTTTTCACCAGGGCCGTTGCAGACCGAACCACCTTGGGGGTGATTTCGTTCAAGGTGCCCAACTGGTCATCCGCCCCGTAGCGACTGGGCCACCACGGCTGCATGTCGGCGGGTAGTCCGGTTCGATCGGCACGGGAGTCACTGCGGCTTTCCGCCTCGCCAGCACTGCCCTGCTGCGGCGCCCCCACAGCCAGCGCCATCAAGGTCGCGCCGAGGACGGGGGCCATGCGCCATGCGTTCCGCTTCATGTCAGGCTCCTTCAACAAGGCCTTGCGACAGGGTCGTGCGCGATCCGGGCAACTGCGAAAGCACCGCATTCGCAAGTTTCACGATTCTCATACACCGCGACAAGGTTGACGTGCGTGTTCGGAGCTGGATCGGCCGCGATACCGCGCGGACCGCATGGATCGCTGTTCGACGGGCCGGTTCGCCTCCCGGCAAGAGCCGCACCTGACGCTACAGTTGGCGCCTCTCCCCGGAGACCTTCCCGATGCATACAACCCTGCGGTACGCCGCCGTCGCACTCGTGCTGAGCGCGGCCCACGCTGCCGAGACCCAGCGCTATGTGGTGCTGACGCCGGAGGCCACCATCGGCCACCTGCACGCCACGATCGACGGCGCATCGGTGTCGATCGACTACGACGTCAAGGACAACGGTCGCGGCCCGACCATGACCGAGACGCTGCGGCTGGATGCGGCCGGCCTGCCGGTGGAATGGCGGATTGCCGGGTCCACCACCTTCGGCAACAAGGTCGAAGAGCGTTTCGACCGCGACGGTGACCAGGCAACCTGGCAGGACGCGGTCGGCCCCGGCGAGGCGAGCGACGCGGCCGCGTCGCTGTATGTCGCGCAGACCGGCACGCCCTGGGCGCTCGGGCTTTACGCGCGGGCGCTGCTGGCCGACGTGGACCGCCAGCGCACCACCCTGCCGGGCGGCGAGCTCAAGCTGGAGGAAGGCGACACGCTGGAGGTCGGCAGCGGGGACGCGAAGCAGACCGTGCGCCAGGTGACGCTGAGCGGGCTGGATCTGGACCCCACGCATCTGCTGATCGAAGCCGACGGCGACCTGTTCGCCGTGCTCGCGGTGCGTGGCCTGCTGCTGCGCGAGGGTTACGAGGCCGAGGCCGAGCGACTGCGCCAGCTGACCGTGGCGTTGGGCGAACAGCGCTTCACCGCGATGCAGGCCGAGATCGCGCATCGCTACGCGCATCCGATCCGCATCCGGAACGTACACGTCTTCGACCCGCAGACCGGAGAGCGCTCAGCGCCGGTCAGCGTGGTGGTCTACGGCCGCCACATCACCGGCGTGCAGCCGAATGACACGCCAGGCACCGGGCCGGAGGTGGTGATCGACGGCGAGGGCGGCACGCTGCTGCCGGGGCTGTACGAGATGCACGGCCACCTCGGCCAGAACCGCGCGCTCTTGAACCTCGCCGCCGGCGTCACCTCGGTGCGCGACATGGGCAACGACAACACCGTGCTCGACCGGCTCATCGAGGCCATCGACCAGGGCAAGTTATCCGGGCCGCGGATCACCCGCGCCGGCTTCATCGAGGGCCGCAGCCCGTTCAATTCGAACAACGGTTACCTCGTCAGCAGCGAGGTCCAGGCCCTGGAGGCGGTGCGTTGGTACGCCGCCCGCGGCTTCCCGCAGATCAAGCTCTACAACAGCATGCGGCCGGCGTGGTCGGCGGCGGCAGCGGCCGAAGCGCATCGACTGGGGCTGCGCGTGTCCGGGCACATCCCGGCCTTTACCAACGCCGACGCGATGATCGAAGCCGGCTACGACGAGCTGACCCACATCAACCAGATCATGCTGGGCTGGGTGCTGACGCCGGAAGAAGACACCCGCACGCTGCTGCGGTTGACCGCGCTGAAGCGCCTCGCCGAACTGGACCTGCAGTCGCCGCGGGTGCGCAAGACCATGGATGCGATCGTCAGCCGCAAACTCGCGGTGGAGCCGACGCTCGCCATCCACGAGAACCTGCTGCTGAACCAGAACGGCCAGGTGCCGAGCGGCCAGGCCGACTGGATCGACAACCTGCCGATCGGCGCGCAGCGCAACGCCAAGCGCGCCTGGACCGACATGAGCGCGCCCGGCGATCGCGAGGCCTACGCCACGGCCTACCAGAAGGTGCTGGCGACCGTGCGCGAGATGCACGAGCGCGGCGTGCTGGTGATCCCCGGCACCGACCTCGGCGGGGGCTTGAGCTTCCACCGCGAGCTGCAGCTGTTCACGGAGATCGGCATGACCCCGGCCCAGGCGCTGCGCCGCGCCTCGCTGGACATGGCGGTCTACCTCGGCGAGGACCAGCAGCTTGGCAGCATCGAGCGGGGCAAGCTGGCCGACTTCTTCCTCGTGCCCGGCGACCCGACGCAGGATCTGACGCTGCTCAAGGCCGCGCGGATGGTGGTGAAGGACGGCACGATCTACTACCCCAGCGAGATCTATCCGCGCTTCGGCATCCAGCCCTTTGCCACCGCGCCGCGGGTCGAGCTGCCGGCGGCGACGCCCGCAACAGCAGCGCGCTGAGCTTCCGAACCGAAACCCTGGGAAGCGCTCAAGCCCATCAGCCCGAGCGAACCGGCGCACCGAGCGACCGCAGCTCTCGGGCCCAGCGGCCGTCGGGGTGAATCATCGGCTGCAGGCGCTCCGCAATCTGTCCGGCCAGCTCACGCGCCGCGGCACGGCGGCCGGCGGCTCGCATCCACTGCGCTTCGTGGATGCGCAACAGCCAGGTGGCGGTACTGTCCGGCCCACTGCCCTCCCGCGAACGTTCGAGCGCGCGGTCGATCTCGGCTTTGGCGAGCTGCAGATCGGCGCGCGCCAGCGCCCACTGCGCGCGCTCGGCATGCCAGTCGACGGCGCGCTCGGCCACGGCAATGGACTCCAGCGCCTGCACGGCCCGATCCAGCTGGCCGCGCTCACGAGCGATCGTGGCCCGCTGCAGCAGAAGGTCGGCCCGCAAACCGTCACGTGCCGTCGGATCGGCGTCCACCGCCGCCTGCAACTCGGCCAGCTTCCGCTCGGCCTCGACGGACTGGCCCGATCGATGCAGGTTGCGGACGATGTGCAGACGCAGCTCGGCGGTCGGGCGCGTGACGTTGTCCGGGTGGGCCTGCTGGATCGCGGCGTAGCGCTGGAACAGCGTCAGCGCCCGGGCGTGATCACCGGCCTGTTCCAGGGTGAGCGCCAGCCCGAACAGCGGCTCCAGGCTGGCCACGGAATCCGGGCCATCCAGTTCGTCGTGAATCGCCAGACTGGCCTCGAAGATCGGCATCGCGGCCCGATGCTGCCCGACCCAGCGCAACACCGAGGCTTGGGCATGCAGGGCATAACTGCGTGGATGGCTGGTTTCGCCGTACAGCGCCGTACGCCGTTCGACCAGCTGCGCGGCCAGCGGAATCGACTCCGCGGCGCGGCCGGATTGCACCAGGCCGACGACCGTCACCTCCAGGGCATCGGCGACACGAATGTGATCCGCGCCCAGCGCGGCGGTCAATGTCTCGGTCGCCGCGCTGGCGTGCTGCAGGACCTGCGCCGATCGATTGCGCGTCGCCGCGGAATGGCGCGCCAGATCGAGATGGGCGAGCCCGCGCTCCAGCGTGCTCCCTTCAGGCAGCGCCTCGGCCAGCGCCAGCGCCCGCGCCAGATGCACATCGGCTTCCTCGAACTGGCCCAAATAGCTGAGGATCGAGCCCAGCAGACGCAGGCTGGCCAGGTGCAAGCGACTGCTGGGGGCCTGCGCCTCGCGGATCGCGTGCGCCTCGCGCACCACCGGCTGCGCGGCGGCATAGTCGCTCATGTCGTACAGGCTGTAGGCCTTGCGATGCAGGGCGTCGGCCAGCAGTTCTGGAAGCTGCTCCGCACGGGCCAGTGCGATCGCCTCATCGAACAGCGTGATCGCCTTCGGCCGCTGACCGATGCTCTGATAGGCGCCGCCGAGGATGATCGCCAACTCGGCGCGGGTCGCCGGCTGATCCCCGAGCGTGCCACGCAGTCGCTCGCTGCCCGCATCCAGAAAGTGCGACACCGGCAAGTCGCGTCGCCCCGCCAACTCGGGATCGGCCCCCTGAAACACCGACACCATGTAGTCCTTGACCGCCCGTGCGGTCACCGCCGCCGCGCGCGCACCATCGCGCTCGGTCTGCGCGAGGGCCCGGCCGCGCTCGGCCTCGCTGAGGCCATACAAGGCGGCCGCCAGACCGGACCCCAGCGCCAGCACGATCCCGGCAGTCGCGGCCAGTGCCAGCCGGTGCCGGCGAATGAAGCAGCGGGCCCGATACCAACCGGCATCCGGCAGCGCCAGCACGGGCTCCAGTCGCAACCAGCGCCCGAGGTCCTCGGCCATCGCGGCAGCGCTGTCATAGCGCTCCTCGCGCTGCTCGGCCATCGCCTTGATCGCGATCGCCCGCAACTCCGCCGGAATCTGCCGCAGTGCCCTGATGGATAACGCGGGATCCACTCCGCCAGGCGCGGTCAGCGACGCTGAAAAAGCACTGCGCAAGCCGTGACTGGACAGCCCGCCGCGCAAGCCCGGTGCCTGCACACCACTCACCAGGCACAGCAGCTCGGCCAGCACCGCCCCCAGTGCGTACACGTCGGCCCGGGCATCGATCAGCGAACCGTCCGGACTGGCCTGCTCCGGTGCCATGTAGTCGCGGGTACCCACGGCGCCCTCGGAACGGGCGGCATTCACGCCCGGCGTCATGCCGATGGCGACGCCGAAGTCGATGATCTTCGGCTGCAAGTCCCCGTCGATTTCGGCGACCAGGATGTTTGCCGGCTTCAGATCGCGGTGGATCACCCCCTTCTGGTGCGCGTGCTGGACGCCGTGACAGACCCGCAGCAGGGTTCGCACCAACGGATGCACGGCACCCGCGCGCCGGGCGAACGCGCTGTCCAGCGTCCGACCCTCGATGTACTCCATCGCGAAGAACAGCTCGCCATCCGACAAGGCGCCGGCGTCGAAAATGCGCGCGATCGCCGGGTGATTCATTTGCGCCAGCGCCTGACGCTCGACCTGGAAATAGGCCTCCGCAAGACCTCCCATCAGTCGGCGCTGCACCAGCTTCAGCGCCACCAGCCGCTGCACCGGCTCCAGCTGTTCGGCGAGCCACACGACACCCATGCCGCCCGCCCCGAGCTGCTTGCGCAGCACATACGGCCCCAGCCGCGCGCCGACCGAGAATTCGTGTCGCGCTGGCAGATGCTCGAAGCCTTGCACCAGCGTCTGGGGCCGCAGGTCGCCCGGCACCGTGGCGGCGGTGTCCGGCCGGGTCAGGTCCTGCATCGAAATCCGGGGCTGGCGATCACGTCCAACTCCTGAAAGCGGTCGAACCGCCGCGCGGCCCGATGACGGGCTCCCGAGCATAGCCGCCCCGTCTTGCGGTCCAGTCGGCAGCTTCGCCTCGGGGCAAGCCTCCAGGGTGGATCGCCCCCTCGGCGGCACTTGGCCTCGAACGCCTCGAAACTGTCGTGGCGCCGGGGCGGTCCGGTCCGATGTGTCCGAAAGGTCGCCGCACCTCGACGCGCCGAACCTCAGCCTTCGCGCTCGAAGGCCAGCACCTCGGCCAGCTCCAGCTCGGCCCGACGCAGGCTCTGGCCGGCAGCATCCGCCTCCAGCGCGGCGGCCAGTGTCGGTCGGCGACGAGCCCAGCGCAGACCGAGGTGGACGATCAGCGCGCAAACCACACCGCTGACGACAAAACCGGCCACCACCAGCGGCTGGTGGGTCCAGAGGTCCACGCCCCAGCCAGCGAACACCACCAGCATCAGCGGGATCCACAAGAAGCACCCGCTGTACAGGAAGAACAGGCCGTTGCGACGTCGCCAGGCCCGCAGCGTGGCGAGCTGCTTCTGCAGCTCCAGCACCGGCGTGGTGTAGCGGATGCCGGTCAGCAGTCGCAGCTCGTACACCGCCGAGCCGAGCAGGACGATGCCGTAGCCATGCAGGGCCCATCCGCTGAGCAGGAGCGCCGCGTGAGCGCTGTGGCCTGCCCAGAAGCTGGCGGCGAACACGATCACCGCCAAACCGACCAGCGCCTGCAGCAACTGGCCCAGCAGCAGCGGCCGCAGCGCGCGCACACTGGCGCGCATCCGGCGGTCGCGGCGCTCGGCGGCGCTGACGCGTGCGGCATCCAGCTGCAGCGCGCCGAGTGTGGCCAGACGCTGGTCCAGCGCGGCCCAGGCTGCCTTCAGCTGATCGAAGTCGGAGATCGGGGTGGATGAGTTCATGACGAGGTCTCCAGCAGGGCGCGCACGCGCGGTTTCAGACGGGACAGACGAACACCGACGTTGCTTTCGGTGAGGCCCAGCACCTCGCCGATTTCGCGGTAGGACAGCCCCTCGAGCGTCAGCATCAGGAGTGCCCGATTCAGCGGTTCCAGCGCATCGAGGACCGCCAGCAGCTCGGCGCCGATCGCCAGCGACTCCGGCCCGGCCGACTCGCAGGCGGCAATGGCCAGCGCGGCGTCGCTCGCAGGGGCGGACTCGGCCGGACGAACGGCGGCACGCCGCGCACCGGCCAGCGCGACGTTCAGCGCCACCCGCCAGGCCCAGGTCGCGAAGGGCCGCGCGGCGTCCCACTGCGGGAACACTGCCCACAGCTGCAGTGCCATGTCCTGCAGCAGGTCGGCGCGGTCGGCCGGACTGCGGCCGTAAGCCCAGGCGAGCTTGCGCAGCAGGCCCTGATGGGCGGTCAGCAGCGCGACGAACTGCCGGCGGCGGTCATCGAGATCGGTCATGGCGGGAAGGGTGACGTCCATACCGGGTGATATGCACGCCGACGGCGATTCCTTACAGCCTCCGCATGAAACGACCTGCTTCGGTCTTGCTGCAAGGTGGCGACCCAACCGCCGACCAAGCCGACCGTACGCATCGCGCGGCGGCTGGCGATCCGCAGGTCACTGACGCCGCGAATACCGATCCGAAGGCGACCGTGGCTTCTCGTGGTGGCCCGGAAGTGTCCTGCGGATGCATCCGCGCCCGTCGCGAGACGGGCGCCAGCTGTCGCCGCGGGCAGCGGAGGCCGCCTACTCCGCCTTTGCCGGCGGCACCATCCGCTCGTGCAGCGCAGGCGTCGCCATCAGCGCCGCGCTGCCGTACCACGGGTGGTACTCGGCGACCATCTCGCCGTTGACGATCACCGGATCGGTCGCGGTCAGCGCCTGCGCTTCCTCGACGGTCTCGACCGCGTAGATGAACAGGCCGCGCCAGCCAGCCTCGCTCTGCACGAATGGCCCGGCGAGGGCGAGCTTGCCGGCCTTGGCAAGTCTCTCCATGTTGGCGAAGTGGCCGGCAAACATCGCCTGCCGCGCTTCGCCCTCGGGCACGCGGGTCGGCCCGGTCTTCAGCACCACCAGCACGTAGCGGCGCATGCCGCGTTCGTCGGCGCCGTGGCGCTTGGCCAGTTCGGCGTCGAACACCGGCGTGGGCGCCGGCGCAGAGGCTGTCGGCGCCTCCGAAGCCATGGTCGCCACGGACCACACCGCGAGCAGCAGCCCGCAGCTCAGACGGTTCGAACGCACGGCAGGCTCCTTGCAGCAGTCCCGGGTGCCCGCATGGTAGGCGAGCACCCGGGTCTGCGGCGGCGACTCACTCGCCGCGACGCTTGGGCTTCGGCTTGGCGCGCGGCTCGAAGGCCTTCGGCGCCTTCACTTCCAGCTTGACCTCGGCGGTCGCCGCGCCCTGCGTGTAGGCCAGCGTGTAGGTGCCGGGCAGCACGTACAGCGGGTGACCGAGGCGGACCGATTCGGCGTAGCGATGCGCCGCCAGGTTTGCGGCCTTGTCGGCGGCCAGCTTCTCGCGCGCCTTGGCCTCGGCGTCCAGCGCCAGCGCCTGCTCGACCAGCAAGTCCCACTCCAGCCGGTTCACGCCCGGCTTCGCCTCGGCGCTCAGCCGACGCAGCACCCGACCGTCGGCATCGCGGACCTCGACCTGCACCGTCCCGGCCGTCGCGGCCCAGTAATGCGCCACCGCCTTCGGATCCTCCTTCGGATCGTGGAACCACGGCGAGCGCTCGCTGCGCCAGCCGCGGCTGGCCTGCACCGGATCGGCGTGGAAGGCGTGCAGCGGCTTCTGCTGCAGCTCGGGCGTCAGCAGCTGCAGCGGCAGCGCGTCGACGATGTAGACCGAGCGGCCATGGGTGCCGATCACCAGCTCACGCTCGCGCGGATGGACCACGAGGTCATGCACTGGCTTGGTGGTCGGCAGCCCGGTCGGCAGTGCCTCCCAGCGACCGCCGCGATCCAGCGAGATGTAGACGCCACGGTCGGTGCCGACGTAGAGCAGGTTCGGGTTGATCGGGTCCTCGCGGACCACGTTGACCGGTGCCGCCGGAACGCCGGTATCGATCCGGGTCCAGCGCTGGCCGTAGTCCTCGGTGACATAGACGTGCGGCGTCATGTCGTCGTTGCGGTAGGCATTGAGGCTGACGTAGGCGCGACCCTCGACATGCTGCGAGGCCACCACGCGCGAGACCCACAGGTCCGGCAGCTTGCGGCCGACGTCGGTCCAGCTGACACCGCCATCGCGGCTGACATGCAGCTGGCCGTCGTCGGTACCGGCCCACAGCAGGCCGAAGCGCAGCGTCGACTCGTCGATGCTGGTGATCGTCGCGTAGGGCACGTCGCCGCGCTCGGTGGCGCGAGTCAGATCCGGGCTGATGGCCGTGAAGGTCTGACCGCGGTCCATCGAGCGGAACAGCCGGTTGGCGCCCATATACAGGATGTCGGCGTTGTGCGGCGACAGCAGGATCGGCGTCTGCCAGTTCCAGCGCAGCGGCGCTTCGGTGAGGCCGGCGCGCGGCCGCACTTCCTGGCCGTCCGAGCGCCGGTACCAGCCGAACTGGTAGCCGGTGTAGACGGTCTTGTTGTCGCGCGGATCGACCTGCACCTGCATGCCGTCGCCGCCGTTGAGGAACTCGCAGCGCTCGTCCTCGGGCTTGGCGTTCGACGGGCAGCGCACCGTTCCGTTGTCCTGCAGACCGGTGTAGATGTTGTACGGCTCGGCCAGATCGACCTGCACGGTATAGCTCTGGCCGACCGGCTGGCGGTCCAGCCGCGACCAGGTCTTGCCGCCGTCCCAGGTGATGTCGATGCCGCCGTCGTTGCCGTTGATCATCCGCTTGGGATTCTTCGGATCGATCCACCAGGCGTGGTGGTCGACGTGCACCGACGGATCGTTCATGCCCTTGAAGCTCTTGCCGCCGTCTTCGGTGTAGACCACCGGTACGCCGAAGGCATACACCCGATCCGGGTTGTCCGGCGCGACGCGCAGCTCGCCAAAGTAGTAGCCGTAGGTGTAGGTGACCTCGCGCAGCGGCGACTCGTGGGTGCGCCGCCAGCTGCCGCCAGCATCGTCGCTGCGCCAGATCTCCAGCCCGCGGATGTCGGTGTCGAACAGCGCGGCATTGCCGTCCTGCAGGCGGCCGCGCAGCTGATCCATGGTCAGCTCGCCGCGCTCGATCATCCCCTTCAGCGACTCGGCGGTGACGTCCACCGGCAGGTCATTCCCGCGGATGAAGACCTCGATCTCCTCCGGGTCCTGCTGCAGGAACTCCTCGCGGGTCATGGTCTTCAGCCGCGCCCCGGACAGCGGGCGGTCGCCCAGCGCGCTCTGTGCGGCCGGCAGCGATTCCTGATGGTCGATGCTGGCGTAGACGATCGAGGGATTCGACGGCGAGACGCTCAGGCCGATGCGGCCGATGTGCGGCCCGCTCGGGAAGCCTTCCACCCGCGCCCAGGTCGCGCCGCCATCGGTCGACTTGAAGACGCCGGAGCCTTTGCCGGCTTCGACCAGATTCCACGGCCGCCGCGAGCGCTCCCACAGCGATGCATACATCACCTCCGGGTTCGCCGGGTCGATCACCAGGTCGCTGGCGCCGGTCCAGTCGTCCTTCGGGTCGAGCACGTGCTGCCAGGTCGCGCCGGCATCACGGGTGCAGAACACGCCGCGCTTGCCGCCCGGCGTGTACAGCCGACCCTGCACCGCGACGCAGACGCGGTTGCCGTCGGTGGGATGCACCTTGACCCGAGCGATGCGGTCGGCGAAGTCCAGCCCGGCCTGCTGCCAGCTGGCACCGCCATCGGTGCTGCGGAAGACGCCGTAGCCGCTGTAGGACGAGCGCTGTGAGTTCGGTTCGCCGGTGCCGAGCCAGAGCTTCTGCGGGTCGCTGGGGTCCATCGCCAGATCGCCGCCGATCAGGGTCGGCAGGCCATCGGTCAGCGGCTCGAAGCTGAGTCCGGCATTGCGGGTGACCCAGAGGCCGGCGCTGGCATAGAGCGCGTAGAACGTCGACGGATCGCCCGGCAAGCCCTCGATGTCGACCACGCGGCCGCCCTGCATCACCGGACCGACGTTGCGCCACGCCAGGCCGTGCAGCCGCGACTCGGCGAGCAGGCGCTGATGCGCTTCATGGGCGGCCCAGCGCTCGGGCATCGGCGTGGGTGCGGCGAGGGCACCGCCCGCCAGGCTGCCGATCAGCGCACAGGTCAGCGCCTTCCGACGGTGTTTGAATTGCATGCAGGCCTCCGCAGCCGATTTCCGGGTCCGAAACCTTACGAGACTTCGGCTGCCGTCGTCAGGGTCTCTGCACCTCCGGGCACACGGCCTTCGCCGGATTCCGGAGCCTTATCCACCCAGAGTGCGAGGTTCGGCGCAATGTCCGACGACATACCGGCAGCATCGAGGCACGGGCTACAATGGCGAATGGTCGAGGGGATCATCCATGCGCGCATTGCCTGACAGCACCGAGATCGAGACCACCGAGCGCGGCAGTCTGAGCCGACTGCAGGCGGCGGCAGGAGCGCGCCAAAGCGGCTCGCTGCTGGTCAATCAGGGTGAGGGCGTTGGCCGCACCTTCGAGGTACGGGAAACCCCGCTGGTGGTCGGCCGCTCCAGCGACTGCGACATCCGGCTGTTGAACCGCGCCGTGTCGCGACTGCACTTCCGGGTCTGGCGGGATTCGACCGGCTACTGGCTGCGGGATCTGAACTCCACCAACCGCACCTTCCTCAACGATCGACCGGTGGTCGAGGCGCGACTCAAGGACGGCGACGTAATCGCCGCGGGCGGCACGGTGTTCCTGTTCTCGCAGCGCACCGAGGCCGACCACCCGGTCGCCGCCGCACCGCCACCGGCACCGGACATGCTGACCGTCGACGGCCATACCGGCCTGATGAGCCGCGGCCAGTTCGAGCTGGAACTGGACCGCGAGATCGCCCGCTCGCGCCGGCACGAGCGCAGCTTCGTGGTCGCCCTGCTCGACGTCGACCGACTCGGCCACATCAACACCGCCTACGGTCAGCGCGCCGGCGACGAGGCGCTGCGCATCGCCGGTCGCATGGTGGTCGGCGGCATCCGCGTCGAGGACTGCGCCGCGCGCCTCGGCGGGGACGATCTGGCCGTGTTGCTGACCGAGACCACGCTGGAGCAGGCGCTGCCGATCCTGCAGTCGATCCGCTCGGCGATCAGCAACACGCCGCTGGACGCCGGCGGCACGCCCTTCCGCGTCACCGTCAGTGGCGCCGTCACCTGCTGGTCGCCGATCGCCGGCACCCGCAGCGAACTGATGTTGATGCTCGATCGGCTGCTGGCGCGGGCCAAGGCCGCCGGCGGCAACCAGCTGGTGTCCGGCTGACGCGCGTTTCACCTTGCTGCACCCTGCCCTGCCGGGCATAATCGGGCGTCGCCGTCCGCCGACGTCGGCGCCCTGCCTTCCCAAAAACAGAAATCGGAGTCCCTGCATGAAGACCCGCCTGCTCGCCGGCGCCGTTGTCGCCGCTCTCTTCGCGGTCACCGCGAATGCCCAGACCGAAGCCCGTCCGGGCACGCTCGCCGATCTGACCCCGCCGGGTGCCCAGTCCTTCAACCCGCGCGCCCTGCTGACCGAGAACTTCGACAACGTCAGCGCGGCGGCCGCGCCGCCCGCCGCCAACGGCGACTGCACCGTCAACATGGCGGGCTGGGTTGCGCGCAACCGCTCGACGACGCTGGGCACCACCTGCGTGTTCCAGGGCAACCCGACCGTGTTCAACTCGCAGGCTGGCGCTGCCAACAGCTATGCGGCGATGAATTTCAACTCGACCACCGGCACCAACACCATTTCCACGTGGCTGTTGACGCCGGTCGTGAACTTCACCGCCAACTCGGCGCTGGAATTCTGGGTGCGCGGTGGCACGGGCAACACCTTCCCGGATCGCGTGCAGGTTCGCGTTTCCACCGCCGCTGCGGGCACCGACGTCGGCGCCAGCTCCACTGCCGTGGGCACGTTCACCACGCTGCTGCTGGACATCAACCCGACCTACGCCGGCGACTTCGCCTGCCCGGCTGCCGGCGTCACCAACGTCAGCACGATCACCGGCTTCCCGAATGCCGGCTGGTGCCGCGTGCGCCTGAATGGCGCCGCGGGTGGCCTGCCGACCTCCGGCTCCGGCCGCATCGCGTTCCGCTACTTCGTCGAGAACGGCGGTCCGACCGGCACCAACTCGAACTTCATCGGCATCGACACCTTCTCGTACGAAGACGGCGTCGCCATCGGCCCGGTGGTGTCGACTCCGGTCAACACGCTGTCGACCTACGGTCTCGGCCTGCTCGGCCTGATGCTGGCTGGCGTCGGCATCGCCGCGGTCCGTCGCTACGCGTAAACTGCGAGCGGCTGGTTCGCCAGGAACGGCCGGGGCAACCCGGCCGTTCTGCGTTTAGGGCCTCGCACCGCACGGCGCCACACTCGCCGGCAATGCAGACTACGCCTCGGCCCTGTCGAGCAAACGGATTCCGCCATGCACGAACTGCTGATTGCCGACGACCACCCGCTCTACCGCGATGCGCTGGCCGCGATGGCCCGGCGGGCGCTGGCCGCAGTCCGCATCAGCGAGGCCAGCAGCGTCGCCGAGCTGTATGCCGCGGTGGACGCGCGCGCCTACGACCTGCTGCTGTTGGACTTGGGTCTGCCGGGCGCCCACGGCTTCAGTGCGCTGGTCCACCTGCGCGCGCTGAAGCCCGAGCTGCCGGTGCTGATCGTCTCCGGCCGCAGCGATCCGATGTCGATCCGCCGCGCGCTGGGCTACGGCGCGGCCGGCTTCCTGCCGAAGTCGCTGGACGCCGCAGCCATGGTCGCGGCACTGCAGAACGTGCTGGACGGCGAAATCTACGACCCGATCGCGGTCGGTGCCGCACCGATCAGCGCCGAGGAGCGTGACCTCGCCGCCAAGCTCGCCGAGCTGACACCGGCCCAGTTTCGCGTGCTGGTCGGCATGTGCGAAGGCAAGCTCAACAAGCAGATCGCCTGGGAGCTGTCGATCACCGAGGCCACCGTCAAGGCGCATGTGACCGCGGTGCTGCGCAAGCTCAAGGTCAGCAATCGCACCCATGCCGTCACGCTGGCAGCCGAACTGGCGCTGGAGCCGGAGCTCGCGCGGCGAGTGCGACAGACCGAGGCCGAATAGGGCCTCGGTCTTCACAGTGCTATAACGAGCGGCCCTGCCGCCGCGAGCACCCCATGCCGCGTCAAACCCCACCCGCCGGGCCGGAACGTCTGGCCGAACTGCGCGAACGCATCGACGCGATCGACCGCAGCATCCAGCAGCTGATCAGCGAACGCGCCGGTTTTGCGCGTCAGGTCAAGACCGCCAAGGGCCCGCTGAAGCAGGCCGTCGAGTACTACCGCCCCGAGCGCGAGGCGCAGGTGCTGCGCGGCATCGTCGATCGGAACGACGGTCCGCTGTCCAGCGAGGAACTGGTCCGCGTCTTCCGCGAAATCATGTCGGCCTGCCTTGCGCAGCAGGAGCCACTGCGGATCGCCTTTCTGGGTCCCGAGGGCACCTTCAGCCAGCAGGCGGTGCTGAAGCATTTCGGCCACTCGGTGCGGGCCCTGCCGCTGGGCACGATCGAGGAAGTGTTCCAGGAGGTCGAGCGCGAGGACGCCGATTTCGGTGTCGTACCGATGGAGAACTCCACCGAGGGCGCGGTCCAGCACACCCAGGATCTGTTCCTGACCTCCAGCCTGAAGATCTGCGGCGAGGTTGAGCTGCGCATCCACCAGCATCTGCTCGGTACCAGCGACAGTCTGGAGCGGATCGAGCGGGTCTATTCGCATGCCCAGTCGCTGGGCCAGTGCCGGCAGTGGCTGCGCAAGCACCTGCCGAACGCCGAGCGCATTGCGGTCGCCAGCAACGGCGAAGCCGCCCGCCGCGCCCGCCGCGAACCCGAATCCGCCGCGATCGCCGGTGAGACGGCCGCGCAGGTCTACGGCCTGAAGGTGCTGGCCCCGAATATCGAGGACCGGCCGGACAACAGCACCCGCTTCGTCGTGATCGGCCGCGAGCTGTTCGCGCCCAGCGGCCGCGACAAGACCTCGCTGCTGCTCGCCGCCAAGGACCAGCCCGGCGCGCTGTACCACCTGCTCGATCCCTTCGCGAAGAACGGCATCAGCATGACCCGGATCGAGTCCCGACCGGCCCGCGGCGCGCGCTGGGAATACATGTTCTTCGTCGACATCGAGGGCCACGTCGAGGATCCGAAGGTCAAGCAGGCGCTGGCCGAACTCGGCCCCGCCGCGCAGCAGGTCAAGGTGCTCGGTTCCTACCCGGTGAGGCTGTTCTGATGACGATCGACTGGAATGCGCTGGCCGCGCCCGGCGTGCAGAAGCTGACCGCCTACGACCCCGGCCACGATCCGGGCACGCTGAAGCGCCAGCTGGGCCTGGACACCCTGACCGAGCTCGGCTCCAACGAGAACAGCTTCGGCCCGAGTCCGGCGGTGTTCCGTGCGCTGCAGGCGCCGCTGACCGAGCTGTACCGCTACCCGGACGCTGGTGCGCGTGGCCTGAAGTCCGCGCTGGCAAAGCTTTACGGGCTCGACCCGCGGCAGTTCGTGATCGGCAACGGCAGCCACGAGCTGCTGGTCCTGCTGGCCGAGACGCTGGTCGCGCCGGGCGAGGAAGTGGTGTTCTCGCAGTACGGCTTCGCAGTGTTCAAGATCGCGGCGATCCAGAGCGGCGGCACACCGGTGCAGGTTCCGGCCACCGCGGAACGCGGCGCCGATCCGGACGCGATGATCGCCGCCTTCGGGCCCCGCACCAAGCTGGTGTATCTGGCCAACCCGAACAATCCGACCGGCACCCACTGGGACGCGGCGACGCTGACCCGGGTACTGGCTGCCCTGCCGCCGCAAGCGATCTTCGTGCTCGACGAGGCCTATGCCGAGTACGCCGACCCGGCGGTGGTGCCGGACGGCCTCGGCTTCCTGCCGGCGAATCCGCGCCTCGTGGTGACGCGCACCTTCTCGAAGGCTTACGGGCTCGCCGGGCTGCGGCTGGGCTACGCCGTGGCCGATCGGGGCTTGTGCCAGCTGCTGGAGCGCACCCGGCTGTCCTTCAACGGCAATCTGCTGGCGCTGGCCGCCGGCGAGGCGGCACTAGGCGACCAGGACTGGGTCGCGCAGGTGCGCGAGCAGTCCCGCACCTCACTCGAGTACCTGCTGGCGGGCCTGCAGGCGATGCGGCTGGACGTGTCGCCGTCGGAGGGCAACTTCGTGCTGGTGGATTTCCACCGGCCTGCCGCACCGATCGAAGCAGCCCTGATGGCGCGCGGCGCGCTGGTCCGGCCGATGGGCGCCTACGGCCTGCCGACCTGCAGCCGGATCACCGCCGGGACGCTCCACGAAGTCGACGCGCTGCTCGACGCGCTGGCCGCAGTCCTCGACGGCCGATGAACCGCCCCACGGCTTGAATGCTGCCTGTAAAAAGTCTGCAAACGTCCGGGCTTTCGCACAGTCGCTCGGCCATCACGGGTTTACCCTGAATTACGCACTCTGATGAAACCTGCCGCCGTGCTGCATCCGATCCGCCCCGCGCGCCGCCTCGACGGCGTCACCTACGACATCCGTGGCCCCCTGCATGCACGAGCGCTCGATCTGGAGGATGCCGGCCAGTCGGTCCTGCGCCTCAACATCGGCAACCCGGGTCGCTTCGGCTTCGAAGTGCCGCAGCATCTGCGCGAGGCCATGGCCCGCACGATCCCGGCCAGCGAGTCCTACGGTCACCAGCAGGGCTTGATCGAAGCTCGAGAAGCCATCGCCGCAGTCCAGCAGTCACGCGGCGTACCGGGCACCCATCCGAACCGCGTGTTCATCGGCAATGGCGTCAGCGAACTGATCGACGTCTGCCTGCGCGCGCTGCTGCACGAGGGCGACGAAGTGTTGGTGCCCTCGCCGGATTACCCGCTGTGGACCGCCGCGGTGCATCTGAATGGCGGCGTCCCGGTGCATTACCCCTGTCGGCCGGAGAACGGCGCCCTGCCCGACCCGACCGAGATCGAAGCCCGCGTCAGCAAGCGCACCCGCGCGCTGGTGCTGATCAACCCGAACAACCCGACCGGCGCGGTCTATCCGAAGGAACTGGTCGAGGACATCGTCCGGATCGCCGAGCGCCACGGCCTCGTGCTGTTCACCGACGAAATCTACGAGGCGCTGCTGTTCGGCGGTGCCGAATTCACCCCGGCCGCGCCGTTCTGCCACGGCACCCTGTGCGTGACGATGAGCGGCCTGTCGAAGGTGCATCGCGCCTGCGGCTGGCGGGTCGGCTGGGCCTCGCTATCCGGCGCCGTCGAACGGGCGAAGGACTATCTGCAGGCGCTGGACCTGCTGACCGCGCTGCGGCTCTGCAGCAACGTGCCGGGTCAGCAGACCATCGTGCCGGCGCTGACCGGCCCGGACACCTGGACCGCACTGTGCCAGCCCGGTGGTCGCTTGTACGACACCCGCGCCGCGGTGCTGGCCGGGATCGCCGACAGCCCGTACCTCAGCCTCGCCGCTCCGATGGGCGCGATGTACGCCTTCCCGGGCGTCGACACCCAGGCCATCCCGGACTTCGACGATGCCCGCTTCGCGCTGGACCTGCTCGAAGAGAAGCGGATCCTCGTGGTGCCGGGCTCCAGCTTCAACGTGCCCTACCGCAACCACTTCCGGATCACGCTGCTGCCCGAGGCCGCGGTGATGCGCCGGGTCTTCCGCGAGATCGACGACCTGCTGGCGACCTACGCCGCACGTCAGCTGCCGCAGGCGGCGGTGGCCTGATGAGCCTGCTCGGCGCGCTGCTGACCGCCGCAGCCCTGAGCACGACGCCGGGGCCGACAGCGTCGTCCACGGACCTGCGCATCCTCGCGCTGGGCGACAGCTACACCATCGGCGAGTCCGTGCCGGTCGAGCAGCGCTGGCCGGTGCAGCTGGCCGCGCTGCTGCGCAAGCGCGGGCTGACGGTGGCCGAGCCGCAGATCATCGCGAAGACCGGCTGGACCACCGACGAGCTGTCCGCCGCCATGGACGCCGCCACGCTGACGCCGCCCTACGACCTGGTGACGCTGCTGATCGGCGTCAACAACCAGTACCGCGGCCGCGAGGTCGACAACTACCGCGTCGAGTTCCGCGCCCTGCTGGATCGCGCCATCGACCTCGCCGGCGATCGGCCGGAGCGCGTGCTGGTGCTGAGCATCCCGGACTGGGGCGTCACGCCCTTCGCCCGTGAGAAACAACGCGACGCCGCCACGGTCGCCGCCGAGATCGACGCCTACAACGCGGTCAACCGCGAGGAAGCGCAGCGCTCGGGCATTGCCTGGGTCAACATCACGCCGATGACCCGCGAAGCCGCCACGGATTCCACGCTGCTCGCCGAGGACGGCCTGCACCCGTCCGGCCGCGACTACGCCCGCTGGGCCGGCGTGGCGGATCTGGCCGTTGGCGGGCGCTTCGGCCGCTGAGTCGTCCGAGCAACCGGCGCGCTTTGCGCCGCCGAACCGCACGCGCAGACGACAACCCTGCAAGCCGGCCCGATCCGGGCTAAGGTCCGCGGCGAAACCCACGCACCGAGCGGCCCATGTCCAGCACCAACTGGCCTCAACTCTGGTTCGACTTCATCCGCCAGCTGTTTCGGCGGTTCGGTGTCCTGAAGCAGCAGGTCCACAGCCCGCGTGGACGCTATCTGGTGGTCGGGCTGCCGCTGCTGTTCCTCGGGCTGTTCTTTCTGGTGCCGCTGCTGATCGTGCTGAAGATCAGCTTCGCCACCGCGGACATGACCCAGCCGCCGTATACCGACCTGCTGAGCCAGCCGGACGAGAGCACGCTGACGCTGACGCTGAATCTGGCGAACTACCAGCTGCTCTGGGAGGACCCGCTGTACTGGTCGGCCTTCGTCAGCAGTCTGGAGATCGCTGGAATCAGCACGCTGCTGACGCTGCTGATCGGCTACCCGCTGGCCTATGCGATTGCCCGCGCCGCTCGCGAGTTGCGGCTGATCCTGCTGCTGCTGGTGGTGCTGCCCTTCTGGACGTCCTCGCTGCTGCGCACCTATGCGTGGATGGGCATCCTCAAGGACACCGGCCCCTTGAATCAGCTGCTTCTCGGTCTGGGCTTGATCGACACGCCGCTGGCCATCCTCAACACCGATGTCGCCGTCTACATCGGCATCGTCTACAACTACCTGCCCTTCATGGTACTGCCGCTGGTGGCCAATCTGGTCCGGCTGGACCCGGCTTTGCTGGAAGCCGCCGCGGATCTGGGCGCGAAGCCCTGGGTCGCCTTCTTCCGCATCACCGTGCCGCTGTCCATGCCCGGGATCATCGCCGGCTCGATGCTGGTGTTCATCCCGGCGCTCGGTGAGTTCGTCATCCCCGATCTGCTGGGCGGGCCGGACACGCTGATGATCGGGCGGCTGCTGTGGACCGAGTTCTTCAGCAACACCGACTGGCCGCTGGCCAGCGCGGTCGCGATCGTGATGCTGCTGCTGATCGTGCTGCCGCTGGTGCTGTTCGAGTACGTGCAGACCCGCGAGTTCGGCCGCACGGAGGACGCCCGATGAAGCGCTCCACCGCCCCGGCGATGCTCGGCGTGCTGATGTTCGGCTACGCCTTCCTGTACCTGCCGATCCTGTCGCTGATCCTGTATTCCTTCAACGCCTCGAAGCTGGTCACCGTCTGGGGCGGCTTCTCGACCCGCTGGTACGGCGCGCTGCTGCAGAACGAGGCGCTGCTGTCGGCGCTGCAGAACAGCCTGATCGTCGCTTTCCTGTCGGCCACGCTGGCGGTGGTGATCGGCACCGCTGCGGCACTCGGCCTGACCCGGCTTGGCCGCTTCCGCGGCCGCACGCTGCTCTCGGTGCTGACCACCACGCCGCTGGTGATGCCCGAGGTGATGTTGGGGCTGTCGGCATTGCTGTTGTTCGTGACGCTGCAGCAGCTGTTCGGCTGGCCCCACCAGCGTGGCATCGTGACCATCACGATCGCCCACGTGGTGCTGTGCAGCTGCTACGTCACCGTGATCGTGCAATCGCGGCTGCGGCAGATGGACGACAGTCTGGAAGAAGCCGCGATGGATCTGGGCGCACGACCGTGGAAGGTGTTCTTCCTGATTACCCTGCCGCTGATCGCACCGGCGCTGTTGGCTGGCTGGCTGCTGGCCTTCACGCTGTCGCTGGACGATCTGGTGGTGGCGAGCTTCACCAGCGGCCCGGGCGCGACCACGCTGCCGATGGAGGTCTATTCGCGGGTCCGACTGGGCCTGAGCCCGGAAATCAATGCCTTGGCCACCCTGATCATCGGCTTCGTCAGCATCGCGCTGATGGCGACCTGGGCGATCTATCGCAGGCAGGATCGGAAGCTGACTGACTGATGCGCGACGAACGGCTGCCCGACCGCTGCACCGCGCTGGGCCTGACGCTGGCCGTCCAGGTCGATGATTCGTGGCTGCCGCCGGTCCCCGAAGCCGCCTGGCGCGTCGCCGAGCTGATGGAGCGACCGACGCGGGTCGCCGTGCTGCCGCTGGCGCCCGGCCGGCATCGACTGGCGCTGGATTGCTTCGGCGACTACACGGTGGACCTCCCGGCGGCCAGCGTCACCGTGCATCAGCCGCCGGCACCGGGGATTTCGCTCGCCGAGGTGCTGGAGGGGCCGATCCTGCTGCACGCGCTGGCCGCCCACGGCGTTCATGCGCTGCACGCCAGCGCGATGCAGCGGCCGGATGGCGCGGTCATCGCCTTCACCGCCGACAGCGGCACCGGGAAATCCAGCCTTGCCGCACGCGCGCAGGCTCGCGGCTGGACCCGCGTCGCCGATGACCTGCTGGCGCTGCGCGTCGACGCCGATCAACTCGTGGCCCTGCCCGGTCTGCGCCAGCCCAAGCTGACCGAGGCCGAGCAACCCGGGAAGCTCCTGCCGGCGGCGCTGCCGCTGACCAGGCTCTACGCGCTGCGCCGGGTCGATGGGACGGCACGCGTGCAACAACTGGATGGCGCCGCGGCCTTCCGGCTGGCGCTGTCCGCCACCATCGCGACGCGCGTCTATGCCCCCGAGAGCCTGGCCGCACATCTGAGCTTCGCGGCTCAGTTCGCCGATGCGGTCCGGCGTGGTGCCCTGCGCGTCGCAACAGTGGACTTGCCTGAGTCTCCCGGCAATATCGCCGGCGCGCTCGACGCCGTGCTGGAGCTGCTCGACGGTTGACGTCAGATCGGAATCGGCTGACTTCAGAAGATATTGATAAAAATCAGTTGCGACACCTCCCTGGCGCTGGAACCGGGGTTTTCGAGAAACCCAAACGTTCGCAGAATCATGAATCACCAGACCTGTGCCAGCCATTCCTGCACGACCATGGGAAGCCAGATGGAACCACATCCAAGACGAACCTTGGTCATCACCGACAATCTGGCCATTTATGAAGCCCTGAAGGCCATTTCCGGCGAAAATGGACTGCATGATCGGCTCTCCGTCATGCGTTCCCCCAGAAGCCCGACGGCATTGCAGCATTTGCAGGCCGTCGACCTGAAAACCGATGCCGCAACGATTGCCGAACAGTTCGAGCTGATCATCTCGGCGCATTGCAAGCAGATTTTTCCTGCCGTGCTGCACAATCGCCGGGAATGCATCAACATTCATCCCGGCCTCAACCCCGACACCCGCGGCTGGTATCCCCAGGTCTGGGCGATCCTGCGTGGATTGCCGCTGGGATTTACCGTCCACCGGATCGACGACCAACTGGATCATGGGGCCATCATCTACCGGCAGCAATTGCCGCTGCATGCCTGGGACACGTCCTACACCGCCTATCAGCGAGTTCTGGCAGCAGAAATCCACTGGATGCAGCAGAATCTGATGCGACTGCTGCTCGGGGACTATACCGCCGAGGCGATGCAAGAGACCGGCAATCTGTTTCTGAAGCGTGATTTCAACGCTCTGCTCGAAATCGACCTGCAGCAGACCGGAACCTGGCAGAGCTTCATCGACCATCTCCGCTCGGTATCCTTTCCGGGCTACCGAAACGCCTGGTTTCTGGACCCGGAAACCAACCAGAAAGTCTACCTCTCGATCCACCTCGACCCTGATTCGGTCAACCGCGAAAGCAAGTCCTGATCAAGGATAAGGCCAGTCGCCGTCGCTCAGTCGTCGCACGACCCGAGCCGGCTGACCAAACGCCAGCACGCCCGCCGGGACCGGCGTCAACACGAGGCTACCGGCGCCGATGAAGCTGTCATCGCCGACGTGCACCCGATCACGCAACACCGCGCCGAGGCCAATCCAGCAACGCGCGCCGATCCGCGCGTACCCTCCAGTGACGACCCCCGGGGCAAGATGGGCATCGGCACCGACCTCGGCGTCATGGTCCAGGCTGCAACGGTGGTTGATGATCGCGCGCGCGCCGACACGCGCCCCCGGCCCGACGATGGCGCCTGCAGCAATGAAGGCCCCGTCAGCCACGATGGCCGAATCCGAGACACAGGCGGCCGGGTGCACGATGCTTGCCAACCGGAAACCCTGCGCGACCAACAGGGCGCCGAGTCGGGCCCGGGCCATCGGCTGGCCGATCGCCACATGCACGTCAACGCAGCCTTCGTCGCGCAAGGCCGCCAAGGCCGCGAAATCCTGCACGGGCAGACCCGCGAAAACGCCGCCTGCACCCCGCTCGACGCAGATCGCCGCAATGGTCTGGCCCCGTCGGCGCAAGGCATCGGCCACCACGCCGGCATGGCCACCCGCACCGATCAGGATCACCGCCATCCGATTCCTCCTGGCGCCGCTGCGCCTGCTTCCGCGCGAGCATAGCCGCGCCGTCGCCACGCCGAGACGGCATGGCCGTGGCCCGGGCGACACACAGTTTCCGTGATGTTCTCGCACGAATGCCGGCAGCGGCCTGCCGACCGATACACTCATCAGCCTCTGACACGAGTAGACACGATGATCGGACGACTGACCGGCCGGCTGGTGCTGAAGGCGCCGCCCGCGCTGCTGCTGGATGTGGGCGGCGTCGGCTACGAACTGGAGGCGCCAATGAGCACCTTCTGCGAACTGCCGCCGCTGGAGGGCACCGTCACGCTGATCACCCACCTGGCGATCAAGGAAGACGCGCACACGCTGTACGGTTTTCTGACCGAAGCCGAGCGTGCGCTGTTCCGGGCGCTGTTGAAGGTCAGCGGCATCGGCGCGAAGACCGCGCTGGCCGTGCTGTCCGGCGCCAGCGTCGAGGAGTTCAGCCGCCTGATCGCCCACGCCGACGTGGCTGCGCTGAAGCGGCTCCCGGGCGTCGGCCCGAAGACCGCAGAGCGGCTGATCCTCGAACTGAAGGACAAGCTCGGAACCGTTGCCGGTGCACCGTCGACCGGCTTGTCGCGCGGTGCGCCGGTCCCGGCCGACCCGGTGGCCGAAGCCGCGGTGGCTCTGGCCTCGCTGGGCTACAGGCCGCAGGAGGTGACCAAGCTGGTCAAGGACGCCGCCGAGCCGGGCATGAGCGCCGAGGCGATCATCCGCAAGGCGCTGCAGCTGGCGCTGCGCAGCCGAGGCTGAGCTCATGACAAGCATCGAACGCACCCTGAGCCCGACCGCGCAGACCGACGAACAGGCGCTGGATGCCAGCATCCGGCCGCAGAAGCTGGCCGATTACCTCGGCCAGCAGCCGGTCCGCGAGCAGCTGGCCATCTACATCGAGGCCGCCCGCCAGCGCAGCGAGGCGATGGACCACGTGCTGATCTTCGGGCCGCCGGGTCTCGGCAAGACCACGCTCTCGCACGTGATCGCCAACGAACTCGGCGTGCAGATGCGGCAGACCTCCGGCCCGGTACTGGAACGCGCCGGCGACCTCGCCGCGCTGCTGACCAATCTGAAGCCGCGCGATGTGCTGTTCATCGACGAAATTCACCGACTTTCGCCGGTGGTCGAGGAAGTACTGTACCCGGCGCTGGAGGACTTCCAGATCGACATCATGATCGGCGAGGGCCCGGCCGCCCGCTCGATCAAGATCGACCTGCCGCCCTTCACCCTCGTCGGCGCCACCACCCGTGCGGGACTATTGACCTCGCCGCTGCGCGACCGCTTCGGCATCGTCCAGCGGCTGGAGTTCTACAGCGTCGAGGAACTGACCCGGATCGTGCAGCGCTCGGCGCGGATCCTCAGCATCGAATGCGCGCCGGAGGGTGCCGGCGAGATCGCCCGCCGCTCCCGCGGCACCCCGCGCATCGCCAACCGCCTGCTGCGCCGCGCCCGCGATTTCGCCCAGGTCAAGGCCGGCGGGGTGATCACCCGCGAGGTCGCCGACCAGGCGATGGCGATGCTGAAGATCGACCAGGAGGGCTTCGACCCGCTGGACCGCCGCCTGCTGACCGTGATGATCGAGCACTTCGAGGGCCGTCCGGTCGGCGTCGACAGCCTCGCGGCGGCCCTGTCGGAGGACCGCGGCACCATCGAGGACGTGCTGGAGCCTTACCTGATCCAGCAGGGCTACCTGATGCGCACCGCCCGCGGCCGGATGGTCACCAGCAAGGCCTGGCTGCACCTGGGACTGAAGGTGCCGAAGAAGATCCAGCCGGAGCTGTTCGAGTAGGGTTCGTCGAGAAAGCCGCCGTACATTGCCGATCTGCGGACCGCGGCGTATCCTGATCCGATATACACGTATCGCGATCTGGAGCAGCCATGCTTGCCATCCGACTCCCGCCTGATGTGGAAGCTCGCCTCGACGCGCTGGCCAAGTCGACCGGCCGCACCAAGACCTTTTATGTCCGCGAAGCCATCCTCGAACATCTGGATGACCTTGAGGACCTGTACCTTGCCGAGCAGCGCCTGATCGACATCCGCGCCGGCCGCAGCCAGACCGTATCGCTCGAAGCCGTGATGCAGCGTCATGGCCTGGAGAGTTGAACTCGATCCGGCCGCCGAGCGCGAACTGGACAAGATCGACCCACAGACCGCTCGCCGCATCCTCGGCTTCCTGCATGAGCGGGTCGCCAGATTGGAAGACCCCCGCAGCATCGGCGAAGCCCTCAAGGGCTCCAGACTGGGCAACTTCTGGAAGTATCGGGTCGGGGACTGGCGGATCATCGCCAGCATCGAGGATGGTCTGCTGACAGTCCTTGTGGTGCGGATCGGCAACCGGAAAGAGGTCTATCGCTGATCATGGTCAGCGCCAGAGAAGATCCAGCCAGAGCTTTTCGAGTAGACGAGATCACGATCCAGGGGCCGACAAATGAATTCAATACGCCTTGCCATGATTCTCTCGATCGCCATTTCAGGCACTTCCGTAGCCGAAGAAAAGGGGCAAGAGAAGAAATCAGCGGATGCAATACCCACTTCCATGGTCAAGTTGTTGATTTTTCCTGAAAAATACCTTGAGAAAAAAGTCAAAGTCGGCGGATATGTTATGTTTTACGACGGATGGAGAATATTCCTGACCTGCGAGCATGCACATCAGTTCGACCGCGAGAGCTCCATGATATTGGTCAAAAAGCCACAAGATCCAGAAGATTCGAAGAAATTAATCAAGGGATGGGCCTACATCGAAGGGACCTTGCGCCTTGCCAAGAATGGAAGGTACTTTATTGAGTCCGAGGGCAATTTCCTTTTTCAATACGGACAGGATAAGGACTGGTATCTTGGCCAAAAAAGGGAAATCCCCCCGATGCCGCATAAAGATGATCCGCTCCCTCCAATGCCGACTTGTCATGAATGATGCGCCCGCCGATCAGACAGGTCGGGCGTGAGTCGGTGGACCGCTACGTTAGTTGCCTGGCTGCCGGTATCGGATCTTGAGAAGCAAACGTGACGCTCAACGCTCCAGCAGCACCAGACTCAGCCACGGCACGTAAGTGATCACCAGCGTGGCCAGCAGCATCAGCACGAAAAACGGCAGCGTGGCGCGGATCACCTGCTGGACCGGCAGGCCGAAGCGGTAGCTGGCGATGAACAGGTTCATGCCCAGCGGCGGCAGGAACAGGCCGATCTGCAGGTTGGCGAGGAACAGGATGCCGAAATGCACCGGATCGACGCCGAACTGCAGGGCGATCGGCAGGATCAGCGGGGTCAGGATCACGATCGCCGGGAAGCCCTCCAGCAGCATCCCGAAGATCAGCAGGATGAAGTTCAACACCAGCAGGAAGACCCAGCGGCTGTCGATGTGCGCGTTGACGAAGGTGAATAGCTGGCCGGGCACGTCGGCGAGGATCAGGTAATCGGTCAGCGCCAGCGCCACCCCGAGGATGGTCAGAATCGCGCCGACCAACACCATCGCCTCACGGATGATCCGGGTCAGGCTGCCGAAGGGCACTTCGCGGCGGATGATCGTCAGCACCACCAGCACGTAAATCGCGGTCAATGCGGCGGCTTCGCTGGCGGCGATCCGGCCGGAGTAGATCGCGCCGAGCACCACGAAGGGCAGCGGCAGTTCCCAGGCCGTGTCCTTCAGCGCCGCGACGATCTCACGCGGGTCGATGCGCTTTTCCTCGGCCGTACGCGGCGGCGCCTGCCAGATCGCCCAGATCGACAGCACCGCGATCAGGAACAGACCCGGCAGCAGGCCGGCGCGGAACAGGTCGTCGAGGCTGACCGGCACCGGCAGCGGCAACTGCTGGACCACGACGGCGTAGATGATCAGCGGCAGCGCCGGAGCAAACAGCATGCCGAGGCTGCCGGAGCTGGTGACCAGCCCGAGCGCGAAGGGCTGGCTGTAGCGCGCACTGATCAGCGCCGGATACAGCACCGCGCCCAGCGCGACGATGGTCACGCCCGAAGCGCCGGTCAGCGCGGTGAACAGCGCGCAGGCAATCAGCGCGACGATGGCCAGTCCGCCGGGCATCCAGCCGAACAGCGCGCGACTCAGCCGCACCAGCCGTTGCGGTGTGCGGCTCTCGCCAAGCAGGTAGCCGGCCAGTGCAAACAGCGGCACCGCGACCAGTTCCTGCTTCTCGCCGAGTTGGGCGAAGTTGATGACGAAGGCCCCGGCGTCGGTGCCATCCAGCGACAGCAGCACCAGCGTCAGGCCAGCGATCAGCGCGAAGAAGGGCGCGCCGAGCAGCATCGCGACCAGCGCGGCGATGAGCAGCATCCAGATCACGGATGACCTCCGGTATCGCCGCCGAGTGCACGGACGCCAGCGCCGACGAAGCGCAGCGCCATCACGCCGAAGCCCAGCGGGATCGCCGCGAGCTTCCAACCCGACGGCACTTCAAGGCCGCTGAAGGCGAAGGACTCCGCCGCCGCCACGCCCAACGCCTGCCAGGCGATGTAGCCGCAGACCAGTCCGGCGCCGACGAACAGCAGGCAGCGCGACACCCGTCGCGCGGTCTCCGGCAGGTGATGGGCCAGCGCGTCGATCGCGATGTGCCGGCTCTCGCGGGCCGCGACCATCGCGCCGCCCATCGCCAGCCACAGCACCAGCGTGCGCATCAGCGGCTCGGCGAACTCCAACCCCTGCGCGAGGATCAGCCGCATCAGGATCTGCGCGCCGGCCAGCAGGACCAGCAGCAGACCCAGCGCCGCGATGACGCCGTCCTCGACGCGATGCAGCGTGCGGATCACGGGCGCCGCGGCCTCAGGGCGCCTTGGCGCGAGCTTCCGCCAGCGCGGCGAGCGTCGCTTCCAGGATGTCGGCCGACAGCCGCTGCTCGGCTTTCAGGCGCTCGATGGTCTGCACGCCGATCGCCTCGAAGGCGGCGCGATCGGCTGCGGCCGGCGCGGTGATCGCGATGCCTTCCTTGGCCAGCGCGGCGCGCGCGCCCGGCTCGTCGCCGAAATTGATGCCATCCAGCCGCACGAAGGCAGCGGCGACTTCGCGATCGAGCACCGCGCGGTCCTCGGCGGACATCTTGTCGGCGGCGCGCTTGTCGATCACCAGAAAGCCGGCGATGTAGGCCAGCGGCAGGTCCAGCATGTGCTTGACCTTGGTGTGCCACTGGAAGGCGATCGCGCCCGGCGGGGTGTTGCCGGCGGTCTCGACCATGCCGGTCTGCAGCGCGGTGTAGACATCGCCGATGGTCAGCTGGATCGGCTGGACGCCGCCGGATTCGAAAGCGACCTGCGAGACGAAGTCACCCTGCGGCACCCAGACCTTGGTGCCCTTCAGCTGATCGATCGTCGCGATCGGACGGGTGCTGAAGAGATAGGCGAAACCGCCGCCGGTGATGCCGGGCGCAATGAAGCCGGCCGATTCGAAGCGCTGACGCATCAGCGGATCGATCTTGGCGCGGACGGCGTTCGCTTCCTCGCGGGTCTTGAACAGGAAGGGCAGCCCGTAGAGCACCGAATCCTTGTGGACTTCGGCCAGTTCGCCGCCGGTGAAGGCGCCGCCCTGCAGCTGGCCGACCTTGATCTTGCGGAGCACCGTGGTGCTGTTGCCCATCACGCCACCCGGGAAGAAGCGCAGCTCGACGCGACCGCCGGTGCCCTCCTTGATCGCTGCACCGGCCGCGCGCATCTCGCGCAGCCACGGCGTGCCCTCGGGGGCAACGGTCGCAATGCGCAGCTGGGCTGCGGGCGCCGCGACAGCGGCGAGGGCCAGCATCAGCAAGGGCAGCAGGCGGGCGGGGCGAAGGCGGGACCAGGGGCTCATGCGGGGCTCGACGACTGGATAGGGAGGCGGTCACGACGACAGCGCGGCCGCTGGCGAAGGATCGCGCAGCCGCATGAAGCTTGTCCGACCACGACCGACAGTTGCGCCTGCCGGAGGTCCCGGCATCGCCGCGCGGGACCGCGTCGGCACCTCAGAAATACTCCGCCCCCGAGGCCTTCAGCGCCGCCGCCTGCCGCTGCGCCAGCGCGTTGGCCAGCGTGTACGGCCCGGCCTGCACCGGGGCGGCGAGCACCTCGTCGAGCAGTCGGTCGTGCAGCTCGCGGTCGAACACCAGTCGCGCGTAGTGGCGGGCGTAGAGCGTCTTGGCCATCAGGTTCTTGCCCTCGCTGAGCGCGATGGCCTGCTCGAAGTGGGCGCGGCCCTGTTCGGGCTTGCCGCCATAGGCCTCCGGCAGCAGCGTGTTCAGCACACCCAGATACAGCTGGACGTTGCCGCCGTCGTGGGCCGGGTCGATCGCCGCCAGCCGCTCAAAGATCGCCCGGACCTTCGGCACGTCGGCGATCGCGCTGTAATCGTCGCTGCGCGCCTGGATCCAGCCGGCCCAGGCCGGGCCGACGCAGGCCAGCGTCGCGGTCTGCTTCGCGCTCTTCGATTCGGCCCAGGCCAGCACCGCTTCGGACCGGGCTTCGCGCAGGCCGCAGGCCGAGGCGTCGGCCGCGCAGGCGCCGCGCAGGGCGTAGCCGAAGGCGCGCTCGGACAAGCGCTTCGACCGTTCCGGATCGGCGTCGACGAAGCTGCCGGCGTAGGTGGCGTAGAGACCCGCCGCGCCGCAGAGCGCTGCCGGATCCTGCGGCGCGCCCTCGACGCCGGCATCGGCCAGCAGCAGATAGGCGGCGAGGCCGTCGGCGACGGTCTGCGGGTCATCATGCGATTTGACCGCGGTGCTCAGCTGGTCGGCGAGGCGCTGCTGGGCGCCGCTGATCAGGCTGGCGCAGCCGCTGCTGCCGAGCACGGCAGCCACCAGCATTGCCCATCCGAGCGACCGGAAAAAACGCGATTCAGCGGCCATGGCGTTCGCAAGCCTCCAGCGTGTTCTGCAACAGGGTGGCGACAGTCATCGGGCCGACGCCGCCGGGCACCGGGGTGATCCAGCTGGCGCGCTCGCGGGCAGCCTCGAAACCGACGTCGCCGCGCAGGCTGCCGTCGGGCAACCGATTGATGCCGACGTCGATGACGATGGCACCCGGCCGGACCCACTCGCCGGGCACCAGTCCGGGCTTGCCGGCGGCGACCACCAGCAGCTCGGCGCGCTCGACGTGGGCGCGCAGGTCGCGGGTAAAGCGGTGCGCGGCACTGACCGTGGCGCCGGCGAGCAGCAGCTCCAGCAACATCGGCCGGCCGACGTGGTTGGACACGCCGATCACCAGCGCGTCGCGGCCGCGGACTTCCTTGTCGGTGTGCGCCAGCAGCGTCATCACGCCCTTCGGCGTACACGGGCGCAGGCCCGGCTCGCGCAGGGCCAGCAGGCCGAGGTTCGCCGCCGAGAAACCGTCGACGTCCTTGATCGGGTCGATCGCGGCGATCACCGCCTTGGCGTCCAGCGCCGGCGGCAGCGGCAGCTGCACCAGGATGCCGTCGATTTCCGGGTCGGCGTTGAGCCGGGCAATCAGCGCCATCAGCTCGGCCTGCGGCGTGTCGGCCGGCAGGTCGAAGTCCAGCGTATGCAGGCCGGCGGTCTGGCAGGCGCGGCGCTTGTTGCGCACATACACGGTCGAGGCCGGGTCGGCGCCGACCAGTACCACCGCCAGACCCGGCGGCCGCTGGCCGTTGCGCAGGCGTTCGCGGATCCGCAGGCGGATTCCGTCGATCAATTCATCGGCAATCCGTTTGCCATCCAGCAATCGCGCAGGCATCTTCTTCTTTACCGCCACAGGAAGTCTCGCGCGGGCCAGCCGACGCGGGCGCGCAGTGTAGCCGGGCGCCGCGGGAACCCGAGCTCGGTCCCACCTGTCGCTCACGCCGCCCGCCGTACCGTCGGGCTTTCAACGGAGTTCTCCCGAATGAGTGCCGACAGCGCCGCGCCCCAGAATCTGCTCACCCGCATCGAGGCGCAGCTGTCCAGCATCATCGTCGGCAAACCGCGCGAGCTGCGTCTCGCGCTGACCTGCCTGCTGGCGCGTGGCCATCTGCTGCTCGAGGACTTGCCCGGCGTCGGCAAGACCACCCTCGCCCATGCGCTGGCTAGGGCCTTCGCACTGGACTTCCAGCGCGTGCAGTTCACGGTCGACCTGCTGCCTACGGACCTGACCGGCGTGGCGGTCTGGCGCCGCGAGGCCGAGCGCTTCGAGTTCCAGCCCGGACCGCTGTTCACCCAGGTGCTGCTGGCTGACGAACTGAATCGAGGCAGCCCGAAGACCCAGAGCGCGCTGCTGGAGGCGATGGCCGAGGGTCAGGTCACCGCCGACGGCCAGACCCGCGCACTGCCGACCCCGTTCTTCGTGATCGCCACGCAGAACCCGGCCGAGCAGATCGGCACCTTCGCCCTGCCGGAGTCGCAGCTGGACCGCTTCCTGGTCAGCCTGTCGCTCGGCTACCCGGATCCGGCCGCCGAGCGCGAGCTGCTGCTCGGCCGCGAGCGCCGCGAGCTGCTGGCGGACCTCAAGCCGGTCTGCACCGCCGCGCAGCTGATGGCCCTGCAGGCTGCCGTCCGCGAGGTCACCGTCAGCGACACGCTGGTTGATTACCTGCAACGTCTGCTGACCGCCACCCGCGACGACAGCCGGCTGCGCTACGGCCTGTCGCCGCGCGCCGGACTCGGGCTGATGCAGCTGGGCCGCGCCCATGCGCTGCTGGCGGGTCGCCGCTACGTGATGCCCGAGGACCTGCAGTCGGTGTTCGTCGCCGCCAGCCAGCACCGCCTGCATCCGAAGGCCGGCGGCATCGTTCGCGGCACCCAGGTGGCCCGCGAGATCCTGCTGAAGGTGCCGACGGTCCCGGGCCCCTGAGGCCGCTGCCGTGCTCGCTGCCCTGCGCCGCGCCTACCTGCATCAGCGCGACCAGCGCTGGCCCCGCCTGCTGGCCCGGCGTTTTCTCGGCGTGCAGCCCGCCGAACTCGACCGCCGCAGCATCTATGTGCTGCCGACCGGCTTCGGCCTTGCCTATGCCGGCGTTGCCGGCGCGCTGGCCTTCGGCGGGCTCAACTACAACAACAACCTGATGCTGGCCTTCGCGTTCCTCTACATCGCGGCGGCAGGGCTTGGCGTGCTGGCCTGTTTTCGCAACCTCGACCGACTGCGATTCATGGGCTATGCCGCCTTGCCGGTCCACGCCGGCCAGCCGCTGCCGGTGACGCTGCGCTTCGAGGTCGGTGATGGACGGGGTCGCAGCTATGTGCATGCCTGGCTGGAGCGCGGGCACGCGCGCCACTTCGACGTGCCGGCCCGCGGCGTCCGCAGCATCGAACTGGATCTCTCGACCACACGTCGCGGCCTGCAGGCGCCACCGCCGCTCTGTATCGAGGGCCGCTGGCCGTTCGCCTTGGTCGAATGCTGGAGCTGGCTGCCGATGGAGCAAGCGCTGCTGGTCTGGCCTGCGCTGGAGATCGATCCGCCGCCCTTGCCGCAGAGCAGCGACGGCAGCGCCAGCGCCCGGCAGAGCGGCGATCAGGAGTTCCGCAGCCTGCGCGACTACGCCCCGGGTGATCCGCAGAAACACATCGCCTGGCGCGCCAGTGCCCATCGCGACCAGCTGCTCGTGCGCACCTTCGAGCAACCCGATCACGGCGAGGTGCTGCTGACTTGGGACGACACCCGCGGGCTGGCCACCGAGGCGCGGATCTCGCGACTGGCCAGCTGGTGCGTGGCGGCCGAGCGCGAAGGCCGGCGCTACGGGCTGGTGCTCCCCGGCGCCCGCGTCGACCCTGCCGACGGCAGCGAACATCTGGCCGCGTGTCTGCGGCTGCTGGCCCTGTTGCCGGAATCCCCATGAATCTGTCGACCACCGCCTTCCGCTGGATGCTGGCCACCGTCGCGCTGGCGATCCTGCCGCACGCCTTCCTGCTGCCTTGGGAAACGCTGGTCCTGCCGCTGGCGGTGCTGGCGCTGCGCGGCGTGACCTATGCGCGGCAACCCCGGCCGTGGTCGCTGACCGTCCGCGCTGGCCTCGTGATCCTGATGCTGATCGGCGTGTTCTTCAGCATGGGCGGCCTGCTCGGCCGCGGGCCGGGCTCGGCGATGCTGATCGGCATGATGGCGCTGAAGTCCACCGAGGCGGCGACCCAGCGCGATGCGCGGATCGGCACCACGGTGGCGATGTTCCTGCTGATCGCTGCGTTTCTGGGCAGCCAGAGCGCGCTGCTGCTGGTTTACGGTGCCGCGGTATCGGTGGTGATGTTCGCCGCCATCGAGATCTATTCGCGCCCGCCGGATGCTCCGGCCGATAGCGGCCTGAGTCTGGCCCGGCTGGTGCGGCTCGCCGGCACGCTGCTGCTGCTCGCCCTGCCCTTCGCCTTGCTGTTCCTGGTGCTGTTCCCGCGCTGGTCGACGCCGCTCTGGGGGATGCCCGAGCAGAAGAGCGCCAGCACCGGCATGAGCGACACGATGGAGCCCGGCACGATCAGCCAGCTGTATCTGGACGACACGCCGGTGATGCGGGTGCGCTTCGACGATGGCGTGATTCCGAGCGCCGCCGAGCGCTATTTCCGCGTCGCCGTGCTGTGGCGCTACGACGGTCGCACCTGGGAGCGCGCGCTGGGCTACAACCCCGCCGAAACGGTCACCTTCCGCGAGCGCCAACTCACGGTCAGCGAACGGCCGAAAGCCTGGAGCGCGATGATGGAGGGCGTCGAGCAGAAGTTTCTGCCGGCGCTGGAATCGCCCCTCTCGCTGGAGCACCCCGAAGCCTGGCGTACCGCCGACCGCCAGTACCTCGCCCGGCGCGCACAGAGTGGCATCGTGCCGTTCCGCGGCGTCTCCGACCTGTCCGGTCAGAGCCGCGAAGGACTGATGGCCGTGTTCCGGGAAGCGGCGCTGTCGGTGCGTCCGGGGCGCAATCCGCAGACCCTTGCGCTGGGTCGACAGTGGGCCGCGGAAACGCGGGATGTCGACACGCTGGTCGCGAAAGCGCTGAACAAGTTTCGCGGGGAGGAATACTACTACTCGCTGGAGCCGCCGCCGCTCGGCGCCAACGCGATGGACGAGTTCCTGTTCGATACGCGGATCGGCTATTGCGAGCACTACAGCTCGGCCTTCGTCCTGCTGATGCGTGCCGCCGGTGTGCCGGCCCGGGTGGTGGTCGGCTTTCAGGGCGGCATCGTGATCGGATCCGGTGGCTATCTGCTGCTCCGCCGCTCGGACGCCCACGCCTGGGCCGAGGTCTGGCACGAGGAGCGCGGCTGGCAGCGGGTCGATCCGACCGCCGCCATCGATCCCAGCCGAATCCAGGAGGCGGCTCGCGGCGGCTTCGACGACCGCGCGATGTCCGATCTCAGCGGACTGGGCATCTGGGCGGAGCGCGCCGAGCGTCTGCGCGACTTCTGGAATCGAACCCTGCTCGGCTTCAACCAGCAGCGGCAGCAGGAATTGCTGCGCTCGCTCGGCATGGATCAGGGCGACTGGCGCACGCTGATGGCCCTGCTGGGCGGCGGAGTCATGGGCCTCGCGCTGCTGCTGGCGCTGCTCTACGCCTGGCGGATGCGTCGGCAGCGCCGCGATCCGCTGCGCGACAGCTGGTTGCTCTTGCGCGCCCGCCTGCTGCGCGCCGGCCTGCACCATGACCCGAACGAACCACCGGAGCGACTGCACGCCCGCGCCCGGGAGCGCTTCCCCGAGCGGGCCGACCTCCACGCCCTGACCGAGCGCTGGGAAGCCCTGGTCTGGCAACAGCCGGCCGGGACGTTGCCGGACCCGGCGGTGGTGAAGCAACTGGTCCACGACATTCGCCGGCTGAAGCTGGAGCGACGGCCGACCCACCCGTCCTGAGCACGCCACGAGCCGGAGCTGCGGGGACTATCGTCGGCGCCTGTCCAGGCGAGGATCGGCCGTCATGCTGCTGCCACCGACCGTGCAACAAGGCTTCATGGAGCGCGCCCGTCACTGGCTGGTCGGCCTGCGTCGGCTGCTGGCCGCACCCGGCTGGGCCGTGGCGCAGGCCGGCGCCGCCGAGCGCGGCCTGCGCGCCATCGAAGACCATGCGGCCAACCATCGGCTGGATGGCGTGTACCGGGCGACGACCCGGCTGCGCGCCGACTGGCAGCGGCTCAAGGTCGCCGAGCTCGCACCGGACGACGACGCCCGCCGTGTGCTCGTCGAGGCAGCACAGCAGCTGTTTCGCGCCGTTGCCGAACTGGCGGGCGTGGACGACCAGACCCTCGGCCTACCGGTCTATGCACTGCTGACCGGCGAGCCGCCGGGCGCCGTCGTGTTGCAGGGCTTTCGCAGCCAGGGTCTGGAGCTGATCCTGCATCCCGATGGCGATGCGCTGGCCGCGGCGCTGACGGCACGCCGTCCGGAGGCGCTGCTGGTCGAGACCCCACTTGCTGTCGCGCTGGCCGAGCTGCTGGACCGGCTCAGTCCGACCCTGCCCGGCGTCAGTCAGCTGCCGATCGTCGCGCTGGCCACCGCCGACGACCCACAGCCGCGGCTCAACGCCGCGCTGGCCGGCGCCGACCTCTACTGCGATGCGCTCGAAGATCCGGCCCTCGCCGGACGGCTCCGGCGGCTGCTGGCGGAGTACCGCCGCGACCCCTATCGCGTGCTGCTAGTCGACGACGACGCCGCTACCGGCATGCTCTACGAGGCGATCCTCCGGCGGGCCGGCTTCGAGGCGACGCTGGCCCGCGATGCCGATCAGGCCCGGCAGATGCTGGCCGCGCAAATGCCTGACCTGCTGCTGCTGGATCTGAATCTGCCTGGCGAGGGCGGCTTATCGCTGGCCGCCTCGATCCGCGAGCTCAACAATGCGCTGCTGCCGATCGTGTTCCTGTCCGGCGAGGAGGGCGACGAGGCCCGGCTGCAGGCCCTTCGCGTCGGTGGCGACGATTTTCTCGGCAAGCCGGTGCGGCCGCGGCATCTGATTGCAGTGACGCGCTCGCGGATCAAGCGGGCCCGGCTGCTGGCCCGACAACTGGCAGCCCGGGTCACCGAAGAGCGCGGTCACCTGCGACGCGGCGCGTTCCTGCAGCGGCTGCGCCAGGCCCTGCTCGGCCCGGCGCCCCTGCCCGGGGCGCTGCTGGTGTTCGCCGTGGACGACGCCGACGGTCTGCAGCAGCGGCTCGGGGTAGTCCGCAGTCATGCGCTGGAACGCGCCGTCGGCGCACGGTTCCAGCCGCTGCTGACCGACGACGACGTCTACTGCCTGCTCGACGACTTCAGCTTCGCACTCTGCGCCGTGCGTGATTCCGGCGAAGCGCTGGACGCACTCGCGCAGGCGATCGTTGCCACGATCAGCGGAGCCGATTTCCGGGATGCCGGCGCACCCGTGTCGCTGACCGCCAGTGCCGGCCTGGCCCGCCGTCCCGGTCAGGGCGACGACGTCGAGGGCTGGCTGCAGCAGGCGATGGCGGCACTGACCACGGCCCGACGTCTGGGTGGTCATCGCGTCGAGGGCATCGTCGACCGCCGCGAGCACGGACTGACGCCCGAACACGAACTGCGCGTCCGCGCCCTGCTGCGTACCGCCGGCGACACCGACTGGGGGCTGGACTATCGGCCGCTGCTGCCGATGCACAGCGACCGCCTGCATCACTACGCGGTCGACCTGCGACTCCGCGACGCCGAGACCGGTGCCACCGGCATGGCCCGCGACGTCTGGGCGCTGCCGGCACAGTCGCTGGGCTTGCTGGAATCCATCGAGCGACGCGCGCTCACCCGTCTGCTGGCGCTGCTGGTCGACTACGACGCCCACGGCCAGCCGCTGGAGCTGTGCCTGCCGCTGGCGCCGGGATCGCTGCATGCAGTCCGCGCCTGCCTGCCGCCCGAACTGACCACGCTGCAGGGCGGCACGCGGCTGCTGCTGGAGCTGGATGCCGACGCCGCCATCGATCAGACCGCCCTGCTGGAGCGCTTCGCCGCCCAGCGGCTTTCCAGTATCGCCCTCGGCATCCATGACACCTCCGGCCGCTTCGGACATTGGCCAGCCCTGGCCGCGCTGCCGGTGCAGAGCCTGCGGGTGCCGGCCGCCACGCTGCTCGCCGACCCGGCGTCAGCCGCGCCCGCGATCGCCGCATGGCGCCGTGGGGGCCGACTGCTGATCGCTGACGAAGTGCCATCGTCGAAGGCGTTGTCCAGCCTGTGGTCGCTGGGCGTCGATCTGGTCGCCGGCGATGTGGTCGCACCCGCCAGCGCCCGGCCGGACTTCGATTTTGCCGATTACGCCACCTGAATCAGCCTCGGGCCACGAGCCGGGGCCGGAACTTCGCCGGTGGCCTGCCGGACTGCCGCCTCGCGTTGCAAGATGGCAAGGCGCTTTCGCACGATACACTCGGTGCTCGCCAACCCGACCGGGTTGGCGTTTTTCCGTCCTGCCGGTCCCGATGGGCCGGCGTTGTCCCGTGGTTGCCCTGCACGTGCTGGCCCACCCCATCCCGAAGGATCCCGAATGAAGCACTCGTTCCTCGCCGCCGCGGTCGCGCTCAGCGTCGCTGCGCCACACACCTTTGCCCAGAGCGTCACGGAAGCCCAGTTGAAAGACGAAAAGACCAAGGTCAGCTACGCCATCGGCCTGAACATGGGTCGCAGCCTCGCCCAGGTGAAGGACGAAGTCGACCTGAAGACGCTGGCCAAGGGTATCGAGGACGCGGTGGCCGGCAAGGCCGCGCTGACCGACGAGCAGATCGTCGAGACGCTGAATGCCTTCTCCGCCTCGGTCAGCACCCGCATGGCGACCCGCAACAAGGACGCCGGCGTGAAGTTCCTCGCTGAGAACAAGGGCAAGGCGGGCATCAAGACCACCGCTTCCGGCCTGCAGTATCAGGTCGTGACGCAGGGCAAGGGTGCGCTGCCGGCCGCGACCGATCAGGTCAAGGTCCACTACCGCGGCACGCTGCTCGACGGCACCGAGTTCGATTCCAGCTACAAGCGCAACGAACCGACCCAGTTCGGCCTGAATCAGGTCATCAAGGGCTGGACCGAGGGTCTGCAGCTGATGCCGGTGGGCTCGAAGTACAAGTTCTTCATCCCCTCGGATCTGGCTTACGGCGAGCAGGGTCCGCCCAGCATCGGTCCGAACCAGACGCTGATCTTCGAGGTCGAGCTGCTGGAAATCGTCAAGGCCGAAGCCGCGCAGTAAGCCCGCCGGCTTTCGCAGGTCCCCCGACGATGCCGCGATTCCGCGGCATCGTTGTTTCGGCAGTACGGGCATGCCCCTGCGGCAGCCGGTCGCCCGTCGCCGCCTTCGATGTGGCGCCGGCATAGACTTCGGCTTCACCACCGAACCGGAGTCCGCCATGTTCAAGCTGATCCTGATCGCCACCGACGGCACGCCACTGTCGCAGAAGGCGGTGACCCACGGCCTCGATCTGGCCGGGACGCTGAAGGCCGGCGTCTGCTTCGTGCATGTGCGGATGCCCTGGCAGCCGCTGCTGATCCCGACCTATCCCTTTCCGGTGCTGTCCGACGAAGACCGCACCGTGCACGAGCAGAACAGCACGACTGCCGCGCAGGCGGTGATCGACGCGGCCCTCGCGCAGGCCCGCGAGGCCGGCGTCAGCGCGGATTCGCGGATTCCGGTCAGCGACGAGCCGTGGCGGGCGATCATCGAAGCCGGTCGCGACGCCGAAGCCGATCTGATCGTGATGGCCTCGCACGGCCGCCGCGGGCTGGATGCGCTGCTGCTCGGCAGCGAGACGCAGAAGGTGCTGGCCCACGCCGATCGCCCGGTGATGGTGATCCGCTGAAGCGGATCACGGCTTGGGCATGAGCGAGGCCCGCTTCGTCCACGCTGACGGCCGCCTGCGCCTGTCTGGCCGCTGGACGCTGGACGGCATCGACGCGATCGAGCGGGCCACCCGCTCGCTGCCGGTCGAACACTGCGCGGCCGTCGACGCCGCCGCGCTGGAGGCGCTGGACACCGCCGGCGCGCTGTTGCTGCTCAGCCGACTGCTGCCGCCCGGAGCCCTGCCGCCGGTCACCGGCCTGACGCCCGAAGCCGCCGCGCTGCTGGCGCTGGTCGCCGAGCGACTACGGCCCACGACCACCCTGCCCGAGCGGCCGCACGGATTCCGGGCGCTACTGGCGCGAGCCGGCGTCGCCACGCTGCGCGCCCGCGACGAAGGCGCAGCGCTGCTGGGCTTTGCCGGGCAGGTGCTGGAGACCGCCTGGTGGATCGTGCTCGGCCGACGCAAGCTGCGGCTCACCGCCACGGTCTTCCACATGGAGCGCGCGGGGCTGGATGCTGTGCCGATCGTCGCGCTGCTGAGTTTTCTGGTCGGCGCGGTGGTGGCTTTTCTCGGCGCCACCGTGCTGGCCGAGTTCGGCGCCGCCGTGCTGGTGGTCGAGCTGGTGAGCTTTTCCTTCCTGCGCGAGTTCGGCGTGCTGCTGACCGCGATCCTGCTGGCCGGGCGTTCCGGCAGTGCCTTCACTGCCGAACTCGGAATGATGAAGGCGCGCGAGGAGATCGACGCGATCCGCGCGCTGGGCATGGACCCGATCGAGCT
>Ga0075154_10000096_pt1 | contig 68615 bp, 54 predicted proteins | sample JI71714BDNA_FD_70965 | JGI IMG/M metagenome (GOLD analysis project Ga0075154, IMG submission 70965) | Wastewater effluent complex algal communities from Wisconsin, to seasonally profile nutrient transformation and Carbon sequestration -... | ecosystem: Engineered > WWTP > Effluent > Algae... | reverse complement strand
CCATTTCGAGTTGATGTTGTTGCGGGGATATATCTTTGAGCATGAGGGCGCTCCTATTTGGGCTCCCTCTATTAGATCAAAGGCCTGGATCTACGTCCAGACCTTTGTCAGCAGTCTGAGCCCTGCGATGCAGGGCTTTTTTTTACGCAGAATTTCGTGCAGCGCGAGCAAATTTAGTCAGTTATGGTCAGCATTTGCGCTGTGCTGAAGAGCGGCGGAACAGAGTCCAAACCGAAAGCCGCGACATCAGGCAAGTTGATAAACCTCAGCCGCTCTTCGCTGTAGGGGTGGAAGAATGTGAGTTCAGTCGCGTGTAATAGCAGCCGTGATGCCGCTCTTTGAGAGGCAGGCTCTGCGTAGATGGTATCACCAAGGATCGGATGGCCAATACTGGCAAGATGGACTCGCAGTTGGTGTGAGCGGCCAGTGATGGGCTTGAGCTGCACCAGCGCTGAGTTATGATCACAGCACAAGGTGCGATAATAGGTGATTGCTGATTTTCCTTGAGCCACATCGACCTGATGACGGGGCGCCTCACCGGCCTGTTGCTGTGGATCAGGGCCCAGCGGCAGATTGATGCAGCCACTGCTGTTGACCGGCACACCTGCTACTCTGGCCAGATAAGTTTTATCGATACTACGGTTGGCAAACTGTTGTTTGAGCGCCGCTTCAGCTTTTCGCCGCAGGGCAAAGACCATCAGGCCAGACGTTGCCAGATCCAGCCGGTGAATGAGATACAAAGCGGTAAATTGCTCTGACAGCCGCGTTTGCACTGAATCCTGCAAATGTGGCTGGCGACCGGGATTACTCAGCAAGCCTGACGGCTTCTCAATCACCAGAACATCTTTGTCCTGAAACAGGATTTTTGGCCAGGGTGCGCCCGGTGGTTGATAGATGATGTCTGAAAACACGTGGACTCACTTTGCTCAAAAGAATCGGATTCTAGCGAATTTCTGGCGTAAGGAAAGCGCTGACCTTTATAATGCCGGCCCTGATTTCACCAAAGTAGATTTTGGCATGACCGATGTAACCGAACTGGCTATTTTAACTGCAACAACGGAGCTTTGGCAGCTGGTTGCCCAAGATGAAGATTTGTTGGTTGTGGTGAAACCGGCTAGGTTGCTGACAGTACCGGGCCGTCATCCGGCCAACCGCGATTGTTTGGTCAGTAGAGTACAGGCGGAGTTCCCCACAGCTCAGGTTGTGCATCGGCTGGATTATGACACGTCAGGCTTGGTTTTATTGCCGCTGAATAAAAGAGCCTTGTCTGATTTAAGTAAACAGTTTCAGGCGCGCACGGTCAAAAAACACTATCAGGCGCTGGTCAGCGGCGAGATTGCTTTGCATGGTGAAGTAGATTTGCCAATAGCACCGGATCCAGAGCGCCGACCCCTGTATAAGATCTGCCCGACCCATGGAAAAGCATCCCGTACGCTGTTTCAACGACTCAGCTATGACCCGGTTCTGAATGTCAGTCGTGTTTTGCTCGAACCGGTGACGGGGCGTTCGCACCAGCTGCGCTTGCATTTGGCCAGTCTGGGCCATCCAATCCTCGGGGATGAATTTTACGCACCGGAAACTATTCGCACATTGAGCAGCCGCTTGTGTCTGCATGCGTGCCGCATTCAGTTCCGACAACCCGGAACCATGCAGTGGCGCGAGTTCGAGGTAGAACCGGCGTTCTGAAGCTTCAAGCCAACACTCGTCGCAATTAATGGCGTTGGCGGATTTGCTGAAAACTGAACAGGGCTGCAAACAACAGCACGCCGCAGATAGCTCCATACAAATGTGCGTCCACTGCCACATCAGCTTCTATCAGCATCACTAAATCATTGCTGGCGCCTTGCCATTGTTCCCAACCGACTTTGGCGCCAACACCCGCCAGAATTAACCAACCACTGGACCAGTGCCGGCGCACGTCTTCGCAAGCTCCATACACCAGCAGTGCATGTAACCAACCGGACAATCCGACATAAAGACTTGTTTCGGGGCTCCAGAATAACAACGCGAGGCCACTCAGACCAAAGCCCGCAACCACGAGAAAGACAAAAGGCCAGCCGCGGTAGTAATTGCCGTGCAGCATAATGATCACAACCAGTCCGGCCAGATTCATCAGCAAATGCCAGCTATTCGTATGCAGGAGATGGCCACTCCATAACCGCCACCATTCTCCAGCCAAAATTGCTTGCCGGTCGAATTGCAGCAGCGACGAAAGTTCAGGATTGAAAAATGCCAATATGCAAATCACGAGTGCCAGTGTGAAAGGCGCATAGCAAGCCGAAAGTAATGCTGTAAACTTCAAAGCTGCATCCTGGTAAGAAAACTGCGAGCAGTGTAACGCAATTGTGGCAGCGTTTTTACCTGATTTGTCGTGAATTCGACAGTCTGCACCGGAAGCTGTGATCCAGACTGTCGCTGGCATTGCGAAACACGTTGTTATTAAGTTATGTTGTTTTTTTCCAGTCCGCTGAGTTTTGTCCGTTTATGTTTCAATTCCGTTCTTCATTTACCACTTTGCTGTGCAGCGCATTCGTGAGCAGCGCGGTCTGGCTGACTTTTCCCGTTTATGCAGCCGGTCAGCAAGATCCGGAAGCCGCAACCGGTATAGTCCAAAAGCAACAAGTCAGTTCGCAACAGTATATGGTGGTGTCGGCGAACCCGTATGCCACGGAAGCTGGCTATCAGATGCTGCAGCAGGGGGGCAGTGCAGTGGATGCTGCCATTGCTATCCAGCTGGTTTTAGGCCTGGTGGAGCCACAAAGTTCAGGCATCGGCGGTGGGCTTTTTATGCTGGCCTGGCAAGAAAAAACTAAAAGCTTGCATACGATAGATGGGCGTGAAACCGCGCCTGCCGCGGCAACGCCGGACTGGTTTGTTAAAGATGGCAAGCTGTTGAGTTGGCCGCAGGCATTTGTTGGCGGCAAAGCGGTTGGTACGCCGGGCGTGATAGCCGCTCTGGCAGAATCACACCGGAAATTTGGTAAGTTGCCCTGGCCAACCTTATTTCAGCCCGCCATCCAATTAGCACAACAAGGCTTTAAAGTTTCACCCCGCTTACACAAGCTGTTAGCGGGCAGCCAGCATCCCGGATTGATGAAATTCGATACCAGCCGGGAGTACTTTTTCCCGGAAGGCAAACCTCTAGCCATAGGTTTTGTGCGAAAAAATCCGGCGTATGCAAACCTGCTGAGCGCAATTGCTAAACAGGGCCCCGTTGCGTTTTATCAGGGAGAAAATGCCCAGGCGCTGGTCAATACGGTGAATCAGGCCAGCATTAATCCTGGTCAGATGACGCTGGCCGATGTCAGTAGCTATCAGCCACTATGGCGTGACGCTGTTTGTGCGCCTTACCGGACCGTTAAAGTTTGTGGCATGGCGCCGCCTAGCTCAGGCAGTATTGCGGTGCTGCAGATCCTCGGAATACTGAATCAGTTTGAGATCAGTAAGCTCAAACCAGGGTCGGTTGACGCCGTGCACGTTATCAGTCAGGCCAGCCGCCTGGCTTTTGCTGACCGTGAACGCTATGCCGCAGATCCGGCATTCAGTCCTGTACCAGTGCGCGGACTACTGGCCCAGGATTATTTGAAACAAAGAGCCGCCCAGATTGATCTGAAGGCCGACAATGCACAGATCACGGCAGGCGTCCCGGAAGGCGCTGTCGCACTGGGTGAGGCGAAAGCACCGGAATATGCAAATACCAGTCATCTCTCTGTTGTGGATAAAGATGGCAATGCGGTCAGCATGACGACTAGTATTGAAAATGCCTTTGGTTCAGGGCTGATGGTGAACGGCTATTTGCTGAATAATCAGCTGACCGATTTTTCGATCGAGGCGCGTCAAAACGGTTTATGGGTGGCGAACCGCGTAGAAGCTGGCAAGAGACCCCGTTCGTCAATGGCGCCTATGTTCGTGTTTGATCAGCAAAACCAATTGCAGATGATTGCCGGTTCGCCCGGTGGTAGCCGGATCATCAATTATGTTGCGCAGTCACTGATTGCGATGATTGATTGGCAAATGGGCCCGCAGCAGGCAGCGGACCTGCCCAAATTCACCCACCGTAATGATGTGCTGGCGCTTGAAGAGGGGACGCCACTGGTGCTCCTTGCAGGGCAGCTACAGGACATGGGCTACAAGGTGCGCACCACAGATCTCAATAGTGGTTTGCATCTGATTAAGCGGTCAGGCCAACAATGGCAGGCTGGTGCTGATCCCCGTCGCGAAGGCATGGCAAAAGGGTTATGATGTTAGCTATCGCAATCGCAGGGCTGATTTTATGAGTGTGATCACTAGGTTAGAACAAGGCGTCATGACATTGACGCTCATGCGTTTAGAGAAGAAAAATGCTTTATCGGCGCAGATGTACCAGCAGCTCAGTCAGGCGTTGCAGCATGCAACTGTTGATGAGCAAGTTCGGGTGGTCGTGCTGACCGGCGGTCCGGATTGTTTTTGTGCCGGCAACGATTTGGCAGACTTTCTGGCTGGTGGCAGCCTGAATCATGAGCACCCGACTGTACAGTTTTTGCATATTTTGTCGCAGTTTGATAAGCCGTTGATTGCCGCCGTTGCGGGCTTAGCGATTGGGATCGGGACCACGGCCTTATTGCACTGCGATCTAGTGTATGCGACACCTTGCGCGCGGTTTCAACTGCCATTTACGGCATTAGGTTTATGTCCGGAAGCTGCGTCCAGCTTACTGCTACCACGTTTAGTAGGCTACCAGCGTGCAGCCCAGTATTTGTTGCTGGGCGAAGCCTTTGATGGTTTGCAGGCCAAGCAGATGGGGTTAGTCAACGAGCTGGCAGAAGCAGAAGATTTGTTAGCATTGGCCCAACAGAAAGCCTGTCAGCTGGCAGCGTTGCCTGCACAGGCCGTGCAACAGTCTAAGCGTTTACTCAAACAGCCGCTGCAGCAACAAATTCAGCACGTATTGCATCAGGAATTGGCTGAATTTGAGCATTTGCTGCATAGTCCGGACTGCAAAGCAGCTTTAAATCGTTTCTTCCAGCGTTGATGATGACAGATTGAACCAGCCTTGTACCGGCTGGTTCAATGATCAAATATCAGTCCGGGAAAATGGGTCATCTTTAATCACAGCGACTTGCCATTTGCCGTTGTGTTTTTCCATCTTCACCATGCGCATGTTGACGACTTTTTCATCATTCTTCACACCGGTAAAAATCAGCATCACATCTGCCCGATCAGTATAAAACTCGCGGACATTCTTGTTGGTGTCTTCAATAGTGATTTCAAGCTGGTCAAAGCTCATATTCAGCAAAGTCCGCCCAACCGCTCTGCCAGATGCGTAGCCGTCAAGCACGCGTCGAAGCGAAGGCACAGCATGAAGCTTCGCTTCTTTGAGATCGTTATCGATCAGGATCGCCTGAAAAAAATCAATGGCGGTCAATTCAGGTGAATCTGTTGAGGTTGCTGCAGAGCCGGCTACGGCTTGCACTTCTGTATTGCCCTGTGAAGTGGAACTTGCAGGTGATGAGTCACCACAGGCCGCCAACAGGGTGAGGGTTGCCACACCAACATAAATACGCCAACTAGTCATTTGCACATCGCCAATCTATCGGAAATATTCAGCAGTGTGCGATTCTAAGCGGTTGCTGTAAAGCAAAAAGGCTGCTCTGGGCAGCCTTTTTATTCTGAATGCATTAAGCTCAGGCTTGTAATTCCGCTTCCGTAAACACATCTGCGAACAGCGCGCTGGACAGGTAACGCTCAGCCGATGAAGGCAGAATCACAACGATATTTTTACCGGCAAATTCCGGCGACTCTGCCAGACGCTTCGCCGCTACAACTGCAGCACCCGAAGAAATACCAGCCAAGATACCTTCTTCTTTCATCAAGCGATGGGCCATTGCAATTGCCTCGTCATTCGTGACCGTTTCAACGCGGTCAAGCAGCTCGAGATCCAAATTACCCGGAATAAAGCCTGCACCAATGCCCTGGATTTTGTGTGGGCCTGGCTTAATTTCCTGGCCGGCCAGCTTCTGGCTAATCACTGGTGAATCCGCAGGCTCAACCGCCACACTGATTAACGGGTGTTTTTTCTCCAGCTTAATATAGCGGCTTACACCTGTGATAGTACCACCAGTACCTACACCGGCTACGAACACATCAATGTTGCCGTCGGTATCATTCCAGATCTCAGGGCCTGTGGTATCGAAGTGGATTTGTGGGTTAGCCGGGTTCTCGAATTGTTGTAATAACAAATACTTTTCCGGATCTGACGCTTGAATTTCTTTGGCTTTTTCAATAGCGCCTTTCATGCCTTTTGGCCCTTCAGTCAGCACCAGATTGGCACCTAACGCTTTGAGGAGTTTGCGTCGTTCGAGGCTCATGGTTGCTGGCATGGTCAATGTCAGCGGATAGCCGCGGCTCGCTGCAACAAAGGCAAGAGCGATACCGGTATTGCCGGATGTTGGTTCGATTAGCTCTTTGCCCGGGCCCAATAAGCCTTTTTTCTCCGCATCCCAAATCAGCGCAGCGCCTAAACGACATTTGACGCTGAAACTCGGGTTACGGGCTTCGATCTTGGCGTAGACATTACCTGTGGTGACGCGTTTTAATTTGACCAGCGGCGTGCGGCCGATTGACAATGAGTTGTCTTCATAAATATTTGCCATACAGAGCTCCAGACAGACAGAGAATTTGGCTCAGCATACCGGCTGCTGTTAAAAACGAAAGTAGCGTTTTGATATAACTTATATGACTTAGTGTTATAAGCAACTGAATTTGATTTGAGGTAATCATGCGTTTTCAAAGCAATGCCCAATATATTGTCACTGCGGAGCTGGCACTGGCGGTAAACGCGGCTGTTACATTACAAAAGCCTTTATTAATCAAAGGTGAGCCTGGGACCGGTAAAACCGAGCTGGCTAAAGCGCTGGCTGCGGCACTGGATACTGATTTGCTGCAGTGGCATATCAAATCGACGACAAAAGCCCAGCAGGGATTGTACGAGTATGACGCCGTCTCGCGGCTGCGGGATAGTCAACTCGGCGATCCGCGGGTTCATGATATTGCCAATTACATCAAACCCGGCAAATTATGGCAGGCTTTTACAGCGGCAAAACGTCCGGTGCTGCTGATTGATGAAATCGACAAAGCTGATATCGAATTTCCGAATGATTTATTACACGAATTGGATCAGATGGCGTTTGATGTCTACGAAACCGGTGAAACGGTGCGTGCGGTGCAACGCCCGGTGGTGATTATTACGTCCAATAATGAAAAAGAATTGCCAGACGCATTTTTGCGCCGCTGTTTCTTCCACTACATCCGTTTCCCAGACGCAGAAGCGTTAGAGCAAATTGTCGATGTCCATTTACCAGGATTATCGAAGCAGCTGTTAACTGAAGCCTTACAGAGTTTTTTTGGTCTGCGTGAATTACCGGCACTGAAGAAAAAGCCTTCGACTTCAGAGTTAATTGATTGGCTGCGCCTGTTGCTGGCGGAGCAGGTGACGCCGGAGCAATTGAAACAAAGCCGGGAAACCGGTGGTTTGATGCCATTGTTTGGCGCTTTGCTGAAAAATGAACAGGATGTCGCCCTGGTAGAAAAATTGCTGTTTATGGCAAAGCGGGCGCGTTGATGTTAAGTGGCTTCTTTCTGACAGTGCGCCGGCATGGTGTCAAAGTCAGTATCACCGAGTACTTAGATCTGCTACGTGCGTTGCGGGAACAACTCGTTTTTGCTGATTTGGAACAGTTTTATCAGTTGGCCCGGCTGTGCTGGGTTAAAAATGAAACCGACTACGACAAGTTTGACCGCGCCTGCGGTGAGTATTTCGATGGCGTGGAACAGTTGGATTTACTCAGCGCTATTCCGGACGACTGGTTGACGCCGGGTTTTATCCGGCAGTTGTCTGATGAGGATAAAGCCGCACTGCAAAGCCTCGGTGGGTTAGAGGCTTTGCTAAAAGCATTCCGAGAGCGGCTGCAAGAGCAACAGGGCCGTCATGCCGGTGGCAATAAATGGATTGGTACCGGCGGCAGCTCACCTTTTGGCGCCTATGGTTTTCATCCGGAAGGAATGCGGATTGGTCAGCAGGGCAGCGGTGCGAGACGTGCAGTGAAGGTCTGGGATCAGCGCCAGTTCCAGAGCCTCAGCAGTGATGAAGTGTTGAATAACCGCAGTTTGCAGTTGGCACTGCGACAGCTGCGCCGGTTTGCCCGTAGCGGGGCAGAGAGTGAACTCGATTTAAATGACACGATCAGCGCAACCTCTAAACAAGGCGGATTGCTCGATTTACGTTATCAGCGCGAGCGTCATAATGCCGTAAAGCTGCTGCTACTGTTTGATATCGGTGGCTCGATGGATGATTACATTCATGAGTGCCGGCAATTGTTTAACGCGGTGCGTACTGAATTTAAGCATCTGGAATTCTTTTACTTCCATAACTGTGTTTATGAGACGCTGTGGCGTGATGAAAAGCGCCGGCCGCAGGATGCTATTGCCACTAGCCAGGTTCTGCACACTTACGGGCATGATTACAAACTGATTTTTGTCGGCGATGCGACCATGGGCCCCTACGAAATCAGCTATCCGGGGGGCAGCGTTGAGCATTATAACGCGGAAGCCGGTGAGATCTGGCTGCAACGGTTGCTGGCGCAGTTTCCACAGGCGGTCTGGCTGAATCCGCAACCGGAAGACTGGTGGTCACATTATGCCTCAATTGCTCAGATAAATAAGTTATGTCAGGGGCGGATGTTCGGGCTTACCCTGGATGGTTTAGCCCGTGCGATCAATCAGTTAAAGCTTAAAAACTAAGCGCTTGCTGCAGCCTGACCAGATTGTTAGTATCGGTCTATCACGCTGATGAGGATGCGCTTTGATGTCAGAAAATAACTATGAACTGCCGGCGACGCCAGTCCCTCAAGGCGAAACCGGCACAGCGCTTACCCGTCGTGAAACACGGGAAATTGTCACCCCCTATGCCTTTGAAGTCTGCCCAAATCTGCTTGGGGTGCCGACCGCACACCCATTGCGCCGGGCTATCGCCATGGGGATCGATGGCGTGATCATCGCGGGTCTTGCTAAGGCCAGTCTTCTACTGATTTTGCCAGTAATGACTTATCTCATCTGGTTTCGGCTGCAGGCAAAAAAATTCAATCATGTTATTGTGTTGCTGTTGGCTACCGCTTTTTTGGCCGCTTCTGCGACCTGGATGCCGGAACTTATTGTCGAAGCGGAACAACAAACTGTCGGTGACACTGAGTTAGATGCAAGTCAGGCGATGGTGCTGGCCGCCAGTGCGCTGAAAATTCAGGCAGAAAACTGTCAGCTTGATTGCATGAAAAAAGAGCTGGAAAAGGTGGCGAAAATGCTGCGAATAGCCGGTTTAGACCAGGTGGCGGCAACTGAGCTGATGGATGGATTGGTGCAGGGATCTGATTTCCCGCAGGCGCAATGGCCCATCTACCGGGACGCCTTGTTAAAAGATTTACCGGATATAGCACCTGTGGCTCAGGCAGAAGTAAAACCAGCGCTGCCTGCGAAAGCAGAATTGCCCTGGTATTTACCTGATGAAAACACCCATAGCGTGGTGGCCTGGGTGAAAGGCATCTTTGCCGATTTAGGCATCGGTGTGGGGTGGGCGGTTTTTTACTTCACCGCGACGATTGCCTGGTGTCATGGTCAGACTATCGGCAAAAAACTGATGCGGATCCAGGTGATCCAGCTCGATGGTAAAGAACTGGGTCTGTTAGGCGCATTTAGCCGGCAAGGCGGCTATGGCGCTGGTATTGCGACTGGTCTGTTGGGGTTTCTGCAGGTTTTGTGGGACCCGAATCGTCAGGCGATCCAGGATAAAGTTGCATCGACAGTGGTGATCCGGCTCGGCAAAGACAAACGAGCGCTGACGCATTAAGTCATTTCCCATTCAGGCAGTTGCAGAAGGCTACTGCCTTTGTTTTTCCCGCTGAGTTATACTGCAATTTTTATCACCCATCCGACCAGATCCATTCTGTGGGATCCGGAGCTGTGGAGAGCCAATGAAATCAATTCTGATCACAGGTTCAGGTGTGTTTACACCCGCTGAAACCGTCAGTAACGAAGAGCTGGTTGCCAGCTTTAATCAATACGTCGATTTATTTAATGCTGAAAATGCTGAGGCCATTGCCGCCGGCGAAGTGACTGCTCTGGAGTATTCCAGCTGCGAATTTATCGAAAAAGCCTCAGGCATTAAATCCCGTCACGTGCTTTATAAAGAGGGCATTCTGGACCCGCAGGTCATGCAGCCGGTGTTTCGCCGCCGTACTGAAGACGAGTTACCGGAAATGGTCGAAATGGCACTGGCGGCCGCCAAAGACGCTATTGCTCAGGCGGGCAAAACGCCGGACCAAATTGATTTAATTATTTGTGCGGCTTCAAACCTGCAACGACCATATCCTGCGTTGTCGATTGAACTGCAGCAGCAGCTGGGCGCGAAAGGTTATGCTTTTGATATGAATGTGGCCTGCTCCAGCGCCACTTTTGCTATCAGTAATGCGGTCAATGCCATTCGCGGCGGCACCGCATCCGTCGTGCTGGTGGTAAACCCGGAATTTGCTTCGCCGCAGGTCAACTACACCAGCCGCGACAGTCACTTCATTTTTGGTGACGTGTGCAGCGCGACGATTATCGAAGCGGCGGATACGGCGACTGCGGTCAATAGCTATGAAATTGTCGGCATGCGTCTGAAGACAGAGTTCTCCAACAATATTCGTTGTGACGTCAGTTATGTTGAACATTGTTATCCGGATGCGGAGCCGCTGGTACCATTTTTCCGCCAGCAAGGCCGTAAGGTGTTTAAAGAGCTGTTACCCCTGGTTGCTGATGTGATTGAAGGCGAAATGGCAAATTGTGGCCTGACGCCGCAGGATCTGAAGCGGTTGTGGCTGCATCAGGCCAATATCAATATGAATATTTTTGCGGTGCGCAAAATTTTGGGGCGTGAGCCAGAGCCGGGTGAAGCGCCTCTGGTGCTGGACACCTACGCCAATACCGCGTCCGCCGGCTCTATTATCGCTTTCCACCAACATAAACAGGGACTGGCGATTAACGATCATGCCGTGCTTTGTTCTTTTGGTGCAGGCTATTCAATTGGCTGTTTAATTCTCAAACGAGCGATCTAAACGCTGTGCAAATAAATGACGGCAATCCAAAGGGTTGCCGTTATTTTATCAAGTCCAGCCGAATGACTGAGTCGACTCGTATTATTGCGCTGACCTTCGTCAGCGCAGCGTCACAGCCGGATCAGTGAATTCTCATCATAAGAGACAGGTGAGGGCACATAAGCATCAGCCTCCTCGTCGTTACGCCAGTCGTTATGACCTAAGCGATAACGGAACTGATAGCTGCTGTCATTGGCTAAAGTCAGGGTCAAACTGAAATCGCCATTTTTTTGCTTTTTCATTGCATTGTCCTGCCAGTCGTTAAATTCACCGACCAGAACCACAGATTCGGCCGCTGCCGCTTGCTCGGCCGGGACTACAAAGGTCACCTTACAGGCTGGTTTTGTTTTCAGGTATTGCTTACTGATTGCCATGATTCACTCCGTTATGCTGAAAAGATCCAAATGCCGACAGGCGATGTGGCAAAACTAGCATAGTCTGTTTGACAACAACATGACACCGAGCTGCTATCAGGCCTGCAAACGTATGCGTTTTTTGGCGACGAGGCAGCAAAGGGGTTGCGATAAGCGCATGGGCACAAGGCTTACAGCGGCGAAGTATGCTTTGCCAGCGGGGTGAACAGGACAGCTGAAATTTTTAGCGCTGTCTGGCATCAGCTATGAACCGACAGGGATAGAAAGCCGGATGCGATAGCTGCATCCGGCTGCTGGATCAACATTCAATAATATTAACGGCAAGACCGCCACGGGATGTTTCTTTGTATTTGCTTTGCATATCGCGACCGGTATCCCACATGGTTTTGATCACTTTATCCAGCGACACTTTGTGTTCTCCGGTGCCACGCAGCGCGAGCCGGGAGGCATTAATGGCTTTTATCGAACCCATCGCATTGCGTTCAATGCAAGGAACCTGCACCAAGCCACCGACCGGATCACAGGTCAGCCCCAGGTTATGCTCCATACCAATTTCCGCGGCATTTTCGACATTGTCGACGGAACCGCCAAGAATTTCGGTCAAAGCACCGGCGGCCATTGAGCAAGCCACACCGACTTCACCCTGACAGCCTACTTCAGCGCCTGAAATAGAAGCATTTTTCTTGTAAAGAATACCAATAGCGGCAGCAGTCAGCAGGTAACGTGTGTAGATGTCCGGCGTGACGGGTTGGATAAATTTATCGTAATACATCAGCACTGCCGGGATAATACCGGCGGCACCATTGGTCGGGGCGGTCACAACCCGGCCACCGGCCGCGTTTTCTTCGTTGACGGCTAAGGCAAACAGGTTGACCCAATCCATGACCTGCAGCGGATCTGAACTTTTTTCTGCGCATAAACGCCGGTAGAGCGCTGGTGCGCGGCGTTTAACTTTTAAACCACCAGGTAAAATGCCTTCGGTTTTCATGCCACGTTGCACGCAGTTAAACATCGTCTGCCAAATCAAACCCAGTTCGGTTTCGATCTGACTTTCACTGCGCAGCACCTTTTCGTTTTCCATCATCAGTGCCGCGATCGACAAACCATTTTCTTTACAGAGCTTCAACAGCTCGGCACCGCTGTTAAACGGAAATGGTGGTGGATTATTGGCGGCAAACTGACTGGCGGCTTGTTTTTCGCTGGCAAAATCTTCGGCTTTAACAATAAAGCCACCACCGATAGAGAAATAGATTTCACTAAACACAATTTCTTTATTGGCATCAAAAGCGATCAGTTCCATGCCATTACTGTGTTCTTTTAAGGTTTTGCGCCGGTGAAACACAATGGCGCCGTCACGTGGGAAGTTCACCACATGGCCAGACGCTAAGGTGATTTTTTCCTGTTCATCCACTTGCTTCAGGATCGCCGGTACCTGGTCCGGGTCACAATTTTCCGGCAGAAAACCACACAAGCCCAAGATCACCGCTTTACCGGTGCCATGACCAATGCCGGTCTGACCTAAAGAGCCATACAGTTCGGTTTTGATACTGGTGACTTCAGCGAGCCGGCCGCTGGCAGCGAGATTCTCGGTAAATAACTTGGCGGCACGCATCGGGCCGACGGTATGAGAGCTGGAAGGACCGATGCCAATACTGAACATGTCAAAAGCGCTGATAATCATAGGGTTGTCTTTCATAGTGTTATAAGAATGCAGCAATTGTACCGGATGTCGCTCGTTTCTGTAACTGATGCTGTCACTGGTCAGTGCTGCTTACAGAATTTTTATATCAGAAGCGGCAATGGATCGGTACAACAAGCGATTTAGCGCCGTGGCGCTGCGACTTGTTGTGCCAGCTGATACAAGATTTCGGCACTGGCGCCCCAAATCAGATGCTGCTGCCATGGAATAAAGTGCAGTAATTGCCGACGCCCTCGGAGCGGCCAGACTTCAGTTTGCCGGCGTTGTGCGGACAAGGCTTCATGCAGTGGCAACAACAAGACCGAATCGACTTCAGTCGCTTGGAGTTGCAGTGCGGGTAACTGATCCAAAAGCCCCAGCCAGGGCTGCACAATAAATCCGGTTGACGTATTGATGGCGGGCAGCTGTCCCAGTAACCGCACTTGGTGCGGCGGGATACCGGTCTCCTCAAACGCCTCACGCAGCGCCGCAGATGCGGAGTTCTCGCCGGCTTCAATCCGGCCGCCGGGAAAACTGATTTGGCCCGGATGGTGGCGCAGGTGCAAGGCACGCCGTGTCATTAAGAGCGTCCAGCAGCCCTGATGGCGGAATACCGGCAAGAGTACCGCCGCATTGGGCTGACTGCCTGAATGCAGGCCGCGGGGCGGTGCTTGCAATAAAAACCGGCTTAGCCAGAGTTCGGCATCTTGTGACGTCACTGCTGCGGACCGCTTTGACTTAAAACAGGTAAAATTTTGCCGACTTTGTCATATGTTTCCTGGTATTCGGCATCGCCTTGTGAGTCGGCGACTATACCGCCGCCAGCCCAGCAATGGATCTGACTGTTAGCGACCACTAAGGTGCGGATGGCGATATTGCTGTCCATGTGACCATGCTGGCTGATATAGCCAATAGCGCCGCAATAGACACTGCGCCGGTGTGGCTCCAGCTCTTCAATAATTTGCATCGCCCGGACTTTGGGGGCGCCGGTGATAGAACCGCCTGGGAATGCAGCCCGTAGCGCATCGATCGGTTGATGCTCCGCAGCGAGCTGGCCCGTCACTGTGCTGACCAGATGATGGACGGCCGGGAAAGATTCAATCGCAAACAGGGCCGGTACTTTAACAGTGCCTGGCGTGCAGACTTTGCCGAGGTCATTGCGTAACAAGTCGACAATCATCACGTTCTCCGCCCGGTCTTTGCTGGAGTTGCGCAGTAATTCGGCGCTTTGCGCATCTTGCTCCGGATCGGCAAATCTCGGTCTGGTGCCTTTAATCGGCTTAGTTTCAACCTGACTGCCTTTCACTTCAATGAAACGCTCTGGCGAGATAGACAACACTGCGGCATTATCCAGCCGGATAAACGCAGAAAAAGGTGCCTGATTGCTACGCCGCAATTGCAAGTACGCGGCATACGCATCACCGGCAAAACCGGCACAAAAGCGCTGCGCCAGATTAATCTGATAACAATCGCCGCTTTGCAGGTAATGCTGGATCTGGCTGAATTTTTGTAAATAGTCGGCGCGGCTCATATTGGCTTGCCAGTCGCTGGTCAGCGCAAAACTTGTGACGGCCTTGTGAGGAGCAGGTTGGCAAAACCTGGCAAGATAATGCGTGGCTTTGCTTTCTGCTTCGCCATCACAATCGACAAACCACAGCTGCTGCAGCTGTTTGTCCAGTACCAGCGCCTGGCGATACAGGCCGACTGCAAGGTCAGGCAGTTCGATGTCCGCGCATGCGGTTTGCGGCAGTTGTTCAATGACCCGGCCAAGGTCATAACCAAAATAGCCAACAGCGCCACCGGCAAAAGGTAAAGTTGTTGCATCAGCGGCGAGCGATGGCAATAGCTCCTGTTGCAGTTTTTTTAACAGTGCGAATGGATCTGTTTCCAGCTGATAGCTGTGAACCAGACTGCCGGCCTGGTATTGCTGGACCTGACAATCGCGGCCACGTGCAATCACAGTGGCAATCGGCTGATGGACCAGAATGTCATAGCGGCTATTGGGATGATCCGGCGCCGCTGAATCCAGCAGCATGGCAAAAGGCTCAGCTGCGATGGTTTGGAAGTACTCAGTTAATCCGGCTACCGCCGTTGGGATCAGACACTGCACAGACATAACAACAGGCTCAATTCATTTCAGGCTGCTTGGCGTCAGAACCGATGAATTCAGCATGAACTGACTAGCCGCCTCTACAGGATGCGCGTTATGATAGCAGCCCTGCTTAAAATGAGAAGCTGTGCCGGACCAGGCAAGGGTCAGGTGCTGTATAAATACCCGGGCAGCCAGCAAGCTGACTGCCTGTAACCACGCAGAAGGGCTCCCTATGACGGTTATTCGCCAGCAAGACTTTATCGACAGCATCGAAGATGCGTTGCAGTACATCTCTTATTACCATCCGCTGGATTTTATTCAGGCTTTAGAGAAGGCTTACCACAAAGAACAAAATCCGGCGGCAAAAGACGCCATCGCCCAAATTCTGATTAACTCAAGAATGTCAGCCCAGGGTCACCGGCCGATTTGCCAAGACACCGGTATTGTCACTTGCTTCGTCAATATCGGCATGGACGTGAAGTGGGACAAAACCGACATGACGGTGCAGGAAATGGTCGATGAAGGCACTCGTCGTGCCTACATGAACCCACTAAACCCATTGCGCGCGTCCATCGTGATGGACCCGGCCGGTTCGCGGAAAAACACCAAAGACAATACACCGGCTGTCGTGCACATCAATCTGGTTGCCGGTCATCATGTTGAAGTGGCTATTGCCGCCAAAGGCGGTGGCAGCGAAAACAAGACCAAAATGGTGATGCTGAACCCGTCCGATTCAGTGGTTGACTGGGTGCTGGAAACTTTACCAAAAATGGGTGCTGGCTGGTGTCCGCCAGGCATGCTCGGCATTGGCATTGGCGGTACTGCCGAAAAAGCTGCAGTATTGGCCAAAGAAGCGCTGATGGAGAGCGTCGACATTCAGGATCTGCTGGAAAAAGGCGCTGAGACCGGCGAAGAAAAACTGCGTGTTGAGCTGTACGAGAAGGTCAACAAACTGGGGATTGGTGCGCAGGGCCTTGGTGGTTTAACCACAGTAGTCGATGTCAAAATCAAATCAGCACCAACCCATGCCGCGTCAAAACCAGTGGTGATGATCCCAAACTGTGCGGCTACCCGCCACGTGCATTTCCATTTAGACGGCTCTGGCCCGGCCCATTTACCCGTACCAAAACTGGAAGATTGGCCACAAGTAACTTGGGAACTGGGGCAAAACGTACGTCGGGTCAATCTCGATACAGTAACGCCAGCTGATGTACTGGAGTGGAAAGCCGGTGAAACGGTGTTGCTGTCAGGCAAGATGTTAACCGGCCGTGACGCGGCGCATAAACGCATTGCCGACATGCTTGCCAAAGGCGAAGCGTTGCCAGATGGCGTTGATTTCAAAAACCGCTTTATCTATTACGTCGGCCCGGTTGATGCGGTCGGAGATGAAGTGGTAGGCCCGGCAGGCCCAACCACCGCGACGCGGATGGATAAGTTCACCGATATGATGTTGGGCCAGATGGGCTTACTTGGCATGATTGGCAAGTCGGAGCGCGGCGATAAAACCGTGGTCAGCATTAAAGAACACAAAGCGGTTTATCTGATGGCTGTCGGCGGCGCTGCGTATCTGGTGTCAAAAGCTATCAAAAAGGCCCGCGTCGTGGCGTTTGCTGATTTGGGCATGGAAGCTATCTACGAATTTGATGTCGAAGATATGCCGGTGACCGTGGCTGTCGACAGTCAGGGGAATAATGTGCACGAGCAGGGGCCGGCGATTTGGAAAGTCAAAATCGCCGAGGCAGCAAAAGCCTGATAATCTGCTTAAAATCAACGCGCCGGCTCTCGGCGCGTTTTTACAATAAGAACAATATAAACAACCAAATTTGCGACAACGGAGTATCCAGATGAAAGCTTGGGGAATTCTGGTCAGTGCCTTGCTGGTGGCAGCAGGGGCACAGGCGAAAACCAATCTGACGATTGAGCACTTAAACAAATTGAATAGAATTTACGACGTCCAGGTATCACCGGACGGTCGTTACGTCGTGTATGGCCAGAAGAATGGCGGGCTCGCCCCGGCAGATACCACGGCCGATCTGTATCTGCTCGACGTGCAGGATGGCAATAAAGTGCGCCGTCTGACTGAAAGCGTTGGGCGTGAGCATGATGTGCGCTTCAGTGCTGACGGCACTGCGCTGTATTTCCTCGCCGACCGCAGCGGCTCGAGTCAACTCTGGCGATTGCCCTTAACTGGTGGCGAAGCTCGTAAGGTCACAGATCTGCCGCTCGACGTGCAGGGTTATATGGTCTCGGCGGATGATAAAAAGCTGGTTGTCACGCTGGATGTCAAACCCGGTTGTAAAGATTTGGCCTGCTCGGTAAGCCATCAAAAAGCAATGGCGGATAAAAAGGATAGCGCAGCGGTCTACGATTCTTTGATGGTTAGGCATTGGGATACTTGGGAAGATGGGCTGAAAAAGCACTTTTTTGTGGCAGATCTGACTGAAACGGCAATCAAAGACGCCAAAGATTTAATGCCAGAATGGGATACCGATGTCGCGGGTACCAGCGAAGCGGCTTTTACGCCAGACGGTAAGAATCTGGTGTTCAGTGCCAAAATCCCGGCTGTTGACCAAAGTTGGCACACCAATTTTGATATTTTTCAGGTGTCGCTCAATGGTGGTCAGAAAATCAATCTGACCAAAGACAATCCGGCCTGGGATGCCAAGCCAAAATTTTCTGCAGATGGCCGCTTTATGGCTTATCTGGCGATGAAAAAGCCCGGGTATGAAGCCGATCGTTTTGGTCTGATTTTGCTGGATTTGGTCACCGGCGAACGCAAAGAACTGGCGCCGCAGTGGGACCGCTCTGTTGACGATTATGTATTTGCGCCAGATAACCGTACTGTTTACGTCACAGCACAGGATTTGGGACAAAAAGGTATTTTCTCGATTGACCATGCATTTGGAGAAGTCAGTAAGGTATACAGCAATGGCACGGCCAATGATGTTGCGGTACGGGGAAGCAGTGTGTTTTTCACAAATCACCAGCTGAATGCACCGGCCGATATCTATCAGTTGAAAAACGCCGGTAGCGAAGCCTTTCCGCTGACGCAGGTCAATGCCGCGACGCTGAAAGATATCCAGCTGGCCGAGTTTGAACAATTCAGTTTTCCTGGTGCCAACGATGAAACTGTGTATGGCTACTGGATGAAACCGTGGAACTTCGAAGCCGGTAAAAAATATCCGATTGCTTTTATCGTGCATGGTGGGCCGCAAAGCAGTTTCGGTAATATGTTCAATAGCCGCTGGAATGCACAATTATGGGCAGCCCAAGGCTACGGCGTCGTGATGATCGACTTCCATGGTTCGACGGGTTATGGACAGGCTTTTACCGATTCAATTGCCCGCGATTGGGGCGGCAAACCGCTGGAAGATCTGAAAAAAGGCCTGGCGTATATCACTGAGCAGCAACCGTGGCTGGACCGCAGTAATGCCTGTGCGTTGGGGGCCTCTTATGGCGGTTTTATGATGAACTGGATCGCCGGGAACTGGAACGATGGGTTTAAGTGTCTGGTGAACCATGCCGGCTTGTTTGATATGCCCAGCTTCTATGGCAGCACTGAGGAATTGTGGTTCCCTGAGCATGATCTGGGAGGCCCAGTGTGGGATAAAGCTTCGGATTATCAAAAGTTCAATCCGGCAGCATTTGTCGACAACTGGAAAACACCGATGTTGGTGATCCATGGCCTGAAAGACTACCGTGTGCCTTATGCCCAAGGTTTAGGCGCCTATACGACCTTGCAGCGTAAAGGGATCCCTTCGCGTCTGGTGATCTTCCCGGATGAAAACCATTGGATCTTAAAACCGGCCAATGCTGAGCGCTGGTATAACGAGATTTTTGGTTGGATGAAACAACACACTGCCAAATAGTCAGATTAATTTACACAAGAAGGCCCGATTTTGTCGGGCTTTTTTATTTTCCGCTCCACGGTGGTGCATAAACAATAAAAAAGTTACAAAAAAGAGTATTGAAGTTGCAATAAAAGACTGTTTGTATATCCTGATTAAGGAACACGTTCCCAGTTCCATGATAGCCCTCACGACATAAGGATATGTGGATATGCGCTTCACCACGAAAATCAGGCTTATCAGCCTCGTCACGGCCTTAATTCCGTTAATTGTTGCAACTTTGATCGTCACTTTACTCGCCCGGGCTGAGTTATTCAGTCAGGCGGAAGACAAACTCACCGCTGTGCGTGAAATTAAACAACGTCAGATTGAGGCGATGTTTCAGGATTTCGCTGCCGGTTTGCAAACAATCAGTGCTGTGGTCGCAGCGGAACTAAACCCGGATCAACCGCTGGCTTTGCATAAGTCATTGCAGGTGATCGGCAATGAGCTTGGTTTTTATGATGTTTTTGTCATCGATAGCGATGGCTTAGTTATCTATAGCGCTGCGCGCGAATCAGACTTTCAGAGCAATCTGATCAGTGGTCCCTATGCCAATTCCAATTTAGCGAAAGTGTTTCAGCGCGCACGATCGCAGACAGAGCAATTGGCGCTTGAAGACTTCCAACCCTATGCACCATCTAAAGGCGAGCCGGCTGCTTTTATGGCCAAAAGCCAAGAGATCGATGGCCGCCAATATATCGTCGCGGTACAGCTATCAATTGATAAAATCAATGCGGTCATGCAGATCCGTGAAGGCATGGGAAAATCCGGCGAAAGCTATCTGGTCGGCCCTGATCAACGGATGCGGTCCGACTCTTACCTCGATAGTCGCAACCGCACGGTTCGCGCGTCCTTCGCCGGTGCGGTGAGTACCCATGGTGTTGAGACTGAAGCAGCAAATGCGGCGCTGCGAGGCCAGTCCGGGTTGCTGTACATCGACGACTACAATGGCAATCCGGTAGTTTCTGCTTATGCGCCGATTGATATCTTTGGTTTGCAGTGGGCGTTGTTGTCTGAAGTCGACGTCGCAGAAGTCGCAGCGCCTGCGCAGAGAATGGTTTGGATTGGTTTTGCCGTCATCGCTTGTGCGGTCTTGGGGGCGATTGTCGTCGCGAGACTAGTCACAGGATTTGTGTTGAATCCGCTGGGTGGTGAACCTGCGGAAATGGTGCATCTGACCAGCGTCATCGCGAAAGGTGATTTAACGATGTCATTGCAGGCCAATTCCGGGTCTAGTTTGATGGGTTGGCTTGGCCGGATGCAGCAGCAGCTGCGGCAGATTGTCAGCCAGCTGGTCGGCGTGGGTCATGCGCTGGAAATGGCGGCGGCCCAGAACTCAGCGGCGATAACGCAAGCGGACGGCAGTTTGCAGTTGCAGGCGCGCGAAACTGAAATGCTGGCCACTGCTGTGGAAGAAATGAGTTATGCGGCGGCCGAGATCGGGAATAATACGGTAAAAGCTGCCGATGAAGTTATTGGTTGCCAACATAGTGCAACTGAACTCAACGAGACCATCGAGCATGTCAGCAAAAGCCTGGAGCAGACTCTATCGGCCTTTAGTCAGATGCGGGGTCAGGTCGGCCAGTTAGATCAGGACAGCCAAAAAATTGCATCTGTGGTCGCAGTGATCACATCGATCGCAGATCAGACTAATTTGCTCGCACTCAACGCGGCGATTGAAGCGGCGCGCGCAGGGGAGCAGGGACGTGGTTTCGCCGTAGTTGCGGATGAAGTACGCCAGCTGGCCGGAAAAGTTCAGTTAGCGACGCGGGACATTGCTCAGGTTATTCAGGGGATCCTGCATATTTCCGCTAATTTGTCTGGGAGCAGCGACGATTGTGCGCAAATCGCTGATGCGGCGAAAACTGAAGCAGAGCTGATGTTAGGCCAGGTTGGCAACATCAATGACCGGCTGGTCGCATTAAAAAGCCTGATGGCGCAAACCGCCACTGCCGCGGAAGAGCAAACTAGTGTCAGTGAAACCTTAGCCCGCAGTATTTCCAGCCTGAGTGCTGCAGCGGAAGAAAACAGTACTGCCATCAGCGAAGTCGCGCATAACACGCAAAGCTTGCTTGGCCTGGCGAATGAACTGGGTCTGACCGTAGGCCAATTTAAAGTATGAGCATGCTGGATTGTGCTGGGGTTCGAAAGTTTGTCTGGTTGCATTCCTGACAACGACGAGAGACAGCAAAGCGAAAAACCTGGTTTCTGCTGCGACCAACGCATCGGAAACCAAGTTTAGCAGAACAATCTTACAGCTTTTTCAGGTACAGCTGCTGGCGGACGAAAAGCTGCTCGATCTCGGTGCGGGCCCACGGCGTTTTGCGTAAGAACTTCAGACTGGAATTCACACTGGGCTCATTGATAAAGCAATTCAGTTTCACTTGTTTAGCCAAGCCGCTAAAGCCGCCGTTGTGCGCCAGTAACAGTTCAAGGATGCTTTGCAAAGTAAAGCCATGCAACGGGTTTTTTGGTTGTTCAGCGGACATCAATGTGCTCCTGGCTGGATAGCCGGTGAATGAACCGCAGCTTCAGTGGTTCCCTGCGTTGCTTGTACCGGGATTTGTGGGCGCTGGCCAGCTGGCGCAAATAACGACCGCCAAACCCCACCGAGCTTTTCATCTTCACTGCCAATCGACAAACTTGAACCCGGCAATAAGGGGCTTGGCGCAGCCAAACCTTCAACTTTCAGGCCATCGATTTGCCAATACACCCGGCTTTCGCCAATCAACCGGATGGGCTCGGCTGCCTGCGGGTCGAGCAGGGCGACCTGATAGATAAAAGAACTGAACGGGCCTGTCGGGCCGGCTTCCCGCACTGCGCTCGCCCATAAAACGTTAGATTCAAGGTAAAGATCGGCAATATCACGCTGAAATGGTTCTGCGTGATCTGGTTGCGGGGCCAACACACTGAGCCGCGTCGGTGACCATTGAATTTGGCCGGCGGCGATATCGAAGTCACCATGGACCAAACTGCCACGTTTTTGCTCACCGCCGCGTTCGCCGAGTACTAACAGGTAGCGGTTAGCAGCTTTTTGCGTACAGACCAGACCTTCAAACTGGTCACCATGCTGCTCTGGGCTGTTGTCAGTTGATATCGGTAACGGGTAGCTGGCCAATACTTTCGCATAGCTGGTCTGTAATAACTGAATGTGAAAAAGCCGGCCAAACTCACCTTGCCAGCTACCTGACTCGGCGATCAGAAACTCATTCGGACGACCTGGCAGTGCGCAGACGCTTTCAAGATCATTCGACATCTGCTGTTCTGGCCAGTTGCTGACCGTTAATGGTGTGAAGCGTGGTGCTTTGTCGTCATAGACCTGCAGCACACCAAGCCGCTCCCCCGGATTGGAGATTTTTTTATCCTGAACCGTCAGATAACGGTCCGGTTCGATTTGTGCCATCCCGCTAATACCCGGTAGTGCCGGCTTATTCTGCGCACGGCTTAAGGTAAACCAGCGTGGGTCTAGTGGTTGCTGGAATAATAGTGGAGCCATCTTCATAAAATGCGGTGCATTCACTTCACACTGGATATTGTCTGGATAGTGTTGCTTCCATGGGTCGTTAACCAGATATAAAGTTTGGCCATGCACAGCCACACCTTCCAGCGCTGTTTGCACCACACGTTCGTACACCGGGCAGAAACCGGAATTGTCTGTTCCGACATAGAATTGCAGATGCTGAACAAATGGTTTGGTTCTGTTGGTCAGATCAAACACCCATAACTCGTCGTCATTACGGGCCGTGGCGATTAAGTATCCCGGATGGCCCGGCACCGGGCTTGGCATAAAATCCAGATCATTGATCGGGTGACCGCGATCATCAAGCTCAGGTAACGTCAGATTTGCATCAATAACTTTGACAAAATTATCCCGGGCCCAGAAGTCTGACGTCAAACGTGTTTTGAAAATCGCCGGCAGCCCTGCGATGTTTTTTTCCAGGCCCAGATAGAGATTCTGATGATCGTCAATGGCGAGTCCTTCAATGCCATCGTTAGGCAAATTACCGACATTGGCGTCGGCCGGGAATTGCACTGGACGTACCGCCGTAATTTCTGCCCGGGTCAGGGCGGCATCCGTGCTGATTTTGAGTAACAAAGTTGGGTAAGAAGTTGAGTTGGTCTGGGCAAATTTGCGCGCACAGACCGGGCTTAACTGTGCGCGGCTGGCATCTTCGGTCACAGTGATCAGCGTTTGTGCGTCGATGCGGTCCCAGGTTAGTGCTTCGAGATCAGGTGAGTTTGCTAAATAATCACCAAAGCAGCTGGCACGAACTTGTTCGGACAGGGTGATTGGAATTGGTGCGGTAATAAACCGGCCTGTATCTGGTGCGAGGCGAAATATCTTCATCCGTAATTCAGGTGCTGCACTCTGATCGCCCAGACTTAACAATTCCCCCTGACGCCAGGTTAAACCAGACGTTTGTGGGTCGGTTAATGTCTGTCCCTGCAGATCGGTGATCCACTGACCAGTCAAAGCCTGACTGGCATACACAGGCGTTGCCGCAATAACAACGAACCCAAAACAACACAGGGATTTACGTAACAAATTCATGGTGCTCTCAACAGTACGAATGACCGCAGACGGCTCTGACAACAAAGCCGCTAATCTAGCAGAAATTCATCAACCGGCATACTGCGAAGCTGCAAGATAAGGCATGCTGAGACGAAAGTCGGAGGAAAAAAGCTGAACTGACAGAAAAACACACCCCGGCCAGGGACCGGGGTGTTGTAGTTAATAACCTTGCTCGTGAATATCGCGGACGGCCCGACCGGACGGATCGGTCATTTGCGCCATTTTCGCATCCCAGGCTAAGGCCTCTGGTGTTGAACAAGCGACCGACTTGCCGCCAGGGACGCAGGCAATTGCCGCTGGATGCGGGAAGTGCTCTTCAAAGATGGTGCGATACAAATAGCCCTCTTTGGTATCCGGTGTATTGGTCGGGAAGCGGAAGCTCGCGGTTGCCATCTGTTGGTCAGAGACTTCTTTTTCGGCAAAAGCCTTCAGGCTGTCGATCCAGCTGTAACCCACACCGTCAGAGAACTGCTCTTTTTGCCGCCATAAAATTTCTTTCGGCAATAAACCGTCGAAGGCTTCGCGCAGAATATGTTTTTCCATTTTGCCGCCACCGCACATCTTGGCCTGTGGGTTTAAGCGCATCGCGACATCCATAAAATGTTTGTCGAGGAATGGCACCCGAGCTTCGATCCCCCAAGCCGACATCGCTTTGTTGGCACGGTTACAGTCGAACATGTGCAGCCGGTCGAGTTTACGCAGTGTTTCTTCGTGGAATTCCTGCGCGTTCGGTGCTTTGTGGAAATAGAGGTAACCACCGAAAATCTCATCAGAACCTTCGCCCGACAGGACCATTTTGATGCCCATTGCCTTGATTTTACGCGCCATCAGATACATCGGGGTGGACGCGCGGATGGTCGTAACATCATAAGTCTCAAGGAAATAGATGACATCGCGCAGCGCATCGATGCCTTCCTGAACGGTAAAATGCACTTCATGGTGCACGGTGCCGATAGAATCCGCTACAGTGCGGGCCGCTTTTAAATCGGGTGAACCCTGCAATCCCACGGCGAAAGAGTGCAAACGTGGCCACCAGGCTTCAGAAGCACCGTCATCTTCAACCCGGTTACGCGCGAACTGCTGGGTAATGGCCGAGATCAGGCTTGAATCCAGACCACCGGATAACAACACACCATAAGGTACGTCGGACATCAGATGGCTTTTTACCGACTGTTCCAGCGCCGCTTTTAACTCGCCCAAATCGGCCGGATTGTCTTTCACTGCGTCATAGCTCATCCAGCTGCGCTGATAGTACTTCACCAGTTTGCCGACTTTGGAATCGAAATAGTGGCCCGGCGGGAATTCCTGCATTTGTTTGCAAACCGGCACCAGCGCTTTTAATTCTGAAGCCACATACAACTGGCCGTGTTCGTCGTAGCCGTAATACAACGGGATAATACCGATATGGTCACGGGCAATCAGGTACCGTTGCTGCTCGGCGTCATACAGAATAAACGCAAACATCCCTTGCAGCTGGTCGACAAATTCAGCGCCATGCTCGAGGTACAAAGGCAGAATCACTTCACAATCTGATTTCGTCTGGAACTGATAGTCGACTGTTAAATTTTTCTCTAAATTCTTGTGATTATAAATCTCACCATTCACTGCCAGAATGTGATTTCGATTCGGGTTAATCAGCGGCTGCGCACCGTTTTCAGTATCTACAATAGCCAGACGCTCATGGACGAGGATGGCATTATTATCGTTCCATACTCCAGACCAGTCTGGACCGCGGTGGCGTAATAACTTAGATAACTGTAGCGCCTGCTGACGCAACGCTTTAACATCAGTTTTGATGTCAAGCACCCCAAATATCGAACACATGGTAAAAACTCCGTATTGGTTAATCCGAAAAAAATCATTTCATTTGGCAGTATGTACGTTTAGACGTACCTCCTTGACTCTGCCAGCATGGGCAGAAATTGCAAGTGCTTTTTGCCGCTTTTTGCAAAGTAACCGTGCCCGGAGCCTTTCAGTCATGCGGTCAAAACGATGATAACTGTCAAAAATCAACGTTTTGTACCGCCATCGCAGTGGGATGTACAAATTCTGTGCAATCACCCTGCGTATCAGCTGCTTTGCTCGATGTTGCCGCTGTTGCAACAGACCGACTTTCCAACCGCGGCACAGCTCACTCAGTGGCGGGAGACATTGCAGCCAGAGCGTCTCATTACCTTCGTTGCTGCTGATGTGCTGAAAACCGACCCGCGCTATTACGAGGTGTTTATTGCCGAAACGGGTTGCGTGCCGACCCGCAGTGATAACTGGCACGATTTATTCGGGGCCTTGGTCTGGATTTTGTTTCCCCTTAGCAAAATGGCGCTGAATAACCGGCATCTTGCTGAGATCCAACTGCACGGCAGTAAAAATCGCTCGCCACTGCGGCATCAACTGACGCTGTTTGACGAGTGCGGCTTGCTGTTGTTGTATACGGAGGCAATGTCGTTGTTGCCGGCACAGTTGCGTCAGCACGCCTGGACAGAAGTTTTCCTGCTGCAGCGGCATCAATGGGGGCAAGGGCTACTGCCGATGATTTTCGGCCATGCCAATTATGAAATGCTCACCCGGCCTTTCCTCGGCTTAACCGCAAAGTTATGGCCGCTGCCAGTTCCGGCCGAATTTACAAATTGGTCGTTGCATCAACAAGTTGGTTTCGTTGATACTGAGTTAAGTAAACAAATTGCAGCTTTCTCGTTAGCAGACTTTCGCCAGCAAATGAGTCCATTGCCCCTGCTGGGTATCCCCGGCTGGCATCACGAAACTCAAACGGCAGAATTCTATCTGGACCACAGTTACTTTCGGCCAAAACGAGTTAGCAATCCGCTCGGTTAGGCCCTCATGTAAAAGGAAAATTAACGCATGATTGAGATCCGCCAGCTGGCCAAAGCTTTTGCGCTGGAAAAGGGCCAAAAACTCAGCGAAGCCGAATTGCAGGACGTCCGCTATACCGGACGCAGCTTTTGTTCAGTCCGTGATGTCAGTTTCAGCTGCAAGCAAGGGGATGTGATTGGCTTACTGGGCCCGAATGGCGCTGGTAAAACCACCACACTGAGAATGTTATCGACCGCGCTGAAGCCAGATGCGGGTTCTATTTGGTTGGACGGCCAGGACGTGTTGCGGGATCCATTGTTGGCCCGGCGCAAAATTGGCTTTTTATCGAGCAGCACCGGCTTATATGGCCGTTTAACAGCTTTTGAAAATGTCGCCTATTTCGCCCGCTTGCATGGCATGAGTGAAGTGGCTCTGCGCCAACGTATTGACGAGCTGTTTACGATGCTGGATATGCATAGCTTTGCCAGCCGGCGTGCGGAACTGATGTCATCCGGTATGAAGCAAAAAACGGCTATTGCCCGGGCTGTTGTCCATTCACCCGCATTAGTGGTGTTGGACGAGCCGACGACCGGGCTTGATATCATGACAACACAAACGGTCCTTGATTTTATCCGCGGATTAAAAGCCGCCGGCACACCGGTCATTTTCTCCACCCATCATCTGGATGAGGTCAGCAGCTTATGTGACCGTGTCGTGGTGATCCATCAGGGGAGCAGCGCTTTTGACGGCAGTCTGACGACATTTAGCCAGTTGAGCCCGCAAGGGGATTTACGTCAGGCATTTATGGCAGTGATCAAGCAGGAGTCTGCGTAATGTGGCAAGTTTATCTAAAAGAGTTGCTGGAATTAAGCCGGGACCGCAAAACACTGATGTTCGTGATCCTGCTGCCAATTCTGATTTTCCCGGTGATTTTTGGACTGCTTGGGCTGGTGGCTGCAAATGTAACGGCGAATGCACAGGCGGAAGAACATCGTTATGTCATTATCAATGGCGATAAAGCGCCGGTTTTTGCGGAGAAGTTGTTCTATCACAAAAACTTTAAACAAGTGACGACCACACTGACCGAACCTGAAGCGCTGCGGCAAGCTGTGCGCGCCGGCGAATTTGATCTGGCTGTGATCATCCCGGCAGATTTTGACGGTGCGAGCGCCCAGCTGCGGCAAAGTCAGTGGACCTTCATCTACAACACAGCGCCGGTCATGGACCTGATTGGCAACTATCTGAAAGATCTGGTGAAAGAATACAGTCTGCAGTTGCAACTGGTCCGGCTCGAAACTGTCGGTATTACTGGCCCTCAGGTCGATGCCGTGCTTGAGCCTGTCAAGATCAACAAAATATCCAGCGCTGAAAACCGCGAAAATCTGGGTGAAAAACTCGGCGGTTGGATTGCTTATCTGTTAGTCCCTCTGTGTTTTATGGGCTGTTCGTATCCAGCCATTGATATTGCCGCCGGCGAAAAAGAGCGGGGCACCTTAGAGACGCTGTTGATTTGCCCGATCAGCCGCACCAATCTGGTATTAGGCAAGTTTCTGACGGTGTTAACCACAGGCCTTGCCACGGCGCTGATCACCGTATTAAGTTTTGGTGGTTGGGGTTATTTGATTGGTTCACTGGCGGGTGTTGATATTGTCGCCAAAGCCATGGCTGCGCTGGGACTGGTTGATTTAATGCTGATCCTGGCGATGCTTATTCCACTGACGATGATCTTTGCCAGTGCGCTGTTATCCCTCTCTATTTACGCCCGCAGTTTTAAAGAAGCACAGAATTATATCGGGCCCATGAGTATTCTGGTGTTTGTACCGCTGGCCTTGGCTTTATTGCCTGGCGTAGAACTGACTTGGAAAACCGCTTTAATTCCAATGACTAATATTTCTTTGTGTATCAAAGAGCTGGTCAAAGGCACTATTGATATGGGTATTTTGAGCTTGGTGATTGCTTCAACAGTGCTGTTGGCTGGCGTGCTGATCGCCTTTTGTGTGCATTGGTTTCAGCGTGAAAAGGTGCTCTTCCGTTGATTACGCAGTTACTGGTTAAAAACCCCTATGGCGCTGCGGTGCTCAGCGCCGGGCAATTGCATCAAGCTGCGGTGTCGGTCCCGGGGTTTACGCAGTGGCTTGCGACTGAGTTGCCGTTGCTGACTGAAGAATACAAGCTGTGTTGGCTCACGCTAAATAGCGATGAAACAGCCTTTATCGCGCCCGCGTTGCAGCATGGCTTTATCTATCATCATGTACAGGGATGCGAAGTAACCCTAGTCAGGCGACTTCAGCATGACGCATATTTACCTCTGGCTGCGACTCATAGTATTGGGGTCGGCGCTGCCGTATTTAACCCGCTTGGCCACATCCTGTTAGTGCAGGAGATCCCATTGCCGGGAAAAAAAGCCGGTTATTTTAAGTTACCGGGTGGCATGGTTGAAGCCAAAGAACATCTTGTCGTCGCCCTCGAGCGTGAAGTGCTGGAAGAGACTGGCGTACAGGCGACATTTCAGGGCTGGTTTGCCATGCGCCATCACCATCAGGGCCAGTTCGGTGCCTCTAACCTATATATTGTGGCGCGGCTCTTTAGCGAACAGACTGATGTAGCGCCTGATTATCAGGAAATTGCCGCAGCAGCCTGGTTTGATCCAACCCAGTTTCTACAGGATCCACAAGCACATCCCTACAACAAACTCTTGGTAAGGGCTGCATTGGACAGTTCGCTGTGGTCGGCGCGGGAGCTGCCTGAATATCAGGCCGGTGCTTTGGGTTTTGAACTCTTTCAGGCGACACAAAAATAGATCCTGTTAAGATCCAGCGGCTTAGAAACTTCTGCTGATTTATGCTTGAAAAACGAACAAGGCTTAGGCAGATTTGTTATCCCAACAGCCCACAGGAGTCGGACCCATGACCTCAGAGTTCGTCAAAAAAATCCATTTGGAAACGGCGCAGCGGTATCAGGCGCAAGGCTATAACCGGGACGCGTTAATCTCGCATTTTCGCAAAGTGGCATTGGATGCCGATGAAATCAACGAACTGTTAGATGCGTTAGAGCAACAGCCCTGGGCTGAGCAACCTTTTCGGGCCCGCAGATAAAAAAGAATGCTGTGTCTGTGGTCTGGTTGTTATACAACCTGCTGATTCAGATAAAAAAACCGCCAGTTGGCGGTTTTTTTATGCAGGCACAACGTACCTGTGAAGTGCAGGGGGCGCTGTGTGTTTAGATACGGTTTGCCCACAAATCGTATTCGTCAGCCGCCTCAACAACTGCTTTCACGACGTCGCCTGGTTTCAATCCGGTTTCACCGTTTAAGTAGACGGCGCCGTCAATTTCCGGAGCATCGGCAAAACTGCGGCCAATCGCACCTTCGTCATCCACTTCGTCAATCAACACTTCAATAGTCCGGCCAATTTTCGCTTGCAGGCGGGCCGCACTGATTTTTTGTTGTGTCGCCATGAAACGATGGTAGCGCTCTTCTTTGATGTGTTCCGGCACCGGATCTGGCAATTCATTCGCTTTCGCGCCCTCAACCGGGCTGTACTTGAAGCAGCCGACGCGATCCAGCTGAGCCTGTTCAAGGAAATTCAGTAATTCCTGAAACTCTTCCTCTGTTTCACCTGGGAAACCAACGATAAAAGTCGAGCGGATCGTCAGTTCAGGGCAGATTTCGCGCCATTTTTTAATCCGCTCCAGCGTCCGCTCTGCTTGTCCAGGGCGCTTCATCAACTTCAGGATACGTGGACTGGCGTGCTGGAATGGAATGTCCAGATAAGGCAGTAATTTACCTTCCGCCATCAGTGGGATCACATCGTCAACATGTGGGTATGGATAGACATAGTGCAAACGAACCCAAATACCCATCGCCGACAATGCTTCACACAAGGATTGCATCGATGTTTTGACCGGTGCGCCGTTCCAGAAGCCCATCCGGTGCTTTACATCAACGCCGTATGCACTGGTGTCCTGCGAAATGACCAGTAATTCTTTGACGCCGGCATTTTTTAAGCGCTGGGCTTCGTCCAGCACTTCACCGATCGGCCGACTGACTAAATCACCGCGCATCGACGGGATAATGCAGAAAGTGCAGCGGTGGTTACAGCCTTCAGAGATCTTTAAATAGGCATAGTGTTTTGGCGTCAGTTTGACACCGGTATCCGGTACCAACTGTAAAAATGGGTCGTATTTTGGTTTTGGTACGAATTGGTGAACTTGCGCCAATACGTTCTCATAGGCATGCGGTCCGGTGATGCCGAGTACATTCGGGTGTACTTCGCGGATCTCATCTTCGCGGGCACCGAGACAGCCGGTCACAATCACTTTGCCATTTTCTGCCAATGCTTCCCCGATGGTATCGAGTGACTCCTGAACGGCACTGTCAATAAAACCACAGGTATTGACGATCACCAGCTCGGCATCATCGTAGCTCGGAACAATGTTATAGCCTTCAATTTTGAGCTGCGTGAGGATGCGCTCAGAATCAACCAGGTTCTTGGGACAGCCCAGACTGACAAAACCAACTTTGGGTTGCGACATGTGTGTTTATACCTTGGCGAAAATGGGGGCGTATTTTAAACCAGAATCGGGTCTGCTCACCAGCAGCATTTTTGTAAATGTATCAGGGGGTCAGCAGGAAAGAGCTTTACTGACGATTTTTTACAAATAATTACAAATAAATTAAATTGGTTACTCATTGGCATTGAATGTGCTTAAGTTGTTACTGTTCGCAAGTGGCGACAATAACAAAAATAACCCTTCCTTAAATCCAGAGGTATATATGTTTAAGAAAATGTTAGTGACCATGTTCGGGCTTGCGATTGCCGCAGCTTCAGCATTAACACCAGTCCACGCCGGTTTAATGATTAAACAGGATTTCTGGGGTAAAAATGCTGACAACAGCCTGGTACTGTTTGGTCAACTCATTGTGGATCCAACTCAGGCGGTGCAATGGAACAACAGTATTTACAAGGCGTCCGTCTGGAAGAGCTTTAAATTGTTTGGTACTGATGTAGCAGCACCAGCGCCTTTGTTTGAAGCCGAATTTGATATGGATAACCCGTATGCTGGTTTTACTTTTCTGAATTTTGACGTGAGTGACATCAAAGGGCAGTACAACTTCTTCGGTGTCCACGATGGATCTTTGGATGTTGCTTTCTACGACATCTCAGATGCGACTAAAGCATTTGACGATCCGGCTTCTAAAATTTTTACAGGTAGTGATGTTGTGACTCAGGGGTCACAAGCGGTTCATGCGCCTGCAACCGCAGCCCTGTTATTGGTGGGGTTTACCGGTTTAATGCTACGCCGGCGCCAGCAGGCCTAAGCGGCCAACTTCAGTTCGATATGTCGAAATAATTTACAAAAAACAAAAATCTTAAACCAGCTTCAATTGTTAATAAAATGCGCTAAAGCTACGTTAAATATACAAATGTAATTAAATGTGAAATTCTGTGAATGGAATCGGGTGTCAGATAAATTTACACCACTTGTTAAGTGATGGTTTACAACATTGGTTTTAGTTTACAAAAGCCGAATGACAGACACATGACACAACAAAAATTTTTTGACGTGGCGAGCAATTGAGGCGGAAATATCCGGAGAACATCAATGAAATATATGCAATGCTCACGTTTCAGTGTGCTCGCGCTTGCGATCGCAGCAGTATGTCAGGCGTCTGCCGTGCAGGCGACTGGTAACGAAGTTCAGATTGACGTGAGCAAACTGACGACGCCTGTGGAATCGCAACAAATCGCTACCTATATTGTGCAGTTAGCCGGCAAGTCCGGTGTTGAAAAAGCAGCTGATTTAGGTCAATTGACTCCCAACAGTGCCCAGGTCGGCAAAGCGCTGAACCAATACGACAGCACTCATCCGCAGATTGTTGCTTACAATGCCGGCTTAAAACAGCTACAGGAAAAATTAGCCAGCCAATACAGCAATACCGGGCTGATTTATTCATACACTCATACCTTCAACGGCTTTTCTGCCCGCATGACAGCAGAACAGGCTGCGCGTTTGCGCATGCACCCGGATGTTGTTGGGGTTTGGGAAGATAAACCTGAACAATTGACGACATCCCGCACACCGGCATTGCTTGGCTTAACCGGCCAGGACGGTCAACACACGCTTGGAATTAAAGGCGAAGACATTATCGTTGGTATCGTCGATACCGGGATCTCGCCCGCTAACCCAAGTTTCGCCGATGATGGCTCATATGCTCCTCTTGCCCGCTTCAAAGGGGTTTGTGATAAAGGGCAGGACGCTAGTTTTGCTTGTAACAATAAGTTGATTGGCGCGCGGTATTTCAAAGAGACCTTTGAGTCTGTTTATGCGATTCAACCTGGTGAGTTTATTTCACCACGGGATGCCGATAATCACGGCAGCCATACGGCTGGCACCGCAGCGGGTAATGCCAATGTTACGGCTACGCTGAGTGGACAGAACTACGGCAGCATCACCGGTATCGCACCGCGGGCGCGGATTGCGGTGTATAAAGCCTGTTGGAACAGTGACTATACGTCACCGGCTGGGGTGCAGGAACGCGGCTGTTTCTATGGTGATACCATGGCCGCCATCGACGCTGCGGTGGCCGATGGTGTGGACGTGATCAACTACTCGATCGGCGGCAGCCTGACGGACCTGACGACTATTTCTGTTGCAGCTAAATTACGTGCAACGCAGGCCGGTGTATTGGTTGCGGTATCGGCGGGTAACTCCGGTGGCAATAATGCAATGGAAACCGTCGGAACGCCGGCGCCATGGGTTGTCAGCGTGGCTGCTTCAGGTTTTGCCGTGAATGCCATTGGCGTTAATAGTGGTTTGGCTGCAAGACGATTGACAGCTGTTGAGGGCTCCGTCACTAAGCCGCTTTATCTGACAGGTGCAGTCAGCGGCGATGTCGCTGTTGCTCAGCCGTTAACTGGCTGTACTGCGCTGACCAATGCCGCAGCGGTTGCCGGTAAAGTCGTGTTAATGCAACGTGGTGGCTGTACTTTTGATGTCAAGTTGGCGCAAGCGCAGGCGGCCGGAGCTAAAGCATTTTTAGTATTTAACAATGCTGCTACGCTGCCATTCGCGATGGGTGGGACTGTGGTCGGTGGGCCGAATATTCCTGGCGTGATGATTAGTCAGGCTGACGGCGCTAGTGTTGCTAACACGGTGAATGCCGGTACCAGAGTCAATGTTACTCTCGACCCAGCTTTGTTATCTAACTCAATGGCGGATTTCTCCTCCAAAGGCCCGAACAAAGCGACGCACGACATTCTGAAGCCTGATATTACTGCGCCGGGTGTCAACATTCTTGCTGCTGGTACTCCGACAACATTTACCAAACCAAAAGGAAACGACTTTGCCTTTTTGTCTGGTACCTCGATGTCAAGCCCGCATATTGCCGGGATGGCGGCTTTGCTGATCGAGCAGAATCCGGACTGGACACCGGCTATGGTGAAATCAGCTTTGATGACGACCTCGCATCAAACCGTGACCAAAGCAAGCTCGTCAGTCCTCGCTGACCCGTTTGATTTTGGCGCAGGTCATGCAGCGCCTGTAAAAGCAATGAAACCAGGTCTGGTGTATGACGCCAGCGCGTTTGACTATTACGCTTTCCTTTGCGGGATTGGCAACGCGGCCTTTGTGAAGAGTGCATCGGGCTTTGACTGTGCAGCCTACATCGCTGCGGGCTATCCAACCGATCCTAGTCAGCTGAACTATCCATCTATCGCCGTATCACAGCTGAAAGTTGCCAAAACTATCGTTCGTGAAGTAACAAACGTTGGGGGCAGCAACGCGAACTATCGCCCAGTGATCGAAGCGCCGGCTGGCGTTGACGTGGTATTCAAAACTCTGAATGCAGCAGGTCAGTTAGTTGCAGCCAGCAGTATTGACGTGCCAGCGGGTGGCAAAGCAGTGTACGCCCTGACCATGACGCCAAACAGCAGTGCAGTGTTTAACCGGTGGGTATTTGGTAGCCTGACCTTATCTGACGGCGTGCATCAAGTTCGCAGTCCTTTGGTGGTCAAAGCGGTAGAACCGGATGCGATTTTTGCACCAGGCTCACTGACGGCACAGGTCCCTGCGGCGACAGGTCGCTTGTCCTTTACGGCCGATATGGCATACACAGGTGCAACATCTGCCAGATTGTTTGGCTTGTCTCAGGCGGTTGGTTCTTCGCGGACCATCAATCAAGACCCGGACGAGACTTTTGCATTTAATGAGGCCACTCTTGGTACGCATGTGCTGACGGTTCCTGCCGGAACGCAGGTTGCGCGCTTCTCGTTACGTAATGGTCTGACCAATCTGGCCGCGCCGGATCTGGACCTGTATGTCTACCGTTGTGTCGCGTGGAGCTGTTCACCGGTGGCGACGTCGCAAAAAGCGGACGCGAACGAAGATATTGTGTTGCGTAATCCTGCTGCAGCCAATAACCAGGCGGTAGGTGATGTGTACATTGTTTGGGTTCACCCACGCAATCTGAAGGGTGCAGCAAATGTTAACTATACATTGGCTTACTGGATTGTTGATAAAGCAAATACAGCAACGAGCACTGTAACTGCTAGCACCCGAGCGGTGAATGGCCGGCCAAATGTGGTCAGTGTTTCAACCAGAAACTTGGTACCTGGCGCGCTGCCATACATGGGCGTTGTGACTTTGCAGGATGCAACGGGCAGAGCGCGGACTTCTACGTTACTGGAAGTTTTCGCTAAGTAAGCACCATCACCCGTTGAACAGCAGTGAAAATCTGCATTCCGACTAAAAATCCCCCGGCCAAACCGGGGGATTTTTTTTGCGGTGTTTATCCATCAGGTTTTCAAATCAGCCGAATTTAATTGATGGCGCTTGACTTCATTAGTTTTCAAACGTACATTTCAAACAGTCGTTTAAATTTGTTACTGATAAGACCAGTTATTGGTTTTTATGAGATCTCAATCCTGCTTATGAGCACTAAACAAAGCACACAACTGAAGATACTGGAAGCCGCTGAGCAGCTCTTTGCTGAAACAGGTTTCAGTGCGACTTCGCTGCGTCAGATCACCAGTCTGGCTGAAGTCAACCTTGCCTCGGTGAATTACCATTTTGGCTCGAAGAAAGAATTGATTCAGGCAGTGCTGCAGCGTTATCTCGCCGTATTGATGCCGCGATTAGATCAGGAGTTTAATCGCCTGTTGTCAGCGCAGCAGCCGAATCAACTGACGACTGTCCTGTCGGTGTTTGTTGAGCCTTTACTCGAACTTGGTCAGGTTCAGCCGCAAGGCACCAGTACATTCTTACAGTTACTGGGCCGCGGTTACACCGATGTTCAAGGCCACTTGCGCTGGTTCTTCAACCATCATTATGGCCGTACCCTCGATAAATTCGTCCTGCTGGTGCAGCAAAGCTGCCCGGCGTTACCCGCCAGTGAAATCTTCTGGCGACTGCACTTTTCGCTTGGCACCATCGTATTCACGATGGCATCGAACGTGGCCCTGAAAGATATCGCCGCGGCTGATTTTAATGAAACCGTCGAAATCGACGGCGTGATCCAACGCTTAATTCCGTATCTGGCGGCCGGCATTGCGGCGCCGTCAGCGGCATAGTTTTTAAGATATTGATTGATAAATAATAACTGTTTAAACCTGCAGATCTGAGGAACACTTTATGTTGATTTTATTTGTGCTCATCGTTGCCCTGGCTGTGGTGTTAGGTGTGACCGATATCCGGCGCAACCTGATCACTAAGCCTATTTTCGCCATTTTCAAGAAAATTCTGCCGCCGCTGTCGGATACAGAGCGGGAAGCGATGGAAGCAGGGGACGTCTGGTGGGATGGTGAACTGTTCAAAGGCAAACCAGATTGGCAGAAACTGCATCAGATCCCAAAGCCACAGTTAAGTGCTGAAGAGCAGGCCTTCCTCGACAACGAGGTTGAAACCCTGCTGAAAATGCTGGACGACTACAAAATCGTCCAAGAACAGCGCGATCTGCCGGTCGAAGTCTGGAACTACATCAAAGCCAACGGCTTCTTCGCGATGATCATCCCGAAAGCCTATGGTGGCCGCGAGTTCTCGGCCATTGCCAACTCAACGATTGTATCGCGCATTGCGACTCGCAGCTTAACTGCAGCAGTGACCGTGATGGTGCCAAACTCGTTAGGCCCGGGCGAACTGCTGATGCATTACGGCACGCAGGAACAAAAAGACCGCTGGTTACCAGGTCTGGCGGCCGGTCAGGAAGTACCATGTTTCGCTTTAACCGGTCCGGAAGCAGGTTCAGATGCCGGTGGTATTCCGGACAATGGTGTGGTGTGTAAAGGCCAGTTTGAAGGCAAAGAAGTCATCGGGATCCGGCTGAACTGGGACAAGCGTTATATCACGCTGGCACCGGTTGCCAGTGTGCTGGGCTTGGCGTTTAAGCTGTATGATCCGGACAATCTGCTCGGTGATAAAGAAGATATCGGTATCACTTGCGCACTGATCCCAACGTCACACGAAGGTGTGCAGATTGGTGATCGCCACTTCCCGATGAACATGGCGTTTATGAACGGGACTACTTACGGCAAAGACGTGTTTATTCCGTTGGATTGGGTCATCGGTGGCCCGGCTTATGTCGGTCGCGGCTGGCGCATGCTGGTAGAGTGTCTGTCAGCAGGCCGTGGTATTTCACTGCCGGCGCTGGGTACGGCGACAGGCCATCTGGCGACTCGGATGACCGGTGCTTATGCGTATGTTCGTCAGCAATTTGGTCTGTCGATTGGTAAGTTCGAGGGCGTGCAAGAGTCATTAGGCCGCATCGGTGGCCTGACGTATAGCTTAGAAGCGATGCGGGTGATGACGGCCGGCGCCATCGACCTGAAATTAAGCCCGTCAGTGGTCACGGCCATCGCCAAATACCACATGACCGAAATGTCGCGTACGTTGCTGAACGATTCTTTTGATATTCACGCCGGTCGTGCCATTCAATGTGGTCCGAAAAACTACCTGGCGCATGGTTACATGGGCGTGCCGATCTCTATCACGGTAGAAGGCGCCAACATTCTGACTCGTAACCTGATGATTTTTGGTCAGGGTGCAACCCGTTGCCATCCGTACGTATTAAAAGAGCTGGAAGCTGCGGCCAATCCAGACAGCGAAGCCGGTCTGAAGCAATTTGACGAGCTGTTGCTTAAACACGTCGGTTTTGCGCTGGGGAATACATTCGGAGCCTTATTCCAGGGCCTGACCGCAGGTGCTTTTAACAAGTCACCGGTTGCTGGTGAAACTGCACAGTACTACAAACAACTGACGCGGATGAGTAATGGCCTAGCGCTCTGCGCCGACTTCTCTATGCTGATGCTGGGCGGCGACTTAAAACGCAAAGAGATGCTGTCAGCCCGTTTGGGTGACGTGCTGAGTCACTTATACATCGCTTCTGCAGTGTTGAAGTTTTATGAAGACAATGGCCGTCAGGTCGCAGATCTACCGTTTGTGCATTACAGCGTGCAGCGCAACCTGTATGAAATCGGTCGTGCTTTTGCCGGTTTCCTCAGCAACTTCCCGAACCGCCTGGTTGGTAAGCTGTTAAAAGGTCTGGTGTTCCCGTTTGGTATTAATTACCAGCTGCCGGATGATGAAATGGCGATGCAGATCTCTGATGCTTTGTTAAAACCAAGCGTGATCCGCGACCGTTTGACGCACCTGTGCTACTTAGGCGAAGGTGAAAATGATCCGACCGGTTCAATGGAACAGGCGTTCCTGGCCGTTCATGCCGCGCAGCCGCTGATGAAGAAAATCTTCCTGGCGCAAAAAGACGGCAAGATCGCCCGTAAACTGCCACTGGATGTAACGATCCGTAAAGCAGCCGAAGCCGGTGTGCTGAGCAGCGAAGAAGTCGCTCAGCTGGAGCAGATGAACAAACTACGTTTTGCTGCCATCAGCGTTGACAGTTTCAAACCGGGTGAGTTGGAAGCGCGGGCATTGCAGGGTTAATGTTTAACCTAGTTTAAAAAGGCGCTACGGCGCCTTTTTTTATTGGGTTGACCCGGCCGTCTTTGTGGCAGCCGCACCGAGAGTGGCGATAGCCTTCTGCCGGTCTATCGGGTAAAGTAATTGACCATTTCTGCATATAACCTCAAGAGATAAAGCGTCGCATGTTTGGATCTGTCATGCTGGACCTGCAGGGTCCGGAAATTACCGCCGAAGAAATCGAATTATTAGACCATCCGGCCGTGGGCGGGGTGATTTATTTTACCCGGAATTATCAGGATAAAGGCCAGCTGCGCGAATTAGTGCGCCGCACCCGTGCAGCCAGTCGCAACCCGCTGTTATTGGCGGTTGACCACGAAGGCGGCCGGGTGCAGCGGTTTCGGCCAGAGTTTACCTTGATCCCGGCGATGGGACAGATTTTGCCGGGGGCCGGCGGCGATGTAGCCAAAGCACAGCAGTACGCGACTGAGATGGCCTGGCTGATGGCGATGGAAGTGCTAACGCAGGATATTGATATTTCGTTTGCACCGGTCGCTGATGTCTGGGGCGTTTGTGATGTGATCCGTAATCGGGCGTTTTCGCCAGATCCGAAACAAGTGATCGCGCTGGTGCAAGCCTTTGCCAAAGGTATGCATGGCGCCGGCATGAAAACCACCGGCAAACATTTTCCAGGGCATGGTTCAGTCAAAGAAGATTCGCATCTGCAATTACCGGTTGATAACCGTAGCCGCGAAGCGATTGAAGCGCTCGATTTGCACATTTTCCGCGAACTGGCCAAAGCCGGTGCGCTGGATGCGGTGATGCCGGCGCATGTGGTCTATCCGGCATTTTGTGACAAAGCAGCCGGTTTTTCCGATTATTGGCTGCAGACCGTTTTACGCGGTCAGATGCAATTTGACGGCGTGATTTTCAGCGACGATTTGGGGATGGCCGGTGCCCATCAGGCCGGTAATTACCAACAACGGGCTGCAGCGGCTTTAGCAGCAGGCTGTGACATGATTCTGGTCTGCAATGACCGCAAAGGCGCCGTTGAAGTGCTGGATACCTTACCACAGGCATTCTGGCAGCATAGCAGCCAGCGTCTTGCGCGGCTCAAACATCAAAACACCACGACAGAAGCGCAGCTGGCGCAAAGCCCGCGCTATCGCGATGCAGTGGCGCTGGCGGCCCGCCTGCGTGCGGTAGAACAGACCGGTGGTGCCAGTTCTGCCGGGATCGTTGAACGGACTTAAGGAGTGTTTTGATGATTGAAACCCGGATCGCCGGTTTAAGTTTGCGCTTGGCGACTGCCAATGATGTGCCGCAGATTTTGAGTTTTATTCGCCAGCTGGCGGATTATGAAAAGCTACTCGATATGGTGGTCGCCGATGAAGCAAAACTGGCAGCGACGCTATTCGGTGACAAAGCTTATGCTGAAGTGGTGATTGCTGATTATCAGGGCAAGCCTGCCGGCTTCGCGTTGTTTTTCCACAATTACTCCACCTTTCTGGCTAAGCCTGGAATTTATCTGGAAGATTTGTTTGTTGACCCGGCACTGCGCGGATTAGGTATTGGCAAGGCGTTGATCACTTACCTGGCAACTCTGGCAGTCGAACGCAATTGTGGCCGGCTCGAGTGGTCGGTGCTTGACTGGAATCAGCCCGCTATTGACTTCTATCAGTCGCTTGGTGCCCAGATGCTGCACGACTGGCGCATTAACCGGGTGACCGGTGATACCTTGCAGAAGATGGCCGGGATGTTCCCGGGTTAAATACGACGCCCGCTTTGGGCTTCAGCGCGGCGGCGCCAGCCTGATGGCGGGTCGCCGACTCTTTAAGGTGGATGCAATGCTGCATCCACTTTGCTGTTTGAACACTGCGCTAGCCTCAGCCTTTAAAACCAATTGATTTTGCCAGTGCCATCACGGCCTGGATTTGTGGGCCTTGCTGGTTGCCATAGTTGCTGTCGGTATACCCCCACCAATCCCAGCAGCCGTTCGGGTTAAACGGCGCCATGGCGCTTTTTTCGGTTTGTGGATATAGCACCACCATGTCATTGCTGTCGGCCCATTCATTCAGGCCAGTCCCTTTGGCATAGGCGTCTCCCACAGCACCAGCGTACTGTTTACAGCCATGAAAGCTGATGTGCAATGTACAGCTGCTGCCTTTAGTACAGCTTTGCGGCACATAGAGATAGCCAGTGTCGCCCAAAGACGATGCCGTATTACCCGCCAGATCCTGTTGTTGCAGCGTGAAAAGTTGACCGGTGGTTTTTGCTGCTCTGGCTTTTAATTCAGGGTACAGATGTTTGAGCAGGGCCCCAGCGGCGTCATAGCCACAGGCACCGAGATAAGGCGCCTCGGATAGTTCACAGCCAGCGCCTGTGTTGGCAGTTGGGAAGTTGTGGCCAAAGGCCTTGTCATTGACATACTGCACTTTAGCGCCCAGTTGCTGATATTGAGTTGCCAGGGCATCACTCACTTTACGATGCACCGTTTTATCTGCAGTACCATGCAGCAAGAATACCGGGCTGTCTTTGAGGTGACTCAAAGGCGCTATCGTGCTGGCGCTGGTTTGTTGTTGCAGCATTGCTGCGGCTTTGGCTAAATCCGGCGCGCTGCTGTCCTTGTTAAAGCAATGTTCCAGCGCGACTTGCAACGAGTTTTGCGCACAAGCATAAGGCCCGGCCGCGATAATGCCGGCGCCCGTCACTTTATCGCTAAAGGCCAGATGAAATTGATTGGCCATATAGCCGCCGGACGACAGACCCGACACGGACAGCTTGGGTTGCAGTTGCAGCGCTGGCAATTCGCTGGCATCAGCCGGCAGGCTGTGGCACAACATGAGACAACTGGCGGTGAAAACAATGGGGGCACCTGCGGTTCTGATCAGCATATAGACAGTCCTAGTCGTTCAAAGGGGTGAATGATGTTGGCATCACATGGGCTCAGTCCGAGCTTGTCTTGCCAGAGTACGATCGTCAATAGTGCTTTGGTACAGTCTGGTGTTGCCAGCACCAACTGCTGCTATCTGCTTGTCAGCACGAATAAAATTGTGGGACTATCAGCAAAGAATAAAGAGCCTGTCAGCAATTCCCCGCTGGTGTGGCCTATAAAGCGGAGTCGGGCATGGGACAAACACAACAACGTGACGAACGCATCGATCTACTGCGTTTTATCGGTCTGGCGATGGTGATTCTGGCCCACGTCTATCCGCCGATGTGGGTGGCGCAACTGCGTAATTTTGATGTGCCCTTGATGGTGCTGGTATCCGCGTTGTCCTTCAGTGCGTCCGTCAAACAAGAAAGTTATGGTCAGTATGTGTGGGCCCGGGTTAAACGGCTGGTATTTCCGGTCTGGTTATTCCTGACGCTTTACTTTGCGGTGCAATGGGCCTTTGCATATCCGCAGTTATTGCCGGATAGCGCCAAAATACTGCGCTCTTATACGATGATTGACGGCATCGGTTATGTCTGGGTGATCCGGGTGTTTTTATTAGTCGCATTGCTGGCGCCCTTTATTTACCGCTTCCATCAGCGCACGCCACAAAATAGCCAATATTTCCGCGTCCTGCTGTTGTGGTATCTGGCCTATGAAGTGGCGGTCAATATGATTCTGCCGGAGATCAGCGGCATCAGCAGAACTATCCTGCGCAATACGCTGTTCGATGCGGTGCCTTTTGCCTTGCTGTTTGCTTTAGGTTTAAGGATCCCGGCGATGACCAGGCCGGCACAGTTGCGTTTCCTCGCGCTGTTTACTGCAGTCTTTGTGCTGCTTGCCGGCTGGTTTTTTTGGCAAAACGGTAGCTTTCAGCGCACCCAGACTTTTAAATATCCGCCGCAGCACTATTATTTAGCATATGCCCTGATGTGTGCCTTTTTACTCTGGCTGCTGGCCGAGCCGCTATTGCGGGCGCTTCGCAGCAGTCGGCTGATTGGCTTTGTGTTGTTTGCCGGCAGTAACAGTATCTGGATTTATCTGTGGCACATTTTCTTTCTGCAGATTTTTACGCAGAGCTGGGGACAAAAGTACTTGCTGGTGTTTGCCTGTTCAGCAGTCGTGACCTGGATACAAGTGAGTTTAATCCAAAGGTACTGGTTACCCCGCGTCAGCAGTGCCGGTACAAAACGCAACATTCGGGCCCTGTTGACCGGTTAGCCGTGTTAAAACTTGTGCAACATTAGCGTGCAACAGCAGTCTGTCGTAGCAGGCTGCTGTGTTGATTTGGCCTGCTTTTTAATCCGAACTCGGTTCGCGCTGATTTTTCTGTCGCTATAAATTTGACAGCCGCAAGCTTGGCATCAATACTGAGGACAAATGAGACATTTGTCTGAGGTGCAAGATGGCAATACCCGTAACAATCGCCGATGACTCCATGTTGTCGCGCAAGACAGTCCGTAAAGCGTTGCCGCCCGAGTGGGATATCGAGTTAACCGAAGCTTGTAATGGCAAAGAAGCATTAGCTGCAGTCGCTGCCGGTAAAGCGGATGTGTTATTTCTGGACCTCACGATGCCTGAGCTTGATGGTTTTGGTGTGCTACGTGAACTGCACGAGCACCATGCCAAAACGGTGGTCATTGTGATTAGCGCTGATATCCAGCCTGAAGCACGGAAGCTGGTGGAGTCTCTAGGCGCTTTTCGGTTCTTACACAAGCCACTGCAACCTGATCAATTGCGCCAGACGCTGGCCGATCTGGGGTTACTATGAGTACGCAACTGGACGAGCTGCAGCGTGATGCGTTGCAGGAGTTGATGAACATCTCGATGGGACAGGCGGCCAATGCGCTCGCTCGCTTGATAGATGCCAAGATCACTTTGTCTATCCCTAAGATCGTGATGGTCTCTGCCGCTGAATTTCAGCAGATGTTCGTCACCGACCATTACTGGTTTACCCGGCAATCTTTCCTTGGCAGCGTGAAAGGCGAAGCCCTGACCCTGTTGGCCCGCGCCGGTATCGAAACCATTGGTGGTTTAATGGACTATCCACTGCCACTGGACGATCGCAGTAAAAAAGAACTATTGCTGGAATTGGCTAACATTTTGGCCGGTGCCTGCCTCAACGGTTTTTCGACGCAACTCTCCCTGCACACCAAACTCAGTATGCCCACGATGTTTAATGCCGAGCTCCGGCAGGCAGATAGTTTTCGCTGGGTCAGTACTTTGTTGTTAGAAGTTGAGTTCCAGCTGGAGGGCACAGCCTTTGACTCACGGATTGTGATTTGCCTCGAAGGCCAGTCCGTTGAGGTGCTCATCGGAAAACTCAACGAACTGCTGGAGGACTGAGCCATGGACCTGCCTCGTCTGCACTTACAGTTAAACAGCCGCCTGCCTTTAGGCATTTGCGTGCTCGATGCAGACTATCAGGTACTTTACTGGAACGATTTTTTCAGCGACCGCACAGGTCAAGCGCTAGCCGATGTCGTGGGTCAGAGTTTGTTGAAGCTATTTCCACAACAAGCCCGTTATCTGAAGAAAAAAATTGATAGTGTGGTTGTACTCAATAATGCCAGTTTCTCTTATTGGGAGCATCAGCCCCATGTGTTTCCGTTTTCGTCGAGCCGGCCTATTACCGGTGAAGAAACTCTGATGTATCAGAATATCGAGTTTTTGCCGGTGGAAAGTGAAGACGGCACTGCACGGTGGGTATGCCTGGTGGTGCAGGATGTCACCGAGTTGGCCAGTTACTTTCAGGCAGAGCAGCAGCTTTCCGCCAAGCTGGAGCAGGAAGGTGCCGCGCTCAAAGCATTAAATGAAAAACTGTCCATGGCACAGAGCCAACTGCTGCAATCTGAAAAAATGGCTGCGATTGGTCAGCTCGCAGCCGGCGTGGCACATGAGATTAATAACCCAATCGGTTTTATCAGCTCGAATTTACAAACCTTACAAGATTATGCCGCTCGGTTGCTGAAACTGACCGCCTTCTATGAAAAAGTGGTCAGTAAAACCGGTAATGAGACCTTTCTGGCGCTGCAACGTGACACGCAGCAGCGGCTGCAGTTTGATTTCGTCCGGCAGGATTTACCAGACTTACTGAATGAATCAATCGACGGTATCGATCGGGTGTCCGAGATTGTCAAAAATCTGAAAGCTTTCTCCCATGTCGATAATGCACAGTGGCAGCCGGCTAATCTGGTTGATGGCCTGGAAAGTACCTTAAAAATTGCCGCGAATCAGCTGAAATATAAAGTTGAGATCCATCGAGACTACGCAGCAGATTTGCCTGAAGTGTACTGTCAGCCAAATCAAATTAATCAGGTGTTTCTCAACTTACTGGTCAATGCCGCGCAGGCGATGGACCACAAAGGCCATCTGTATTTGCGGGCCTGGCAGCAGGACCAGACTGTCTGTATCGAAGTACGGGATACAGGGCCTGGCATTGCACCTGAGCATATGACACGCTTATTCGAACCATTTTTTACCACCAAACCGGTCGGCAGTGGGACTGGGTTGGGCCTGTCGTTGTCCTACAGCATTGTCAAAAAACATCAGGGCGATATCCAGGTCAGTTCAGTTGTCGGAGAGGGCGCCAGTTTTATTGTCAGTTTACCGATAGCTGGTCCTGAAAAAGAAACGGATAATCAGAAAGTGGATAAGGCGATGTCACCAGGCTGGTGACCGGACTGGGATTCACTTGGCTGTGCAGAACCGGTAACGCGCCGGTTGCCGTGTTGTGAGGTGCTTGCCGTTGCTACGAAGCGTCGCCCGGTGGCTGAGGCGCAGTTCGCAGCTGTGTCAGCAGATGGTTCAGGGCTTCCATATCAGTCGCGCCGTTTTTGAGAGCCTGTTGCGCCGTTTGCGCTGCACTGCTGATCTGAGTGAGGCCGAAACAGGCGCTGGTCCCTTTAATCTGATGCAGCAGCCGGCTTAGCTCTGCCAGCTGTCCGTCTTGATACAGCTGCTGAATCTGCGCGGCGTAGCCGGGCAGCGTCTGGCGGTACTCGTTGACTAATTCATCCTCGTCGTCAGCCAGGACTATGGCCTGCTGCTGCGCAGCCGGCCTTGCCATGTTGGCTGCCGACTGATCTTGCTGACTGGCTATCGCCTCTAACAGCTGTTGTTTCGAAAAGGGTTTGGTCATCGTCAGGCTAAACACGGTGCTGAATTGTTTCTCCGGATCTTCAAATACATCAGCGCTCAGTGAGATCATGGGTGTTGTGAAGCCCAACTGACGAATTTGCCGGGCCGCACTAAAACCATCGAGTTCTGGCATTTGCTGGTCCATCAAGATCAAGTCAAATGCTTGCTGAGTACAGAGCGTGACCGCAGCCTTGCCATCGGCCGCAAAACTCAGCGTCAGGGGCTGCTGCTCAAGGTAAGACGCAATCAAGGCGCGGATATCTGCGACATCGTCGACAATCAAAAGTCTGCCGGCTGCCAGTCGAATATCTTTGCTGGCGGTCACCGGAAGCTGGTTGGTGTTGCCGGCGCTACTGATTAATGCAGGTGGGATCTGCAAGGTAAAGGCGGAGCCATGACCCAGTGTGCTCTGAACGGTGATCCGCATCTGCATCGCCTCGGCCAGTTGCTGACTGATATAGAGTCCAAGCCCGGTGCCGCCGAAGTTTCTGCTGGTGCTGCTGTCCGCCTGCGAAAAGGCGGAAAAAAGTTGGGGCAATTGCTCCGGTTTGATTCCAATGCCTTGATCGGTCACCGTGATGGTAACCGCATGATCCGCCTGCTGCTGCACCTCCAGCGTGATCTGACCCTGCGCGGTAAATTTAATTGCATTACTGAGCAGGTTTAGCAAGATTTGCCGCAAGCGGAACGGATCTGCGGTGACGCAAAGCGGAACTTTTGTTGCAAAAGATACCTGAAGACGCAGGCCTTTTTGTGTCGCCAGTGCACTGATATTGTCAGTTAATTGGTCCAAGAATGGCTGCAGGGCTATGTCCTGTAGCTCGAGTCTCATTTTGCCTTCATCAATTTTGGCTGTATCGAGAATATCATCAACCAAACTTTGTAAGTGCTCAGTGTTCTGGTGGATACGCTGAACCAAGGCGACGTCAGATCCGGTCACTTTAGCCATTAATTGTTCGGTAAAACCTTTGATCACCGTGATGGGCGTGCGGATCTCATGACTCATATTGGCCAAGAAACGCGTTTTGATCGAAGCAAGCTGAGTGGCTTTATCACGCTCAGAACTTAATTCAGCGGTCCGCAACTGGACCCGTTCTTCCAGGTCATTGTTGAGCGTGACAATTTGTTGCATCGAATGTTGCATGGCCCGGCGCGATGCCCGAACGCGGTGCTGCATATCACTCAACGTATTTGCCAGCGTTTCAATTTCCGCGGCAGATTGTTGAAAAACCAGCCGAGGTTGAGGCAAATCATCGGGTTGCCAGCCTGATGCGTTATGCGCAAGCTGTTCCAATGCATTGGTATAGCGACTGATAAAAGAGCGGGATAACGCTGTGATGGCCTCGAGCAGGATGAGTGCAATCAGCATCGCTAAGACTAAAAACAGATGATAACGCTGTATGAAAGTATCAGTGTCGATAAAGTACTTTAACTGCCACTGACCGGGTGTGACATAAGTAATCAACAGCAGATGTGCAGCATTGGTCGACATCATCACAGGGCCGAAGGTGTTGAACCAGCTGTAGCGCAAGTATTTGCGCTCAGCAGGGGCCGATTGTGGCCCGATCGACCAATACTGCCCAAGCGGGTTGTTATCTGCCGTGCCCCAGATTTTTTTCTGTTCACGGTCTAATAATATCCGATGCGAAACATCGGTGTCCGTGGGCTTAATGGTGTTGGTGAGCTGGCTCAGATTGACCGACACTTCCAGCACGCCCTGAAAAGTTTGTTGTGGATCCAGTAGGGGGGCACTGACAGCGAACAGCTGATCCTGGCCAAGGTTACGGCCTTGAAAAGTGTCGCTGATAAAGGGGGTTCCGGTGCGGCGTGGTTCGGTGAAGTAGCTTCGATCTGCCACACTCGAACCTGGTTTGGCGGTTTGGGGTAAGTCCGCTTTATAGAATGCTTCCACCTGGCCTGTGGCATCGGTTTTTAACGCGGAAATGAACTCAGGACGCTGCGCGGTCAGCACCGGCAAGACCATGGCGGTGTCTGCGATTTTTAGCATGTTGCCGGCCAAGGTTACCTGATTCAGGTAGCTAATCAGACGTTGGCTGATCTGCTCCGATAACTGATGTTGCTCCGCTTCGTATCGCAGTAGATAGCGGGAGATATCTAACGCCGTAGCGCCATGCAGCACTAAAGCGATGAGTAAGGTCGACGGAATACTGCTATACATCGCGACCCGGTGCGACAGCTGTAATGTCAGCGATTGTTGCTCATGTTTTTGCGAATGGGTCAAATCATCGAGGATAAGCATCGCGCGCAGACAAAAGGCAAATACCGCGGTGCTAAGCCCACAATGCAGCGCCAGATAGAACGGTTCTTGATTGATCTTTGCCGGCGCTAAAAAATAGAACAGGATGACACTGCTAAGACCGTAAAGCAGGATCGCCGCGTAGCCGTATTGCCGGATTTTGCGGTTAAAGCACAGCAACACGGCAAGCTGCAGCAAACTTGCCGCAAAAGCCATATTTTCATAAAGCGGTAACAGGATCAGGCCTGCAGCAGGCAGCAGCCAGAGCAGGCCCAGCCGTAACAGAATTAAAAAAAGCGCGACGTTACCAATACTAAAAGGCACAACAAAAGGCAGATCGACCACAGTGCTATTGGCAAGGGTGCCGAGTAACACCAGCAGCAACCAGAATTTTAAGCGCCGTAAAGTCAGGGCTTTACTCTGCCACGCCATCAGCGGCCCTCCAGCACGGGTAAGCGTAATTCGAAGCAGCTACCATTCTCACTGGTATTGACCAGCACCAGACTGCCACCATGTTGCTCGCTGATAGCTCTAGATAACGACAAGCCGAGGCCAGTGCCCTGACCAATAGGTTTTGTGGTAAAGAAAGGCTCAAAAATATGCGGCACTGCGCTTTGCGGGATACCGCAGCCATTGTCAGCCACCAGTAATTGCCATTGCGCTGCGCTTTGGGTCAGTGTCAGCTGAATTTCACCTTTACCGGCTGGCACCGCCTGATTTGCGTTCATCAGCAAATTGAGCAGGACCTGGCTCAGTTGAGTTGCATTCCCTCGCAGCATTGCCGGTGTGTCCGGCAGATTCAGTTGCAACCGAGCGTTGTGTTTTACCTGTGTTTGTGCAATTCGCAGCGTATCGCGCAATAAACTGCACAGGTCAATATCGTGTAAAGTTTTTTCATCCGGATGCGAAAAGGTGCGCAGGTTATTGATGATATCGCGGGCCCGTCGGGCGCCGGCCAGTGATTCTTCAATCATGTCCAGACTTTCCTGACGGATGTAATCGAGCTGGAGCTCGGTGGCGCGAGCGCTCAGTGTCGGATGATCGGTTAAGCTATGGCGGATAAAGCTGTCGTACTGTTCCAGATAATGGCGCAGCGTATTGAGATTGCAATAAATAAAGCCCAGCGGATTATTCAGTTCATGCGCAACCCCCGCGGCCAGCTGACCGATAGCGGCCATTTTCTCCTGTCGCAGCAAACTTTGTTCGATCCGGTGTTGCTGTGCGCGTAATGTGTCGCGCTCCTCTACCAGCAGCCGTTTTTCGAGTTGTGACAATGTACTGGCGATAAAGGTACTGAATGACCGCAAGATAGTCGCACTGTTGGCAGAAAATGCCCCGGTGCGGCGGGATAGCAGGATCAGCGCATAAGACGATTGTGGTGTATGCAAGGGGTAGGTCAGTGCCGACTGATAGCCTACCGTGAACGGCAATAGGTTTTGTTGCCACCAGGGCAGCATCGAGAGATTAAACAGATTCAGGTCTTGCTGAAACAGCATGCTCGCGGTGTCACATGCAATTTGGCTGGTCGCTGATAAAACCGGCGCACTTGCCAGCAACTGCACTGAGCTTTGGTCTTCCGACAGTTGCAGAATAAGAATCGAATCGTAATCAATGACTTTGATGATGGCTTCAAATAGTTTCGTGAATAATTCGTCATGACGTTCGGAAGACAGAATCGCATCGAGCCCGTTGCTGAGCAGCTCATTGAGTTGCCTGAACTGTTCAAGTTGTTGCTTTTCATAAGTCAGCTGCAGGATCTTTTCCTGCCAATGTTCAGGTTGACTCATAGCGATGGACCTTGTTGCGTGTGGCCAAACAAAACGGTTGATATCATCAGGTTGCCGTGACGGTTGAATCCATCGGCAAAACAGCCTTGTTCACCAAAAGTGAACACCATCAGAAAAGGCGTGTCCGGCATGGCCGACATTAGGGACTGGCGTACCTGATCGATTTCGTCCCGCACAGCCAGCATGCAGCCTGCGCAATAAATCACGATGGCAGCGGCCGGTGTCGTATCATGCTGCAGGCGTAACATGTTGGCCGCCACCCGCGCGACATGACCGGCCCGATTAACCAGCTGCATTTTTGAGCCCTGCATCACATACAGCTGGTCGCCAACCTCAATATCCGACAATAGTTCGATACTGCCGTCCTGATGCACTTCAAGCGGATGAGTCAGCACTGAGAATGTCAGGTCATCGGTCAAAATATCGCGCCCCATCGGGTTGAACGTGGTCTGACCCAGAACGTTGCCTGTGCCGACCGGCAATAACCCGGCTTGCTGGCGACACTGATTGTAAACATCCACCGCAGGTTGATGGTCGATAGCAATAATACGCCGTGTTGCGGCGCTCGTTACGGTGCCGCAAGTAGCTAAATGGCTATAACCGCTGCTGAAATACTGGCTGATAGGCACGGACGGGTACAGTACCGCGATGACCATCAGTTGGCCGTGAACTTGTTTGCCATCGAACAGACACCACTGACCGCTGACGTCATTATCGCCCGCACTGCCTCCGAAGATCGGGACCTGTGCGCCAACCACCTGCTGAATGCCCGCGATGATTTGCTCTTCAAAGCCCGGCGCTTGCATACACCAGATTAACGCCGGCAGTTCAGCCTGACGCCCAGCGGCCGTGATTGCCGCTAACACCGTCTCGCCAGCCTGCTGCTGAATTGAACCCGGTTGCTGCACCACGCTGGCCACGCCGTAACTTCCCGCAGGGTCGGTGAGCGTTAGCAAGGTCAGGCGTTTATCCGTGCTCTGATCAAGTCCCAGCGACGAGGCGCCGCCTAAACAAGAACTACAACCGATCCAATTCTGACTGAAAGACGCGGGCGCTGCGAGGCCACTCAGTGCCTGGATACTGTCTATATTGCCGGTGGCGATAATCAGGTTCGCCGGGCCATCACCGAGCGCATTTTGCAGATTTTGGTTCAAGGCGCCCGGGTCACTGGCATCAACATGCAGCAATGTGAACATGGTTTATTCCTCTTCGCTCTCGTCGATTGCGGCTGATTCGTCCACCGGTACCTGTAAGGCTTCTTTATGTTTTAGCTCATACCGGTGCAGACTTTCGATGGTTGCCGCATTTAACTTCGAGCCCTTGGGTAACAACAGCAGCTTTTTATTGTTATAGAGATTGTGTTTCAGGCGCATGCCGGGCTGCAGCTCAGCCACTGTGAGCCCCTGATGAGGATGCTCTGAGCCCATCCGCATACCGGTACGGACCAGGGCGGATAACGCCATCACGACTTCCGGGTCATACCAAGTTCCCTGTTGGCGGCGTATTTGTTCCAAAGCCTGTTCGTAAGTATGTTTTTGTGGATTGAGGCGCTGAAACACATACATCCAGAAATCTCTGGCAACCGCTAGCACGCGTGAGTTTAAGCAAATGTCTGTACCGACCTTATGCATCGGTTCGCCGCTACCATTAAAACGTTCATATTGCTGTGAGATGGCTTCACGCACGGGGCCAAGATGCAAGGCGGGGGCAAGGATCTCTTCGGCATACTGGGGATGCTGCAAATACTGCGTTCTTTCCAGGGGCGTGAGCTTGTAAAACGGCGTGGTTTTGATGGTATGGGGCAGGCCTATTTTACCGAGTTCAGAAAATAGACCAGCCTGGCGCAAGTGCTGACGTTGTGGGCGTTCTAACCCCATTTGTCTGCCAAGCGCAGTGCAGGTTTGACTGACATTTAACGCAAATTCACCGGACAGCGCTGGGTCGTTACTGATGATGTTGTATAAAACTTCGAGCGCAGCTTTATGGTCTACTTCGAGCTGTTCAACCAGCGATTTGAGCTGAGTCAGCGTTTTTTTCAACTGCAGGGTGCGATGCTGAACCATCTCCTCAAGATTATGATTGAGGGCTTTGAGGTCTTGATTTTGTTTGGCGACCTGAGCGGTCAGTTGTTTGTTGGCGCGGATCAGACGATACATTTCTAAACCTTCGTCAACCAGCGTCTGTAATTCCTGATTGTTCCAGGGCTTTTGCACATAGCGATGGATTTTGCCAAGATTAATCGCCTGCACAGTCGAAGCGAGATCGGCGTAGCCGGTCATCAGGATCCGGTAACAGTCAGGCTGTAGTTTGGCAGCTTGTGCCAGAAACTCGGCGCCGTTCATTTCTGGCATGCGCATATCACTGATAATGACCTGCACGCGTACACGTTGCATCAGTTCAAGCGCTTGCTGGCCGCTACCCGCCACTTCAAGCTGGTAGGGCTGCCCCATGAACAGTCTTTGCAACGACTTCAGGATGCCGGGTTCGTCATCGACACAGAGCAAGACGGGTTGGGCTTGCGCAGAATTTGTTGCCATATGAAGTCCTGAAATATCTCATTTGTCGCATTTGTCTTTAAATGCAAATGTATGCTATACCATGCAGAAGTCAAGTTTGTGTTGTGGGAATTAAAGATGAAAACCTTAAAGCCGGGCGAGATTGCTGCTTATTGCGATGTGCATCACCGGACCGTAAGCCGCTGGATCGCCAATGGTCAGCTCAAAGGTCATAAGCTACCCGGGCGCGGCAATTATCGGGTGTTGCTGGATGATTTTATCCAGTTCTTGCAGCAACAGCAGATGCCGATGCCGCAAGATTTAGTCGATACGGGGCAGAGCGCGGTGGCACCTGTTGCCCATGCCGCGATGTCGGCCCGGATCCTGGTGATTGATGATGAGCTGGCTTATCGCAATGCGATCCGACGCGTGCTGTTTGCTGCGGGCTATCACCTGGATTTTGCCGCAGATGGATTTCAGGCGGGCGTCAAAATCAGTACCGGAAAGCCGGACCTGATCACTCTGGATTTGTCGATGCCAGGGCTCGATGGATTTGAAGTGTTAAGTTTTATCCGCCAGCAGCCGGAATTGGCAGCGGTGCGGATCTTGGTGATATCTGGTTTAGGTCCGCAAGAGTTGAACAAAGCCCGTGCCTTAGGCGCAGATGCCACGCTGGCCAAACCTTTTGAGAATGAACAACTTTTACATCAAGTGCAGCAATTGCTGCGAGCAGGAGCTGCTGATGCCGAATAAAGTTCTGTTAGTCGACGACGAAACTTCCATTCTCAAAGCGCTGGAGCGTTTGTTAGTCCGCTCTGGCTATCGTGTGCATACCGCATGCGGTGCCGCTGAAGCCTTGCAGGTGTTAAAGCAGGACAGTTGTCAGGTGGTGATCTCTGATTTTCGCATGCCCAATATGACCGGTGCTGAGCTGCTGGCGCAAGTGAAACGGTTGTACCCGGAAACTGTCTGTCTGGTCCTCAGTGGATATTCCGATTTTCAGTCCGTCATGCAGTTACTGAACTCGGGAACCGCGTTCCGTTTTTTGCAAAAACCCTGGGAAGATGCGCAGCTACTGGCGGAAATCGAAGCAGCATTTCATTTATACCGCCATAACCGCAGTGAGCGGATCCGCAGCCAGATGCTGATTGCAGGCAACGGTGCCTTACTTGAACTCAATCCAGACGCTGTCGTGTTAAGAAGTAATGGCGCCGCGCAGCATCTGTTAGGGCAAAATGCCGGGAGTTTGACCGGTTCTTTGTTTGAACAATGGTTTCGGCTTAGTAGTGAACAGCAGCAAGCGTTTTTGCAAGACATTCATGGTTCGCTTGAAATCTGCGATTGGCACGGAGAAGCCTGCGAGTTACATGTGCAGTATCGGGATGCAGAAGCGACCCTGGTTGGCTTCAAACGTCTGCAGAAAGAAGATGGCCCGGCGACTATCTACACTTCTGGCCTGATGGACCAGCATGCAGTGCTGCAGCAGCTGGAGTCGTTACTTGGCGTGGCGCAGCCCTTTGCGGTTGCCGCTATCCGGCTGAAAAATTTCAGTGACTGGGCAGATATGCTGGGGTTTGCTGAAGCAGGTCAGCTTTTTGAAACGATCAGTCAAAGTCTGATGCAGGCCTGCCGGCCTTTTGGTTCGTTGGCTTATCTGGCGAATGAATTATTTATTCTGACGCTGCCGCAAGCGGTTGACGAGGTCCGGGTCCATCAACAGTTGACGGACTTGTTACAGAAAGTGCGCATGCAACTGGAACATCAGGCCTTGGCACTGCGGCCGCAGTTTACGGTGTCCTATTGTATGGCGCCGGATGACGCCGACACCGCGAAAGGCTTGCTGAATAATGTACTCACCAGCAATCGTATTCATTTACACAGCCCTCATGCTTTTTTTATGCGTTTTTCCGCCGGTGTTGCTGATAAAAAGCGTCAGCAGTTACGTATCAGTGAGGCGCTCTATCGGGCTGTTGAGCTGGACCAGTTCGAATTATTTTTTCAGGCTAAATTGGACTTGCACCAGAACCATGCAGACAGTTGCGAAGCCTTGCTGCGCTGGCGTCATCCGGAGTTAGGTGTAGTTTCACCGGCATTGTTCATCCCGATTGCCGAGCATGATGGCCAAATCATTGAAATTGGCTTGTGGGTGATGCGTCAGGCTTGTCTGACCGCAGTCCGCTGGCGGCAGGAGCAAAGAGCGGTTGCCAGGCTGGCGGTCAATATCTCCGGCGTTCAGCTGGCGCAGGCGGATTTTATCGCGCAGGTCCAGCGTATTTTTACTGACACCGGCGTTGATCCGGCCATGTTGGAGCTGGAGTTGACCGAATCCTGGATGCTGCAGGATCTCGAACAAAGCGCCCAGGCGTTGCTGGCGTTAAAGTCGCTTGGTGTGCGGATTGCGATCGATGATTTTGGCACCGGTTATTCGTCGCTGGCTTATTTGTCACGGTTGCCGGTTGATGTGCTGAAAATTGACCGAAGTTTGATCCAGGATTTGGAAGCCAATATCAACACGCAGAGCCTCGTCAGTAATATCTGCCGGATGGCGCATGCACTGCATGTTGAAGTGGTGGTTGAGGGGGTCGAAAATGCTGAACAACTACAGTTGTTGCGGGAAATGGGCTGTGATTTGGCTCAGGGCTACCTGATTGCCCGGCCCGTGGCTGAGACCGAGTATCTGCATCATTTAGCTGCGTTAAATGTGGCTGCAACGAGCGGAGCTGACCGATGAATACAAAACCCAGGGTGCTGTTTATCGACGACGATGCTTTCATGCTTAAAGCGCTGTTGCGAGCTTCATTAAGGATCCGGCCGGACTGGCAGTATTTCCTGTGCGAAGATGCGCAGCATTGGCCCGGCGTGTTGCCGAATGATGTGGCGCCGGATCTGGTCGTTAGTGATTTTCTGATGCCGGATATCAATGGCGATATGGTGTTGTCTCAGGTGATGGCGGAGTTTCCGCAATCGGTTCGCGTCCTGATGACCGGCGATACGACGGAAGAAGTTGTTAGTAGTGTCAGTGTGCAAGCGCATTTTGTGTTGAGTAAACCGTTTAGCGATCATGACTTGCAGCATCTATTCAACTGTATCGATCGCCTGCGCGCCTTGCAGCTGCCGGAAGACTTACGCCGTAAGTTAGGCGCCGGTGACAATCTGCCGGTATTGCCGGCGGTGATCCGGCAACTGCGTCAGGCTTTAACCGCGCCCGAGCCTGATTTAACTTATATCGTGGATTTGATTGCGCATGAACCGGTGATCGCAGCCCGTCTGATGCAGTTGGCGAATTCGGCTTTTCTCGGGTATAGCCGTCCGACCCACTCTTTGTCTGAAGCGATTATGCGGCTGGGTTTACGGCTGGTCGAAGCCATTGTGACCTTGATGGCCGTCGAGCAATCTATTGCCACGCAGCACCACGGTAGCGAACATCAGCAATTAAGCGAACATGCTTTTAAGCTCGCGGGGACAGTGCGTCTGCTAGGGCAAGCTGCTTTACTATCGGGCGATCAACAGGATTTACTTTATGTGTCGGCATTACTCAGTGCGCTTGGGCCGCTGAGCAAATTGCAATTGTCTTTGTCCGGTGGGCCTGCGATCCCAAGCCAAGTCAACGGCATGCACACCGACAGCGTCCTGACGGTATACCTGCTGACCTTATGGGGCTATCCGGCCGATCTGTGTGATCTTGAGTTGGCGATGCAGAGTCAGGGACAAACCCCAGACCCAGCAGATCTCAGACCATTTATCTTGTTTATTGCGACCCAGTACCACAAACATTGCAGCCGGGACTATTTGCGACAAATGGCTAAGTTAGTGGCGCATCCGGGCCTGCAGCAGGCTTTACTGCATTTGCCTGTGCTGGACCACTAACGGTGCGCGCAAAAAATTGCGGAGATGGTTAGGTTCCGGCTGTTGTCAGGGCCCCAGTTGCGCTTGATTTGAATATCGTCCCGGCGCGGCGCGTCCCGGCCCGGCACAGCGCCGGGCCGGCCGTTCAGGCGTCTCAGGACTGCCAGGCAAACGCCTTCAGACCAAGATCGTTCAGCACTTGATCCAGATGCGCTTTGGCTTCCGGCGTTGGCCCGGGATAATCGCCGCCAATCGCGGTGTTACCCAGATAGCCAATATCCTTGGTGCCTTCCGGCGTGGCAAAAAATGCCGCCACAACCAATCCACGCAATAATGCAAATGCTTTTGCGATCCGCTGGAACTGGGGTTTGGTATCGGCGTTGTTAAATGCGATATCGTCAATGATGGCCAGCTGTTGCGGTCGCTGCAAGCTGACAAAGCGGCTGCCAAAGCGCATCGTTGCTTCGTCGTCGAGCCAGGCGAGGGCAGATAATACTGTGACCCGGTCTTGCTGTTGGCGCGGATAAGGCGCGCTGACCCATTCATCCAGCACTGTGGGGACGCCGACTTCGCTGGCGGACGGCACAGTGCCATCACGCGGCACTAAAATATCGGCCACCAGTGCCAATAAACTCAGTTGCGGCGCTGTGAGGGTCAATGGCCAGGGCGATTCCGGTGGCAGGATGAGATTCGGGTCGGTGCCATAGCCTTTGCCAGTGATCGGCGTTAACTTCAATTCCGGCCAGTGCTCCGTGGTCGCTGCCGCGCTGGTCGCTGGGGCTGCGGGGGCTGGGGCTGTATCGCAGCCGCTTAATGCAGGCAGCATAGTACTGGCCGCCAGTGCCGCCATTAATTTCAGCGACTGACGCCGGGTCAGGCCGGATTGATAATCCTGCGGGCCTGAAGTAGTTTTGTGACTCATTTACAGGGCTCCTTGGTTTAATTGCGTCGACAGCCAGGCCGAATTTCGCATCGCCAGCGTCATGATGGTCAAGGTGCAGTTTTTGTGGGGGTTTGAGGCAAAAACGCCACCGTCCATAACAAAAAGATTCGGGCAGTCCCAGGTCTGGCCCCATTGATTGGTGACTGAATCAGTTTTAGACGCGCCCATCCGGGTGGTGCCAACTTCGTGAATAATTTGGCCACCTTTTAGAATGGCTTGTTCCGGCTTTGGTAATTCACCGACGTCAGCACCCATTAATGTCAGGATCTCCTTTGCGGTTTTTAGCCCGTGCTCAACCTGCTTCAGCTCATGTTCGGACCATTTCCAGTGAAAACGCGCCACCGGAATTCCCCATTTGTCTTTGACCTGCGGGTCAATATCCATGTAACAATGCGGATTTGGCAGCATTTCGCCGCGTAATGAAAAAGACACATAAGCGCCGTATTTCTGTTTTACCTGTTGTTTTAACGAGATGCCATAACCTTGCAGACCGGTGTCGATATGGGCTCCGGGTTCGCTAAAACGGCCGCCCAGTTCAAAATGATAACCGCGCGGGAAATCCAGCTGTTTGGCCGCTTGCGCTTGGTGGCCCCACCACGGAATAAACAAGTGGTTGGCCGTATGTCCGTCTTCGTTGTAAATCGGTCGGCCCTGCAACGCCGGGACTAAAGCGCCGATGTTGGCACCGGTCGAGTCCATCAGGTTCTTGCCAACCTGACCACTGGAGTTGGCTAAACCTTGCGGATGTTTTTCCGTTTTAGAGTTCAGTAACAACCGCGCTGACTCGCAGGCGCTGGCCGCCAAAATGACAACTTTGGCCGTGACGCTGCGTGCTGTGCCGGTTTTTTTGTCGATGTAACTCACGCCCGTGACTTGTCCCTGCGCGTCGGTTGTCACGCTTTTCACCATCGCATCGGTACGGACTTCAAGCAACCCGGTGGCTTTCGCCATCGGTAACAGCGAAGTGGTGGTCTGAAATGCGGCACCGATCGAACAGCCGTAACCACAAGGCGTGGCATAAAAACAGGCAGCGCGGTTATCGAGCGGCCGGGTCAACACCGCGCGGTGCATGGGCACTGCCGGGATCCCGAGTTTTTTCGCGGCCGCGGCCACTAACAATTCCGGTACCCGCGGCTGCGGCGGGGGTTGTAATACGCCATCGGGCGAGGGCGGCATATCGTCAAGGCCAGTATTGGTGCCGCAAATGCCGACTAACGCTTCAGTTTTGTCGTACCAGGGCGCGATATCCTTGTACTCAAATGGCCAGTCTGCACCAAGACCGTCCCGGCTTTTGCCTTTAAAATCATGTTCGCTGAAGCGCAGTGCATAGCGGCCCCAGTGGTTCGTCCGCCCACCGAGCATCCGCGCACGCCACCACATGAATTCGCTATCCGGCGCACTGGTATAGGGCTCATCGGGCACTTGCCAGCCGCCGTCGATGGTGGCGTCATAAAAACCGAAGTCTTTATCCGGTGTCGAGGCACCAAGCAACGGCGCTTCGGCATTACGTTTAAACATCGGCGTTTCTTTTTTGGGGTCGTAATCGCGACCGGCTTCGAGCAGCAGCACTTTGTGGCCGTTGCGGGTCAATTCAAAAGCGGCCATGGCACCACCGGCGCCGGAGCCGACGATCAGCACTTCAATGTCGGGCGTCGCCATTATTTCAGCTCTCTGATTTTGATGTTTTTGAACCAAACCACGTCACCGTGATCCTGCAGACCGATATGACCGCTGCCGGCTTTGGCAAAACCCTGCCAGCTGGCGAATTTACTTGTCGCCAGCAACTGCTGCCACTCGGGGCTGTCAATGGTGACTGCCACTGTTTGAACGCCGTTTTGCCAGACGGTCAGTTGTTTTTCTGCGTGGCGGATCCGCACCTGATTCCATTCCCCGGCTTTTTTGTGTGACTGCGGTGGTGACGCGATCATGTCGTACAAGGAGCCTGATCTATGACTGGCGAGTTTGTTATCCGGATGACGCTCGTTGTCCAAGATCTGGATTTCCGGTGCATGGGCATAGATAGTGTTACCGGTTTCATCAACCAGCACAAAAATGCCACTATTGCCGCCTTCAGCGATTTTCCAGTCGAGCTGTAATTCAAAATCCTGCCAGCGCGATTTGGTCAGAATGTCGCCACCGCCTTTGCCGGTCAGTTGCATCGCATTTTGATCTATCTGCCATTTGTTACTTAAGGTTGTTTGTTTGAAATTTCGCCACTGTGACATGTCCTTGCCATCAAACAGCAACTGCCAGCCATCGGCCTGTTCCTGCGCGGTGAGTTGATTGTCGGCTGCGGCTGCTGTTAGTGAAAGCGCGCTGCACAGCAGCAAGGCCGCGATTTTATTCGTTGTGATCAAAGTCTATCCTCCTGTTGAAGTGGTATTCGGGACCTGCTTTTCGCGATGTGTGTAGGCCTGATGCTGCACAAATCGCCCGACTGGTTTTTGCTGGAAAAACACGCGTCGACGCACCCTGTTATTATTTTGTGCACTATAAAAGCAATGGCAGGGCTATAGATGCAAGTAAAAATTGCTTTTTTGAGGTAAAAATTAAGTCGGAACCGATAAAACGCAAAAAACTGCCCTAAACGATGCTAAACACAATGAAACCGATTACATTAAATTGTGCCTGATGGGCTCGCAGAGGCCCCTAGATGACGACGAGAAAGGAGAACGAGATGCGCAGCATTGTGGGTTTTAGATTGGGGGGCCGTCATATCAAGCGGTTCGGCCATTATGCGCTGATGATGTCGGTTTGCCTGATGTTGAGTTGGAGTTGTGCCGTGCAGGCGTTCGCGGAGCTGCAAGCGGACCCGGTTGGTGTCAAGGTGCATCGGGATATCGTTTATGCAACACCGGCAAATCAACCACTGGCGCTGGATATCTATCAACCGATCAGGGCAGGCATCCGTTCGCCGATGCCGGTGTTGGTGATTTTTCATGGCGGTGGTTGGCTTATCAACAACAAAAGCATCATGCGGCAAATGGCCGAGTATATCGCCGTGCATGCTGACATCGTGGTAGTCAATGTGGATTACCGGCTGTTGAGCAGTAATTACAATACCACCCGTCTGAACCAGATTGTCGAGGATGCGCTGGGGGCAACCTTGTGGGTGCAGCGCCATATCGGGCGTTATCAGGGCGATGCGTCGCGTATTGCGGTGACCGGTGACAGTGCCGGCGGCCACTTGGCTGCGATGGTGGTATTGGCTGGGCAGAATTTGACATCTGAGGGAGCCGCCAGCCGGTCGCCGGGTTTTCGGCCCAGCTATTTACCTGCCGGGGAAACTGCCGAGAGTATTCAGGCAGCGGGCGGAATTCTTGTACAGGGTGCCGTGTTAAGTTATGCCGTATTTGATGTTCAGGCCCGGGCATTGTCTGGCGCCGAAACGAGTAAAAACGGCTTTTGGGCGGCCGGTAAGGCCAGTCCGCGTGGCTATTTCGGCGCGGGTATCGATGTGAAATCACATCCCGAGCTTTATCAGGCGCTGTCACCGCTGTATCGCATTCCTCAGGCAACGGTCAGACCATTACCGCCGCAACTGATCCAGGTTGGCAGTCTTGATAGCTTGACCACGCCGGCGTTGACGACACGCTACGTGGAAGCGCTGAACCGCGCCGGGCAGCCAGCGAAGTTCATTGTGTATGCGGGGTTGAAACATGCGTATTTGGACAGCGGCTGTAGCAGCTATTTCAAGCAGTGTTTTGACCAGGACGCCATCAAGCCGCTGCAAGATATGCTGGCTTTTTTATCCGGCATATTCGAGCGGCAACCGTAACACGCCGCTTACATGGTGCGCTCCAGTAGCAGCGCTATGCCTTGTCCGCCGCCAATGCACAAGGTGACCAGTGCAAATTGGGCATCGATGCGTTCGAGTTCGTACAGTGCTTTGACCACCAGAATTGCGCCGGTTGCACCGACTGGGTGACCCAGTGCAATAGCGCCGCCGTTTGGGTTGACGCGTGCCGGGTCGAAGCCCAGCGTTTGACTGACCGCTAAAGCCTGCGCGGCAAAAGCCTCATTCGATTCAATCACCGCAATATCGGCCAAGGCGATCCCGCTTTGTTGCAATACTTGCTGCACCGCCGGGATCGGGCCCAATCCCATCAGGCCCGGCTCAACGCCGGCAAAAGCACAACTGTGCAGTCGTGCTCTGGCTTTAAGGCCATGGGCCTTGGCATAGGCGGCGGTGGTCAGTACCAGTGCTGCAGCACCATCATTTAAGCCTGAGGCGTTACCGGCGGTAACCAGTCCATGCTGCTGGAAAGCGGGCTTGAGTTTTGCCAGGCTATCGAGTGTTGTGTCTGGACGCAGATGTTCATCCTGGTGACAAAATATCGTGCCTTTGGGGCCCGCGAGCGTAACCGGTGCAATTTGCTGTGCAAACACCCCGGTTTGCTGCGCCGTTGCTGCCCGTTGTTGACTCAGTAATGCAAATTCGTCGAGTTCGGTGCGGCTGAACTGATATTGGCGGGCGATGTTTTCGGCAGTTAATCCCATGTGACCGCTGCCAAAAGGGTCGCTTAAAATACCCAACGTCAGATCCGTGACGCTGCTGTGACCGATCCGCAGCCCCTTGCGCACGCCGGGTAACAAGAATGCTCCCTGCGACATCGATTCGGCGCCGCCACAAAGTGCCAGCGGCTTTGCAGCCTGCGGGCCGCTGAGCAGCAGTTGTTGGGCGGCGCTCAAAATAGCCTGCAGGCCAGAGCCACAGAGCCGGTTCACCTGAAAGGCATTGCTGTGCACCGGCAATCCGCAATTGAGGGCGATGTGGCGGGCTAAATAGGCATCCTCGGCGCCGGTGGTGATGATATGGCCAAAAACTGCGGTCGAAATGTCGGCGGCAGCGACGCCTGCACGCTCTATCGCCGCTTTGCCGGCCACTGTGCCCAACTGTGCTGGCGTTTGGCTTGATAGCATACCGCCGAAACTACCAATCGGCGTGCGCGCCGCGCTGAGAATGACAATCTCTGAAAGTTGCATAAGATATCCCGATGTTCGTGGTGCCACATTGACGGTCGAGCGCCGATCAGATGATGCACGTAAGTTAAAAGCTTAAGCGCGTTGTGAATCAGAATGACCGGCAAGTAACCAATTAAAACGCCGGTGTATTTATTGATTGTTATTTTAATTCAATACGATAGCAGACTTGCTTTTTTCTGTATTTGGCATTTAGTTAATTCTTTGACCGAATAAGAGTATCGGCTTTTGCCTGTCGTCAAGTTGAATTGAATAAGTGAAACAGAAGTCATGCATGTTGAAGTTGCTGGCTGTTTGCACAGAGGTGTGACTTGAAAAAAGCATGTGTTGTGTTCGGATTCTTAGGCGGTGCCAGCTTGTTGCTGAGCTCGCAGCACGCGTTGGCGCAAAATGCGGATCTGTTTGATTTATCTTTGGAAGAACTGAGTAATGTCACGATTAACTCAGTGGCACTGCGCCAGCAAAGCCCGAGAGATTCAGCGGCACTGGTCACTGTGGTCACCCGGGAGATGTTAGACAGCTATGCGGTGGGCTCTTTGGCGCAGGCGCTGGCATTGCTGCCCGGCTTTCGCATATTGCAGCGCACAACCTTTAACCAGGCCTACAGCAGCGTCCGTGGCGTGTCGGTGAACGATAATGATAAACACCTGCTGATCCTGATTGACGGTGTGCCGGTGCGGGTCAATTCAACCGGTGGTAGCAACCGATTGTTATACGAGGCATTTCCGGTCAGTTCACTGGAGCGCATTGAGTTGATCCAAGGCCAGGCTGCCACCATTTACGGCAGCAACGCGGTCAATGCCGTGGTCAATCTGGTCACCCGAGCAACGGATGAAGTCCGAGCCGGCTGGCGTGATGGCGCTGTGACAGGGGGTATCGGTCATTCTTTTGATTTTTCAGCGGGCAACCTTGATGTCACGCTAAACCGCCAACGAGCGTTTTCAAACTGGGACCATACCGGTGTGGTGATCCCGGCTTCGTTGACCGGCGATCTGGATTCAACAGGGGACTCCTTGTTAGCCCGCTGGCGCAGTCCTGCTTTACACGGGCAATTGTTGCTGATGGATGGCAACAGCCATACGATCAGTAGTCTGTTTGCCGCTGCGCCCGACAGTGACGTCAATGATAAAACAGTGCTGGCCCGGCTTGGCTCAGAGCAGCGCCTGACCCAATTCAGTGACATGCTGTGGCGCTGGGACCTTGCCCTCGATCGCACTGAGATTGCTTACGCAACAATCCAGGGAAATTCACAGGAATTCTGGTTGAACTCTTCACTGCAAGGCGAGCTCACTGACCAACTGCGCTGGATTATGGGCGCCTCAGTGATGCATGCGGACGGTCATTTAAATCCGCTGCTGGCCGATTGGTCGACCAGAGAGCATAGTGCTTTTCTGCAGCTGAATTATGATCTGACTGACAGGGTAGAGCTAGGCTCCGGCTTTAACTGGCAGCAGTTGCAAGATGCAGATGAAGATTTGACACCGCAGGCCAGCATGGTCTGGAAGGCTGACGAACACTGGCGCGTGAAACTGTTGTTCGGCGAATCATTTCGCAATGCCGACCCGCGCGAGCGTTTCAGCAATAACCGCAGTCAGCGCGGCAATCCCGATTTAGTCGCTGAGCGCGGGATGCAAAGCACCGTGGCGCTAAACTACCAGCATGATCGCGGCCAGCTGCAACTTGCCTTTTTTGACCAGCGGCTTAGCGAAGTGATCAGTTTAGTGCGCCGCCCTGACCAATCTCGCGTGTTTGAAAATATCGGCAGCGCCAGCGCCCGTGGGATGCAATTGGAACTGCATTGGCAGCTCGGGCAGGGCTGGCTCATCGACGGCACCCATTCGCAGATATTCAGCGCCGAAGGTTTATCAGAGCCCCGGCAACTCAGTAGCCTCGGCTGGCGTTATCAGCCTCCGGCCAACTGGTCGGCCAGCCTGCGGCTTGATTATGCATCCGCCGGCCGCTATGTGACGACGCCTGCCACCGCCGTATTAAACCCGGCAGCGCAAGCCGGTTTGTCCTGGAATGCCGCACTTGCAGTGAAACTCGAACCGATCTGCAGCAGATGCCCGCGCGGTTCCTTGCTGCAACTTGCCAGTACGAACATCGCCAATCAGCAGCGATGGCAGGTGGCCACGGTGACGGTCAACACCCTGCCAGTGTTGCCTGACAGAGCCTGGTCAGTCAGTTTGACCATGCCATTGTCGTTTTGAGCAGGACCAGCAGATGCGAAAAGGTGTCGGTGTCAGCATGCTCCTCGGGGCCTTTTTGCTGGTCAGCAACGGCGCAGGCGCGCAGTCTGACGCGGGGCAGCAATTTAAACAGTTACAAGCCGCCTGGATTTATAACATCGCGCGATTTATTGATTATCCGCCAGCGCAAAAAACGCAGCCGCTACGCATTTGTCTGATGGGTAATGATGCGGAGTCTATCGGTGCCATGCTTAGACAAGGCGTGGCCGGCCGACAGATCCAACAACGCGCAATTGAAGTCAGTTCCGGTGGCAACAACGAGCTGACCTCCTGTCAGCTGATTTATCTGACCGCTGGCGCTTCCGCTGCCAGTTCATCATCCCAGCAGTTGTTGTATATATCCGGCCCCGATCACAGCGTGGATCGTGGTTCGCTCTTTGCGTTACGCCTACAGGGAAACAAACTCGAGCTGTTGCTGAATAAACAGATCCTGCAGCAAAGTGATGTACGGATTAACCCTTCATTACTGCGGTTGGCACGGCCGATGGAGGGGCAATGATGAAAATTTCGTTGTCCGCCAAAGTGGTCAGCAGCCTGGTGAGCCTGGTGTTGCTCGCGCTGGTGTCGTTATATATCTCCATCACTTATCACGTGTCCTCAGCCTATAAAAACAAGCAGGTTGCAGAGAGCTCAGCGATGGCCGAACTGCTGGGTAGCATGGTGTCAGCGCCGTTGGTGTTTGCACAACAAGAAGGCGCTGAAATGGTGCTGGCGGCATTAAGCACAGATCCGGCTGTAACCTTTGCTGCAGTTTATGATGCGCAAAACAGTGGATATGACTTGTTTGCCAGTTATGGGAGTGTCGACCCTGATATGGTTTTTCGTCCGGAAGCGTCGGAGCAGTTCACTGAGACCTCGTTGCAGATGGTTCGACCCATTTTACTTGATGGCAGCCAAATTGGCTGGTTACACCTGCAGACCAGTCTGCGTCCGCTCCAGTTACAGTTAACTGAACTTTCTAAGTCGATGGCGCTGGCATTGGTCATTGCGCTCAGTGGTGCCGTGTTGCTGGCCATTTTAATTACCCGGAGTTTACTGGACCCTCTGCTGCGGTTGCGTGCAACCAGCAGCAAAATTGCAGAAACCAAGGACTACAGTTTGCGCGTTGAGCAAAAATCCGCCGATGAAATTGGTCATCTGGTGAGCGCATTTAACAGCATGCTTGATGATATCGAAGGCTTTGTGCAGGAAAAAAATGACAGACAGCAACAGATCCAGCAGTTAAATGCACAGCTCGAAGATAAAGTGAATGAACGCACCCGTCAGCTCGAAAGCAGCATGACGCAGCTTCATGCCACACTGCAAAATCTGCAGTTGGCGCAACGGCAAATGGTTGAACAGGAAAAGTTGGCTTCATTGGGCAGTTTAGTGGCTGGTGTCGCGCATGAAATTAATACGCCGGTCGGCGTTGCTGTCACCATGAGTACGACCTTTGCGGAGAAACTGCAGCAGTTTTTGCAAAAAGTCAGTGCCGGCCAGTTACGCCGGGCAGAACTGGCCGAATTTGAGCACGACAGCGTTGAAGGTTTGGAGTTGCTGCAAAACTCGTTAGGCAAGGCCGCCCGACTGATCCAAAGTTTCAAAAAGGTTGCGGTTGACCAGACCAGTGAGGAGCGTCGGGAGTTTCGCCTCGATGAAGTCGTCGGTGAGGTGATGCGGACCCTGCGGCATCAACTGAAAAATCGTAACATTCAATATCAGATAGATTTGCCCGAGGATGTGCTGATGGACAGCTACCCCGGCCCTTTGGGTCAGGTGATTGGTAACCTGTTTAACAACGCTGTGATCCACGGTTTTGATGGCCTCGATACCGGCGTGATCCAGATTTGCGGACGGGTCGACGGGCAGCTCGTTGAGCTTCAGGTCATCGACAACGGGCGCGGCATTGCGCAAAAGCTGCTCCATCGTGTGTTTGAGCCTTTTGTCACCAGTAAACTAGGCCAGGGCGGCTCCGGTCTTGGCCTGCATATTGTCCATAATATTGTGTTAAATATTCTGGGTGGCGAAATCAGCGTCGATACGCAAGTCGAACAAGGAGCATGTTTTGTGTTGAAGCTACCACTGGTTGCACCAATCAAAGAGGTTCGTAGTGAATAATGACGATTTCATTTCTGTATTCTCTGCCGAAGATGAGCCTGCTGAGCCCGCTGTTCAGCCAAAAGCGACCTGGAAAATCGCGGTGGTTGACGATGAACGTTCGATTATTGATGTGACCCGGCTGGCACTGAAAGATCTGGAAATTGAAGGCCGGTATTTGCAGTTTATCGAAGCAAATTCTGCCGCTGCCGGTTATCAGCTGCTGTGCGATCATCCTGATACTGCGGTGATCCTGTTAGACGTGGTGATGGAAACGCCCGATGCCGGGTTACGCCTGGTGGATACCATTCGCGAAAAAATGGCGAACCACATGATCCAGATTGTATTACGAACCGGGCAGGCGGGTTACGCACCTGAAGAAGAGGTGATTAAGCGTTACGAAATCAATGCCTACAAAACTAAAAGTGAACTGACCCGCTCGAAGTTGTTTACCACCATCGCCACAGCCATCCGCAGCTATAAACATTTGCAAATGCTGCACGAAAGCCGCCAGGGCTTAAGAGCTGTTATTGATGCATCGGCACAAATGCTGTCTGAGCGCTCAGTACAGTCGTTTTCAGCCGGTGTATTACGCCAGATTGATGCTTTGTTCGGCATGGCGAGCCATAGTTTTTTCTGTGTTTCAAGACGCCCGGCAGCGGGGCCTTTTGTGTTCAAAAATGCCCGTGACGGTTTTGTCGTGGTGGCAGCAAATGCACAGTTCTCAGATTGGTATGGCAAAACGATAGAGGATCTGGATCAGGATTCCGCGTACGTTGAAATCACCAGACGGGCATTACAGCATAAAGCGCATCAGTTTACGGCCGGCATCAGTTGCCTGTATTTACATACGCCATCGGGCTGGGAGGGCGCGGTGGTGGCGGGCGCGCCGCTATCGCTGCAAGCTGCTGATCCCGAGCTGCTGCAGGTATTTTGCCTCAATGTCGGGCTCGGGTTAGAAAATGCCAAGTATTTCACCTACCTCAATCAGGCTGCGTTTAAAGACGAATTAACCGGGTTGCTCAATCGCCATGGTGTGATAGAAGCGGCTTGCCAATCGACAAAACAATTCAACACTCCGATTGAGGCTTTTGTCATTGATGTCGATTATTTTCATCATATTGTTGAGTCCCTCGGCTATGTCACCGGCAATCTGATTTTGAAAAAGATTGCTGCGGTGTTGGCTGAATTTTTCGGCGAGCGCGCTGCGGTTTGCCGTTTGCATGCAGATGTGTTTGCCGCAGTGCTGCCATCGAACGGTCTCAGCGCCAGGGACTTTGCGGTAAGATGTGCAAAACCGCTAACAATTGATGGGCAATCAATTCGGTTGGGTCTGACCGTTGGCAAGTCGGCCGCGTTTTTTTGTCACCAGTACGAGCACGGCGAACTGTTATTGCGACAAGCGGAAATTGCCCTGAAAGTTGCAAAAGAGAGCAAAAGAGGCGCGGGGCAGTTGTTCGAACAGCGTTTTGAGCATGAATCCCGTCGCAACATGACTTTGCTCAGTGATCTCAGACAAGCCCTGGAGCGTCAGGAACTGTTTCTGGTATTACAGCCAAAAGTGGATGTGACCCGGCAGAACCAGATTTGTGGTTTTGAAGCGCTACTCAGATGGTCCCATCCTGAGAAGGGGCTAGTCTCACCGATGGCATTTATTCCCATCGTCGAAAAGTCAGGGCTGAATTATGATTTGGATTTGTACGTGGCTGAGCGACTGTGCCAGCTTATGCTGGCCGCACCGGCGAATAAACCGCGCATCTCCTTTAACATTTCAGCGAACTCTTTACACCACGACGGCTTTGTCGATGACCTCATCGATATTTTTCGACGGCATCATGTCAGTTTCGTCGAGGTAGAAATTGAGGTCACCGAAAACGCTCTAATCCAGTCAGAACAGGCGATTCTGGCGCTGCGCCGGCTTTATCAGGCTGGGTTTATTATCTGCCTGGATGATTTTGGTGCAGGATTCTCGTCATTAAGTTATTTGCTGCGCTTACCCCTGCATATCATCAAAATTGACCGGGCTTTTGTCGCTGATCTCACGGTCAACGGCGATTCACAAAAAATACTGTACGGGATGCTGGCGATTATCCGGTCGGTCGGCAAAGGTGTCGTGATAGAAGGCGTTGAAACGGCGGAACAAGTGCAGATGTTAACGGCATTAGGGATCGAAGTGGTACAAGGATTTTATTTTCACCAACCGCTGCCTGTGGCAACGGCCTGGGCGCTATTAGCTAGCAGTACCATCAACAGCGAAGATTGAGCATACGCCGGGCAAGATTGGATTTTTGCGTGTGATAGAGGTTTGGGTGAAACCGGACGATATTGACTGGATTGGTGCGTCCTAGTGGACTCGAACCACCGACCCCCACCATGTCAAGGTGGTGCTCTAACCAACTGAGCTAAGGACGCAT
>Ga0075154_10000094_pt1 | contig 69003 bp, 64 predicted proteins | sample JI71714BDNA_FD_70965 | JGI IMG/M metagenome (GOLD analysis project Ga0075154, IMG submission 70965) | Wastewater effluent complex algal communities from Wisconsin, to seasonally profile nutrient transformation and Carbon sequestration -... | ecosystem: Engineered > WWTP > Effluent > Algae... | reverse complement strand
AGCGGCCCTCGCCAATGTGAGCAAAGGCACACAAGTGGTTTCGGGTTTGGCCGTCTATCGCGTCACCGCGGTTGGCAAAGGCACGCAGCTGGGCAAGATCAGCACCTCGCTCGCCGCGATCGAGGTTCCACCCACACCGCTGCAACAGCAGATCACGCGCTTCGTGCGCAACATGGCCATCGTTGGTGTGGTCGTTTTCCTCGCCGTGTGGGCCGTCGCGTACATCCGAAGTGGATCGCTGCTGGACAGTTTGCTCACCGGCCTCACGTTGGCGATGTCCATTCTGCCGGAAGAAATTCCCGTGGCCTTCGCGACCTTCCTCGCGCTGGGTGCATGGCGCTTGGCCAAACAAGGCGTCATCGTGAAACGCTCCACCACCGTGGAAACGCTCGGTTCCGCCACGGTGATCTGCACCGACAAGACCGGCACCATCACCGAGAACCGCATGTCGCTGGCGCAACTCTTCGTGCAAGCGAACGGCGCAACACTCGCACCCGATGCCTGGTCAACACCCGAAGCTCACCGTGTGATCGAAGTCGCCATGTGGGCCAGCGAGCCCGTGCCCTTCGACCCCATGGAAACGGCGTTGCACGAAGCCTACAAGACCAACACCGAAGCCGATCGCCGTCCGGAGTTCAACATGGCGCACGAGTATCCGCTCGGTGGCAAACCACCGATGATGACGCACGTCTTCGCCAACAACAACGGCGAGCGCATCATCGCCTGCAAAGGCGCACCGGAACGTGTGCTCCGGCAGTCGTCATTGACCGATACGGAGAAGGCCGCCATACTCGCACAGGTGGAAACGCTGGCTGGTCAAGGCCTCCGCGTCCTCGGTGTGGCAGAAGCCAACTTCACCGGCGATAACTATCCGAAAGACCAAGAGGACTTCACTCTCCACTTCCTCGGACTGGTCGCCTTCCGCGATCCACCGAAAGCCAACATCGCCGACGTCTTCCAACAGTTCTACGCGGCGGGCATCCAGGTCAAGATCATCACCGGCGACAACGCGCTCACCACCGCCGCGATTGCCCAACAGACGGGTTTCCGCGGCTCCGAAAAGACCATCAACGGCGACGACATGATGAAGCTCGACGACGCTGCCCTCCGCACGGCCGTCAACGACACCAACATCTTCACGCGCATGTTCCCCGAAGCGAAACTGCGCATCATCAACGCCCTGCAAGTTGAAGGACACGTCGTGGCCATGACCGGCGACGGCGTCAACGATGGCCCCGCGCTGAAGGCCGCGCACATCGGTATCGCCATGGGCAAGCGTGGCAGCGAACTCGCCAAAGAAGCCGCATCGCTCATCCTCGTCAACGACGACCTCGGCAACATGGTGGATGCTGTGGCCATGGGCCGTAAGATCTACGGCAACCTCAAAAAGGCCATCCAGTACATCATCTCCATCCACATCCCCATCATCCTCACCGTAGCGCTTCCGCTCTTCCTCGGCTGGGTATACCCCAACATCTTCACACCGCTGCACGTCATCTTCCTCGAACTCATCATGGGCCCCACGTGCAGCATCGTCTACGAGAACGAACCGCTCGAAGCCGACGGCATGCGTCGCCCGCCGCGCCCGCTCAGCCTCACTTTCCTCACCTGGAAGGAGCTTTCCATCAGCATCTGGCAAGGTCTCGTCATCACTCTCGGCACCTTGGGCAGCTACCAGCTCGCCGTGCAGCAAGGGCTCCCCGAAGAAGGCGTCCGCGGCATGGTCTTCAGCAGCCTCGTCATCGCCAACATCGGCCTCACGCTCGTCAACCGCTCCTTCACCTCATCGGTCCTCAGCACCTTCCGCAACCGAAACAACCTGCTGCGCATTGCACTGCTCCTCACCATCGCCCTGCTGGCGGCCGTGCTCTACATCCCGCTCTTCCGCGACTTCTTCCGGCTGGCCTCACCCACAGCGCTGCAACTCGGCACAGCGGCGGTCATCGGGCTTGCGTCGGTGGCCTGGTTCGAAGTGTACAAGTGGGCGAAGCGGCGGAAGGGGGTGGTGACTCTAGGAATGTAGATCAGTCGTGAGATGCAGGAGTGTTAGTCGAAGGCCGTAGGAAGACTCCTATCAACAGATGTAGAGGGCTACGCGGATCATATGAGCCCTCCTCACTCCTGATAGACCCCTTCCGCGATCTCTTCCACCATTTTGTCGTTGAAGGCGGGGAGGTCTTTGGGGCTGCGGCTGGTGACGAGGCCGGTGTCCACCACCACTTCCTGGTCCACCCATTTTGCATTTGGTCGATGAAAGCGCGCACGAAGACCACGGCGCCCTTGTTGGTGCACAGTTTGTCTGGGTTGATGAAGCCGCCGAGGAGGTGCAGGGCATTCTAGTCGACTACCGTAACGTCGGCCACAGTGCGGTCCACTTGGAGGGCGTCGCCGCAGTCGCCGTCCTTCCAGCACATGATAACACGGCCTCCAAGGAGATGAGGTCCACGGAGGCACTGGCCTTGAGGAGAGCGTCGCGCGGTTCGAACAGCTCGCTCTCTTCGAAGCCGTGGGTGTTATCCCGTGATACCTGGCGCCACGCCACGGTCGGGATGTGGGGCTTCGGGTTCGTCGGTGGAGGGGATGGGTTCGGGGCGCGGCTTCACACGCGGGCGCTTGGGGGCATCCGTGGGGCGCGGTGAGGGGGCAGGCCTGCGGTCGGGCTGGGTTGTTGACATGCCTGAACGGTGGCAGATCACAGGCCGTTCGAAGCCATGGTTGGATCCCTACGATGCGGCAAGGGTTGCGCGGTGTGCGGCGTGCGATCGGTCGTTGGACGATCGAGGGATTGATTGCCCAAGCTGGGGAATCCTTTGCGTTGCGGAACGCGTGCGCCGAAGATTCGTTGAGGTGATCCTGGTCGGTCGATCAGCGGCGATGATCACCGTCGTGTGCGTCCGCCTCGGCTTCATACAATCGCAACCGTTCGCGGAGTGATCGCGCTTCGCGGTCTGCGGTGTCCATGCGGTCCAGCAGGTGGCTGATGGCTTCCAACCCTTCGAGGTTGATGTCGAGATCGTAGTGCAGGCGGGCGAGTTGCTCGATGCGCGAGAGTTGTTCGGGCTCCAGGAAATGCTGCTCCTGCACCACGGTGATCTGGATCAGCCCGCGATCGTGGAGCGCATGGACGAAGGTGGTCTCCAGTCCTTGGTGCGTGGTGAAGGCCTCCACGGCGATCAGGTGTTCGGTGCTCATACGGATGCGGTATTGCGGATCGCGGCCAATTCGCGGAAGAGTTCCTTCTCGCGGTCGCTGAGGTCGGTGGGCAGTTTCACGGTGTAGGTGACGTAGAGGTCGCCGAACTGGCCTTCCTGTTTGTAAACGGGAAAGCCCTTGCCCTTCAGTTTTACCTTAGTGCCGTTCTGTGTTTCGGGAGCGACCTTCAGTTTCACTTTGCTGTCCATGGTGCCCACGGTGATCTCGCCACCGAGCATGGCGGTGGGTAGGTCGAGCTCTTGCGTGAGGTACAGATCCTTGCCCACACGCTTGAAGCGTGGATGCGGTGCGATGAAGAAGGTGAGGTAGAGATCGCCGTTCGGTCCGCCGTTCACACCGGGGCCACCTTGGCCTGGAATACGGATGGACTGTTCGTTCTCCACACCGGCGGGCACCGTGATGCGGATCGGCTTTCCATTCACATTCAGCGTTTGTTTGTGCGTGGTGTAGGCCGCTTCGGCATCCAGGTGCAGTTCGGTCCGGTAGTCCTGCCCGCGGAACTTCACTTGCCGACCACGACCGCCGAACATGGAACTGAAGAGGTCCTCTTCATCCATACCTCCTGCACCGAAGGGGTTACCGCTTTGACCGCTCGCCTGCTGTCGCGACCCCTGCTCACGCTTGGCCTGATCGAACTGCTCGGCGTGTTTCCATTGGTCACCGTACTGGTCGTACTTCTTGCGGCTCTCGGGATCGCTGAGCACTTCATTCGCTTCATTGATCTCCTGGAATTTCTTCTTCGCGTCGGCGTTGTTCGGGTTCAGGTCCGGGTGGTGCTTGCGCGCGAGTTTGCGGTAGGCCTTCTTGATCTCGTCCGCTGAGGCCGTTCGGGGAATACCGAGTACAGTGTAATGGTCCGTGGGCATGTGGATGATGGCCGTATTCCGCCGCATGGAAGGTACGTCGAGGGCGCCCACCTTCCTATGACGATCTTTGATGCATGTCCGATGAACTGGTGGTGTTGTTGCAAGGTGTGCTGATCGCGATGGCGCTCGGCTTCCTCATCGGCTTGGAACGGGAATACGCGAAGCGCGTGGTGGACAAGGAGGAACAGTTCGCCGGTGTGCGCACCCACACGTTCGCGGCTTTGTTCGGTTTCCTGTGCGCCTATCTTGCACAGATCCACGGTGCGTGGGTGCTCGTGGGCGGCTTGATGGGCTTCATCGCCCTTGTCATCGCCACCTATGTCATGCTCGCCAAGTCGGGCAGTTACGGCATCACCACGGAGCTGTCCAGCATCCTCACTTTCGTCATTGGTGCCGTGGTGTTCCAAGGTGAAGTGCTCTTCGCCGTGATCGCTGCGGTGACGATAACAGCCCTGCTCTCGTTGAAGTTGAAGCTGCATAGTTTCATCGAGACGCTTACCCCTACGGACGTCCGCGCGTTCATCCAGTTCACGATCATCTCCGCGGTGGTGCTGCCGTTCCTGCCCAATGAGCCGTTCGGCCCCAACGGGGTTTGGAACCTGCACGAGATCTGGATCATGGTGATCTTGGTCACCGGCATCAGCCTGGCGGGATACCTGCTCGCGAACTTGTTCGGTGCCAGAAAGGGGACTTTCCTCGCCGGTATCGTGGGCGGACTGGTCTCGAGCACGGCCGTTACGTTGAGCATGTCCAAGCGATCACGTGAACAGCCGAACGGCCACCATGTGTTAGCGGCCTCGAGTATCCTGGTGGCCACGGCGGTGCTCTACCCGCGCATCTGGTTGGAGACCTGGGTGGTGAACAAGGACCTGGCGATGCAGCTGGCCATTCCCATCGGTTTCATCACCCTGATATCGTTCGGTGTGGCCTATGCCATCCAGCGGAAAGGGAGCACAGCGTCGATCGCCCCCATCGCTCCCACGAATCCGCTCAACTTCAGTGTGGCCATCCAGTTCGCGGTGGTCTACATGGTTGTTCTCTGGCTGATGGATCTGGCCGCAGCCAACTTTAGTGCACAAGGCTTGTATGCGGGCAGCATCGTGTTCGGTGCCACGGACATGGATGCGATCACGCTGTCCATTGCAAAAGGCACGCAAGGCGATGGAGTGTTGAGCGGCATGACGGCCGTTTTGCTGGCCACGCTCTCCAATACCGTCATGAAGTACCTTATCGTGGTGTTCTTCGGCGACAAGTCACTCCGCAAATGGGTGGGCTTGGGCTTCGGTTCCGTCGTCATGGCCACGGTGCTTGCAATGTTGGTCATGCGTTCGATCTGACGTTCGTGCTGCTTTCCGAAGGTTCCTTGAGGAAATACCGCCCCCATTCGGGGTGCTTTTCCCCGAAGCGAGCGGCGGTCGGTGCACGCAATGCTCCATTACGGCACGGTACGAGGGTAATGCGGGCTTCCGCACTAACCCGGAGCGACGATTGAGGGTATGCCGAGCGCTGTACGCCGATCACCCCTTGGAGTATCTGCCGCTCTGTGATGGACGAAAAGAAGAATACCGTGACGGTGACCCGTCACGGCATCGTGTTGGACAAGACCGAACTCGGATTCGAGAATGCTGGGGCGCTGAACCCGGCGTGCATCCGTGTGGGCGAGAAGGTGCACATCTTCTACCGGGCGGTACGCCATGGCAATTACTCCACCATCGGACATTGTCTGTTGAACGGACCGTTGGACGTGGAGCGCCGCGCGGACCGGCCGATCCTGATGCCGGAGCACGCCTACGAATCGCAAGGCATGGAGGATCCGCGTATCGTGAAGATCGAGGACACCTACTACATGACCTACACGGGTTATGACCGCACGAACGCGCTTGGTACCTATGCCACATCGAAAGACCTGGAAACGTTCACCAAGCACGGTGTGATCACACCGCAGTTCACCTACCGCGAGTTCAAGAAGTTGATAGACTGTTGTGATGGGTTGAACCAGAAGTACCTCTTCCATTACAAGATGCTGAAGGAGCACGGACTGGGTGAAGAACTAGCGGACAAGCTGTTGGCGTGGGACAAGAACCTGATGTTCTTCCCGAAGAAGATCAACGGGAAGTTCGCGCTGTTGCACCGGATCCATCCGGGGATACAGATCGTGTACTTCAATGATCTCGCGGAGCTGGATCGATCATTTTGGGAACATTACCTGATGGACCTCAAGAGCCACATCGTACTGGATCCTGCGTTGCCGCATGAGAGTAGCCACATCGGCGGAGGTGCGCCACCGATCGAAACGCCAGATGGCTGGTTGCTGATCTACCATGCTGCGGAGGACACACCGCATGGCTTCGTCTACCACGCCTGCGCAGCGTTATTGGACCTTAACGATCCATCGAAGTTGATCGCACGGCTGGATCATCCATTGATCTCGCCGCAGGAAGGTTACGAGAAGACGGGCTACGTGAAGAACATCGTGTTCCCGTCCGGCGCGGTGGTCTTTGACGATGACCTCTACATCTATTACGGAGCGGCCGATGAACGCGTGGCAGTGGCCTCCGTGAAGCTCTCCGTTCTACTGGCCCGATTGAAGCAGCAAGCAACATGACCGAACGAGCAACCGCCGACCGCGTACTGGTCCTCACATCCTACCCGCCGCGTGTATGCGGCATCGCTACGTACACGCAAGACCTGCTGACCGCGCTGAACCGCACGTTCAACGGGCCGTTCCGCTATACAGTGTGTGCCTTGGAGGATGGCAGGATCTCCCGCGACTACCCAAAGGAAGTTACGCACACCTTGGACACGAAGGACGCCGCCGATCACATCCGCCTGGCGCTGGAAGTGGACCAGGACCCGCGCATCGGTCGGGTGTGGGTACAACATGAGTTCGGTCTATTCCAAGGTGGCGATGGGCACTTCCTGTTGCAATTCTTGAACGCAGTGGAGAAGCCCGTAGCGGTGACCTTCCATACGGTGCTACCATCACCTTCGCCGGAGCGCATCGCTATGATCCGTGCCTTGGCCGAACGTGCTTCTGATGTAGTGGTGCTGACGGAACGTTCCGGGCGGATACTGCGCGAAGAGTACGCTATCGATGCCGACAAGATCATCGTGATCCCTCACGGGACGCACGTGGTGGCGTGGCATGATAAGGAGAAGATGAAGAAGAAGTACGGCCTCACGGGTCGTCGTGTGCTTTCCACATTCGGCTTGCTCAGCTCCAACAAGAGCATCGAAACGGCGCTGGATGCATTGGTGGCGATCAAGGCAGAAGTGCCCGATGTGCTTTACCTCATCCTCGGACGAACGCATCCCGAAGTGGTGCGGCAAGAAGGGGAGCGTTACCGGGATTCTCTGGTGGAAAAGGTGGAAGTCCTTGGTCTCAACGAGCACGTTCGATTCGTTGATCGGTATCTTGAGTTGGATGAGTTATTGGAGTACCTCCAACTCACGGACATCTACCTGTTCACTTCGAAGGATCCTGATCAAGCCGTGAGCGGCACCTTCGCGTACGCCATGGGCTGCGGTTGCCCGGTGATCAGCACCCGCATACCGCATGCGCAGGAGGTATTGGATGATGGCACCGGTGTGCTGATCGATTTCAACAGTCCCACGCAACTGGCCGACGCAGCAACAGCGCTGTTGACCGATCCAGAACGCATGGACCGCTTGGGCCGCAATGCCCTACAACGCATGCGAGCCACGGCATGGGACAATGTGGCCATCGCGCACGCGCGCACGTTCGCGCGTCGCACAGGGGCGACAGAGGAGTTGAGCTTTCAATGGCCGCCCGTTTCGCTCAAGCACCTTGCGAGGATGACCGACGCCATCGGTATGGTTCAATTCTGCGATATCAGTGATCCGGATGTTGGATCCGGGCATACATTGGACGATAATGCGAGGGCGCTGATCGCGTTGTGCTCCCACGTGCGGAATGAAGGCGCGTTCGGTGGGGTGCGAGACCTGATGGTTCGGTATCTGGATTACATCGAGCACTGCCAGCAGCCGGATGGCGGTTTCCTGAACTATGCTGATACGTCGGGGGCGTTCACGGCGCAGAACCATGGAGAGAACTTGGAGGATAGCAACGGGCGTGCGGTCTGGGCCTTGGGTGTTTGCGTGGCGCACCAGGCTTTACTCCCCGAAGCACTGTGCACCAAGGCGGGGGCTATCCTACGGGCCTCTCTTGCTCGTGTTGATGGTCTCAGCAGTCCCCGGGCCATTGCTTTTGCCATCAAAGGGTTGCAGGCATATGCTTCGGTCAGTAGCACGGCTGCTATATCGGTATTGATCGATCGATCAGCGATGAAGTTGATGGGGGCGTATCAGGCCGCTTCAAGCGATGGTTGGGATTGGTTCGAACCTAAACTGACGTATGGTAATGCTGTTCTGCCGGAGTCGATGCTGTTGGCCTATGAGAGTTCAAAGCGACCGGAGTATCGTGAAGTAGCGATAGCCACTTTCCGTTTCCTTCTTGATCATCTGTTCGAAGGGGATATGTTGCGTGTCATTTCCAATCGCACATGGAAGGAACCGGGCGTCGCTCATGACCTGTATGGCGAGCAACCGATCGATGTGGCGTACACAATTGCTGCGTTGGCGACGTTCCATGGAGCGTTCGGCGATGTGGAGTACGCCCGTAAGATGCAACTGGCGTTCGAATGGTTCCTTGGACGCAATCACCTGGCTCAGGTCATGTATAACAGTGCTTCCGGTGGATGTTACGATGGTCTTGAGGAGCATAGCGTGAACCTGAATCAAGGAGCCGAGAGCACGGTTTGCTACCTGATGGCGCGATGTATCATGGAACGGTTGCGGCGGGACGCACGCCGAGGCGTTCATGAACGAATGCTGCCGATGTTGCACCGAACATTTCACGAGGCGTCACCTACTAGGGTCATTCCGGCCACCGCGCCACACGCCGCATGAAGTGCTTTAGGGGGCGTTCTGGAGACCTACAGCGGAGTAGGTGTGTGGAGTCTTTGACCGGCCAGGTCGGTCATTCATCCAGTAGGTCCCTGTTGCCACGTTCGGGGACGCCATCGGGGTGCGAAGACCCCAAGCTTGGCTTGGTCACAGGTGTCTTTACTTGAACCGTTCGTAGGCATTGAACACACTGATCACAGGTGGTACAGCATGTATGCGCTAGGCCAGGTGCAGCTTGGCTGATGATCTGCTTGTCTCTTCATACGAGCGGCGGAAGCTCCGATAACGGACCTGCCGGTCATTCACGAATACGCCTAAGGTCATGCAAAAGCAAGAAGACAAGAATGCTGCTCACAAGGGCAACACACCAGAAAAAGCCGAGAACCCATCGAAGCCGGTAGCGCAGGACAAGTCAGGCGCACGGACGATGCCTAGCGACAAGAAGGCCGACCGTGAGGATGGCTCCGATGCATCGCGCACGAAGGCGGATTCAAAGGAGCAAACTCAAGGAAAACGCATCAATTAACCCATCCTGTGCGGTGAACGGGTCTACCCGTAGAGGATCCATCCTCACGCGGGTGGGCTCGTTCCTTGGATGGTTCAACAACTTCCGAAACACTCGGTCGCGGTTAGCATAACGATAGTCATGAACCTGCCGCATAGCATGCTTACCTTACAGCGATAATGTTCCGATGGAGCGATCGACCATTGAACCTCCGGTCATGAAGAACACCCTAGCACGAATACCAGAGGTGGTGACACTGGGTTCGCTCTTCCTGGACGCGGAACTTCGGGTAGTCTCAGCGGATAGTATGTTCTATTCCAGTTTCCACGTGACACCGGCGGAGACAGAAGGTCGTTTCCTGTATGAGTTGGGTACCGGCCAGTGGAGTGACCCTACGCTGCAGGAGTTGTTGCGCAAGGCGGTGGCCGAAGACCATGCGTTCACCGATCACCAAGTTTCACACGAATTTCCGAATGGTTTGGGCACCAGGAGCATGTTGGTGCACGGCGGCCCCACAGGAAGTTCAGGGCACCCAGAGGCTGCGGTGGTGTTGGGTTTCGGGGATAATACCGCAAGACAGATCGCACAGATCGCGTTGCGCTTGGCCGAAGTGCGGTACCGCCGGTTGTTCCAAACGGCAAAGGATGGCATCCTGATCCTGGATGCGCACTCGGGTCAAGTGATCGATGCGAATGCGTTCATGGAAGGTTTGGTCGGGCTTGAGACGGGTGAGTTATTGGGAAAGCAGTTGTACGAGATCGGCATGTTCAAGGATATCGAGCAGAACAAGGCGGCTTTTCGCGAGCTACAACGTGCGCGCTACATCCGGTATGAACATCTGCCGGTCCAGAATAAACGAGGGGGTACCGTGGAAGTGGAGTTCATCGCCAACGTGTACCTGGAGGGGGAGCGCCTCGTAGCGCAATGCAATGTCCGCGATATATCGGATCGTGTGCGGCTGGAGAAACAGATCGCACAGCAGGCCATGAGCCTGGCTGACGAGGCGCGCAGTAAGGATCAGTTCCTGGCGATGCTCTCGCATGAGCTTCGGAACCCACTAGCGCCGATCCGCTCCGCCGTACACCTGCTAAAACTTCAGCGCGGAAAGGAAATGGATCATGTGGAGCGCGAGGCGTTGGATATCATCGATCGCCAGGTAGGTAGCATGACCGAGTTGGTGAGTGAATTACTCGAGGTTTCGCGGGTCATCAACGGCCGTATCCACCTCAGCCTCCGTTCTGTGGATGTGCATCAGGTGTTGGAGCACGCCATCCAGACCGTGGCGCCATTATTCGTGAAATACAGGCATACTCATGTATTGAACGCATGTCCTGATCCGCTATGGGTGCATGCTGACCCAAGGCGCTTGGAGGAGGTCTTCGTGAACCTGTTGACCAACGCGGCCAAGTACACGCCGGAAGGTGGCCATATCGAAGTAGCCTGTTCTTCCAGTGAGGAGCAAGTATGTATAAAGGTGAAGGACGATGGGATCGGGATGCAAGCGGAGATGCTTCCCCATGTGTTCGACCTCTTCACCCAAGCGGATCGTTCCCTCCATCGTTCATCCGGTGGACTCGGTATCGGGCTGTCGCTGGCTCACCGCCTTGTGGCTCTGCACGGGGGTAGCATCACCGCGGAAAGTGCAGGACTAGGCGAGGGGAGCACCTTCACCGTTAAGTTCCCGTTGATCGCAGCCCCGGATAGCGTAGAACCGAACGAGCCTGTCATACAGGAGGCCGCAGTCGATGGGATGCGCGTACTGGTCGTTGACGACAACGTTGACATGGCCACGATACTAACGAGCATGCTGCGGCACAAAGGCTACACCGTTCGCACGGCGTACACAGGTCCCGAAGGACTGCGTATCGCACAGGAATGGGCACCGCGTATCGTCTTGTTGGACATCGGTCTACCTGGTCTCGATGGCTACGAGGTGGCGCGGAGGTTGCGCATAGATCCCGACCGGAGCACGACACGATTGATCGCGCTCACCGGCTATGGACAGGGGTCTGACATCGCCCTTACACGGGAAGCTGGCTTTGACGCGCACTTGGTCAAGCCTTATTCGTTCGACGAGCTGGAGCAATTGATGTTGCGGCCCTGAAGTGCCCAAGGTGGAATTCGGCTCACGATCAGCCCATACCCGGTGGTGCATGGGATGCCGTGCGCGCTGCGCCGAATGTCCGTTCTTCCTCTTCGTCACCGGCGGCGTTGAAAACGAGTACCCTAGAATCCCCTGACCGTCTAGCGCACTCGAAGATCTCCTGTTTCACCAAGGCCTGCGTATGGGAAAGAACGATCGGCTGCTCATTCCCATCTAGGGTGCCTTGCCAGTTCCCATCTCGGCGATACCTGATCCTGTAGGTCGCCATGGAGGATGTTCGTGGCTGCATGTCGTGAAGCTAAGCTTTCTCAGGGTAGAAGTGGGTTTTCTCAGAGGCTCTGCCTGATCTCAGCTGTTACCACGGAGCGCTGGGTCTGGTGCGATCAAACGTGATCCAGATCGTAACTGTCGGTTGCGGCATGGAGTAGTCTACCTTGTAGCACATACAACCCCAACACCATGCGCTGGCGCCGAGTCATTCCTGGAGGTTCCATCACGTGGGATCTGATCGAAGTAGAAGCCTACAACATCGATAATTGGGGCCGCGCCTTGGCGTGGTGCGATGGTCACCTGATGACCGTTCCGTACAGAAGGGGTATGGAGCTGGTCCTGGAAGGAGAGAATGGTGTGAAACACTTCGCTGCGGACGGAGGCCGTTGGTATCCGGAGTTGTTCGTGGGTGCGCGTTTGACCGATCGAAGCGCTGGATGGGCATTCGCCGCCTAGAATGGGTTCTTCCAAGGACTGAGCAGGATCCTCTGCGGTTCACAGGACTTGCCCGTTCGAAGTCGTGTTTCAGCGAATGAGGTTCTCGCGGGCACGCTCCTGAATGGACCTGTTCCATCAATGGCATCTGATCATCAAGTAGGTTGAGCCGGGGTGAACGCTGCCCCGAATGGGTAACGCACACCCGGATCGGTCTAAGCGGTTCAAGCGATGCGGCCTTCGGGTCTAGATCATCGCACGGAACTTTAGCCTGCTTATCTAGTGAGACGGATGCATACACCTCCAGAACCGGCATCAGAACGGTGCTTGGATACATTGTTGATATGGAAAGGTCGTACAGGGGAATTCTCCCTTGTCGGAACAACACACACCATGGACTCATTACGCAGATCCCTTGCTCTTGCAATTCTAATGATCTCACCTCTCCTTGCAATCCACGCGCAGGAGATCCGTTTGGGCGGCGGGTATTCTGGAAGTAAGGTGGATGCAGACGGAAGTGACAATTGGAGGGCGCGCGCAGGTTATCAGTACGGCCTTGAGGTCCTTCTTGGTGGTCGTTTCTTCGTGAAGCCCGGTATCTACATGCAGATCAGGAATCTGGACTACACCACCACCGGCCTTGGCCAGGACGGTATCTCCAATGGCATCACCACCGAGACGCGCTACACCAGTAAGGCGCTACGAATTCCCTTGATGGGCGGCATCCGATTGATCGATACGGAGAATGATCCCGACTTCAACCTATACGCCACCGCTGGACCAACAGCGCTGATCGGCCTGAATGCCGAAGTGGGCGACAATTCACTCAACTTCACCACGCGCTCCACGCAGTGGTACATCGGTTTCGGTGCTGGTGCGGAATATCGATTCATCTTCCTCGATGCCGGATACGATGTAGGCATGACCAACATGTTCAATGGCGATGGGATCAATACGAACCCGCGGATCAACAACTCTTATATCACGGCTGGACTACGCTTCGTATTGAACAAGTAGTTCATTCGTCATTGGCGCAACGCAGTATCTTGAAAGAGTTCCTGCGTTCGGCGTGATGACCAGATCCACAGGACCCATCCATGTTGGGGTCATTCCATTCGCTCTCCCGACCGCAACGATCATGGCTGCGGTCGATCATGGATGCTGAGATCGGGTCATGATGGGCTAGCGATGCGCATCGCTTGTTTCCATCCGAATGGGTCGCTACCGAGCTGCGCTGCACCGAAGCCCTCACGCGCAAGTGGTGCACCGGACCAATGCCAGATGTCCTGCACCCAATCCATCAAGGATCGTAGGTTCCATGGATGTGCGGGTACCGGAAATGGCGGAGGAGCTGCGATCCGTATCGTTAATAAGGGGAGTAGTCCGAGTTCTTGCAAGGGCTGCAAGGCACGCTCGCCACGAGACACCAGCTCTTGTTGTGAGTAGCGATGGCGGAGTGGGCCATTCAAGCGTTGCCGAACCGAACAGAGGGCGACATTGTGTGCCTCATTCACCTCATCTACTTGGATACTGATGTTATGCCGGAGACAGTCGGCTTCGTTGTGGCGTAGCAAGCGGTTCAAGGCTTTGGTGCGCTGGCGATCCGGAGGATTGTAGTTCATCGATGTAGGGTATGTGGTTCGTTCGGGCGAGACACATGGGTTTGCTTGGTCGGTAGAAAGCCCTTCCAGCTCCGCCGGAAGGGCTTTCACTATGATCGTGGTAGCACGAGCTACGCCTATAGTTCGTGCAACAATTTCTGCACTTCATCTTCGCTCTTGCCAAGCTTGGACTGAAGGCGAACCGCCAGTTCCTTCTCCTGACCTTGCACGAAGGAGAGGTCAGTGTCACTGAGCTGACTGAAATTGTTCTTCAGTTTCGTCTTCTTAGCACCCCAGTCATTAGCGGTGATCTTGAAAGGGTTCGTGGTCATATCGGTTCTCGTGTTCTCCATGGTCAGGGCAGGTGGCCGACGATGGTCGCGGTCCGCTTAGCTCTACGTGCCATCGGCTTGATCAGAGGGGCCACTTCTGGCGTGGATGCACGGTCGCTGGGCCAGGCCCTGGGGTCGTCGTACATGCTGATCGTTGCCGGTGGTCGGGGAGCATCGTTCCCGCGATCGCCTGCCGCTTAAATGATGTGGATCTGAGATCCGTAGATGACCAGCGAAGGGCTTAAGAAAGTGTCTTGCCTTCTGTTGAAGACCACCTACAGGTCTTCGGAGACTTGGAAGCGATGCCAAGTATGGGTACAAGGTAGGTCCATATGCGTGGAAGGATGCGGGATCACAGAACTATTGGCGATATTGATAAGGGTCTTGGAAGATCCATCAGGCCGCCCGATGACCAAGCCTTCGAGGTTCTGGTGGGTTTTCGGCGCATTCGCAGATGACTTGGGAAGGATCCATGTGGATCTCCATGGCCAACGTGCGGTAACTGTACCGGGGTAGGAGCGTTCCGGGTCCTGAGAACATGACCAGTGTTTCGAAAGGGCTGAAAAGAAAGAAGCCCCGGCATTCGCCGGGGCTTCCAAGTTGCATGAGGGTCGTGCTTAGGCGCGCTCCACGTTCACTGCGTTGAGGCCCTTAGGGCTTTGTTCCACCTCGAAAGTGACTTTATCACCTTCCATGAGGTTGGACCGGGTTCCGGTCTTGTGGACGAAAACGTCCTTACCACCCTCTTCTGGGGTGATGAAACCGAAACCTTTCTCCGAGTTGAAGAACTTCACTGTACCGCTTGACATTGTAAACCTTGTATTGTGCTTGCCCTTCGGCAAAGCCTTAGCTACCGGCAAAACACCGGTGTATCGAGTGTAAGGTAGGCCTATTGTACCCGAGCGCCGACGATCACAACCGAATATAGTTCGGTGGATCATCGTAGGTGACGGGCGATAGGTGCGTATCTCATTGGAAGATGGTATCCAGAACGAACCGATGAAAGTTGATCCGCTGAATGGATGAACGCCTGAGCTGTGATCATTGGGCTGAATCTCGAAAACACATCGATACGAGGTCAGAGCCCTCCTTGATCGATGCATCGCCAATGTTCTGTGCTTGCCTTCTGGCCTATCGGTCAAAGCCAGAATATTGCATGCGGATATAAGCGGAAGCGAAGGCTTGATGATGCCCTAACATTCATCGCACACAGCTGCGGGAGTTTTGCAACCGTTCCGCATCATGCTACGCCATCTCATCCAATTCGTAGTCCTTCTCAGCGTTGCGTTCCAAAGTGCTTTTGGGCAAACGACCATTGCCTTCCAGGGGTTCGAAGTTGCTACGCCTTGTAACGATTGGAGCTACACCGGCGGCGATGTCACCACGGAGACACGGCGCACGGGATCTAACGCCATACGGGTCGGCAGACAAGGCGGGTCCAACACCGTCACCTTCTCCACCTTGAACGTCGCAGGCCTCGCAGGGCTGCAGTTGCGTGTGTACCACTCTGTCCGTTCTGGTTCCGGTCCCGGAATGGACGTGCGCGAAGGAGCGGTCATGCAAGTGGCCATCAACGGTGTGTGGACCACCATCGGTCGTGTAGGCGGGTTCAGCGATCATGCATATGCCTGGTCTTCGGCAACGGGTGGGTCTGCCTCCACGTCGCCTGGTTGCAATGTGTACCAATCGGCGAACCCGTTGATCTACACGGTCCCTGCAGGTACGAACACCATCGCCTTCCGCGCCTTCAGTGTGAGCGGTGGCAGCAACTGCTCCACCTTCAATACCTTGATGAATGGGATCGTCGCTTCCAATTACGATCGAACGGACGAGGGCTTTCAGTTAGACGATGTTTCACTCATCACCACCACCGCACCGCTTCCTTTTGTGTGGACAGGCCGGGTGAGCACCGATTGGAGCAACTGCCGCAACTGGCGTTTCGGAGCAGTGCCAACAAGCACATCGGTGGTCACGATCGACCAGAGCGCGGTGAACCATTGCGAGGTGTTCACGGCCAATGCACAATGTGCAGCGCTCGACCTGGTTTCGAACAACGCGAACGCGTGGAACCTCACTGTCCGTGCCGGGCGGCAACTGGCAGTGGCCAATTCGGTCTATATCACACGCACGGGTCCTGGTGCAGCGGTGGGCATCACACTGGGTACCACCGCACCGGCCAGCGCGGGTACCTTCTCCTGTGGTGATCTTACGCTCAACGGGAATGGGGCATCTACATCAACGGCCTTGTTCCGGAATGAAGCTGCTTCCAATGGGATGTTGGTCCGCGGCGAGCTCACGATCAACACGGGCGGCTTCCTCGATCTTTCCGCAGGAGCCACCGGTGGTGTGATGGAGCTTCAAGGACACTTCACGAACAACGACGGAGAAGCGGCGCTGAGTGAGGTGGGCTCGCTGGTCTGGCTCTCCGGGGCATCGCCACAGAGCATCAGCACCACGGGCTTCGAAGAGCGCTTCGCTTCCATCCGCATGGGAAAGTCAGCCGGTGATCTCACGTTGAACGATCCCGTTCGCCTATCCGGGAGTTTGGAATTGGCATACGCCTCACCAGGCGGTCTCATCATCTCCACGGCTTCCAACCTGTTCACTTTGAGCAGTACCGCTAGTGCTACCATTGGCACCGATGGAAGCCACGTGGATGGTCCACTGCAGAAGTTCGGGATCACCGACTTCATCTATCCTGTCGGCGAGGCTGGTATTCATAGGCCTGTCCAGCTCACGGAGGTCGCTGGTTCCACCACGGATGCATTCACCGTACGCTATCGTCGACAAAGCAGCTATGCCGCATACGGCATCAACAGGGATCCCTTCCTGGACCATGTGAGCGATTGTGAGCATTGGACCGTGGTGCGAAGTAGCGGAACGCCCAATGCGCGCGTCACGCTTAGCTGGCACGATGTGTACAGTTGCGGTGTGGATGCCCCGAACGACTTGCGTGTGGCTTGGTGGGACGCTTCGGCCATGGCACCTCTTTGGCGCGATCGCGGGAATGATGGAGCTACCGTCACACCGTGGGGTGGTTGGCTCCCGAGCGGCGAAGTGCAGAACCAATTGGGGCCGTTCACTTTGGGTTCCGTGAGCGCGATGAACCCCTTGCCGATCGAGTTGCTCTATTTCGATGCACGACCGGAAGGCAACGTTGTCAATTGCAACTGGGCGACCGTTTCGGAGATCGACAACGACCACTTCACCGTGGAGCGCAGTGCTGATGGGTATAGCTTCGAGAGCATTGGAAGGCTTGATGCCGCCGGTGAAAGCCGAAGCCTACGGTCCTATTCGTTCACGGATGCTTCGCCACTTCGGGACTTATCGTACTATCGCTTGCGGCAGACGGATGTGGATGGCTCCACCACGGTATCGGCCAGCGTTTCGGTGGTGATGCCCGATGCTGCCGAAATGAGGGTCTGGAGTGATGGGGAACGGATACATGTGCACCATGCACGAAGTGGGCAGGCGCGATATCGATTGTACGAACCCACCGGTCGCCTTGTCCTCGAAGGATCCGCTCCAAGCGCGTCATTCAGTATGGCGATACCGCAGAGAGGGTTGGTCTACCTGGTCGAGTTATCCGACGGCTCGCAAGTAGAGCAGCAGCGTCTAGTGCACTGATCCACCAAGTCCAGCAGAAGGGCTGCAAGGACCATCAACAGGACTCAGGAGCCCAGCTGCGCTCGGGAGCACGCCCCACAGGTGCTGCACGAAGAGCAACCAGATGCGCGGCTATGTTGAGGCCTACGGTCCACATGGCCGAGCGGTGTACCGGTCCAGCGCGCCACAACGGCCTTCCGCCACATCGTTGGCGTCCACTGCCAGGTCACGTAGGCCACCGCGCACATTACGATCGATATCGCCAGGAAGGTCTGCATCAGGCAGCGGTTATGAAAGTGGTCAGTTGGTAGGTGACCAGACTTGCAAGGTACGCCAGGGCGAAGAGGTAGCCGCCCATTATCCACATGTACTTCCACGAGTTCGTCTCGCGCTTCACCGTAACGAAGGTGCTGAGACACTGGGGCGCGAACACGATCCAAAGCAACAAGGAGAGTTTGGTCCCCAGCGACCATTCGGTGGCGATGCGTTCCTGCAACTGGCTGCCCACTTCATCCTCGTCACCCTCCATGGCATACACCATGCCCAGGGAGCTCACCACCACTTCGCGGGCGGCCATACCGGGCACCAAGGCGATGGAGATGTGTTCATTGAACCCGATGGGCGCGAAGACGTATTGCAACGCGTGCCCGATCTCGCCGGCCAGACTGCGTTCGATGGGGGTTCCGCGTGCATGGGTGCGGGGCGATGGGATCGTATAAAGAGCCCACATGATTATGGTGAGCGCCAGGATGATCGTGCCCACTCGACGCAGGAAGATCATCGCGCGTTCCCAGAGGCCGATGATGAGGCTCCGTAGGTCGGGCCATTGGTAGCTGGGCAACTCCATCAGCAACGTGGAACGTTCGCTCGTAGGGCGTGACCGCTTCATCACCCAGGCCACGCTCATGGCTGACACGATACCAAGCGCGTACAAGGCGATCATGAGCAAGGTCGACAATAACGGTTGGCCCGGGAACAGCGCCGCGATGATCAGGGTGTACACCGGGATGCGCGCGGAGCAGGCCATCAGCGGTGCGATCATGATGGTGGTGAGCCTGTCGCGCCAATTGGTGATGGTGCGGGTGGCCATGATCCCCGGAATGGCGCATGCGAAGCTGGAGAGCAGCGGGATGAATGAACGACCCGAGAGTCCAGCCCGGCTCATCGGCTTGTCCAACAAGAAGGCTGCACGCGGCAGATAACCGGAGTCCTCCAAGGCCAGGATGAACAGGAAGAGGATCAGGATCTGCGGCAGGAACACGAACACACCACCGGCACCACCGATGATGCCTTCCACCACCAGACCACGCAAGAGGCCTTCATCCATGGACCCTTCCACCAGTCCACCCAACCAGGCAAAAGCGCCTTCCACATAGCCCGTGAGCCAGCCGCCGATGGAGAACACCGAGACGAATGTGACGAACAGGACGATCCCAAGGACCAGCAGTCCCCAGAACGGATGCATCATGATCCGATCAATGCGTTCGCTCGGGTCAGCGTCCACGGCGGGCTCCTTCACCGTAGCGCGGAAGATCCGCAGCACTTCCTGTTGGGTCTGCCGCACATCTTCGATCCCTTGCGCTGTCCAAGTGGAACGCTTGCGCGTTGGAACAGGCTGGTCCAACTGGTCTTCCAGTGCGCGCGCGCCACGGTTGTTGATGCTCACGGTGGGCACCACGGGTGCGCCGATGTGCTGCGCGAGGCTCTTCAAATCGATGCTAATGCCGAGCTTTTCCGCGCGGTCCATCTTGTTCAAGGCCACCACCATCGGTATGCCGAGGCTCCGCGCTTCGAGCACCATGCGCAGGTGCAGTCGCAGGTTGGTAGCATCGGCCACGCAAACGAGCAGTTCCGGAAGGGCCTCCCGACTGTGGCCGGTGATCACATCACGCGTCACGGCTTCGTCGTTCGAGAGGGCGTTGAGGCTGTACGCACCGGGGAGGTCGAGCACCTTCACGCTACGCCCGGCCGGTGTGCGCAGCGCGCCCTCCTTGCGTTCGACCGTCACGCCGGCATAATTGGCCACTTTCTGGCGGCTGCCGGTCAAGAGGTTGAAGAGGGCGGTCTTTCCGCAGTTCGGGTTGCCGAGCAGGGCGATGCGCCCGGGGAGTACCAGCGCTTCGTCCATGTCTACGGAAGAGGTTCCACGATGATGAAGGAAGCCTCGTGGCGGCGCAGAGCGAAGGTGGTGTGGCCCACCCGTACGGCCATTGGTTCGCGCCCGCCGATGCCTTCGGCCACGATCCGTACCCGCTCCCCCGGCACGAAACCGAGTTCCACCAAGCGCAACACGAGTTCGCGGTCCACGCCGGCCGTGGGTACCGTCACATCGCTCACCGTCGCCCAACGCCGTTCAGGCAGAAGGTCGAGTCGCAGGTTTTCGGTTCCGTGGGCGGCCATGGGAGGGGTGCAAAGGTCTTCACCGGCCCGGCATCACCAAATACCCCGATCATGCTACCGCGGACCAGTGTCTTGACCATCCGATCGTTGAAAGACGGTTCCCGGGCCATTGCCATGGGGGCAGGGCCGTGGTTCCTTTGTGGTATGGCACGCAAGGCCACCGTGGACGCCCTATCGCTTTTCGACACGCTCGTCTACACCTGTCAGTACCGGTTGGTGATCGACCCGGCCAGCCATTTGGCCGCACGCATCATGGAATGGCGGCAGGCGTTGCGCGAGCGCATCGGCACGTTCAACGAAGCGTACCAGATGCCCGGCATCGTGCTTTTCCAGAGCGAGTTGCCGCCGGAGTACGAAGGTCCCTTGGCGGATACGATCGAACGCGGCACGATGGGTTTCCCGCCCTTCGCCCTCAATCTGGGTGGCATGGTGCATAGCGAGGATCGGAAGAGCATCCACATCGAACTGGGGGAGAAGGGCACCATCGCGGCCCTGCGCCAGCGGCTGGTGGACAATGTGCGCGCCAACCGCCGCATCAAGAAACTCGGCGTGGCGGTGGAGGAACATCCGCGTCTGGTGATCGCGTCGGGGCTGAAGGCCGATCAATTCACGACCGCGTGGGCCTTGCTCGGCAACCAAGGTGGTATGATCCAACAACGCGTGAGCGATGTGGTGCTGATGAAACGCGAGCTCGACACCACGAGCATCGATCAGCATGTGCGCACCTTCCCGCTGGAGATGACGGCGTGATCACGTGTCATCCATCCGCTCACTGCAGCGGGTCGGCTAGGAGCAGCTCGGGATACTCAAACGGATCGCTGGCCTTTGGTGTGTTACCAGTTCCAGCTTTTCCAAGGAGCGGTGCCACCGGATAGGCGGTCATCGCCTCGGTAGGGTAGGGGCGCACCAAGTCCATCAAGGCATCAACATCGGCAGGACTGTTCATCGGCGCCAGCCATTGGTCCTCCTCAGCTTCGGTAAGGATCACGGGCATGCGCGCCCCATCCACCTTCGGGTTGTTGTGGATCCGCCGCATCAGGTCGTTAGGCTCGCAGGTCACGATGCTGAATGTTCGTCGGATCTCACCGTTCGCCTTGTCCTTCCATTCATCCCACAAGCCAGCCAAGGCGAAGTGCGGCCGTTCCTTCAAGTGGATGAAGTACGGGTAGGTACGCTTGCCGAAGTGGTGGTGTTCGTAGAAGCCCTCGACGAAGACAAGGCATCGTTTGCTTTCCGCTGAGACACGGAACGAGGGTTTCTCGAACATGGTCTCGCCGCGAGCGATCAAGGTGCGGTTGCGGATCTCGTCGGCCTGGCCCTTGTCCTTCACCCACGCCGGGATCAAGCCCCAGGACATCAGCTGTGGTTCGCGCGGCGCATCGTTGGTGTAGATCACCTGCTCCGGATGATCGAACCCGTTCGCGAAATGCAGGTCCATCTCCGGGTGCAGGAGCCGGTTGAGTTTCTCCACCGCGCTACTATCGCCACGGCTCTTGGCGATGCGCAAGCTCATCTCGGTGCGGGCTTTCGTTCCGTAACACATGTTCAGGCCTTTCTTCACTTCACCGGTCCCCTGTACTTTGCAAGGCGGTCGCATTCAATGGGCTGCGTCGGTGAAGATACCGTCCTCGATGGCGTATCCGCTAGCCCCACAGGTCACTCGAACAGGCGGTGGCATAGGGGGGATCGGAAAGCGGATCGGACCGTGGTCCTGTCGAGGTGCTACTTGGACCAAGCGGAAGGGTACTGATCGAATTCCTTCCGCATCTTCGCAGAACGAAGCATGACAGCCACGCATCGCTACCTGGCGATCATCGCCCCTTCACCACCCATCGCCAAAGAGGTGGTCCGGATCCGCGAGGCCTTGCGCGCCTTGATCGGCGATTTCCAAGGCCTGAAGTTGATGCCGCACGTGACCCTTTTCCTAGCCGACGTGTCGGAAGAAAAAGGTGCTCTTATCGCCACGGGCATCGAAGCTGGTCTGCAAAAGGCGGATCCCTTCAAGCTGCATTACGAAGGCATCACACACTTTCCCGATCAGCGTACGATCTATGTGGATCCGATCGAGAAGGAAGCCATCGGAGCGCTGCGGTCCGCTCTTTTGGCGCCCATCCTTTCCATCGAGTCAGTGACTGAGGCTGTACGGTCCACCGACCATCCTCACCTCACCATCGCTGCCGGACTTGGCCCGGATCAGTTCAAGTCGGCCTGGATCATGCTGAGACCGCATGTCTTCAAGGCCTCGCATCCGTTGGAAAGTGTCGTGCTATTGCGTCGTTCGTTACGCTCCGGATCGGCGTACGAGGTGCTCCGCGAGTTCCCGCTCGGGAGGTGACCTTTCTTGGTGGGACCTGGCGGCTCTTGCACTCGGTTGGTTGGTTTTCGCGTTCCATGGAACCGTCCGGCCTAGGGTCTTGTGATACACGGTAGCTGACGTAAGGCTGTAACGCCTACTTTTCGCCTATGCGGGATCAGAGGTCTTTATTCATCGCACTGGTGCTACTGCTGTGGGCTGGCCAGGCCTCGGCGCAGACCATCACGGTGAACGATGATGATGAGTTCGCCCGAGCGATCGGTCTGCGCACCTTCTACGAGGACGATACCGATGTGCCGGGTCATGGTGGCGAGATCGACGGCATCGGTCTCCTGGGGAAGCGCACCCGCCATGCCATGGGTGATGTGGCCGGCGGCGCTGACCGCACCTTGATCGATACGACTTGGCTGCGTTATCGCGCCTCCTTGGATACCATCGTCCCCACCACCGGGGTGCATTGGCTGCGTATCCCATTGGACCCGGACTCGACATTGAAGGGTGTGCCCATGGTGTTGCGCATCTCTGCGCGAGTTCCTGTGCAGGTCTTCCTCAATGGCGAACGCATACTGCAAGCCGATGCGGAGGCGGTCCAGCCTGGAAATGTCACGGATACACGCAAGGCGGGCATCCCTCCGCTCAATGTTCCATTGCTCTTTCAATGCGACGGGAACGTCGAGGTCATCGCCATACGGTCCCAAGGTCCGCAGGGCAGCTCGCTCAGCGATCAGGACATCCAAGCTTCCCTTCACACAGCCGACATCAACTACCGCACCCAGCGGAGCATGATCCACTACGGGGTCTTCATCGGTATCAACATCATCATCGCCTTGCTGGCTTTGGTGAGCGCCTGGTCCGAGAAGCAGCGCACCGGTTGGATACTGCTCGCCGCGCTGTCCATCCTGGCCGTGTTGGATGTGGTGAGTTCCTTGGGCGGTGATGAGGCCATGCTCGGCATGCCAGCCCGCATCAAGGAAGCCCTTCGCATGCTCAACATGCTCTTGTTGCCGTGGACTTCGTACATGTTGATCCGAGTGATCTGCGAAATGGGAGTGGAGTTGTCCGTGAAGCGGAAGCGGCTCTATCTCATCGCGGCCTTGGTGGTAACCGCATTGATCATCGCGTTCCTGATCGGTGAAGCCAAGGGATTGGTGGAAGCCAACGAAGGGCTAGGGTTGTTGAATGATCAGCCCTGGATCATCATACCGGGCCTATTCATGATCGCCTTGTTCGGCATCATCGTGCTCTGGTTCTCCATCGACGTGATCCGGTTGGGGGTCCGTCTATTGCGTACACCGGGCTTCGGACGCTGGATCGGCGCTGGGGCGGTAGCTTCAAGCCTTCTCACGATCCTATTCGGTTTCATCAGCGCCGCATCAGGGGATGGCCTCTCGGCTTGGCTCTCGCTCGTGGCGGACTATTGTTCCTACGTGGCGGTCCCTGTATCGGTAGCCGTTTTCATGGCCATCCGTGCGGCACATCATGGCCGCTTGGTGGCCCGGCAGCGCGATGAACTGGATCTGGAAGTGCAGGAGCGCACAGCCGAATTGCGCAAGGAGAAGGAACGCTCCGATGAACTGTTGCTCAACATCCTCCCGGCCGAAGTGGCCGAAGAGCTGAAGGCACAGGGCTCTGCTGCGGCGCGCCACTTCGATCTGGCTTCCGTGCTCTTCACGGACTTCAAGGGCTTCACCACGCTGGCCGCACAGGTGGAACCTGCCGAGTTGTTGAATGAACTGAACATCTGCTTCAAGGCCTTCGATGACATCATCGGTGCCCATGGCGTGGAGAAGATCAAGACCATCGGCGACGCCTACATGTGTGCCGGTGGCCTGCCCGATCCCGGTACGTCCAGTCCTTTGGATGTGGTGAACGCCGCCTTGGAGATGCAGGCCTTCATGCAGCGCCGCAAGAGCGAACGGAATGCCATGGGTAAGCCAGCGTTCGATATGCGCCTAGGCATCCATACTGGCCCCGTGGTGGCGGGCATCGTGGGGGTGAAGAAATTCCAATACGACATCTGGGGTGATACGGTGAACACCGCCAGCCGCATGGAGAGTTGTGGCGAGATCGGATGCGTCAATATCAGTCGTGCTACCTACGATCTTGTCAAGGACCAGCCGGGTCTTCAGTTCACGCCACGGGGTTTCGTGGAAGTGAAGGGCAAGGGCGAACTGGAGATGTTCTTCGTTCGCCGTAGCAACGAAGTTGCGTAGGTGATCTTCGTTCGTCGAAGTGCTTAAGACACATCGGTGTTGTTCAGGAAGCCACCGTTTCTTTCGGACCAGCGGAGTGCACGACTGGTCGAGACCTGATCGCTTCCTTCCGTTCAGCGCTCGGCTCTCGGGATCACCAATGGCCCCTTGCCTTCCCAAGCCTCCACTTGACGGACATCGCCAAGCCGGAAGAAGACCGGCACTTTGAGGCGACGTTCCAGTTGCACATCCAGCTTGCAGAACAAACCGAGCTGCGCATAGGAATAGGCTGGCGGCATGTGCACCAGGTCGGGGCGCGCCGGAACATCAAGACGGAACGACCCCGCCGGAACCACCGGTGTTTGGCCCAGCGCGACTTGGCCAGCGCAAACCAGCAACATGGCGAAGGGGAACGACTTCATCCGTTGAGGGCTTGTTTCGTTCCTACATAGGTGATCCCGAAGTGCGACGCATGGTGTACACAACGCCCGTTCTGGATCACCAGTATTTGGGGTGACTCGTGCGTGATGCCGTAACGATCGGCCACGGCGTTGGAGACCGCACGATAGCGGTGCAAGTCCAATAGATACGGCTCGTGCTCAGCATCATCGGCTTCGGCCCAGCTGCGCTGCAACCGGTCCAAGGCCGTGCGGCTGATGCTGCAGGTGGTACTTTGCTTGAAGATGAGGATGCGCTTCACCTTCGAGGCCTCGTCCACGGCATCAAGCTGCTCCACACTACTCAGCGGGGTCCAATCCATGCTGCAAAGGTCGGCAGGAAGGGGACTTCCTGACAATGGCAGCCTTCGGCACGATCAGCAGCCGAATTCCATGTGACCTGGTGGGGACAGTTGCATGTAACCAGAAGCGATAGGCGATCGAAGGTTCATTCCAGTCGTAGTTGGGGAATTCCATTCGGAATGTGATCTTTCCAACATGTTAGGATCGATCATTGGCGACTTCGTTGGTTCGTGCTACGAATTCAGCGCGCCCAAGCATATCGACTTTGAGCTTTTGCCGGAGCGAGCGGAGATCACGGATGACAGTATCCTCACTATCGCAACGGCGGAGGTACTCCTTGGTCATGGCGATTATGCGGAGATGTACAGGCAGTTCGGTCAGCTTTATCCGGATCCTATGGGTGGTTATGGTGCGCGGTTTTCGGAATGGGTATGGGACCACGATAGGGGACCCTACAATAGCTGGGGGAACGGGTCCGCCATGCGCGTTGGGCCGGTGGGCTTGGCCATGAACACGGAGGATGACGTGCTACTCGAAGCGCGCCGATCGGCCGAAGTGACCCATGATCATCCAGAAGGCATCAAAGGGGCCCAGGCGACAGCGCTTGCGGTGTATATGGCACGGGTCGGAAGGTCAAAGGACGAGATACGCATGGCGATGAGCGAGCGATTCAACTACGACATGCAACTTTCTATTGAAACGATCAGGCCTTCTTATCGATTCAATGAGTCTTGTCAACAAACTGTTCCAGAAGCCATTGTCGCATTCCTTGATTCCACGGACTACGAACATGCCATACGATTAGCGATCAGCTTGGGTGGTGATGCGGATACGATCGCGTGCATAACAGGTGGCGTGGCTGAAGCGTTCTATAAGAGGATGCCGGAACATCTTGTCCAGTATGTGGTGGATAGGATACCGTCCGGTCTATTCAGTACGGTGAAGGAATTCCGTTCGAAGTTTCCCATATGAATTGGACATGATTACCTTGGCACTGTGCCGGTGACGACCATTTCGTCAGTGACAGCCGGAGCCGTTCCGTACAACCATGAAAGATGTCCTTTCCGCATGATGCGAGCACTTCCGACCTTCGCGAAGTGAATTCGAACAGTCCCACCGCCGAAGAGCACGTGGAAACCGAAATGGCCACGCTGGCCGCGCGGTTCGTCAACAGCACGAACCGTCACGTTTTCCTCACGGGCAAAGCAGGTACCGGCAAGACCACTTTCCTGCACAAGCTCGCCGCCAGCACGCACAAGCGTTACGTGATCCTGGCGCCCACGGGCATCGCCGCCCTCAATGCGAAAGGCGTCACCATCCACAGTCAGTTCCTGTTGCCCTTCGGCTCGTTCGTTCCCGAGCGCCAGCTGCCGCCGGACATCATGGGAGGCAGTTTCCACGATCAGGATACGCTTACACGGCGTCATCCGCTCAACAACATCCGGCGCAACGTGCTGCGCGAAGTGGACCTGCTCATCATCGATGAGGTGAGCATGTTGCGCGCGGATCTGCTCGATGCCATCGACTTCCGCATGCGTTCCGTCCGCCAGAACCGGGGGCAGAGCTTCGGCGGGGCGCAGGTCCTGTTGATCGGGGATCTCTATCAGTTGCCGCCGGTGGTGAAGGACGATGAGATGCGCGTCCTGCAGCGCTGGTACCGCAGTCCACACTTCTTCGAGAGCCGGGTGATGCGCGAACACGGCTATGCGCACATCGAACTGGACAAGATCTTCCGTCAACAGGATGGCGACTTCATCCACATCCTCAACAACCTCCGCAACAACACGGTAACAGCGGCGGATGTGGAGCGCTTGAACGCGCACTATCGGGCCAACATAAGTGCGTCCGATAGCGATGGCGTCATCACCCTCACCACGCACAATTACAAAGCCGATGAACTGAACCAGCGGGCGCTAGCCGCCTTGCCAGGCAAGGTATACACGTACGAGGCGCATAGCGATGGCGACTTTCCCGAGAGCATGTACCCGGTGCTGGAGCGGATCGAATTGAAAGAAGGTGCACAGGTCATGTTCGTGAAGAACGACATCGACAAGGCCTACTTCAACGGCAAACTCGCAAAGGTGGAAACACTGACCCACGATGGCATCACCGTGCGGATGGACACCGGCGAGTCGTACAAGCTCAAACGCGAGACCTGGGAGAACAAGCGCTACGTGGTGAACGTGGGCACCAAGGAGCAGGAGGAACAACTGCTGGGCACCTTCGAGCAATACCCGATCAAACTCGCCTGGGCCATCACGGTGCACAAGAGCCAGGGCCTCACGTTCAGCAAGGCCATCATCGATGTGGGCAACGCCTTCGCACCAGGCCAGGTATACGTGGCACTATCACGGCTCCGTTCGCTGGGCGGCCTGATCCTCCGCACCCGGATCGACCCGTCGGTGGTGAGCAGCGATGCCGACGTGGTGGCCTTCACCGAGCGCGGCGTGCAGCAAGAACCACTATCCCAACAGCTCAAAGCGAAGCAGCGTGAATACCTGCAACTGCTGGTGGCCGGCACCTTCGACTTCAGCGACATCCAGCGCAAGATCGACTACACGCTGAAGGATCATCCGGAAGTGGCCCAGTTCGAGGACGAGAGCATGAAGACCGCGTTGCAGGTGCTGCGCGAGAAGCTGAGAGCCGAAGAGGAGAACACCCACAAGTTCCGGAACCAGCTGGTACGACTGATGTTCGAGGATAAACGGGAGGAGCTCCTCGAACGGATCGAAAAGGGTGGGGCCTATTACAACACGCTGTTGCAGGAGCGGATGAAGGCCCTTTTCATGCACCTGGCGCAGGTGGAGCTGTTGAGCAAGGCCAAGGAGTACGCCAACGAGCTGAAGGAGATCGACGGTATGGTGATGAAGAAGATCGCCACCATCGCCAAAGTGGGCTACCTCGCCACGTGCATACTCAATGGCACCGAGGTCCAACGGCAGAAGGACATCGATCAAGGGCTTGCCGCCAAACGGGCCGCCATGGTGGGCGAAGCCCGCGCCTGGGCCGAAGAGAACCGACCGAAGGGCAAGACCGGAAAACGCCGCAAACGCGCAGTGGTCGATGACCCTGCTGATGGCGTGGGCACCGTCGACCCTCCAGGTCGACCTCCAGGTGCCGAACAGAAGGAACGCCTCCCCCAAGGCAGCACCTACCAGATGACCTATGCTTTACAGAAGGAGGGCTTTGGGATCGACGAGATCGCGGCTACGCGTTCCATGGCGAAGAGCACCATTGAAGGCCATTTCGCACGAGGCATAGCCGAGGGTGAACTGGAGATCGAGAGCCTGATGCCGGCGGAGGAGCGTGACACCATCGCCGACTGGATGCGCGAGCATGCAGACAAGAACCTCAACGATGCCCGCGCCAACTTCGGCGACCGCTTCAGCTACGGACAGCTGCGCATGGTGCAGGCGTGGGTGAAGCGGGAGGCGTGAGCCGTGTTCGACCAGGATCTATATTTGGTCATGCGCTGCAACACTGTCCATGCATCCTGAACATGCGTAGTATCCTTGCCCTAGTTGCGTTGACCAGTTCGTTAGCTGTGGTGGGTCAACAGTCCATCATGTACGTCAAGAACGATAAGAACCCAGGGACGTCGTTCCTAATGGGGCTGATCGTTCCCGGTGCCGGTCAGCTGTATAATGATCACCTTGAATTGGGATTCGGGGTATTGACCGTCAGCGCTGGGTTGGTGGCTGGAGGTGGGGCTGTTTCCAACGCGAAAGGCTACAGGAACTCGGATTCGGTCGGCCGGAACATGCAGATCATTGGCGGTACCATCTGGTTCGCCGGTGCAGTGTACGCCGCATTCCAAAGCCGCGCGATCAACCGAAAGAACGGCGTTGAAAAGCAACCTACGAAAGACCCGACGAGCAGGCTCCGGGTTGAGCCTGCTCGGGATGGATTGGGTATTGCGTTGGCGTTCTGACCTTCTATACGTCGTCCATTAGGTTGCCTGGCGCCGTTGCAATTTCGAACTGGGTGCTTTAGGATGGATCCGGATCGAGGATCTCTTCTTCATTCTCAGTCCTCCGCCGCGCTGCCATCCCCGCACATTCGCACGATCTTCGGCGTGAACGAACCGATCACCTCGATCAGCTCGCGCTGGCTCGCCATCACCGTGGCGATGTCCTTGTAGGCCATGGGCGCTTCGTCGATACCACCGCCGATGAGCTCGACGCCGTGGTGCTCCAGATGCTTCTTCACCACGGAAGGACTGATGGTCTCCTTGGCTTTGGTGCGGCTCATTACGCGGCCGGCGCCGTGACTGGCCGAGGCGATGCTCTCCGCCACACCGGTTCCGCGCACGATGTACCCGGGTGCCGTCATGCTGCCCGGGATCACACCGAGCACGCCCTTGCCTGCGGGTGTGGCACCCTTGCGATGCACGACCACCTCACGGCCTTCATGCACTTCCTTCCAGGCGAAGTTGTGGTGGTTCTCCACCATGGCGGCAGGCTTTTCGCCCAGCGCTTTCGCGATACGCGCATGGATGTGATGATGACACGCTGAAGCGAAGTCGCCCGCCAGGTTCATGGCCAGCCAGTACTCCATGCCTTCGGCGCTGTCGAGCGATAGCCACGCGAGGTTCTGCGCCTCAGAAGGCAGCTTGCAGCGCTCCTTCGCCACGCGCGTGTAGTGCGCAGCGATGCCTGCACCCAAGCCACGCGAGCCGCTGTGCGAGAGCAGCGCGAGGTACTTACCCGGTGCGAGTCCGAACTCGTTCTTCGCATCCGTGATCTCGGCCACGCCGAATTCCACGAAGTGGTTGCCGCTACCGCTGGAGCCGATCTGTCGCCAGGCGCGATCCTTCAGCTGCTTCACCGCTGGAATGGAATCGAACTCGGCGCGCTCGAGCACCGCATCAGCCATGGGCTTCTCATGCACGGCACGGCCGAACCGCGTGTGCTCGATGAGCATGCGCTTGTGATCCTTGCGATGCGTGGTCAGCACTTCAGGCGCGATGTTGAACACGCTGAGGCACATGCGGCACCCGATGTCCACGCCCACACCGTAGGGGATCACCGCGTTCTCCACAGTGAGCACACCACCGATGGGCAGTCCGTAGCCCTGGTGCGCATCGGGCATGAGGGCGCCGGCCACCGTCACAGGCAGCTTCATGACGATCTCCATCTGGTGGATGGCACCCTGCTCGATGTGCTGGCTGCCGTAGGCGTGGTAGTCTTTGCGGGGCACTAGCTCGTGCATCGCTTCAGCCTTCCGATCGCGACCCGTCAACGCATCTGCAATGGGCGCGTAGACCTCATGCTCCGCGTAGGTAGCGGGATCCGCAGCGATTCGCGCCAGTATGGTCAGCACCTCGTTCTTCGGGGTCTTTCGATGATGCTTCAGCATCACGTTGATGGCGATGCCGATCGCACGTCCTTCCGGGAATCCGGCGGCGATCAGGTCCTTGCCGTGTAGTTTCAGGCCTTTCATGTGTTTCGTAATTTTCACCAATTCCTGAGCAAGTTGGATCTGTTCTCTTCGTTGATCGGTTTCTTGGTCCGGATGATCATTTTCTCGGGATCAGTAGCAATCTGTTGCGCTGTGGGGTTCGCATTATTCCGTCCCAGTCAAAGGCTTAAGCAACTCGGAGTGAGTTTGGGGCTTATCATCTTACTGCACTTGGCCTCCTTTCACTTGGTGGTTTGGGAATGGCCATTTCTGTACAGCATATTGGTCTTGGCGTCTTGTGTCGTTCTGGGATTCCACTTATTGGACTCCACGGATTCGATGGTCTTTAGTCTTATCAGAAGCGTATTGATGCTCTTGATCGCGACCCTCGTTCTTCTCTACTTGCTATTTCTCGGTTTTGCGTTCGTCGTTTGGTTGAGTGATCTCTGATGGATGCGGTGGAAGAGGATGGGGTCGAACCATCACCTGCCGGGCTTCAACCGGCCGCTCTCCCCGAGAGCTGCTCTTCCGAGAAAGTTGCGGGGTGACACGTTGTTCGAGCTGTGTGACGTTTCGCCCCTCACGCATCACCTTGCACACATCACTCTTCACACTTTCCTATGTTGCCAGGGCTGGACTCGAACCAGCATAAGCGGCTCCAAAAACCGCGGTCCTGCCGTTAGACGACCTGGCATTGTCATACTCGATAGTTCGGACCACGCGGCTTTCGCTTGGGCTTCAGCTGCATAAGCACGCCGCTCTTGGGATGGACGTAGAATTCTGGTACCCTGAAGTGCCAGTTATCCGTGATGTCCCGTGGTGCGCGACCGTCATGAGTGATCAATCGACCATTCACTTTCACAACTTTCGTATGGACCAGGTCTTTGAGATGGTCCATCACATGCTGGCCGGTCACGGTGCTGGTGTCAAGTGAGGCGCAGAGTTTCGAATGCACGCTGTCCCAGTGCTTGCCCACGTGGCTGCGCAAGTAGCGGATCAACGGTTGAAGGTTGTCACTTGGATATCGACGACCTCCCGTGTGGACGGCTTTGATACCCTCGTGCACATTCAGGTTCTCAACGCCCAGGCGATACACGTTCCGCAGGTGTCCCTTTCCCTTCTTGGTCCACATGCCACGCCTGTAGCATTCGATCACCTCTTCATCCATCCGTTTGTCGCGGCGTTTCTGGCGCAGTTGAAGCGATGGTTTCAATTCGTTCAGTTCCATGCACGTTCAGTTTTGTCTTGTTCATGTTGTCCACCTGGAGAGATTCGAACTCCCAACCGTCCGGGTCGAAACCGGGCACTCTTATCCATTGAGCTACAGGTGGAGGTGTGAAGTATGAGGCGATCTCTGTGCTGTGTGAGGTCGTACGCGCCATCACACTTCACCATTCACACCTCACGCTTCACCTTTCGTTCAAGGACCCTTGCCCGGAGAGAAGATCTCCTTCAACTGGTCAAGGACCTTGGCGTTACCACTGATGGAGAGCGTGTTCACCTTCTCGGCGATCTTCTCCACGTACTCCATCTCCTTCAGCTTGAAGAGCATGGCGTTCTCCTCCATGAGCTTCGCGGTGTTCAGCAGGCTGCGCGTGCTTGCCGTTTCCTCGCGGCGCATGATGGTGTTCGCCTCCGCCTTCTTCTGCGCGATCAGCACCTGGTTCATGATCTCCTTCATGTCGCCGGGAAGGATGATGTCCTTGATGCCGTTGTACTTGATCGCCACACCGATGGCCTCGGCCTTCTCCTTAACGGTGGCGTCCACGTAGGCCGTCACCTCCTCCTTGTTGCCGAGGATCTCGTCCAGCGTCTTCGTACCGATGAACTCACGCAGTGCCAGCTGCACGGTCACATACAACTGCTTCTCGAAGTCCTTGGTCTCCAACAGCGCCTTGCGGATGTCGGTGACGCGGTACTGCGTGTTGAAGTTGATGCGCAGCGCGGCCTTGTCCTTGGTGAGGATGTCCTGACCGTTCACTTCGAGTTGGAGCAAACGCAGGTCCGCCTTCAGCACTTGGATCACGGTGCTGTTCTTCGCGTAGAAGTACACACCGGGCTGCAGCAAGGCCTTGGCTTCACCATCTACCATCAGGATGCCCTGCTCGTGCGGGTCCACGCTGTACACGCGGATGTACGGCAGCAAGGCGGGCTTCATCAGCAGGTCGCGGTCGATCGCCTTGTTGATCTCGATCTCGCCAAGGTCCATGGTGATGAACTTCAGCTCGATCAAGCCCTTGAAGAAGGCGTAGCGGCCAGGCTTCAGGACTTCCTGGAAGTTGCCGTTGCGGTACTTCAGCACCAGCTGGTTGTCACCCACCTCCACGATGTGGAGCAGAGCGGCCAGTTCGGCATCGCGCAGGAGCAGCTCCAGTGCGATGGGCGCGTTGAACGGCAGCGCGGTGTCGTAGACCTTCACCTCGTCGAAGGGGTTGACGAAGTGCTGGCCGGGCTTCAATACACGGCGGTAGTCGCCGTTGCGGAAGACGAGGCCGAGCTTGCCTTCCTGGATACGTTGGGTCATCATGGTACATCAGGTGTGGCCAGCGCATCGCAGTACCGCGCGAAACGTTGGTGGGTTGTAGTGCCGCTTCCGGTGGGCACCGTTGACCGGGTATTTCAAGCGTGATTTGCGCACGCGACGAGTTCAAGAGAAAGCGATACGGATCCACCACCTGCGTCCGGCGGGGAACACTGTGCCGGGGCTTGGTCCTTCTTCGACCCAACGCCGTTATGCATCATCGCCAGTACACGCGTAGTGTTATGGTCCCGATGCGTTCGGGTGAAGGGTGGTCGTAGGCCGCGCCCAAGCAGAGCGTGCTCCGCAGGACGGACGCCGGTCGTCTTGTGCGATCATGGGCTGCGCACAGGACCGGTGGATCCAACATCGCTTTCAGGGATGGACATTTGATAGGGGAGTGTCCGACTCCCACCTACTGGATTTGCAGTCCAGTGAACCGCCTTGCGGCGTTCTTGGCGCTCTTGCCAATTGAGCTACCTTGACGTGACAGGTCAAGTGTTGGATTCGAACCAACTCTTCCAATGGTGACTGAGGCGTTCATGGCTACGGCGGCATACGCATGGCTATGGCGAGCGCACCTCCTGGCGGTGAGACCAGGATCTGGTCCGAGACCGCGAACCCTCTGTCGTGCTTGTCCACCTTGCAGCGGACAAGATCTTTTGTGCTGAAAGCACAGTATGTAAAGAACGTCTTCGTACCGGGTGAAGGGTTCGAACCTTCCTGCTCCTCGTTATGGGCGAGGCGCGTTCACCATTTCCGCCAACCCGGTGTAGCCCTCGATCCGGGGATCCCTGCGCCACGGTCCGGAGTTGGTCCGGATCGGTGTTCAGCCCTATGCAGGGATCCCCTTCGCGTATCGGGTGCGCTGAAAGCAGCGAACCCGGTCGTTTCGGACCGGGTTCGTGAACGGAGTTGCGTGTGCAGCTCGTTATCGTATCCGGTTCCGTATTGGGCAGGGCTTCTCATCGAAACCCTGGAAGCGTTGGTCCATCTGCTCATGCTCACGCATAAAGGATGTTATCCGTCGCTCGATGTGGTCGTTGCTCTTCATTCTTTCGTTCCGTTGGGGGCGATCATGATCGACCCGTACTTGTTTCCTCGTTCCTGAAATGAGAAGCCCCGGCTTTCGCGCGGGGCTTCCATGGTGATCAGTGTTATCGATCCATCATGAAAGCCCATGCCTCTGGAAGAGGTCGCGCTGTTCGTTGCTTATGGTGTCCAGCTTCCGCATTTCGAGGGTCAAGACGGCGCGTGTTGCGCGATGGTTGCTTCTGCCTGCGAAATATTATTTCGAGGTCTTGCCTGCATTAAGTGAACGGGTGCGCGCCTCCATGCACGCTCTCGCGCGCGCATGCATGCGCAAGAGGTGCTTTATCAACGCACCTTCATGATCGCCTTCACCTGCTGCTGCATGCCGTTCTGTACACGGCAGTAGTAGGCAGCCGGCGCCAGATCGGAAAGGTCCACCTGCATTCGTTGTTCTCCCGGCGCCATCTGCCCATTGTACAGCGTGCGCACCACTTGTCCGCTCTCGGCGAAGACCTGCACCAAGGTCCGGTCACCGTTCGTGGTGAAGACCATGGTCACCATATCGGTGAAGGGGCTTGGGAACACTTCGAGAAGCGATGTGCCGGCCTGTTGGTTCGCTGTGCGGATGTCGGTACCCAAGCAGCCTGCCGGATCCACCAGTGCCAGGTTCTGGTAAGTGTCCAGCATCACGGCATCCACATCATCCTGGGCCAGGCAGAACCAATCCTTCAGCACAGAAGCATACACGCTACGGAAGTCGTGCTGCATGGGCAGGTTGGTATCATAGGTGGTGTTGGCTGGTAGATCGGGGTTCTCACCAAGCATGCCGGGAAGCACGTGTGTGCCGAAGAGGAACAGGGGTGCTGCCGTGCCATGATCTGTGCCGATGGAGGCGTTGCTCTTGATGCGCCGGCCGAACTCGGAGAAGGTCATCCCGATCACACGATCATCGAGACCGAGCAGTTCCAGATCGTCTTGGAATGCGCGGATGCTGTCGCTCAAGCCGCGCAACAGGTTGGCGTGGTTACCGGTCGCCGTATTCCCGGCCACCACCTGCTGTGCATGGGTGTCGAAGCCATCGATCCCCACCCAGTAGATGCGGGTCTTCAGCCCACCGCAGATCAGCTGGGCTACGATCTTCAGCGCGTTGGCCAGTTCCGCGCCGGGTTGGTTGCCAGTGGGGTAGAGCGTGCTCAGGTTGCACCCGGGTTGTGCCGCGGCCTCGATCACGTCGCCGTACAGGTCGGCCTGTCGTTGCACGGTGCGCACGAAATCGAGCTTTGAGCCCATGCAGTCCGGGGTAACCGCATCGGTGAATGGATTGCCCGTGAGGTTGAGCGAATCCTCGGTGGTGTAGATGGAAGCGCCCATGGCCACGCCCTGGTGCTGCAGCCCGATGCTGATCGGCGCTCCGATGCGGATCGAGAGCGGATCGGGCATGGTGGTGTTCGGATAGCCGTTGGGGAAGTTGGGATATTCCGAGTGCAGGTAGCGGCCCACCCAGCCGCTCGCCAACAGTTGATCGCTATTCGCGCCGGTCTCCCAGATGTCCGTGCTGCGGAAGTGCGAGAAGTCGGGGTTCGGATACCCCACCCCTTGCACGATGTTCAACTTGCCATCCTCCCAGAGCTCGCGCATACCGCCCATGGCCGGATGCAGGCCCGTTGCGGCAAGCCCAGACAGTCCGAGGACCGCACTTTCCGGGATGAGCACGTTGGCGCGCACGGTCGAGAGCACGTCGTATTGATCCAACGGGATCACCGTGTTCAGTCCATCGTTGCCTCCATAGAGTTGGATGATGACGAGCACGCGATCTTCAGCGCTGCGATCCAGCAACGGTTGAAGCACGGGATTACCGAAACCACGAACAGCGAATCCGCCGATGGTGGCGGCCGAGGTGGTGCGTAGGAAGGTGCGACGACGCATGGTGGTGGTGGATCAAAAGATGTGACGTTCAGCGGCCTTCTGAATGTCGCCGATCAGCCAGCGCAGGATATCGGGCACCAGTTGGGCGGTCATGTTCGTGGTGTTCGGATCGGCGATGTAGGCTTCGTAGGCTTCCGTCCAGTACACATCGCTCACTTGGCCGAAAAGCAGGTACTGTTGTTTCAGCTGTTGCTTCACCGCGGGGGAGATCGGATTCACGTAGAGCAAGTCAACGAGATCCTGGATCAGGACGTTCGGATCAGCGGGGTCGCTCAGTTGCTGCGCGAACGCCACGATGTCAACTTGGAACGCGAGGTTCGCGCTGCCTGGTTGCACGGTGTTCGCGGGCGTTTCGATATTGGCGTACACCACGGCGAGCAGCGAGTTGTTCCGTTGCGGATAGGTGGCGGTGTCCAACCACAACTCATCATAGCTGGGATAGAGGTAGTACGCAGGCCAGCCGGCCACGTTCGGCGGGTCCATCAGGTTCAGACCCGCGTAGGCCGTGAGCCAATAGTGCTCCAGATCCACCAGGTAGCGGGCCTCCACGAGGTTCGCGTTAGGTGTTGGGAAGTTGAACAGGCGCAGGTCGCCTACCACTAGGTCCACGGGATTCTTCACCATGCATCCCCGGATCGTGTTGCTAAAGAAATGATCACTGGTGAGCAAGGCACGCAACACGATCTCGATCTGGTCCGGAGCTGCCACATTATCGCGGAAAAGTTGCGCCAGCGGCTCGATCACGTCGGCTTCAACTTCTTCGCTGATCTCGCCGTGGACGAAGAATCGGTAGAACTCACGGCAGATGAAACGCGAACATTCCGGGTTCGCCAGGATCATATCCAACAAGGCGTTCAATTCGGTCTCCCCGGCGTTCATTCCGGTCTGCCCTTGGATCACCGTGTTGGCGAAGAAGTCCGAGAACTGTTTGTTTGCAGCGGTATGGTTCGGTGGAAAGAAGATGGTCTGCGGAAGCACCGGTGTGCCACCATTCTCGATCATGAAGGTCCAGCCGGTCAGTACACGGGCCGCAGCTTGTACATCGGCCTCGGTGTAGCCACTGCCTTGACCTAACGTGAAAAGCTCGAATAGTTCGCGTGCGTAGTTCTCATCCGGGGCGCTGGCCACATTGAGGTATCCGTTCAGGTAGTAGAGCATCGCCGGCTCCACGGATACATCACGGATGAGTTGCTTGAAGTTGCCCTTGCAACTTGAGCGCAGCAGCTGGTTCATGCGGTACTGCATCTCCGACTGATACACGATGGAGACCTGCGTCGGCATATGGTTGTGCCAGAACAGGGTGAGTTTTTCGCGCAGGTTACGTTGTTGCCCTGTCATCTGCCCCATCCACCAAGCGGCGAAACTGCGGATGCGCACCTCGATGATGTCGGTGTCGTTCAGTGGTGTGATCGGCGTCTCTACCCAGGTACTGCCAAAGGGCACCGCCGGGTCGATCCCGTTCGGGTCACCGTTCTGATCGGTGTAGGCCCGAACAGGCGGTGTGGTATCGTTGGTGAACGCGAGCAGTTCATCCACCACGGCCGCTAGGGACATGCCCTCGAAATGGGAGCGGTCGGCCACGGTACAGCCGAACAACGTGCGCCGCAGCAGGTGCTGGAGCTCCGGTCTGCCAAAGGGACCGGTGTAGGGGATAATGGGCATGGTGGTGAGGTGCTTCCGAAAGCTAGTGGCGGTCCAAGGTGCATACGAGGGTGGTCCCCCAAAATGATCAACAGTTCGACGGTTAGACGTTCCAACGGGGACGAAGTCAAATTCATTGCCCATGGATCCGCTTGGTCCAATTCCCGAGATCCGATCGACCGATCACCCGCCCATGCGCCATATCCACTGCCCATTGCCTGGGATCCAATTCCGGCGTTCATGGTTGTCGCGGCCGCCGTTGCGAGCACTACACAAAAGCTTGGGCCACGGTGGCGGAATTGATGCCGGATGGATCCAAGGAGATGAGTCCCATGCAGGAACTGCTCCTGCGTATCAAAGACGGATCGGATCGCGAGTTCCCCGATGCGCACAATTTCATCCGCGCGGGGTGGGACGCGCACTTGGGCAGTCCTGCCTGCTGATCGATCAGCGCACCTTCATCAGGTTGCGCACTTGTTGGTTGGTGCCGTTCTGCAGGCGGGCGTAATACACACCGGTGTTCATGTCGCCCAGGTCCAGATCGGCCTTGTACGTGCCGGCCGTCATCACCTTGTTGAAGACCGTCTGCACCAGCTGACCTTGTTCGTTGAAGACCTGCAACATGGTGGGCCCGCCGAGGGTGGTGTACTCCAAGGTGGTCCGCTCTACGAACGGATTCGGGTAGGCGCTCAGCAGTTCGATGCCCGCCTGTTGGTTGGCTTCGCGGATGTCCGTACTGATGCAACCCGCGCCGTTGATCACGTTGAGCGGTTGATAGGTCTCCAGCAGGACGTTGTCGATATCGCTTTGGTGCAGGCAGAACCAGTCGCGCAGCACGCTCGCGTACACACTGCGGAAGTCGTACTGCATGGCCAAGTTGGTGGCCGAGGTCGTGTTGGATGGGATGACCGGGTTGGTGCCGAGCATGCCGGGGAGCACGTTGGAGCCGAAGAGGAACATGGGCTGTGCGCTGCCATGGTCCGTACCGTACGATGCGTTGCTCGTGATACGGCGGCCGAATTCGCTGAAGGTCATTCCCATCACTCGATCCTCGATGCCCATGAGTTGCAGGTCGTGCTGGAAGGCGCGGATGTTGTCGCTCACCGCGCGCAACAGGTTGGCGTGCGTGCCGGTGGCGTGGTTGCCCGGGTCCACCTGTGAAGCGTGTGTATCGAAACCACCGATGCTCACCCAGTAGATCTTAGTCTTCAGGCCACCACAGATCAACTGCGAAACCACCTTGAGGGCCTGTGCCAGCCGGTTCGCTTCGGTGCTGAAGGTCGGGTAGAGGTTGCTGTGCGTGCAGTTGGCGCTCGCCGCGGCTTCGATCACGTTGCCGTAGAGGTCGGTCTGGCGTTGTATCGTTCGGATGGCGCGCAGCTTGTCACCTTTGCAATCCGCCGAGGGTGCGTCCACGTAGATGTTCCCAGTGAGGTTGAGCGGATCGTTCGTATTGTTGATGCTGATGCCCATGTTCACCCCCATGTTCTGGAGGCCGGCACCCACGCCGCCGCTCACACGGATGGCCAACGGATGCGGTACATCAACGTTCGGGTAGCCCACCGGATAGTTCGGGTACTCGTAGTTGAGGTAGCGTCCTAGCCACCCCGATTGCAGGATCTGATCACTGCTGGCGCCGGTCTCATAGATATCCGTGGCGCGGAAGTGGCTGAAGTTCGGCTCGGGATAGCTCACCCCTTGCACGATGGCGAGTTTGCCCTCGTTCCACAACGTTTGCATGCCGGTCATGGCCGGATGCAGACCCGTTCCGGTGAGGCCGCTCAAGGGCAACACCTGGTTCTGCGGGATCAGCACTTGTGATCGAAGGCTGCTCAGTTGGCTGTACGCACTGGTCGGGATCACCGTGTTCAGGCCGTCGTTACCACCGAACAATTGCACGATCACCAGCACGCGGTCTTCGGCCACGCTTCGGTTCAATGCGCTCAACAACGGGCTGCCCAGGCCACGTACGGCCATGCCGCCAATGGTGACCGTTCCCGCCGAGCGAAGGAATTTTCTTCTGTTCATGGTGGTACGGATCAGAACATCTGTGTTTCGGCAGCTTTAGCCATGTCCAGCATCAGGAAGTTGATCAGGTTGGGCACCATCATCGCTGTGGGGTCATTGGTGCCGGGATCGGCCACGTAGAGATCGTACGGCTCCGTCCAATACACGTCGCTTTGTTGGCCGAGGAGCAGCCGTTGGGTTTTCAAGGTGTCCTTGATGCCCTGTGAGATGGGTATCGTGTAGAGCAGGTCGGCGCAGCCATCGATCACATTGTCCGGATCGCTCGGGTTGTTGAATTCACCGACGATACCCACGTAGTTCGGTTTGATGGATACGTTGCGGCTCGTGGCCTGGTAGAAATCCGTTCCGGTGTTGAAGCCTTGGCCGATGAGGCCTTGCACGGCGAAGTTGCGTGCGGCGTAAGAAGCGCTATCCACCCAGATCTCGTCGAACAAGGGGCTCTGGTGATAGGCAGGCCAGCCGGCGACGTTCGGCGGATCGAAGAGGTTCTGGTCGCAGTTCACGCAGATGTAGTAGATGTCGAGGAACATCCGGTAGCGCGCTTCCAACTGCGTGGTGTCGTTGGGGAAGGTGAATTTCAGTTTGCGCACCATGCCGATGATCAGGTCGGCCGGGCTCATCATCATGCACGCACGGTTGTCGGCATTGAAGAAATGTGCGCTGGTGAGCAAAGCGCGCATCACCGTCTCCATCTGGTCCGGCGCCCCCACGTTGGCGCGGAAGATCTCGGCCAGTGGTAGGATCAGCTCGGTTTCGGCCTCGGGCGTGATCTCGCCGTGCACGAAGAAGCGGTACAACTGTCGGCAGAGGAAGAGCGAGCACTCCTCCTTGGCGAAGATCATGTCGAGCAACGCGTTCAGTTCGATCTGGCCGGCATTGGTTCCACTCTGGCCTTGGATGACCTGGTTGTTGAAGAACGCACTGAACTGCTTGTTACTCGTGGTGTGGTTGGCTGCGGTGAACAACGTTTCCGGCATGATGGGTGTGGCACCATCGTACTCGCGGAAGCTCCATCCCGTGAGGACACGGGCGGCAGCCTGTACATCCTGTTCGGTGTAACCACTGGTCTCGCCCAACGTGTACAGTTCCATCAACTCACGCGCGTAGTTCTCATCGGGTGCAGTGGCCATGTTCTGGTCGCCATTGAGGTACTCCAACATGCACGGATCGATGGAGATGTCGTACATCAGCTGCCTGAAATTGCCTAGGCTGTGGTCGCGGAGCAGGCGGTCGTAATTCCACCAGAGCAGTCCGTTGAACACCGTGCTCACCTGCACGGTGAGGTGGTTGTACCAGAACAGCCGCATCTTCTCGTGGATGGTGGGCTGCTGGTGGATCATTTCCCCCACGGTCCAGGAGAAGAAGCTGTACATCCGGCCCACGTTCGCGTTCACCGCGGCCACCACGTTCGGGGTGTTCACCCAGGTCTGCCCGAAAGGCACGGCGGGGTCCATGGCATTTGGGTCGCGGTTGCCACCGTTGAGGGCCCAGTAGTTCTTCAAGGGCACCGAGGTGGGTAAGCTCGTGGTGAGCAAGGCATCCACCACCTGGTTCAGGCTTTGGCCGTTGAATTGGGCCAGATCGGCATTGGTGGCGCCGAACATGCAGCGCCGCAGGAGGTGTTTCAGTTCCTCTCTGCCGAAAGTGCCGTTGTAGGGAGTTACAGGCATGGCGGTCTACGAAAAGGGGTGAAGGACCTCCTTGACGGGTGCAAAGAAGGAGGCTAGTGCCTTTGCTGTCAGCCGAATTTTGCCGGGTGCGGGTTCGTCGCTGCTGAACACGGTTTTCGGCCCGATGAACGGGGTCGATGCAAGTCCGTGGTTCTCAGGGGATATGAACATTCTTCCGTTCATTCGTTCCATCGTGCTGAAAAGTCGGCTGAAGTGAAGTGTGGCGTTGTACGTAGGGCTTTGGAGTAGGTTCGCGGTCGTTCCAAACCACCGGTCATGAAACTGATCTCCTTCAATGTGAACGGCATCCGTGCCAGTGTGAAGAAGGGCTTGCATGAAAGCCTCCGCAGCTTGAACGCCGATATCGTGTGTTTCCAAGAGACCAAAGCCACGCCCGAACAGGTGGCTGAGGCCTTGGACGGCGCCGGTGACTACCACGTGAACGCGTATGGGGCGCTAAAGGCAGGCTACAGTGGAACCGCCATCGCAAGCAAGGAAAAGCCTGCGAAGGTGAATTTTGGTATCGGCATGGCTGGGCACGACGATGAGGGGCGCGTGGTAACCTGCACTTTCAAGGATGTGGTGGTGATTTGCGTTTATACCCCCAACAGCGGCGAAGGCATGAAACGCTTAGGCTACCGGGCTGAATGGGACGAGGCCTTCCGCACCTACGTGAACAAGTTGGCCAAGGGGAAATTACCGGTCATCATCACCGGCGATCTTAACGTGGCGCACCAGCCCATCGACCTCGCGCGGCCCAAGGATAACTACAACAAGACGAGTGGTTACACGCAGCAGGAGATCGATGGGCTAAGTGCATTGCTCGGTACCGCCTGGGTGGATACGTTCCGGCACAAGCATCCGGGTGTGGTGAAGTACAGCTGGTGGAGCCAACGGTTCGGTGCGCGGGAGAAGAACGTCGGCTGGCGCATCGATTATGTGTTGGTGACCAACGGCTTCGAGAAGAAGGTGAAGGATGCCTTCATCCTGAACGAGGTGATGGGCAGCGACCATTGCCCAGTGGGGATCGAGTGGTAGTTGTCACTCCGGGCTTGACCCGGAGTCGCGTTAAAGGCAGACCATTGATCGGTTGACCTGTAACGAGTACCGATGAAGAACCTCCTGAAAGTTGAAGAGTTGGTGCAGTGCATTGTATGCGTTGCGCTATTAGTGGGCTTCCGCGTTGAGTGGTGGTATTACCCCTTGCTACTGCTAGGCCCTGATATCGGTATGCTGGGTTATTTGATCAACACGCAGGTGGGAGCGTTCACGTATAACCTGCTTCATCATAAAGGGATCGCCTTGCTTGTCGTGCTGTTGGGCTTTTATGTGCTGCCCTTCACTGACAACGGCGATGTGAACGGTTCATTTTGTCTAGGCCTCGTCCTCTACGGCCACGCCAGCATGGACCGCATTTTCGGCTACGGCCTCAAGTTCGGCGACAACTTCCACCATACCCACCTGGGTTGGATCGGAAAACGCAAGGGTCAGGAGCAGGTGCAGTAGGCACGGCCCTTGCTCCTGCTCCTTTCCCTGCTCCTGATCATGAAGATCCTCCTCCTCGACAACTACGACAGCTTCACCTGGAACCTGCACCATCTGCTGGAACCATATGCGGAGGTCGATGTTGTGTTGAACGACCACATCACCGTGGACGAGGCCGCGCGGTATGACCGCATCGTGATCTCACCTGGTCCTGGGCTGCCCAACGAGGCGGGCATCACCATGGAGCTCTTGTCGAAGTTGATGCCGACACATCCCATCCTTGGTGTGTGCCTTGGTATGCAAGCGATCATTGAAGTATCCGGAGGCCAACTCTTCAACCAGGATCGGGTGATGCACGGTGTAGCGGTGGATTGTTCGCCCATGGAACCGCGGGATCAGCTCTTCGTGGATATGCCGTCCACGTTCCCCGTAGGCCTCTACCACAGTTGGGCGGCGGAGCCGAATTCGCTGCCGGCCACCTTGAGGGTCACGGCGCGAAGCCAGACCGATGTGATCATGGCCATCCGGCATTTGGAGCATGATGTGTGCGGTGTACAGTTCCATCCGGAGAGCATCCTCACGCCGCTCGGTCCTGGGATCATCCTCAATTGGATCACCCGTTGATCAGGTCGCTCGGATCGGCTTCATTCCCAATGCGTTCTTGAAAACTCCTTGGACCTCGTTCGTGTGACCGATGCTTTGGTGCCCACCTTGCGCATCAACAACGCATTGCATGCGCAGCGAAGCCGCCCGTTGGACCGGAGCCCTCTTGCATGGCTGGGTCGAAGTGCTCACGCTCTTCGGCCTTTTGCTGGTGGCACTGGTGCTCATCGGCTGGTGCTGGAACAGAGGACTTAGGCCTTCTGACCGGCCCAGCTTGCTACCATGGCAACTGCTGCTCGCCGGATATGGCTTGGCACTGCTCTTACGGCACTTTCAAGATGGCCTGGTGCCTGCGGCCATCATCGCGGGCGGCGTCATGGTGGCTGGGCTCATCGCACGCACTGGCAGGCATCAAGGCTTGTGGATCCCCGTGATGCTCTTGTCTGCCTTGCTCGGTCTCGGCTTCAATCTCAGCTTCGTATTGCTCACCGTGCTGATCATGCTGGTCCTGCTCATCAGCGCAGGGCGCAACCGATGAAACGGGGCGGAGGTGGCACCGGCGCTGTCTGGCTCGTGCTCCTCGCGGTGGTCTTCGTTTCGTTCATCGTCTTCGCCATCCTCCTCGGGCCTGATCGGGCGGTGCGCATCGCCGCGGCTTCCTTCCTCAGCACCACGGTGGATGGACTTGCCGAGGATCCCGGTCCGCATCGGTTGCGGGTGGTGGATGTGCACATCGACGAGGCCTATCTGGATACCTTGAACAGTGACCTGCCGTGGAGCGGTGGGCGGAACATGCCGGCCACGGTGGTGGAACACGGCGTCCATCACCCGGTGAAGTTCAGGTACCGGGGTATCTACTCGGCCTCGCACTACCTCGGAGGCAAGAAGTCGTTCCGCCTTACGCTGAAGAAGAACAACCCCTTCGGTCCGTACCGCAAGCTCAACTTCATCAACCCGAAATCGTTCAATCTGCTCAACAACCATATGGGTCTTTGGATCGCGGGCCGCATGGGCGTGGCCGTGCCATGGAACGAGCTGGTGTTCGTTCGGTTGAATGGTCGCGACTATGGGGTGATGGAGGTCTATGAGCAACCCGATGGTTCGTTCGAACGCGACCGTGAACTCACGAAGGAGGAGGTTCCGGTGTACAAGGGAGAATATCCGCCCGTTACCGCGCGCGAGATACCCGAGAAACGTACGCTGTGGCGCAAAGCGGCGCATTGGGAGTACGAAAGCAAGGCCGACAGCACGGTGGCGCGGGCGCGTCTCGAAGCGTTGGTCGACATCATCGACGATAGCACGCTCACCTTGCCTTTCCGTCGCGATACGCTCGCGAAGCTCATCGATGTGGATGCCTACGCCCGCTATCTCGCGGCCATGCTCGTGGTGAACACCAAGCACATGGATCAGTTCCACAACCAGTGGCTGGTCATGTCCGAGCGCAGCGGCCTCTTCTATCCGATCTTCTGGGATGCCTTGCTGATGTTCCCACCACAAGGCGATCCGCTCTATTTCATCAACGATGCGCTCGCCCATTGGTTCCTGCGCATTCCGGAATGGCGCCTGATGCGGGATCGCTATGCGTACCAAGCGTTGCAGGACCTCCACATGGAGGGTTCGTTCATGCAGGAGTATGATCGCACAATCGAGCGGATCAAGCCATCGGTGCTCGCCGACCGCAACAAGTACGGACACGCGTCATTGAATCCGGCGGATGTGCATCGCAATTCGATCGTACACGTGATCAGTTCCTTCGCCAACATGCGCGCCACGGTGAAGGCGCATTGGGAGCGGACCTTGGGTCGGCTTGCGGATCGGAACGTTCACGTGGAACGTGGTGCCGCGCTACGACTTACCAGCACCAACGAGGTGCCCGTGGAGTTGCGTTGGCGCAGTTTCGATGATCGCCCGCCCGCTGTGGTGGCCGGTACCGACACACTCACCGCCACACGGGTGGATGGCTGGTGGTCGGTCACCATCCATCGCACGTTGACCTTGCCCGAAGGCAGCTGGGACCGCCCGTTCGCCAACTGGCAGCACTACCTCGTTCAACCGATGGATCTCACCGTGACCTTCCCATCCGGTGTGCCTTCCGGTCTGCGCATCACCAACGCCATCACCGATGAAGCGGTCGAGCAAGCCCCGTAAGGTGGGCGTGATGCCCTGGCTCATCGGCCTCGTGCTGGTGGGTGGAGGCCTAGTGGGTCTGTTCTCTCTTGGCCGCAGTGCATGGCTAAGGACCTTGGTGGGCTTGCCCGTGGACGCGAAGGAATGGTCGTGGTACCAGGCTCTTTTCGATCGCCATCCGATCGCTGACGCGGAAGCAGCAGTGCCCATCCTTCGTTTTGGCGGATCCAAGGAAGTGGGCGAGTGTGTTGATGCGCAAGTAGGTGGTGCGTGGCGCACGCGATGGTTCGAAGCGGAGGGCTATGGCGATTCCGTGGAGGTGCGGAACCTGCGTGCTCGTGTAGGGTATGAGGTCCGTACGAGAGCGAACGCCCTGTACAAGGAGCAGCGCCGTTTGCTCTTATTGCCAGCTACGGAAGAAGCACTTCGTACCAAGAAGCTCGAAGTCGTGGCGCAGGAGCTCGGTATCGCAACGGTAAGCACTTCGCTGGTCAGGGTGCTCTCATGTGGTCGAGAGCTCGGCCTGCATCAACTCCAGGAATGGGTGGATGACCAATGGTTGGCGAAGCGCGGTATACGCGGTGTTTCCTTGGTGCGCATGGGCATGGACCCCGCACGCCCCGATGAGCAGTTCCCCGTGATCAAGGCCGATAGTTCGGAACGGGTGCAGTTGCGTGGTATCATTGAACGTGCCCTATCCGAGGCCGCGGCAGGCCGGACCGATATGCTCGCCTCCCTGGTGGATGAGAAGGCCGCGGCAGCGTGGTTGCTCCTGGCATGGATCGATGGCCGAGACCTTCGCACTGCGCCTATCACCTTCACCTACAACTGGGCCAATTCGCGCTTCAGCCCGGTCTATGAACCTCCTCTATCGGCAACGGGCCGATACACTGATGATGGGCCGTGGTCGGTCAACCTGCTCACGCCTCTTCTGGGCCGCTCGGCGTTCCGTAGCCGCTTGGAACGGTTGCAAGCGGACCTTGCTACCAAATGGCCAGAGCTGGCCCAACGCCATGCTGCCACCTTCACGGCATGGGCTATGTTGCTGCAACACGCTGACGGGAGCACGATCTCGGTGGCGCAGATCGCCCAAAGCGATGCCGCTAACCGTCTTCACCGATCGCTCACCTTCGGTCCTGGGCATGCCACCTTCGTGAACGGCATGGTGCTACCTCCTATAGCGGTGAAAGCGGTGGAGGACACGATCGGTCTGGCCCAACTGGCGAAGCGATACAAGTTGCTCCTGCAGGGTGATTCCATCATCTTTCCACGCGGCAAGTACATGATCGATGAAGATCTTGTTTTCCCCGTAGGGCACGCGGTGCTCATGCTCCAAGGTGCACGAGTGTTCATGGGCCAGGGCCGAAGCATGCTCGTGAAGGGCGACCTGTACATCCGCGGCACCTTGCGCAATCCGGTCTTCATCCGGTCCCAGGATGATGCGCAGCCTTTCGGGTCGATCGCGGTCTTGGGTGGTTCATCGCAACAGTGTGCCATCAGCGGACTCTATGTATCCGGTGGAGCCGGCGCCAAACTCGCAGGCATCGAATGTGGCGGCATGGTCACCGTACAGGGAGCATCGCGCACCATCATCACCACCAGCGTGTTCCAGGAAAATCAAGCGAAGGCTTCGCTCGTTGTGGATGGTGGCGAATTGGAGTTGCGCGAGGTGCGCTGCGAGGATGCGGCCCGGCAGTTCGTACATGTGGACCATGTTCGTGCCATCATGCACGACATCGTTATGGTCGGCGCTCGCACGAACGAGACCACAGGGCTGCATGTCGGTGCCGGAACAGTGGCCGTGCTCGGTGGAACCTTCACGGGAATGAATGGACCGGCCGTGTTGGCCGATGGTGCTGGTCAGGTGCTGATCCGCAACGCACGTCTATCGAAGAACAGCCTGGCCATCCAGAGTGAGGGCCGCGCCGAGGTACACGCGGAAGGCAACACGATCGACGGCAATCAGGTCGCATTCCGGGGGTATGCCGGCGCTGGTGGTGATCGCTTGCACATCTATCCGAACAGACTAACCGATAACCAGGTTGAGCGCGAGGGTGCGGGCTTCAAGGAACGCACCGCGTTGGACGAGTCCACTGTTTCCGTCTTCGGAGTGCCTTTACAGATGCCAACAGTGGAAGAGGGGAGGGGTAGTGGCCGCTCACGGCGCAGCCGCACCAACGACTGATCGGAAGATATCCGCACGGTCGGTGGGGCGCTCTTCGGCTCGCCAGTCAGAGCCTTGCATACGCAGTTCTTCCAAGGGGACTTTCTCCAGCGGATACAGGATGGCATCGGGTCGGTCCAGGAAGGTCACGGTGTTCACTTTTCCATCCTTCAATTCCACGCGGATGCGGCTGCAATCGGCCCGGTTCACACCCATGATGCTTTCCACTCCCTCTTTGGTCTCCTCCGCGAAGTACACTGTGCGGGCATTGCCCTCCACGAACAACGACCGTAATCCATCGTCACCGAAATCCCCGGTCATATCCGTTCCGGTCACTTGGTCGAAATGGATGCTATCCACTTGGGAGATGAGGAAGGCATCCTGCTCCACGAAGAGCTTGTCCGCCTTGCCGTTGCTTAGGGCGATGCGGATGTGATCACCGGTGATCTGATCCGTGCCGCTCCAAAGTACGGGGTCGTTGAAGAGGCTGATGAGGCTGTCCGCTTCGCTGTAGATGAGCGTATCGCAGGCGCCTTGCATGTCACTTCGGAAGAAGCGCACGTGGCGATGGGCTTGCACGCGCTTACCACTGCTGTCAGGCGTGGTGAACAAGGTGTCGCCATGCAGGAAAAGGGTGTCCTTGTCCATCCATAGCTCCAGTTCCGCATGGCCGGTGATCACCGCGCGTTCGCTGATCTCGTTGTAGCGGCCCTGGTCGCCGCGTACGATCATGTCGCTGGCCGTATCGCTCACCACCACATGCCCCCAGGCTGTACCATCCCCGGTCTTCCGATCATAGTGTAGGCTGTCGCCGGCAAGGGTGCGGCCTTCGTTGTCGATGGTGGAGCGCTTGGTGAAGCGGGCGCGTTCGTTCCGGGTATCGTATTGCCCGCGGAACGTATGGATGGTGGTGCGCTTTTGCACGATCTGCGTGGGCCCGAAGAACTCGGCCACCCCCGTGGGGGTGGTGTAGTGCATGGTATCGCTCGTGATGGTGCGCTCCGGATGAGCCAGCAACACGTTGCGACTGAAGATGAAGAGGCGGGCGTTGGTCACATAGGTACCCACATCGCTGGTGAGCACGTTGCCGCCACTGCGGCTCACGATGCGGCCACCTGCGGTGTACACAGCGCGCCGGTTACGCATGTCGTAGTCCAGGGCGGGTGTGCTCAGCTCCATGTCGCTGTTGCGCATCACCACATTGCCTTCGAGGCGGGCCATCCGGTCGTTACCATTGTAGTTGGCGCGTTCAGCTTCCACGTGCAGCGTGTCTCCCTGGTCGATGGCCACATGCCCGAAGGCTTGCAGGCGCTGGTCCTGGTAGAGGTAGGCACTGTCGCAGCGCATCAACGCATCCTTATGCTTGAATCGGACGTTCCCTTTCAACCGTTGCGCACCGGGAGCTATCCGGTCATCGTATTCTCCGCGATCGGCATTGAGCAGTTCGATGCGGCCGCTCTCGGTCCCGACCTCGCTTTGGCCGAATGCCATTGCTCCGAAGACAACGAGAACAAGGAATAGGGTAAGGCGATACATGTGGACGGCCAAGGGCAAAGGGCGTACCATCCGCTGTAGCTCAGTTCATGGAGATGCCTGGAAGTTTGCGCATCATCTTGTAATGGTAGCTGAGGTATTCGAGCATCTTCCGCATCTGGGTCTCGGCCTCGGCGGTGCTGGCACTCACTTCTTTGCCTTGTGCTCGAAGCAGCATCACACCGTAGATGGCCGTGAAGCACGTGGTGATCGGCCCCTCGGCTTGGTCATCGGCCTGCCGCTGTAACTCGCTGATCGCGGGCTTGGCTGCCTCGTAAAGGGCATCATATTCCTGGTCGTTCATCACCTCATCCAAGGTCCGATGAAGGAACTCCAGTTCATTGATCACCTCTTCCACCTCGCTCAGGTGGCCGCGGCGTTCCAGCCCCTGTTCCTTCATCCGGTGGATGATCCCCGTGTACCACGCGCGCACCTCTTCTTTGCTCCGCTCATCGGCATCCATCGGTGCGATCAGCAGTTCTTCGACCTTGTTCAGGTCGAACGCGTTCGCCCGCATCAGATCCTCCACGTGCCACATGCTGATCACGTAGCTCGCGATGTTGTCGCGCTTTTTCTCGTCCAGTAGTCCCATCGATCACTTTCCCGCCTTGGAGGCGCGGTACCGTTCGTTCAAGCCGTTGATGAGTTCGTCACTGATGTCGAGCCCCTCATTGCCCACCCACACCTGGCCACCGTTCTGTACGCTGAAGATGTAGTCGAAGCCAGCGGTCTTGTTGTACTGCTCCATGTAACCCCGCAGTTCCTGGGTGATCTCGGTGAGCATCTGGGCCTCCAACCGGGCGAGTTGTTCTTCACTGTTCGCCTGCTGTCCTTGGATCCGGGCCATCAATTGTTGCAGCTCCTGTTCGTCCTTCGCTACTTCGGCTTGTGTGCTATAGGTATGGTCCTTGGCCATCAATTCCTCGTACCGGGCCTGCGCCTTGGCCATTTCGCTTTTCAGGCTACCCTCCAGCCGTTGTCCTTCGCTGCGGAAACGACGGTCCTTTTCGGCGATGAGCTCATACTTCTTCTGTACGCTGTCCATGTAGAAGAACGCGATGCGAGCATCCTTCAACGCCATGGTGTCCCTGTCCACGGATGCCATCTCCGGTGCAGCCACCTCACTTTCTGTTGTTCCCACCTCCTCCGTGGTCGCCGGTGCGGAGCTGCGCGAAAGGCTCCAGCCGAGCAGGATCGAGAGAATGATGTTCCAGACGATCAGGAGTACGGTGGTGTTCTTCGACATGGAGGCTCTATGAGGAACGCCCCTTCAATAGGAAGGGGCGTTCAAAGGTAACGGGCAATGTGTGAAGCCTACTCCACGAGCACGATCGGTGCACGGAATTGTACCCCGGCGCTGACGATCTGTATCTGATAGGCGCCAACGGGTAACCCCTCCAAGCTTAGTTGAAGCGGTGCCTGGGAAGTGGTATGACTTTGTTCCATCACCATTCGGCCCGACGCGTCGAGGACCGTGACCGTGCAGGGCCCTGCTGGCATGCCTTCAGCGAGGACCGATGCATTCGTCGGGTTGGGCCAGATGCGCAGGTTGGGAACGCCACGTTCCGCGATACCCACGAAGGCGTTCACCGTTACACAGGTGGTGTCATTCTCATCCGATAGGTCGATGTCCCAAGTGCTCCACGCGCAGAGGTCATCGGTGGTGGTCTGGTCGGGGTCGAAGGGTTGCGGGAAGCTGAACAACACTTCGGCGCCCGGGGCGATGGCCGCACCGGTATACGGAGCGGTCACGATCGGCCCATCAGCGAACTGGTAGCTCACCGAGAACCCTGAAGCAGGCAAGCTGCCATAGTTCGTGATCCATGTGCGCACGGTGATGGGCTCTTCGATGTTCTGCCCGGGTGCGGTGCCGAAGAATCCGCTCACACCCACGTCCGGTACCGGTTCTTGGATCAATTGTAAACCGATGTGGAAGTCCGCTGCCTCGCGATCACGGTACTCTGCCCAAGTGCCGCCGAGCACTTCATAGGTCTGAAGAGAGAAGGGAGGTGAGATATCCTCGGCGATGTTGATGTTCGGTCCGTTCATGTACCAGAGCACGTAGACGCCGCCCTCCGTTATGGTCAGTGTCTCCGTTAACGGGATGGTCATATCCCCCACGACCACATCTTCCGGTGCTATCGTGACGGAATCCAACAAGGTTCCTGCCGATCCGTTCGGACCATTGTCATCGTACACCTTCATGCTGAAACCCGCTACGCCGAGCGTGCTGATGATCCGGACGGTGGTGGCACTGGCATACGCGGGATAGTACGGTGGGCTCAAGTACATGCCCACACCACCGTTGCCGCCGTCCCAGCCAAGACCGACACCATCATCCGTGGCACCAGCATAGGTGAGCAGGTGTGTCGTCAGGGTGGTGTCCACCACCACGAGTTCCTGCGTGCGGCTATTGTTGGTGGTGACGAGCTCGTTCGGGATGCCGCTCAAGGTGCTGGTAAAGCTGTGGATGCCCGCAGTATTCGGCATGAAAGAGGCGTTCAGATCCAATGTGGTGTTCGCCACAGCGTTCAACGCCGCGACGGATGCATTACCGGTCACTTGGGTGACATTGGCCAAGTTGCGCACGACACCTTGTACGGTGATGTTCTCAAGGTCAACGTTCCCCGTGTTGAGCACGTTCGTGATGAGATCGAACGAAGAACCGTTCCTTGACAAGAACCGACCACGCGAACCCGGGGCGGTGTTGTAGTCCACCGTTGCGTCCACGATATCCAGGTCGGTGGATGCGGGCATATAGAACCGGATGGCGTAATTGCTCGGGGGATATACATCGGCGGAGTGCTGCAATCCGATACTGCCCGCCACACTCTCGATACCGATGAGCAGATCATTGTTCTGTGTAGTGCCGCTGACGTTCAGGTAGTGGATGGTGATAGTGCTGTCCACCTTGTTCAACACGATCTGGAAGGAGTTGCTTCCGGTGTAACTCGGCGCGGCGGATGTCCAGTACGGCACGTTCACGTACGAGATGATGGTCTGGTCCTCATCATCGAACAGGTAGCACTGGCCCGGGTTCCCGGCACCGGTGAAGTTCAAGTCCGCGGTGAGGCCGGCGACGTAGTCGTTCACACCTCCCGAAGTGGGGATGATCGGGAACGGCGATGCGATGTTGCCGTTGGAGAAAGACACGTAGCCATTGCTGCCGATCCAGATGTTCTTGCGGCTGTACCAATAGAACGGGTGGTCCGTTTCCATAGTGATGGGACCGATGACATTATCGTCCGCCAGACCTTGGATCAGGATGCCGGTGGAGGTGATGTCCGTCCACGAGAACACCGGTCCGTCCGGTTCGTTGCTATCGCGCCAGATGTATCCGTAAGCATCGGGTCCTCCGGTGGCAGCAAGCATCGGGAAGGCCAAAATCAGCGAAAGGAGAAGGGGTAGGGCTCGCATCATGGCAGCGGGGTTTAGTGCCAAGATAGATCTCCCTGATCAGAAGTGGGTCGAATGGTTCGGCCAAGTGGTCACGGATCGGACCGCTCGTCTGCTACAGAGCTTGGAAGGGCGTATCGACTTGGGTCATGTTTCCCCCGGCGCAGTTCCTCCCAATAGCGATGATGCATGCGTTTGGCAAGGCCTAGCAGGTCCTCCATGGCGATGCGTTCGCTGTGCAGTTGAAGGGGACGGCGTTCTTCGAACACACGTCCTTCGTCATCCACGGTGTACACGCCGGCATAGCTCGGCAGGGCTACACCTTTCAGGTTGCGGTAGACCACACAGGGCAGCGCGAAACAGAAGTAGTTAGGCCTGCGGCATAACTGAGCACCTTGTCTGCGCCGCTTCTCCTCCCGCGCCTCGTTCATCGTCATGGATCGCCCATTGTGCTTCTCCAAGAAGGCGCCGTTCAGCAAGAGGCCTTGGCTGTGCTTGGGTTTCCGCAGGTCGTTCAAGAGATCGCTGCGGGAGCACTTCACTTCCACTTCACAGACATGGCCTTCGGGTGTCACGGTCAATAGATCGCTTTCCCACGCGTAGAGAAGTGCGTTCGGCGTGATCCACTCATGCCGCAGGGCCATGGCATGGCACCGCATGTGCCAGGCGATATCGGATGCGGTTAGGGTATGAGCGAGCATCACGAAGGCTTGAAGGACCGACACAAAGATGCAGCGCTCAGAGCGGAGTTCTCCGCACTTCTGCCGCCTTCGTCTGAACGGGTCCGATCGCTCAGCGAACGATCAACACGCCCATAACGTACCTGCTCCCGCGAAGATCGCCAACCACACCAAGCCTTTCAACAGGAAGAACAGGAAGCCCGCCCAACCAAGGCGTTTCAGCCAGGGGACTTTCTTGGTGCTCGGTTGTTGATCGGAACCAGCGCTCATGACCGCGACGCGTTCTCCACTTCGCTCACTAAGGTGCGCCATTCTTCAAGCTCTGGGATCCCCGGTTTCCGCTTGCCGAAGAGCTGTACGAGCTGTTCGCCTTTCGCATTGTAGCATTCCAGCGCTGTCACTAGGCCATCAACGGTGGGTTTCCGCACGATCCAACTCTGGGTGATCGCTTCCTCGCGCACATGGAGGTTGAACTCCGGATCCAGCACGTTGAACCAACCACGGGCATCCACCACGTTCATGATGGTTCCCGTGTGGATCTGGATCATGCCGGGGTTGCCCACGAACACCATGATCGGCAGGGTGCGCTGTGCGGCTTTGGTCAGCACCTCGCGCAGGGCAGTGGTGGCCACCGGTACAGCATAGCCTCCCTCGGGTGCCAGGCGCAACGCTTGGGTGCGTGAAACGCGGAACCGGCCCAGCAGCATGTAGAAATCATGGGTGTCCTTCAAGCCCAGCCAGGCCGCGCGCAGACCAGACACGTCCACGGCCGCATCGGGCATTTCCGCGTGTGCGGCTTTGCGGGGTTGAAGGGAGACCACCGCGCTCTGGTCCTCTGATCGGAACCTGTTCACAAGCGTTCCGAATCCGGTGCAGTTGCTCTTTTCGGTCAGGTATATCTTGTGGATGGCCTCACCATCATGCGCGAAGAACTGCAGACTTTGACGCGTTCCACCGTGGCTTTCTTCGTTCACGGCGAAAGCGTGCGCCCACGATCCCCAGAAGATGCGCAGGTCGATGTCTTCGCCCACGAACAACCCGACATGACCTTGGGTCAAGGAAGGGTTCAAGTACGTGCCCTTGCGCTCATGCACCACATCATCATTGCGGGTCAAGGCCATCACATGGCCCAGGTTCACCACCTCGCCCAGGATGTCGGCGAATTCAGGTCGAAGACGGGTGACACGGCTGCCCAAGCCCAGCACAAGGAGTTCGAGTTCCGATACGCCAAGGACCTGTGCTGCGCTCCGGATACGCAGGGAAGGCTGTTGCTCGAGAAGTTGGGCCCAACGGGCGCGCAAGTCGGTGGCTGGAGCGGCCAAGTTGTCGGAGATCATGTTCATGGCGGCAAAGAGACGCCAGCTGATCACGACCACGAATACCGCGATCGAGGTAATTTGACGAACGGTACTACAAGCTCAGCAGGTCCTTGAACCGGGCGGCTTGCCTGCGCGAGACTTCGATGCTCTCGGGTTGACCGTTCTTATCCAAGCTCTTCAACTTCACCATCAGGCCGCCATTGAACCAGGGCTCGATCTTGTCCACCCAACGTAGGTTGATGATGTGCTTGCGGCTCGCTCGGAAGTAGACGAGCGGATCCAACTTCTCCTCCAATTTGTTCAAGGAGCGCAATACGAGCGGTTTCTGGTCCTCGAAGCGTACGCGCACATAGTTGCCCTCGCTCTCGAAGTAGCGCACGTCCTTCAAGGTAACGAACCAACACTTTTCCCCATCGCGCAGGAAGATCTGGTCATGCTCGTGCAGCACCTCCCGCTGCGGCATATCGGGGTCGTGCTTCGGTTGCAGCTTCCCCAGCGCGGATGCTAGCCGATCCGGATCGATGGGCTTGACCACATAGTCCAGCGCGTTCACTTGGAAGGCGCGCAGGGCATGCTCGTCATAGGCGGTCACGAAGATCACCTGGGGTGCAGGGTCCAATGCGGCGAGCAACTCGAACCCGTTCCGGCCGGGCATGTTGATGTCCAAGAAGATCAGGTCGGGACGTTTCTCCGCGATTAGCATTTCGGCTTCATCGGCATTGGATGCCTCGCCCACCACTTCCACGGAATCGTGCTTTGCCAACAGGCTGGTGAGTTCTTTGCGTGCCAGACGCTCGTCGTCGATGATGATGGCTTTCATGGTGGTGTGCGTTCAAGGTCTCAAGAAGCGGTGGTCGATAGGCGAGGTGATTGGTTGGTGGTGGTATCGTTCCGCATGGGGATATCAACGCGGCTTTCAACGGAGCCATCAACGTTCACGATGTCGAAGTGTGCCTGTCCCCCGTATAGCATGGCGAGTCGGCTGCGTGTGTTCTGCAGGCCGATACCGCTGCCTTTCGCCTTTCCAGGTGTGTAGTGACCGGTGTTCCGAACGGTGATGCGGAGACCCGCCGGAGTTCGTTCCGCTGCGATGTGCAGATCACCACCGCCCACCAACGGAGCGATGCCATGCCTCACAGCGTTCTCGACGAGTGTCTGCAGAAGCATGGGGGGCACCTGTTCGCGCTCGAGTTCTGGAGGTATGTCAAGAGTATAGCGCAGGCGTTCCTCGTAGCGCATGTGCTCCAGTTCCAGGTAGGCCTTCACGATGTCGATCTCCTCGCCCAACGGCACCACATCGCGGCGCACCGTGGCCATGGCGTTGCGGAGGATCGCGCTCAGTTGGGTGATGGCCCGCTTCGCCTTCTCCGGATCCTCATCCACCAAGCCACGGATGCCGTTGAGGGCATTGAACATGAAATGGGGGTTCATCTGCGAACGCAAGGTGTTGAGCTGATTCTCGCGGCTGGCGGTCTCGAGCTTCAGGTTCAGGATCTCTTCGCGGCGGCTGCGGACGAAATACACGTAGGCGAAATAGCCCAGCGACCAGATGAACAAGAGCAAGGTCCAGTTGATCGTGTTCAGCAGGATGGCCAGCGGATCGGGCGCCAGCATGGGCACATATTCCGAGAAGAAGAGGTCATGAGCGGCGGCCATCACCAAGAAGGCGGCCAGGCTCAACAACACGGCCACCAGGCACAGCCGTGGGAGCACATGGCCCAGGTCGCGCTCCAACCAACGATTGCGGATGATGACATGCCTGAACCAATGGCTGATACCGATTCCGGTGAAATAGAACAGCAAGAGCACCTTGAGCTGGTCGGTGCTCAGTTCGTCATGCTTGAACATGAAGAGCCCGATGACCGTGACCAGCAATGCCCAAGCAAGCAGTTGCGTGGCCCAGTACATGGTCCGGGCTTTCATCGGTGAGGGGCCTCCGCTGTTCTTCCGCATGGTCGACACTCGGCGAAGTTATCGGAGTGCGGAGCAGGGAGAAGGGCGATCACACGAGCGGCTGAGGCGCGTGCCTGTCGGGTTTGGAAGATTACCTTCGCGATCCGCATGAATTTCCTTGGTCATCTTTACCTCTCCGGCCACGATCCGGAGGTGATCGTGGGCAATTTCATGGGCGATGCCGTGAAGGGCCGCGACCTGTCCCGTTTCAGCCCGGGCATCGAGCGTGGACTACGCCTTCATCGGGCCATCGATTCGTTCACCGATGTTCACCCCGTGCTTCTGGAAGGGAGACAACGGGTGCACTCCCATGCTGGCCGTTATGCTTCGGTCGTCATGGACCTTTTCTACGATCATCTCCTCGCCGCCAATTGGGGGCGGATCAGCGAAGAGCCACTTGAACGGTTCGCTCAACGTATGTATCGGCTGCTGAACGAGCACGAGGCACGGATGCCGGATCGTACCCGTCACATGCTCCCGTACATGGTCGACGGCGATTGGCTCACCTCGTACAGTACACTGGAAGGTATCGGAAGGGCGCTCGACGGGTTATCGCGGCGTGTACCTGCCGGTGCACCCATGCGTGGTGCCGAGCACATATTGCTCGCCAACCTGGACCGCTATACCGAGGAGTTCAACACCTTTCTGCCCGCCGTGGACGCCCATACCCGCCCCCTTCGATGATCGTTCGCCAGCGCACAGGTCTATGGATCCTGCTCGGCGCCGTCACGGTGGCCTTCGCGTTCACATGGTTCTTCCAAGACGTTCAGCGACGGCAGGATATCGACGTTCCCTGGGATGGCCCACTAGTGCAGCGGGATCTGGAAGTCATCCAGAAGGACACCTTACGTGTGCTCGTGATACAGGACCCACTCTCGTGGGAAACGCGACCTGGGGCCGAAAGTGGATTCGAATTCGAGTTGCTTGAGCGGTTCGCACGGTCCATGAAGGTGCCTATGAAGATCGTAGTGATGACCCGACGCGATTCCATGTACATGGCGTTACAACAGGGCATCGGCGATGTGATCGCGGCCCAGTACGCACCGGTGCGTTGGGAGTCGAAGTGGTTCGCGCTCAGTGAGCCGATCATGCAGGTCCGCCCGATGATCGCACGGTTGCGTGCCGAGGCCCGATCAACAAGAATGGCAACTGGTGCGGATACTGTTCTCATCAGTGAGTTCTCGCCGTTCCGTCAAGGGCCCGATGACCACAATGGGCTCGAAGGTGCCAAGTCTTCACAGGCCACACCGGAGGATCTGCTCATGGATGTCGTCATAGGCGGCGTTCCTGCATGTATCGTCACGGATGCCACCGCAGCGCATGAGGCCACACGTTTACCCGCATTGGAGTTCGTTCCGGTGGACGCGAAGGAGCGCCCGGTGAGCTTCGCCATGCGCACCAGTACACCGGAGTTGCGCAAAGCACTGGATGCCTGGATCATTTCACCCGATGAGGAACGGTTCCGCACAACTTTGATGGACGGCTATCTCGGGCGAATGTCGAAGCCCGGTGCGTTGAAAAAGCGATCGATGCCGGCAGCGGCCGACAGCATTTCGCCCTACGACAGTGAGTTCCGCAAGCATGGACAAGGCTTCGGGTGGAAATGGCAATTGCTCACCGCCATGGCGTGGAAGGAGTCCCGGTTCGATAGCACTGCGGTGTCCAACATGGGAGCCCAGGGCATTATGCAGTTCATGCCCACGACCGCTACACGTTATGGATTGGACAGCGCCATGTCCGTGGGTGATCACATCCAAGCGGCGAAGCGGTACATCGTGCGACTTGATACCCTTTGGATGCGCGCCGTACCCGATCGTGACGCGCGACTGCGGTTCGTGCTCGCTTCGTACAACGCTGGTGTAGGCCACATCATCGATGCGCAACGCCTTGCCGAGCGGCTCGGCCTCGATCCAAAGCAGTGGGAGGGGAATGTGGAACGAGCCGTCCTCCTCCTGGCCAAGCCACGATTCTACACACGCCCCGAAATGAAGAACGGTTTCTGCAAAGGCAGTCAAGTCTTCCATTATGTGCGCGATATCGTCTCCCTCTATGATCAATTGGTCGGTCTGCCGAAACGAAAGCCACAACCTGCTGCGGATCCCATAGCACCGGCGGAGGAACCCGTGGTAGTGAGCCCCGAAGAAGGCGATGCTGAGGTGGTCCCATGAGGGTCAAGGGACTCTCCCTTCCTAGAAGGGAGGAGAATAGGGGTGGTATTGGTCTACGCCCGCACCCTAACTTGACCGCATGTTCCCTGCATTGAAACGAACTACCACGGCCGTCCTGGTCATGATGGCGGCTCTACCATCCTTCGGCCAGGAAATGCTGCCCCATGGGATGGCACCGCATGAACGAGAGCTTATCGCTCCCTACCGTGCCTCACGTCCACTCCAAGGGCGAGGTATCAGCAGTCCTCCGCCATTCCCGGTGCGCACGATGGCCGAGTGGGAAGAGGTTGAAAGTCTTGTGATCGCGTGGACAGGATTTCCAGGGATCCTGAAACAGATCGTGCGGTACGCGTTGGATGAATGCCGGGTGATCATCACCTGCGATGACCAAGCCGAGGTCGAGGCTTACCTCGCCAACAGTGAGTATGGTGGGCCTATCGATGATCTATCGGGGGTCACCTTTCTAGTGGCCGACTTCAACAGCATCTGGGCTCGCGACTATTTCGCCGAGAACATCTACGCCAATGAAGTGGATTCGCTCCTACTACTCGACTGGATCTACAACCGTCCACGCCCGGCGGATGATGCACTGAGCGATGTGATCGGTGCGGCTGAAGGGATCGCCGTGTACAGCACCACCACCGCCCCTTATGACCTGGTCCATACCGGAGGCAACTTCATGAGCGATGGCGCGGGGACCGCGTTCAGCTCGGAACTCGTGTTGGAAGAGAATGGTCCTTCAGGAGAATTCAACCAGACCGTTCGCGATGAGGCCGGCGTGGATGCGATCATGCAGCAGTTCATGGGCATCGATCACTACATCAAGATGACCGCGCTGCCGTTCGATGGGATCAACCACATCGATATGCACATGAAGCTGCTGGATGAGGAGACCTTGCTCGTGGGCGAGTTCCCCGCAGGTGAAAGCGATGGTCCGCAACTGGAGATGAACATCGAAGGCATCATGTCCGATGAGGTATCCGTTTACGGTGACCCCTTCAAACTCGTGCGCATCCCGATGCCCTCCAGCACATCCGGGAACTACCCTCCGAATGCGAGCTATCGCACATTCGCGAACAACGTATTCATCAACGGCACGGTGCTGGTGCCTACCTACCGCACCGAGTATGATACCATCGGCCTGCGCATCCTCAACGAGCAACTGCCGGGTTACCGCATCATCGGGATCGATTGCGACTCCGAGCAGAACATTATCGCTCAAAGCGGCGCCATCCACTGCATCACCAAGACCATCGGTGTTCGTGACCCGCTTTTGATCCGGCACCAGCGCCTCAGCGACACGGAGAACACCATCGACCCCTACGCGGTGGAAGCCTACATCCGCCACCGCAGTGGCATCGCCACAGCCAGTGTGTTCTGGTCCACTTCGCCCGAAGGCCCGTTCATCGAAGCTGTGATGGCGCCCAGCGGTGACGGTATCTGGCAGGGGAGCATCTCACCCCAAGTGGCAGGTACGGAAGTGTACTACTACATCCACGCGGAAGCCATCGGTGGCAAAGAGCAGGTCAGGCCCATAGTGGCTCCTGAGGGCACCTGGTCGTTCCAGGTGATGGACTTCCCAAATGGGTTGGCCGAGAGGCAAGCGCCGCTGATCACGGAAGTGTTCCCCAACCCCGCCAGTTCCGTGGTTTCGATCGGTGTAGCCGCTCCGTGCTGCGCACCGGTGCAGGTCGAACTTTTCGACGCGGTTGGCCGTTCGGTGCGGGTGGCTTATAACGGTCCTCAGCCTGCGGATGGTCGCATCTTCATCGATCTGTCCGAACTGCCTGAAGCGCCCTACACAGTGGTGGTCAGCTCGTCGGAAGGTCGTTCCACTGCACCGTTGATGAAGAATTGACCCCCTGAATGGGAACGGGCCATGGATGTCGACATCCATGGCCCGTTCCGTTTTGTTCCAATCACTCTTTCACGAAACGACCGAGGGTCGTTGGTACATCACCGATGGAACGCACCAGATAGGTGCCCGGTGCGAGTGATCCCACGTCTACGGTGCTAGCCAGTGCACCGCTCGTGGCAAAGCTGAGCACCACGCGCCCTTGTAGGTCGAGGATCTCGATCGCTGGCGCATCCGTTGGAACACCTGTGATGTTGAGATGGTCCAGCGTTGGGTTGGGCCACAGCGCGGTGGAGGACAAACTGGCGGTGTTCATGACCGAGGTGGTCAGATCCGTTTCAATGCACAGCGCGAAGGTCCCGGCGTCCGGTCCGCCACCGTTCCACACGCGGATCAAGTAATCGGTCTGAGGCTCCAGGCCGTTCAATATCCACGGTGCATTGATCCCGGTTTCACAGTCCACGTATTCCAAGGAGCCGCATTCCACATAAAGCGCCGCGCTCACCTCTTCAGCTGTAAGGGCTGCCAGGGACACTACGAAGGAGGTCTGCTCACCCGTGTTGAACCCATACCAGATGTCAACGATGGATGCGAAGGGGTCGCATGGTGGGTTCTCCACACCGGTAGCGAACGCACAACTATTATCACCCGAGGAGGGCTCACAGGTTCCGATCCCGCTGGGTTCAATGATGGTAGCATTCGCACACTCGTCATTGGCCTCGACAGGAGCGCATGTCGGTGCGCAGGAAGTGGTGAGCGTGAATGTGCCGAACTGATCCTCATAGGCATGCACGAGCACGAAATAGTTCGCCCCGGCAAAGGAAGGGAAGCTCACTTCACTGCTATTGTCCGCGCAACCGGGTGCATCATCGCCACCGGCTATGCAGCTCAAGTTGCCGCACGACCCGCCATACACACTGATCTTCGTATCGAAGGTGGCGGTGCCACAGGTGCTCACCGTGATCGTGCTTCCATCACCCACGATGGAATACCACAGCCCAGGTGCGGTTATGTTGGCTGCTCCGCACGTGGCTCCAGGTAGGTAGAAACTCTCTTCCGTATTCCCTTCCACGCTACCGTTGCAGCTGATCGGCAAAGCGCCCTCGCAAATGGCGTTCACCGCAGGTGGTTCGGCGAGCGTGATGTAGGTGAACGGACCTACGCGGATGCTCGCTTCCCCTTCGCCGCAGAGTTCTTGCAGGTAGTACGCGTATTCGGTTCCGCTATCCAATCCGGTGACCACGGCGGACGCATTACTGCCGTTCACCGTTCCCGATGTGATGGTGCCTTCGCCGGGTTGGAAGCCCAATGGGCCGTATTCGATACTGTAGGTCGCGCCTGGGTTCAAACTTTCCCAGAAAACATAAGCCTCCACATCGCCGGCTGTGGCACTCACATCGCTCGGGGTTCCACACGCCTGGCAGGCCAGTTCGATGCTGAAGTTGCCGGTCTCACCATCGTAACCCTGAACCAGGATGTAATACTGCAAGGCTGGGTCAGGAACGAAATTCACCGTGGAACAGGTGCCCACGCCTGGTGTATCATCGCCACCAGCAACGCAGGTGAGTCCGTCACAGCTTCCGCTGTACACGTTCAACCGTGTGTCATAGTCAGAGCCTTCGCAAGTGCTGATCACCACGGGATCGCCGATGCCGGTGAACGTGAACCACCGGCCGGGAGCTTGGATACCGGTCTCGCAAAAGTCGGGTTGAGGATCCGGCGTAGCGTCGAGGGTGCTGCCGCTCAGGCTCGAATTGCACGTCATCGTGATGGCACCCTGGCAATAGTCGTTGGTGATCGGGCCACAGGTCACCGCTAGATCGAAAGTGCCCGTGCCACCCTCGTAACCTTGTACCAGGATCAGGTACGTCTCGCCGACCATGGAGGGGAAGGACGCTGTGGAGCCCACATCACAGTTCCCTCCATCATCATTTCCGGTCACACAGACCGGATCACTACAGGTTCCTCGGTACACGTTGATCTTGGTGTCATATCCGAAATCAGGACAGGTGCTCACCGTAATGGCTTCGCCCGTTCCTACGATGCTGTACCACACACCAGGTGCGGTCACAGCCGTTCCACAATTGGTCGAATTGGCATCCAAGGTGGCGTCCACTGTGGTGCCCGATACCGTTTGACCACAAGTGAGGGTGATGGCCGCGGTGCAAGCATCGTTCGGCGCCTGGCCCATGGCCACGGCGGCCGCGAACAAGGTGGGTAGCAGGGAAGCGTAAAGTCGGTGGCGCATGGTTCGGTCGGATATGCGCCGAATGTACGCCGCTCAGCGCTTTGGTTTCTTGCGCTGGACCCGTGTGGGGTCTTCGTGGAAATAGTACCGCAGGTCGAGTGTCAGGTAACCACCCTCCAGCGCACCGCGCATCGGATAGCGGAAAAAGCCATTGTCCACGTCCCAATAGGTCAGATCAGCGGTGGCCATATCCCCGAATGGCCGGTGGAAAGTGGCTCCGATGTAGAAGATGCCGCTCTTTTCCGTGCGATACTCCCAACCCAGGTTGCCCACCACACCCAATTGCACCCATTGGTTCCGAAAGAGGTAAATGAAGCCTTCATCCAATTCCTGCTGCACGTCACTGGGGTACAGGTCTGCGGAGAAGCCGAGCGCGGCGTTCATGTAGGAGCGTTCTCCCGTGCGGATGTAGGCCAGTGCGGTGAGGGGGATCTCATAACCCACGTAGCGCACCATGCCCGTTTCACTGTAGCCGCTGGTGTCGTTCTTGAGCGTGAAGTTGTAGCGCCGTTGGATCTGCCCGATCCCGGTCTCGATGCTTATGATCCGGGTGAGACCCTGACGCAAGCTCATGCCGAAGGCCATACCTCCGTCCAATTCAATGGTGCCCGAGAGCGAAGGCCGCGTGAATTCCGTGGTGGTCTCGAAATAAGGCATGGCGAAAACCGGCTTCACCTGAAGGCCGAATGTGGTCACGCCTTGTTGAGCGCACAGAGCGGCTGCGAGCAGAAAGTACCCGCCCACAACGCCCACCGCTCGGAACACATTCGCTCTCACCATGGAGCCAAAGATCGCCATGGATGAACGGCTGGCCCCGATCGGGTGGAGGAAAGGTGCATCAACGGGGAGTAACGGTGCTCATTCATCCACCCACGTGGTTACCACTTCCAGCGGCCGGCGGTGACCTTTCGGCCATTCAACCGCCGGATACCCCAGGTAGAACAACCCCAACGCCGACCCCTGCGGGGAAAGGCCTAGATAGTCGCGCATGCCGTCTCCGATCAAGGGGCCGCCGGTGGCCCAGAACGCGCCGAGTCCGTAAGCTGCACAGGTCAGGTACATGTTCTGAACGGCGCAGGCCACCGCCATCACCTCATCCCGCTCGCTGATCTTGCCGTTCGGGTCGCGCTCCAGTCCAAGGCCAATGACCACCGAACTCTGCAGCGGACGCTGGGTCACGTTGTCGAATTTCTTCTGTAGGAATTTCTCCGACGGGGTCAGGCGTGTGTACTCCTCACCAAGGAAGCGTGAAAGGCGCTCGCGGCCAGTGCCGCTGTACACCGTGAACCGCCAAGGCTGTGTGAGGCCGTGGGTGGGCGCCCAGGTGGCGTTGGTGAGGATGCGCTCCACCATTTCCTTGTGGACCACCCGGTCAGAATAGTCCTTGGGAGGGATGCTGCGGCGGTGCCGGATCAGTTCCGTGATCTCGCTGATGCTGAATTTCATGGTCGAATGATGCCCCAAAGAGACGAAGTAGGATCGGAAGACCACCGGACCGGGCAGCGTTCTACCCGTTCCGAACGTCTTACCTTCGACCGATCTAACCGGAACCGGAAACATGATGAAACGTCAACTCTTGATCGCCAGTGCTTTACTCTGCGCAGGCGGCGCCATTGCCCAACCTACACTGACCGAAACGACCAACGGACTCGTGCCGATCGTGGACAGCTACGGCATAACCTCATTCACCACCAACGTGCCCGCTGACTTCTATGGCCCTAGCGAGGACGGCGCGGATGCCACCTATGGTTTCTTCATGCTGAATGAGACCGGTGGTAACGATCGGTTCCTGGTGTCCCCGAGCGTAACGCCCAGTAGTGCGGTGTTCCCTACTGCAACGGTACTCATGACCAACGGTGGTTCGGACACCATGGCCTACAAGGTGGATGCCAACGGGATCGAGCTCGTGGGACTGCGCACCTCCTTCGAGGGCACCGTCGCCCTTAGCAATAGCGCTAAGGAATTGGTATTCCCATGCACCTTCGGTACCACCTGGAACGATACCTACGCATTGAACTACACCGCCAGTGGCTTCCCGGTCGTTCGCACCGGAACGATCAATGGTGTAGCCGATGGCTATGGTGAGCTTCAGCTCCCGAACGCCATCATCCCTAACGTGCTCCGGGTAAAAGTGCGCAAGACGCAACAGGACCAAGCCGCGATCACAAGTGTCTACCGCAGCTTCGATTCCTACTATTACTACAGCACCGATTCGCGCTTTCCCATGCTCAAGCTTTCGCGTGACACGGTCATTTTCAGCGGTGGCTCGCCAGCAGTGACCTTCACGGCCGAATGGTTGCTGGGCCCGGGTACAGGTATCAACGATGTGGACGCTGGTTCAGTGAACTTCGAACCCTACCCGAACCCAACCACCGGACGCGTGGATCTGGGTCTCGGCCAGCACGAATTGCGCTCCGTGGAAGTCTTCACCGCAGCGGGCCAGTTGGTGCGCTCCGAAGTGAAGACCATCGGCAGCACCGCCAACACCGTGCTTGATCTCACTGGCTTGGCCACGGGAGTGTATCACCTCAAGGTCATAGGCACAGACGGGCGTTCCGGCTCCCGCCGCATCGTGGTGCAGTAGAGCACTTACTGTTCTCAGGAAGAGCGCTTTCGGCCCAGCCGGAGGCGCTCTTCGCTTTTCTGCGTGAACAGCAGGCCTCGCATGGGCGTTACCTTGTGCACATGGCGCTCCATCGGTTCACCAAGTACGTGCCTCCGCAGGACGATCGTACGCCGTTCCAGAAACTCCTCCCGCTCTTCCTGGAGATGCTCACCCACACCAGCGGCGATGTGGAAGAAGCACTGGACTGGATGGATCAGCTCGACAAGGAGCACGGTTTCTACAGCGCGGATTATGGCCGCAAGGAATTCGAAGCCGACCTGCGCAAGAATGGCATCATCGGCGACAAGCCCAAGAAGGGCGGCAAAGCACCGTTGACCGGAAAGGCCGAGAAGCTCATACGGGAACGGGCCTTGGATCAGGTCTTCGGAAAGCTGAAGAAGAGCGATCGCGGCGATCACGGCCTGCGTCGCACGGGCCAGGGCGATGAGAGCACCAGCGACAGACGCACCTATCGGTTCGGCGACCGCATCGAACAGGTGGCCATGAGCGACAGCATCCGCAACGCCCAGCAGCGCGGCATCGATGAGTTGAACTTGAGCGAAGCCGACCTGGAGGTGATCGAGACCGAGCACCAGAGCGCCTGCGCCACGGTGCTCATGATCGACATCAGCCACAGCATGATCCTCTACGGGGAGGACCGCATCACACCTGCGAAGAAGGTGGCCATGGCACTGGCGGAGCTCATTGCGCGGCGCTATCCAAAGGACACGCTCGATATTGTAGTCTTCGGCAACGATGCCTGGCAGATCAGCTTGAAGGACCTGCCTTACCTACAGGTCGGTCCTTACCACACCAATACGGTAGCAGGTCTCGAACTCGCCATGGACATCCTGCGCCGTCGCAAGCTGAAGAACAGACGCATTGTCATGATCACGGACGGCAAACCCAGCTGCATCAAACGCGATGGCGAGTACTACATGAACAGCTTCGGGCTCGATGACTACATCGTGGCACGCACCCTCGATGCGGCCGTGCGGGCGCGGAAGTCGCACATCCCCATCACCACCTTCATGATCGCGCAGGATCATTACCTGCAACACTTCATCGAGCGCTTCACCGAAGCCAACCAGGGCCGCGCATTCTACACTGGTCTACAAGGTCTCGCCGACATGGTCTTCCGTGATCATGCGAGTAACCGGAAAGCATCCTGACGAACACCTCAACGGCCGAAGTCCCTTTAGGCCAACGAACCCATGAACCATCCGACCAGTACCACGTTAGGCGAGTTGAAGAAAAGCGGCTGGAAGAGCCGCACGGTGAAGGAGGAACTACGTGCCAACCTCATCGGCCGGATCCGCGCTGGATCGCCCTTGTTCGAAGGGATCCATGGTTACGAGGATACCGTTGTGCCGGCCTTGGAAAGGGCCATCCTGGCCGGGCACAGCATCAACCTGCTCGGGCTCCGCGGCCAGGCCAAAACACGCATGGCGCGCTCCCTGGTGCAACTCTTGGACGAATGGATGCCCATCGTGGCGGGCAGCGAGGTCAACGACGATCCCTTGGCCCCGATCTCACGGTATGCCATCAACCTCATCGCCGAGCATGGTGATAGTACGCCCATCAGCTGGGTGCACCGCGACCAGCGCTACACCGAGAAACTCGCCACACCCGATGTCACCGTGGCTGACCTCATCGGCGACAGTGACCCCATCAAGGCCGCCAACCTCAAGCTCGATTACAGCGATGAACGCGTGATCCACTTCGGGCTCATCCCGCGCAGCCACCGGGGCATCTTCGTGATCAACGAACTGCCCGATCTGCAACCGCGGATCCAGGTGGCCTTGTTCAACATCCTTCAGGAAGGCGACGTACAGATCAGAGGCTTCAAACTGCGGCTGCCGCTCGACATCCAGTTCGTATTCACCGCCAATCCCGAGGACTATACCAACCGCGGAGCCATCATCACACCGCTGAAGGACCGCATCCAATCACAGATACTCACCCACTATCCGCCCACGTTGGAGATGGGCATGCGCATCACCGCGCAGGAGGTACGTTCCACCAAGGACCAGACCGCGCGGGTCCGAGTGCCCGATCTCTTACGCGTCCTCATCGAGCGGATCGCTTGGGAGGCCCGCGATTCCGAGTACGTGGATCGCAAGAGTGGCGTCAGCGCCCGACTGACCATCACGGCGTTGGAGAGTTTGATCAGCGCGGCCGAAAGGCGATCCTTGCGTAATGGCGAGGAGCGCACTGTGGCACGGATCGGTGATCTACAGGCCGTGGTACCGGCCATCGTGGGAAAGATCGAGCTCGTGTACGAAGGTGAACAGGAGGGCGCCGAGAAGATCGCCCATCACCTCATCAGCATGGCCATCCGCAATGTCTTCGCGGATCTTTTCCCGGACCCCACCAAGGCGCGCAAGTCAAAGGCAGGTGCAGAAGGTCAACGCACCGATGTCTACCAGCCGATCATCGCGCATTTCGAAGCCCAGCAGCTTGATGTCCCCATGGAAGCTACTGGTCAGGCTTACGCGAAGGCCATGGCATCCGTGGATGGGCTCATGCCGCTCGTGCGCAAATTGCACAGCTACCTCGATGCCGAAGAGCAAGCATTGTGGGGCGAATTCGTGCTGCACGCGCTCGCTGAACACAGCCGCATCGGACGCACGGTGTTGGCTGGTAAGGCCAGTTTCGGTGATCTGATGGCCAGCATGTTACAAGGCGATACGGAGGCCTGATCGGTTCAGATCTTCGGCATCTTGTGGTAATCGCCGAAGTCCTCGTCCATCTTGCGCTTCACTTGATGCATCTTGTTGCCGATAACGGCCAACTCGCGGTGGCCATGGTCGATCAACCACTGGAAGTCCTCTTCACTGCCGTCGCCGGTCAGTGCCACATGCTTCAGCACGGTCATGCCGTTACGCTCCAACCAATCGAGTGCTCGCTTGTCCCCTTCGATACCGGTGATGATGGCCATCAAGTGCGGATGCCCGTTCTGCATCAACCAATCGCGGGCCTCGGGTTTGTTGCGCAATGCGAAGGTGAAGATCCCCAATTCGGGATAACCGTTCCGGGTGAGCCAGTCGCGTAAGTCCGTGTTCCCCGCGATGGCCTCTCCCCAAGCGATCAGGACCTTGGCGGGGTAGGCGGTCTTCATGGTAGGCGGTGCGAAGTTACCGGTACG
>Ga0075154_10000090_pt1 | contig 70407 bp, 53 predicted proteins | sample JI71714BDNA_FD_70965 | JGI IMG/M metagenome (GOLD analysis project Ga0075154, IMG submission 70965) | Wastewater effluent complex algal communities from Wisconsin, to seasonally profile nutrient transformation and Carbon sequestration -... | ecosystem: Engineered > WWTP > Effluent > Algae... | reverse complement strand
TCGGAGAATTGGGTGATCACGGGCGCCTCAGAGCGTCTTGGTCTGGTTCAAGTGCAGAACCATCTTTTGAACGGCCGGCTGCATCACGTCAGTCAGCGGCTTCGGATAGATGCCCAACCCCAGGGTAAACACAGCCAGCGTTCCAAGCACCACCGCTTCACGCAACGTCAGGTCCTTGAGCTTCGCCACCTGGTCATTGGCCACGGCACCGAAGATCACCCGCTTGACCAGCCACAGCGTGTAAGCCGCCCCGAAAATCAGCGTCAGCGCCGCCAGCATCGCTACCCACCAGCTGTACTTGAAGGCCGCGAGAATCACCATGAACTCGCCGACGAAACCACTGGTTCCCGGCAGACCGGAATTGGCCATCGCGAACAGAACCATGAATCCACCAAACCACGGCATCGTGTTGATCACGCCACCATAGTCGGCGATCTGCCGGCTGTGGACGCGGTCATACAGCACGCCAATGCAGGCGAACAGTGCAGCGGAAATGAACCCATGGCTGACCATCTGAACCATGGCGCCCTGCACGGCGAGCGCCGCGTAATCCGGCTCGCCGGCCGACAGCCGCATCAACTCGAAGGCGATGAACAAGCCCAGCGTCACGAAGCCCATGTGGCTGATCGACGAATAAGCGATCAGCTTCTTCATGTCCTTCTGCACCAGCGCGACCAGACCGATGTAAACCACCGCGACCAACGAGAGTCCCACGACAATGCCGGCCAGTTCGCCGGTGGCATCAGGCGTGATCGGTAGCGAGAAACGATAGAAGCCATAGCCGCCGATTTTCAGCATGATCGCCGCCAGGATGATCGAGCCGCCGGTCGGCGCCTCGACATGCGCATCGGGCAACCAGGTGTGCACCGGGAACATCGGAATCTTGACGGCGAAAGCAGCGAAGAATGCGAGGAACAGCCAGAACTGTTCGGTCATCGACAACTTCGCATACATCCAGGTATTCAGATCGAAACTGCCAGTCTGCCGGTACAGATAGATCAGTCCGATCAGCATGAAAATCGAACCGAGGAAGGTGTACAGGAAGAACTTGATCGTCGCATAGACACGCTTCGGCCCACCCCAGATCCCGATGATGATGAACATCGGAATCAGCATGGCCTCGAAGAACAGATAGAACAGCACCGCATCCATTGCGCAGAACACGCCAATCATCAGGCCTTCGAGCACCAAGAAGGAAGCCAGATACTGACTGGGCTTGAACTCGATTACTTCCCATCCGGCGATGATCACCAGTGGCGTGATGATCACGGTCAGCAGGATGAGCGCCAGACCAACACCGTCAACGCCGAGCTTGTAATAGATATCCAGCGCAGCGATCCACGGCTTCTCCTCGAAAAACTGGAAGGCAGCTGATCCAGTGACAAAGTCCCGCCACAACAGACAGGCCAGTGCCAGCGTCGCGAGCGAAACGCCCAGTGCTGCCCAACGAGCCAATCCGGCGCGCTCGTCGCCGATCAGCAGAACCAGCACGGCACCGGCGATCGGCAACCAGATCAGCCAGGACAGCAAGGGGAAGCTGTAGGTGATGATGTCGAGAAGCATGTGCGTCAGCGCCCCATCCAGACAAAGACGCCAATCATCACGATCAATCCGACGATCATGCTGAAGGCGTAGTGGTACAGGTAGCCGCTTTGCACGCGGCGGATCAGGTAGGCAGCGCGCCCGACCAGTTGAGCGGAACCATTGACTGCCAAACCATCGATCAGAGTCTGGTCACCCGCACGCCAGAAGATCTTGCCGAGCAGGATCGAACCCCTGGCGAACACTGCCTGATAGGCCTCATCGAACCCGTACTTGCGTTCCAGGACTCGGCGAACGGGTGCAAACACCTGCGACAGTCGCTCGGCGAGCGCCGGATTGAACAGATACAGATACGTCGCAGCGGCAAAACCAAGCAAGGCCAGCCAGAAAGCCGGCGTCACAAAACCGTGCAAGGCAAAGCCACCCGGCGAGGTGAAATGCGTCTTCAACTCACCAATCACGTCGTGTGCCTCGTGAACCACGATCGAGCTGCCAAAGAAGCTGCCGAACACCATCGTCTCGACAGTAAACCAGCCGATCAGCAGCGACGGAACAGCCAGCACGATCAACGGAATCGCGACGACCCACGGCGACTCGTGCGGGGTCGGTTCGTGATGGTCGTGGTGCGCCTCGTGATCGTGATCATCATGACCGTGGTCGTCGCCGTGATGCGCATGTTCCTCATGCGCCTGCTTCAGCGCCGCCGCAAAGCGCTCGGGACCGTGGAAGGTCAGATACAGCAGACGGAAGCTGTAGAAACTGGTCACCGCCACGCCGAGCAGCACGCACCAGTAGGCATAAGTCGCGCCGGCCCGGTCGGAAGCACCCACCGCCTCGATGATCAGGTCCTTCGAGAAGAAACCGCTGGTGCCCGGGAAGCCGGTCAGTGCCAGCGTGCCGATCCAGGCAGTGGCAAAGGTGATCGGCATGTACTTCCGCAGGCCGCCCATGACGCGCATGTCCTGCAGGTGGTGCATGCCGATGATCACGCTGCCAGCGCCGAGGAACAGCAGCGCCTTGAAGAAGGCGTGGGTCATCAGGTGGAAAACGCCGACCGAATAGGCCGAAACGCCCAGCGCGACGGTCATGTAACCCAGCTGCGAAAGCGTCGAATAAGCGACCACCCGCTTGATATCGTTCTGGACTATCCCGACCAAGCCCATGAAGAAGGCCGTCGTGGCGCCGATCACCAGCACGAAACTGAGCGCCGCTTCAGATAGCTCATACAGCGGACTCATCCGGGCGACCATGAAAATTCCGGCAGTCACCATCGTGGCTGCATGGATCAGCGCGGAAATCGGCGTCGGACCCTCCATCGAGTCCGGCAACCAGACATGCAGCGGCACCTGAGCACTCTTGCCCATCGCCCCGATGAAGAGCAGCACGCAGATCATCGTCGGCACATCAATCGCCCAGCCTTCGCCGAACGGGAAGAACTGCTTGCCGATCAAGAGATCCGCCTTGGCGAACGCGGTCTGATAATCCAGCGTGCCCAGATACAGCAGCACGGCGGCAATCCCGAGCAGGAAGCCGAAATCGCCGACCCGGTTGACCAGAAAGGCCTTCATGTTGGCAAAAATCGCCGTCGGCCGCTGGTACCAGAATCCGATCAACAGATAACTCACCAGACCCACCGCTTCCCAGCCGAAGAACAACTGCAGGAAATTGTTGCTGGTCACCAGCATCAGCATCGCGAACGTAAACAACGCGATGTAGCTGAAGAAGCGGGAGAAACCCGGATCCTCACGCATGTAGCCGATGGTGTAGACGTGTACTGCCAGACTGACGCTGGTCACCACGCACATCATCATGGCCGACAGTGGGTCAATGAGGAAACCCACAGCTGCGCGAATGTCGCCGATCTGGAACCAGGTGTAGAGATCGACATTGACGGCCGAGTGGCCGTCGAAGGCAATCAGCTTCAGCACATACAGCGAGCCAATCAGGCTCACGGCGACCCCCAGGATCGTTGCGCCGGCAGCACCGGTGCGACCGACCTGCCTTGCGAACAGTCCGGCAATGATCGACCCGGCCAACGGGGCCAGAACGATCAGCAGGATCAGGCCGGTAGTAATCAGTGGTTCTTGCATGAAGCCCCCATCAGCCGCGCAGTTCGCCGAATTCACCGACGTTGATCGACTGCCGGTTTCGGAACAGGCAGACCAGAATGGCAAGGCCGATCGCAGCTTCTGCAGCAGCCACCGTCAGGATGAAGAAAACCATCACCTGACCATCAACCGTACCGAGAAACTTTGAAAAAGCCACGAAATTGAAATTGACCGCCAGCAGGATCAATTCCAGGCACATCAGCAGCACAACCAGGTTCTTCCGGTTGATGAAAATCCCGGCAAGGCCGATGCACAGCAGCAGGGCGCCCACCGTGAGGTAATGGCTCAGAGTGATCAAGGCGAATCTCCTTCGCGACTCTTTTCAGCCGGCATTCGGACGATACGCAAGCGATCCGACTTGCGGACCGCCGCTTGCTGCGCCGGATTCTGTGTGCGCACGCCCGTGCGTCGTCGATGCGTCAGGGCCACAGCAGCGATGGTTCCGACCAGCAAAATCACTCCCGCAATCTCAAAAGGCAGCAAGTACTGCGTGAAGAGCAGTCTGCCGACTTCTTCGGTGTTGCTGTATCCGGGACCCGGATCGGTCGGCAGCGGGTAGCGGTCAGGCCCGAACTGCTCGATGCCGACCAATGCCAACAATTGCAGCGCCATGATGACTGCCACGAAAGCGCCGACCGGCAGGTATCGCGCGAAGCCCTCGCGAACCTTGGCCACGTTGATATCCAGCATCATCACCACAAACAGGAACAGCACCATCACGGCACCGACATACACCAGAATCAACGCGATCCCGAGGAACTCGGAACGAATCAGTATCCAGGTCAACGCACTGCTGAAAAACGTCAGAACCAGCATCAGCGCAGCATGGACCGGATTGCGCACGGTGATCACGCCTACTGCCGCGACCAACAACACCGCAGAGAAGGCGTAGAACAACACCAGATCGACACTCATCGGCAACCTCCAGACCATGCGTGCACGCCTGAACGACGCTCGCTGGATCGAAGTGAAGATCGAAGCGCAGACTGAACCCGCGCAGGCAACGCACTCATGAGTGGCAGTCCTTCAACGATAGGGCGCGTCAGTGGCGCGGGCAGCGGCGATCTGCTGCTCGAATCGGTCACCGATTGCCAGCAGTTGCGCCTTGGTGACCACATTCTCACCGCGACGCTCGAAGTGATATTCGTGGATGTCCGTTTCCACGATCGAATCGACCGGACAGCTTTCCTCGCAGAAACCGCAGAAAATGCACTTGAACAGGTCGATGTCGTAACGCGTGGTGCGCCGCTGACCGTCGGCGCGTGGCTCGGCGTCGATGGTAATCGCCAGCGCGGGGCAGACTGCCTCGCAGAGCTTGCAGGCGATGCAGCGCTCCTCGCCATTTGGATAACGGCGCAACGCATGCAGCCCGCGGAACCGCGGCGACTTCGGATACTTCTCTTCCGGATAGTTCACGGTATAAGCATGACGTGCGCCCTTGAAGAAATAGCGCATCGTCAGTGCCATGCCGGCGAGGAGTTCCAGCAGCAGTAGGCTCTTCAGATAATTCTGGACCCGACGGACCATCTCAGGCTCCTCTCTCGATGAAACCGCCGTAGAACAGCACCGTGGCGACGATGATCCAGACGACGGTGATCGGCACGAAAACCTTCCAGCACAGCCGCATGATCTGGTCATAGCGATAGCGCGGGAACGTGGCGCGGAACCACAGGTAGGCGAACATGAAGAGGCCCGCCTTGGCGAGCAGCCACAGGATCGACGGCTCGGACAGGAAACCGAGTCCCAGCCCCTGGAATGGACTCAGCCAGCCTCCGAGGAACAGGATCGCGGCGAGGAAACTCACCAGAATCATGTTGGCGTACTCGGCAAGGAAAAACACCGAGAACGCTGCACCAGAGTATTCAACGTGAAACCCGGCGACGATTTCGCTTTCACCTTCGGCTACATCGAAGGGCGCACGGTTGGTTTCCGCCACGCCAGAGATCAGATAGACCACGAACACCGGAAACAGCGGCCACAGGAACCATTCGAACAGACCACTGTTGCCGGCCTGTGCCTGGATGATGTCGCCCAGATTCAGCGAACTGGACGCGATCAGTACCGGCACCAGCGCAAAACCCATCGCGATTTCATAGGACACGATCTGCGCCGAAGCGCGCATCGAACCCAGGAAAGCGTACTTCGAGTTCGAAGCCCAACCGGCCAGCAACACGCCGTAAACGCCCAGAGAGGTCATCGCCAGCAGGTACAGCAGACCGGCATTGATATTCGATAGCGCGCCAAACCACCGGCCGTCGTCCCACGGGATCACCGCCCAGGCGGCGAAGGCCGGGGCGAGGGTCAGCACCGGCGCCAGCAGGAACAGCTTGCGGTCGGCATTCGCCGGGATGACGACTTCCTTGAACAGCAGTTTGAAGACGTCGGCGAAGGGCTGCGCGAGACCGCGCAGGATCGGCAGGCCGAACAGGCTGATCCGGTTCGGGCCGACACGATCCTGCATGTAGCCGATGACTTTGCGCTCCGCCAGCGTGAAAAAAGCGACCGTCACAGTCAGCGGCAGCACGATCGCGACGATCTTGATGACCGTCCAGACGATGGTTTGCAGAGTTTCCAGCAAGGGTTCCAGACCGCTCATGCTTTCGCTGCCTCAATCACATGACCCGTCGGCGGCAGGCCAGCGGTCAGAGTGTCGCCAATCGTCACGGTGATGCTGCCGCGCGGGACGCGGGTGGAAAGCCGCACCGGCAATTCCAGATCGCCCAAGCGTGCCTTGCCATTCTGGCCGACCCCGATCCGCAGCGCATCTTCCGGGTGCAGTTCCGCGCCTGGCTGTTCGCCCAGCGGACTTTGCTGCAAGGCGGCGCAACGACGGATGACACCATCCACTGCGTAGATCGGCAGACGACGGGTCAGCGCCATCGCGGCGGCGGTCGGGACCGATGCCAGCGTCAGTGGACCGGACCCGGCCGGAGTTGCCGCCAGCGCCGCATCGACACGTTCGACGAGTTGGTCGTAACCAGCAAAATCGAACCCCGTCACACCCAACTGCTCGCCCAGCACGCGAAGAATACGCCAGCCAGGCCGCGCGTCGCCGGGGGCCCGGGTCGCCGGCGGCAGACGCTGCATCCGGCCTTCGGCATTGATCAGGGTAGCTTCGGTTTCCGGCGTCAGCGCCAACGGCAAAATGATCGTGGCAACCGATTTCAGGGTGTCGGTGATGAACGACGAGAAGGCGATGACCTGTCCCGCACCGGCCAATGCCTTGCGCGCCAGTTCGCCCAGCGCCACATCTTCCGGCACCTCGGCGCCATACAGCACATAGCCACGACGCGGACGCTCGATGGCGGCGCGGGCGTTGCCAGCCGCATCCATCGGCGTCAGACCGATTCGCGCCAGACCAGCGGCATTGGCGCCATCCGGCAGCTCGTCGTACACGGCACCGGTCGCTGCGGCGATCTGACGTGCGGCTGCGCGCAGGATCGACGCCTGTGGATGCCGGACCGCGTCCAGACCCAACAGCAGTCGAGCCGACGGGCTCTGTTGCAAATCAGCAATGATCGCGCGTTCGGCGGTACCAACTTCGACACCGACCAGCAACCGGGCCAGAGCCTCGGGCGCGGCCGGAGCGCCGTCCAGCAGCTGTGCTGCAGCAACCAGCCGCAGCGCCGCGTGCACCAGACCCGGCGCATTGCAGAGTTGTCGGCTCTTCAGCGCGAAATGGAAGGCGTAGTCGTAAGTATTGATGGCATGAACCACGCCACCGCGCAGCTGCGCCTTGCGAATGCGGTGTGCCAGCAACGGCGCTTCGTGGCGCGGATTGCTGCCGAGGATCAGGATCGCACCGGCGGTCTGATAGTCGGCCAACGGAGCGCCGAAACCGGTCGGACCGCGCCCAGCATCGTCACTGAAATCCAGCTGGCGCAGACGGTGGTCCAGCGCGTTGATGCCGAGCCCGGCGGCAAGCTGCTTGAGCAACAGCCCTTCTTCACAGCTGGTGGCCGGGCCGGCCAGCACTGCCCAGTCCGAGGCGGGCACGGCACACAGGGCAGTGATCGCCGCGGCCAGCGCCTCCTCCCAGCCACACTCCTGCCACTGGCCCTCGCGCTTGATCATCGGCTTCTTTGCGCGGTCCGCTGCGGCGAGACCCTGATGCGCGAAACGGTCACGGTCGGCGGACCAGCACTCGTTGATTGCCTCGTTGTCACGCGGCACTGCGCGCAAGGCTTCGCCGCGACGCACGTGCAGGAACAGGTTGCCGCCAATGGCGTCGTGATAGCCGATCGCCGGTCGAGCCTGCAGCTCCCACGCACGGGCGCGGTAGCGGAACACCTTGTTGGTCAATGCGCCAACCGGACAAACGTCGATGACGCCGGCCGACATTTCCGAGGTCAGGCTGCGGCCGATGAAGGTACCGATCTCCAGATGCTCGCCGCGGCCCATACCACCGAGCTCCGGCGTGCCGGCGATCTCGGTGGAATATCGAATGCAGCGCGTGCAGTGGATGCAGCGCGTCATCTCGGTCTCGATCAGCGGCCCGAGATCCTCATCCGGCACCACCCGCTTGCGTTCGGTGTAGCGACTGACCGAGCGGCCGTAGCCCATCGCCACGTCCTGCAACTCGCACTCGCCACCTTGATCGCAGATCGGGCAATCCAGCGGGTGATTCAGCAGCAGGAACTCCATCACATTACGCTGCGAATCCAGCGCCCGCTTGCTGCGGGTGTAGATTTTCATGCCGTCCATGACCGGGGTAGCACAGGCCGGCACCGGCTTCGGACTCTTTTCCACGTCGACCAAACACATGCGGCAGTTGGCCGCGATCGACAGCTTCTCGTGATAACAGAAACGCGGAACCGGGATTTTTTCGCGGTCCGTGCTCTCGATGATCATCGAGCCTTTGCGGGCAATGACCGGCTTGCCGTCGATCTCGATCGAGACCGTATCCGGCGCGGCGTTCGGGGTGGCGGGCTGTGCGCTCATGTTTGTCTGTGATTTCCTCAGGCAGCCGCGGCGAGGGGCGCGCCACCGTCGACCATCGAGCGACCGTTTCGTACGAAGTATTCGAATTCATCCCAGAAATGCCGCAGCATTCCCTGTACCGGCCAGGCTGCAGCCTCGCCAAAGGCACAGATGGTATGACCTTCGATCTGTCCCGCGGCCGATTTCAACAAGTGCAGATCATCCAGCGTCGCCTTGCCGCGGGTGATGCGGTGGATGATCCGGTACATCCAGCCGGTGCCTTCTCGGCACGGCGTGCACTGGCCGCAGCTCTCGTGGTAGTAAAAACGCGCAATCCGCTCCAGCGCCCGCACCATGCAGGTGCTGTCATCCATCACGATAACCGCGCCCGAACCGAGACCGGAACCAGCCTTCTGGATCGCGTCGAAGTCCATCGTCAGGTCCATCATCGTCGCCGCCGGCAACACCGGCATCGAGGAGCCACCCGGAATCACCGCCTTCAACTTGCGTCCCGGTTTCAGACCGCCGGCCAGTTCCAACAGATCACGAAACGGTGTGCCGAGCGGAATTTCATAATTACCGGGCTTCTGCACATGGCCGGACACCGAAAAACACTTCGACCCACCGTTATTCGGCTTGCCGAGCCCGAGGAACCAGTCTGCCCCGTTGCGAATGATGGCCGGCACGCTCGCGAATGTTTCAGTGTTGTTGATCGTGGTCGGTCGGCCGTACAGGCCGAAATTGGCCGGAAAGGGTGGCTTGAAACGCGGCTGACCCTTCTTGCCCTCCAGCGATTCCATCAGCGCAGTTTCTTCACCGCAGATGTACGCACCGGCACCCAGCGTGGCGTACAGATCGAAGGAAAACCCGGAGCCCTGGATGTTCTGGCCCAGCCAACCGTGCGCGTAGGCGTCCTTCAGCGCTTCCTCGAAATGACTGAATGGCTCGTCGACGAATTCACCGCGCATATAGTTGTAGCCATGCGTGGCGCCCATCGCGTAGCCGCCGATGATCATGCCCTCGATCACCGCGTGCGGGTTGTAGCGCAGGATGTCGCGATCGTGGCAGGTACCCGGTTCGCTTTCGTCGGAATTGCAGAGGATGTACTTGGTGCCCGGCGCATTGCGCGGCATGAAGCTCCACTTGAGTCCGGTCGGAAAGCCGGCGCCACCCCGGCCGCGCAGTGCGCTGGCCTTGACGGTATCGATGACCTTCTCTTTCGGCCATTGTTCGCCGAGGATTTTCTTCAGCGCCTGATAGCCGCCAGCCTTCAGGTATGACTCGTAGCTCCACGGCTGATCGAAATGCAGCGTCGTGAAGCAGACGTTGTGCGCCTGCGGGATGTGACCGAGCGGGTTGTAAGCCGTCGTCATCAGAGTTTACTCCAAGCCGTCCAGCACCCGATCCAGAGATTCTGGCGTCAGGTGCTCGTGAAACTTGCCGTCAATCAGCGCCATCGGTGCGCGGACACAACCGGCGAGACACTCGTATTCTTCAACCAGATGAATCCGACCATCCGCACTGCTTTCGCCCCACTTACAGCCCAGCTTCTTTTCGGCGTGAGCCAGCAGCGCATCGGCCCCATTCAGCATGCAGCTGATGTTGGTGCAGATCGACACCTTGTGCCGACCGCTGGGGCCGATATGGTACATCGAATAGAAACTGGCAACCTCATAAGCCTGAACCGCCGGAATGCCGATGTATTCGGCGCAAGCGGTGATCAGCGCATCGGTCAGGTGCCCCTGATTCTGGGCCTGTGCCAGACGCAGCGCGGCGAGGATTGCAGAACGACGACGATCGGGCGGATATTTGGTCAGCCAATGATCGATACCGGCGCGCGTATCCGGATGGAGTACGGCAACCGGGTCGACCTGGACCGGATTGCTTTGCTGATAGAGGGCTCTCATCGATTTTCCTCAGCGGTCGATTTCACCGAACACCACGTCATAGGTGCCGATCATGGCCACGACGTCCGGCAGCATGTGACCCTTGACAATCTCGTCCATCGATGACAGATGGGCAAAACCCGGGGCACGCAACTTGACGCGGAAGGGCTTGTTGGCGCCGTCGCTGATGATGTACGCACCGAACTCGCCCTTCGGGGCTTCGACCGCCGCATAGGCTTCACCGGCGGGCACACAATAACCCTCGGTGAACAGCTTGAAATGGTGGATCATTGCTTCCATGTCGTCCTTCATCTCGGTGCGAGATGGCGGTGCGACCTTGAAGTTCTTGACCATCACCGGCCCGGCATTCGCCCGCAGCCATTTCACGCACTGCTGGATGATCCGGTTGCTCTGGCGCATTTCCTCGATGCGGACCAGATAGCGGTCGTAGCAATCGCCATTGCTGCCGAGCGGAATGTCGAAATCCATCTCGCCATACGCCGCGTAGGGCTGCTTCTTCCGCAGATCCCAGGCAATCCCGGAGCCGCGCAACATCGGGCCGCTCATGCCCCAACGCAGGGCCTGCTCTGGTGTGACCACGCCAATACCGACCGTCCGCTGCTTCCAGATCCGGTTGTCGGTCAGCAGCGTTTCGTACTCGTCCACGCGCTGCATGAAATCGGCGCAGAACGCGTCGAGGAAATCCAGCATCGAGCCTTCACGCCACGCATTGCGCTGCTTGAGATGCGCCCCCTTGGTCCACGGCGACTCGCGATACTGCGGCATCCGGTCCGGCAAGTCACGATAAACGCCGCCCGGCCGGTAGTAGGTCGCGTGCATCCGCGCGCCCGACACCGCCTCGTAGCAGTCCATCAACTCCTCACGCTCGCGGAAAGCGTAGAGAAAGACCGTCATTGCCCCGAGATCGAGCGCGTTCGATCCCAGCCACATCAGGTGGTTCAGGATCCGGGTAATCTCGTCGAACATCGTCCGGATCATCTGCGCGCGCGGCGGCGCTTCGATGCCCATCAGTTTCTCGATGGCACGCACATACGCATGCTCGTTGCACATCATCGAGACGTAATCCAACCGATCCATGTAGCCGATCGACTGGTTGAACGGTTTGGTTTCGGCGAGCTTCTCGGTGCCGCGATGCAACAGGCCGACGTGCGGATCGGCGCGGACGATGGTCTCGCCATCCATTTCCAGCACCAGTCGCAGCACACCGTGCGCTGCCGGATGCTGGGGACCGAAGTTCATCGTGTAGTTGCGGATCTCGGCGGCTTTGCTCATTGCGGGCCTGGATTCGGTGGACGTGGGGCGCGGACTCACTTCTTGACCGCCGGGGTCTCGTTGGCGGCCTGCAGATATCGGGAATCCTCGCGGATCACCCGTGGTACGCCAACCCGCGGATCGATGCTCACCGGCTCGTAGACCACGCGGGCCTTGACCGGGTCGTAGCGCACTTCGACGGTGCCGATCAGCGGGAAGTCCTTGCGGAAGGGATGCCCGACGAAACCGTAATCGGTCAGGATCCGGCGCAGGTCCGGATGCCCTTCGAAAACGATGCCGTAGAGGTCGAAGGCTTCCCGCTCGAACCAGTCCGCCCCGCTCCACAGATCGGCCACGCTGGGCACCGAAGGCATCTGGTCGTCCTCGGGACGCACTCGCACGCGCACCCGACGGTTGTGGGTCTGCGACAGCAGATGCACGACCACCGCAAAGCGCTTCGGCGTGATGGCCGCCTCCGGGCGATCGGACCAACGGAACCGGCCAGGGCCCAACCCGCTGACGCCGCGCGAGAAGCCGCCGTCAGTGACGTCGGCGACTTCCCATTCGGATTCGCCATAACCGAGGTAATCGACGCCGCAGAGGTCCATCAGCTGTTCGAATCGGAACTCGGCGTCGTCGCGCAAGCGCTTCATCAAACCGTGATACTGCGCCAGCGGGACTTCCAGTGTCGTTTCGCCCAGCGCTGCGGAAACCTCGACTCCAACACCCGCGAACGCAGTCTGCAACTGTTCTGCAAGCGTGCTCATGTCAGCTGCGCACCAGCGTGTTGGTCCGGCGGATCTTGTTCTGCAGCTGCAGAATGCCGTAGATCAGCGCCTCCGCCGTGGGCGGACAGCCGGGCACATAGACATCGACCGGAACGATGCGGTCGCAGCCGCGGACCACCGAGTAGGAGTAGTGGTAATAGCCGCCGCCATTGGCGCAGCTGCCCATCGAGATCACCCACTTCGGGTCCGGCATCTGGTCGTAGACCTTGCGCAGCGCCGGCGCCATCTTGTTGACCAGCGTGCCGGCCACGATCATGACGTCGGATTGCCGCGGGCTGGGGCGGAACACGATGCCGAAGCGATCCAGATCCAGCCGACTGGCGCCGGCGTGCATCATCTCGACCGCACAGCAGGCCAGACCGAAGGTCATCGGCCACATCGAGCCGGTGCGGGCCCAATTGACCAGCGCGTCCACCGAGGTGGTCGCGAAGCCGCGTTGCAGAATCGGGTTGTCGGCTTCGGGACGCAGGATGTCGTCGACGATGCCCAGATCAGGACTCAATCCCATTCGAGTGCCCCTTTCTTCCAGTCGTAGGCAAAACCGAGCAGCAGAATGAACAGGAACATGGCCATCGCCAGGATACCCGGCATGCCGATGTCGTCAAGCACGACCGCCCATGGGAACAGGAAGGCGATTTCCAGATCGAAAATGATGAACAGGATCGCGATCAGATAGAAACGCACATCGAATTTGCTGCGCGCATCTTCGAAAGCCTCGAAGCCGCACTCGTAAGGCGCAGACTTTTCGCTCGTCGGGCGTTTCGGGCCCAACAGGCCACCGAGCGTGAGCAGCACGAGGCCCATCACGGTGGAAATGACCAGGAACAGCCCGATGGGCAGGTATTCGGCGAGCATGGCTCTCTGCAGGCCGCCAGCTGCGGCGCGGATGGGTGGAGGGGACGGACACCGGATCGGCCGGTGCCGCGAATCATGCCCGAAGCGAGCTCCACGGACGTGACCCCGGGGTCACGGACCGAGTCCGGACCGGGCGGCGCGGATCATCGCGGAGGCGTGCCGAGGGCTCAAGCCGTCGAGTGTGGCAGAGCGTCACAGGGACAGCTCGCCGTGGGGACGGTGAGGACCGGAAACGGACGAGGGCGCCCGCAGGCGCCCTCGTCGTGATCTTGCTGCACTGCGACGATCAGGACTTCAGCAGATCAGCCATCCGCTTGCGGACATTCTCCGCCTTCCAGGAGGGAATCACGTAGATCCAGCCGGCCGTGCGACTGCGGATGCCCTCGACCTCGCCACGCACACCCGCGGTCTTCTCCTCGCGGAACTTGGCTTCGTCGAAGGGCGGTGGCGCCAGCGTCAGCGCGTCGGATTTCGTCTCTTCCCTGGCAGGTTCGGTACCCGGCGGCGCGGCGGCGTCCTCGGGCTTGGCGCTGGCCTGATCGGCAATCTGCTTCGCCGCGGCCTGACTGGCCTGCTGCGTCGCCACTTCGGCGTCCAGCCAGGCCTGGTGGCGCGCTTCGTCGAAGCTGGGCGCGACGCGGAGATGGTCGCGACCCTCGCGCTGCCACAGCTCGAGGTCGACCACGACGCCATCAAAGGTGGCGTAGCGGGCACGCCAGACTTCGCCTTCCGGCGTGACGCCCTCGGCTTTCAGCACATCGTCCAGTCGCAGGTTGTCCGGAGTCGATGTCAGCGCATTGCCGGCGAACTCGGAACTGGGCTCCTTGCCCTTCGGCAGGTCCTGGATCGCCCAGTTGGCATCGGCCGGGTCGTTCTTCGCCACCGTCAGCACCGCGCCATCCGGTGCGGTGATGGTCGCCGACTTCAGCCGGTTGGCCGGCAGGTTGACGACTTCCGCCGCAATCCAGTTCGTGAGTGCGGTCTCCGGGCGCAGCGTGCCACTGGCCAGCCAGCTCTGGTTGTCGCCGGCGAAGCGCACGAAGGTGCCTGCGGCTCCGGCGGTAGACAGCGTGCCGGTGATCAGCTTCACCGGAGGATCGATCCCGCCCAGCGTGACCTGCAGGCCACTCGCATCGGTCTGGTCGACGTCCTGGACGCCGAGGGCGGCGTGGCGCTCGGGGTTGGCGGTCTTCTGCTCGCGCAGCTTGGCCTCGCCGAGCTTGCCGAGATAGGTCCGGAGGGCGCCGACGTCGGCGGGGTAGTTGTCCTTGTTGGCCACGACCCAGCGCTCGCCCTCGCGCTTCAGTTCGACGGCAAGCTTGCCGCCGCCTTCGGTGATCGAGACGGCGTCGAGCTTGGCGAGCTGGGTCGACAAGGCCGGCAGCAGCGGCTGGTCGGCCGCACGCACATCGGAGAGCGGTGCCTGTTGCCGGGTCAGCATCAGGCCGCCGCCCAGCATCAGGACGGCAACGCCACCAAGAATCAGCAGCTTACGGTTCTGCATGGAGGCTCCAGTCATCAGGCGGTCTGCGCTGCCGTACGACGGCGACGCGACCGCGAGAGGAAGAACAGAATCGCGACGATCACGACCAGCATCGGCATGAAGGCGATGTTGATGACCTTCAGGCTGGTGCCGAGGTCACGGATCTCGCGGTCGAGGTTGAAGCGCACGTCGCGCAGCTGCTTGCGGATCTCGATCTTGCGATCGCGGAAGCGCTTGAGCTCCGCTTCCTGTTCCGCGGTCAGGGTCAGCACGCCACTTTGCTCGCCCTGACGCTGCTGCTGCAACTCGGTCAGGCGCTGCTCGGTCTGCTGCAGTTCCTGCTGCAGGCGCTGCTCGGTGTCGCGATAACGCTGCTGAGCGCTGCGTTCCAATTCCTGCACGACCGTGAAAGGCCGCTGGCTGGACTGACGGGCACGAATGCTGATCAGCGAGCTGCTGCCGGTCAGGTTCTCGACCGCGTTGTAGATCAGGTCGCCGTTGTTCGCGAAGGGCTGCGCAACCTGCTGGCCGAAGAACTGTTGCACCTGCACCCAGACGCGGTTGCTGATCAGATCGACGTCGCCGAACAGCAGCACCGTGCCCGGCTCCTTGGCCTCGGCCAGATGCGCCTCGCCGGACTTGTCCGGAAAGGCGGTCTTGAACGTGCCAGTCAACCGGCCGGCGATGACGTACTGCTCACCCGACGGCGTGAAGCCATCCAGCAACTCGACCGGATTCGGCAGGAAGCGAACCCGCTCGGTCTCGAACAGCGCGGCTTCCTTGCTCGACTGGATCAGCGGCTCCAGCTTCAGCGCACTGCCCTCCTTCATCGAGAAGGCGCCGGTCTTGTCGAGATTGATGGTCTCCAGCTCGGCGCTGACGATGTCGGCTTGGTTCATGTGCTCGACGCCGACGCCGAGAATGGTGACGTCCGGCTGCGGTGCCGACCCTTCGCTGGTGCGCAGCGTCAGGCCCAGCCGGCGATCACCGACCACCTTGGCCGGATCGTACTGCACGCCCCAGGCCTCGAACAGCTTCGGCAGGTTCGAGGAGCGATCGGCCATCATCGCCGCCATCGGGTTGTTCGGATCCTCAGGGACGTTATCGGCGGTGGCCGATGGATCGACGAACACCAGCAGACGGCCGCCGCGCAGCACGAACTGGTCGATCGCGTACAGAGTGTCGTCCGACAGCGCCTTCGGATGGATCAGCAGCAGCGTGCGGATGTCCTCGTCGATCGCGGTCGCGGTGGTGTCCAGCGTGCGCATCGTGAACAGCTCGCCCAGTTGCTGGCTGATCACCCAAGGGTCACGCATCTGCCGGGTCTCTGGGTCGAAACCGCCGGTCAGCGCGATGCTGGAGAGCACGCCGACCACCGGCTTGTCGGGCACAGCCAGCGACTGCACCAACTTCGCGATGTCGTATTCGAGGAAGGCTTCCTTCTGCGGGTCGAAGAAGGGAATCGTCGCCTGGCCATCGGTCGAGTTGGTGCCGGCCAGACCGAAAATCAGCGTGTCACCGGTCTGACCGACCGGCACCTGCTGCAGGCCGAAGCCCGTGGCCTGATCTTCTTCCTCGCTGAAGGGCTGCGGGTCGATCACCTGCAGGCGCAGCTTGCCGCCGGCGCGCTGCTCCATCTCCTGCAGCAGTTCGCGGACGCCGTCGGCATAGCTGCGCAGGGCCGGGATGTTCTCGCTGGCGCGCTCGCTGAAGAACAGGTACAGCGTCACCGGTTCGTCGATCTTCTTCAGGATGTCGCGCGTGCCCGGGGCCAGCGTGTACTGGCCGGTGGCGGTCAGGTCGACCCGCCAGCCGCGCAGGATCGCGTTGGACAGCAGGGTGATGCCGACAAACAGCACCACGCAGAGCAGCAGCGCGGCGGTGGTCGAGAGCTTGCGATTCAATGCAGTCACGGTCAGCTCCTCACTCGGCCTTCTTGGTGTCGATGACCAGCGCCGTCGCGTACAGGAACAGGCCGATCAGGGCGCCGAAGAACACGAGGTCACGAAGGTCGACGACGCCCTTGGCGATCGCGTCGAAGTGGGTCAGGAAGCTCATGCTGGCCACCGCATCGGCCAGCGTCCGGCCGAGCAGCCCGACCGCCACGTCCAGCACGAAGCGATGTCCGGCCATCAGCAGGCAGAAGCACACCACCACCGTCAGGATGAAGGCGATGACCTGGCTCTTCGACAGCGCGCTCATGAAGGCGCCGACCGCGAGGAAACCGCCAGCCAGCAGCCACGAGCCGATGTAGCCCGCGAAAATCACACCGTTGTCCGGGTCGCCCAGATAGTTGACCGTGATCCAGACCGGGAAGGTCAGCGCCAGCGCGATGCCGGCAAAGACCCAGGCGGCGAGGAACTTGCCCAGCACGCTCTGACCGATGGTCACCGGCAGCGTCAGCAGCAGTTCGATCGAGCCGGTGTTGCGCTCCTCGGCCCACATCCGCATCGAGATGGCCGGCATCAGGAACAGATACAGCCACGGATGGAAGCTGAAGAAGGCCTGCAGCGAGGCTTGCCGCGCCTCGTACAGCGCTCCGAGCTGGAAGGGCAGCGCCGCCGCCAGCATCAGGAAGATCACCAGGAACACGTAGGCGACCGGCGTGTTGAAGTAGCCGGACAGTTCGCGCAGGAACAGGGTACGGACGGGGCTCATGAGCGGCGACCTCCGGAAGTGATCGTGCGGAAGACTTCGTCGAGCCGACCGCGCTCGACGGTCAGGTCCTGCACCACGATGTCGTGCTGGCGCAGCAACTGGGTCAGCGGGGCGTACAGCGACTGGCCGGGCTTGGCCAGCACCGTCAGCAGTTGCTCGCGAGCGTCGTACTCGGTACCGGCCACGCCGGAAAGCTCGCCCACCAGACTGCGAACCCGCTCGGGATCGGCGGTGCGCAGGCTGATCGCGCCGTAGTAGCGCGAGCGCCGCTCCAGCTCATCGGGCGTCGCGTCGGCAAGCAGCTTGCCGCCGGCGATGATGATCGCCCGGGTGCAGACCGCGTGGACTTCTTCGAGGATGTGGGTCGAGATGATCATCAGGCGATCCTTCGACATCCGCCCGATCAACTCGCGCACCTCGTGCTTCTGGTTCGGGTCGAGGCCGTCGGTGGGCTCGTCGAGGATCAGCACCTTCGGGTCATGCAGCAGCGCCTGGGCGATGCCGACGCGGCGGCGGAAGCCCTTGGACAGCGTTTCGATGGGCTGCTCCAGCACACGCTTGAGGCCCAACTGGGTGGTCACCTCGTCGATCCGCTGCAGCTTCAGCGCCGGCGCCATCCCGCGCATGTCGCCGATGAACGACAGGAAGCCGCGCGGCGTCATTTCGCCGTAAGCGGGCGCGCCCTCCGGCAGATAGCCGATGCAGCGCTTGGCGGCCAGCGGGTCGGCCTCGATGTCGTGGCCGCAGACGCGGATGCGGCCCTGCGTGGGCGCCAGGAAGCCGGCAATCATCCGCATCGTGGTGGACTTGCCGGCGCCATTCGGCCCCAGAAAGCCCAACACCTCGCCGGGTTTCACGGTGAAGCTGATGTCGTCTACGGCCAACAAGTCGCCGTAGCGCTTGGACAAGCTCTCGATCTCGATCATGGTCGGTTGTCACTGCGCCAGTGGTTGGCGGGGTCCGCGCGTGCCGTCGCGGCCGGTCCTTGCATCGTCCGGCCGACGGCCGCAGCCACCGAGCGGTCGACGCCGCGACCGCCGGTGGGCGCGCGATTACAGCGGCGCGGGCGATCGCCCGCAAGCCGGAAAGTTCCCGGGACTCAGCAACTTCGCGTGATTTTCACGAATTTCGGGCGAGATCTTCGCGATCGGCGTCGATCCGGATCCAGTCGCCCTGCTGGGCCAGCCCCTTCAAGCGCCAGCCCTCGCGGTAACGCCCCCGGAAATCGACGTCCTGTCCCGCCAGCATGCCGGAAAAGCAGGCCTCTCCACCGGGCCGCAACAACTCGCGGAAGCGCGGCTCCAGCGCCAGCAGCGGCGGCAGCAGGATGTTGGCCAGCAGTCGCGGTGCGGCCGGCAGCGGAGCATCGGGCAACTGCACGGTCAGCCGATCCAGCACACCGTTGCGGGCGGCGTTCTCGCGGGTGGCCAGCAGCGCCTGCGGGTCGTTGTCAACCGCCCAGGCGTGTGGCGCACCGCACTTCAGTGCGGCGATCGCCAGCACGCCGGAGCCGCAGCCATAGTCGATCAGCGGCTGATCCTGCCAGTCCCGTGCCGCGATCCATTCGAGGCACAGCGCCGTGGTGCCGTGCGTTCCGGTCCCGAAGGCCATGCCCGGATCCAGCCGGATCAGCACCCCCTCCAGACCCTCCGGCACCTCCAGCATGCTCGGGTAGATCCAGATCCGCCCGCCGAAGCAGAGCGGCTTCCAGTCGTCCATCCAGGCCCGTGTCCAATCGCGATCGTCGACCACGGCGAAGGTCGCGCTGGCCAGCACCCGCGTCGGCAACGCCGACTCCAGCTGCGCCAGCAGGTCGATACGATCGGTATCGTCGGGGTACAGCGCGGCGAGATGCAGCCGCGGCCAGACCGGCGTTTCGCCGACGCCGGGCTCGTAGATCGGGTGGTCCTCGGCGTCCAGCAGGGTCAGCGACAGGGCGCCACTGGCCTCCACGGCCGCCTCGACGGCCTCCTGCTGGTCGGCGTCGAGGAAGAGATGCAGTTCGAGGAAGGCCATCGGGTCGGCGTCGCAAAGGGCTGTCACCGATGGTGCGCCGCGATGGGCCAGCGCTGTCAACCCGACCTCGCCACCGGTCGGAAAGCCTCACGGGTCCGAGGCTTGGCGCACATTCCTCAGGTCCGTTCCGGCGCGGACGCAGGTATATACTCGGCCGGTCAGACTCCGTTGCGGAAGCGCCCATGAATCCTGCGGCCACCGGCCCCACCCTGCCCGGCTTGTCCGGCGTCGCTCGACGTCTGGTCCTCGGTGGCACGCTTGCCGAGGACGCCGCCCGCAAGGCGGTCGATGCCTCCAGCAAACAGCGGATCAGCATCATCGCCTACCTGCTCGACAACGGTCTGGTCAATCCTCGGGATCTGGCGCTGGCCGCGTCGATGGAGTTCGGCGTACCACTGGTCAATCCGCTGGCGCTGGAGATGGCGCAGACACCCTACAAGCAGGTCGATCAGAAATTGATCGAGAAGCACCGGGTGATGCCGCTCTACAAGCGCGGCAACCGCCTGTTCCTCGGCATGACCGATCCGACCAATCTGCGGGCGCTGGAGGAGGTCAAGTTCCAGACCAATTGCACGATCGAACCGATTCTGGTCGACGACAACGACTTGACCCGGGCACTGGAACTGGCCGCACAGGCCAGTGACACCGCAATCCAGGGCATGGAAGACACCGAGGGGCTGGAGAACCTCGAACTCGGCGACACCGACGATGATGGTGACAGCGGCTCCTCTGCCGATACCAGCGCTGTAGATGACACGCCGGTGGTGCGCTTCGTCAACAAGTGCCTGCTGGATGCGATCAAGCGCGGCGCGTCCGACATCCACTTCGAGCCCTATGAGGTGACTTACCGGGTCCGTTTCCGGATGGACGGGATCCTGCGCGCGGTGGCGTCGCCGCCAGTCAAGCTCGGCACCCGCATTGCTTCACGTCTGAAAGTCATGAGCGGGCTGGACATCGCCGAACGCCGTCTGCCGCAGGACGGACGCATCAAGCTCAACATCAGCAAGACCAAATCGATGGACTTCCGGGTCAGCACCTGCCCGACGCTGTTCGGCGAAAAGGCGGTGCTGCGCATTCTCGACGGCGGCGCCGCCAAACTCGGCATCGACAAGCTGGGCTATGAAGAAGATCAGAAGAAGCTGTTTCTCGACGCCATCGACCGACCCTACGGACTGGTGCTGGTCACCGGACCTACCGGCTCCGGCAAGACGGTCTCGCTGTACACCGCACTGAACATCCTGAATACCGAGGCCCGGAATATCTCCACCGCCGAAGATCCGGTCGAGATCCGCGTCGCCGGGATCAACCAGGTGCAGATGAATCCGAAGAAGGGCATGACCTTCGCGGCAGCCTTGCGCTCGTTCCTGCGGCAGGATCCGGACGTGGTCATGGTCGGCGAGATCCGTGACCTTGAAACTGCCGAAATCGCGGTCAAGGCCGCGCAGACCGGCCATATGGTGCTGTCGACGCTGCATACCAACGATGCGCCACAAACCATTGCCCGGTTGATGAACATGGGCATCCCACCCTTCAATGTCATTTCGGCGGTTTCGCTGATCATTGCCCAGCGCCTGGGCCGCCGCCTCCACGATTGCAAGCGTCCGGTCACTTATCCAGCCAATGCGCTTCTGGCGGAGGGATTCCGGCCGGAAGACCTCGATGGCATCCAACTCTTCGAGGCCGTGGGCTGCGCGGGCTGCAACGACGGTTACAAGGGTCGGGTCGGCATCTATCAGGTCATGCCGATGACCGAAAGCCTGCAGAAGGTGATTCTGGCCGGTGGCAATACGATGCAGATCGCCGAAGAAGCCAAGCGGATGGGCGTCAATGACCTCCGTCGCTCGGCCATTGTCAAGTGCAAGTCTGGCGTTACCAGCCTTGCGGAAATCAACCGCGTCACCACGGACTGAAGAACATGGCAACCGCAACCGCAGCCAAGGGCAAGACACCGGCCAGACCGAAACTGCCTCCCGGCGAGCAGATGAAGACCTATGTCTGGGTCGGGACGGACAAGCGCGGCATCAAGATGCGCGGCGAGGAAACCGCGAAGAACGACAATGTCATCAAGTCCGACCTGCGTCGGCGCGGCATCAATCCGCAATCGGTAACGTTGAAGAAGGAAGGTTTCTTCGGCGCTAGCGGGAAAGCGATCACACCGCGTGAAATCGCGATCTTCGCACGCCAGATTGCAGTGATGATGCAATCCGGTGTTCCGCTGGTCCAGAGCTTCGACATCATTGCCAGCGGCCAGACCAATCCAACCTTCAAGAAAATGCTCAACGATATCAAGATGGATATCGAGGGCGGTTCAACCTTCGCGGAATCACTTTCCAAATTCCCTGCGCAGTTCGACGAATTGTTCGTCAATCTGGTACGCGCCGGGGAAGCGGCTGGTGTGCTCGACACCGTGCTCGACACCGTGGCAAATTACAAGGAGCGAATGGAGGCGATCAAGGGCAAGATCAAGAAGGCATTGTTTTATCCAGCGGCAGTCATTGCCGTTGCCATTCTGGTCAGCTCGATCCTGTTGATCTTCGTGGTTCCGCAGTTCGAGGCGCTCTTCAAGGGTTTCGGCGCCGAGTTGCCTGCTTTCACCCAGATGATCGTCACCGCGTCCAAATTCATGACCAGCTACTGGTGGCTGGCGCTGCTCATCGTGGGCGGTATCGGCTTCAGCTTCATCTATGCACTGCGCCGATCACATGCCTTTGCTCGGTTTTTCGACAGGCTTGTGCTGAGGCTGCCCATCATCGGTCTGATCCTCCACCAATCTGCCATCTCGCGTTTTGCCCGGACACTCGCGATCACTTTCCGCGCCGGTGTGCCACTGGTGGATGCTCTGGAAACCGTATCCGGTGCAACCGGCAGCCCGATTTATGCAGATGCCGTCAAGCGGATTCGAGACGACGTCGCGGTCGGCCATCAACTGAATCTGGCGATGCGTCAGGTCAACCTGTTCCCGCCGATGGTGATCCAGATGACGTCCATTGGCGAAGAAGCTGGCTCGCTGGATTCGATGCTGGTCAAGGTCGCCGAGTTCTATGAAGCAGAGGTCAACAACGCCGTCGACGCACTGTCCAGCCTGCTGGAGCCTTTCATCATGGTGATCATCGGCACCCTCGTCGGCGGTATGGTGATCGGTATGTATCTGCCGATCTTCAAGCTGGCGGCTGTGGTGGGCTGAACCTGTGCCCGAATTGTCCTGGTTGTTCGATCCGGCGGTCGCTCCTTGGGCGGCTGCCGTTTTCGGGGCGCTGGTCGGCAGCTTCCTCAACGTCGTGATCCTGCGCCTGCCGCCGCGGCTGGAATACGCTTGGCGACGGGATGCGCGCGAGTTGCTGGAGCTTGCCGTCGAAGGGGAGCCGCCGATCGGGCTGGTGGTCGAACCTTCGCGCTGCCCGAAATGCGGACATCACCTGCGCTGGTGGGAGAACCTGCCGGTGCTGAGCTGGGTCGCCCTGCGTGGTCGTTGCAGCAACTGCAAGACGCCGATTTCCTGGCAGTACCCACTGGTCGAACTGCTCACCGCACTCGCATTCGCCGCCTGCATCTGGCGCTATGGGCCGGGGTTGGAAGGGCTGCTGGCGATGGCATTCAGCGGCATCCTGATCGCCGCCGCCGGTATCGACGCACGAACCCAGTTCCTGCCGGACCTGCTGACCCTGCCACTGCTGTGGCTGGGTCTGCTCGTGGCCACTCAGGGTCTGTATGTGCCAGCCGAAACGGCGATTCTCGGCGCGGCAGCAGGCTATCTGTCGCTTTGGCTGGTGTTCCAGGGATTCCTGCTGCTGACCGGCAAGGAAGGCATGGGCTACGGGGACTTCAAGCTGCTTGCCGCGCTCGGGGCCTGGCTCGGTTGGCAACAACTGCTGCTGGTGGTGGTACTGGCATCGGTCAGCGGCGCGCTGATCATGGGAACGGTGATGGCCGTGCTCGGTCGTGACCGCGAGATCCCCTTCGCCTTCGGCCCGTTCCTTGCAGTCGGCGGCTGGATTGCCTTCATCGGCGGCGATCAGCTGATCGGCTGGTATCTGGGCCTGTTCGGACTGGGCTGAGCGAGCTGGCTTCAGGGGCGCGGCTTCAGGATGTGCAGTTCGCTGCGGGCGTAGCGGCTTTGCGCCAGCATCGGGTGCAGGATCTGGCCGATAGCGGCCAGCGTGCGCTCCGTTCCCAGCGGCGGATTCAGCACCGCGACGCCGCAGCCATTCAGTCGCAGCGCGCTGTCGTCCGGATGGATGCAGAGCTCGGCCGCCAACATGCCGCGTTTTACCTCCAGCGCCTTCAGGCCGCGGTGAAGCGCCTGCACTTCGGCCCGCAACTTGATCGGGTACCAAATGGCCCAGGTGGCGGTGTCCCAGCGCGCCAGACCGGCGGCCAGGTGCTTCAGCAATTTCTTCGCCTCCTGCGGGTCCTCCCAGGGCGGATCGATCAACACCAGGCCGCGGCGAATCGGCGGCGGCAACAGCCCCTTCAGGGCCTCGTAGCCGTCGCGCTGATGCACGATGACCCGTTCATCGCGGGCGAACACGCCCTTCAGCGCGTTCGCGACGTTCTCCTCGCGCTCGCAGAGCAGCACCCGATCCGTTGGCCCGAGCACATTCGCCGCCATCAAGGGCGAGCCGGGATACAGATGCACCCCGCCGTCCGGATTCAGCGCTGCCACGGCCGCGCGGTAATCCGCCAGCACCGGCTCGTCCGCGCCCCGCGTCAGCACCAGCCGGACTCCATTGTTGGACTCACCGCTGCGCACCGCTGCCGGCCCGGTCAGGTCGTAGCGGCCGGCACCCGCGTGAGTTTCGACGTAACACATCGGCGTGGGCTTGCGCTTCAGAGCAGCAAGCAAGGCCAGCAGCACGACGTGCTTGTGGACATCGGCAAAGTTGCCGGCATGGAAGGCGTGCAGGTAGTTCATGGATTGATCCGCGTCGGACGTCCAGCCAGTGTAGGCGCCAGCGGCGGCTGCCACACTGCTGCGACCCCACCCGGAGACAGCAACCATGTCTGAGCCTCAGCTGCCCGACGACCCGCACCGCGTGCCGCCGCAGACCACCCCGGTCTGGCAGACCGAGCTGCTGTTGTCGGGTGGCGCGGTGGTCGCGCTGTTGCAGTTGCCGCCGCTGATCGATGCCGCCGCACTGTGGTGGCGACCGCGTATCGACGACAGCCTGCTGCAGGTGCTGGTCTATGCCCAGCTCTACGCCCGACTGGTGGTGGCCTCGCTGGGCTTCGCCTTCGTGCTGCATCTGGCGATCCGCGGCTGGTGGATCGCCGAGGTCGGCCTGCAGTCAATCTTCCCGGCCGGCGCGAATCTGGACCACGCCGGCGGCGGGCCGAACACCCGTCGATTGCGGCAGGAGCTGTTCCGCCCCAGCGCCGAACGGATCGAGTCGGCCGACAATCTGGCCACACTGGTGTTCGTCAGCGGCACCGCGCTGGCGACGATGTCGATCGCGGTCGGCGTGGTCACGATGCTGATGGCAACCCTGGCCGCCGCGCTGGGCTGGGCACTCGGAACCCCGGAGCGCTCGGTCGACTACATGGTCGGCGGTCTCGTCATCCTGTTCATGCCCGGCATCGTTGCCACGCTGCTGGATCAGGTCTTCGGCCGCTGGATCGGCACCGAGGGCAACTTTGCGAGGCTGCTTCGTGCACTGATCCGCAGCGGCGAACTGCTGATGCTGACCCGCATCTGGTCACCGATGATGTTGACGCTGGTCGGCGGAGCCCGGACAGCCTGGCGCGGCTGGCTGGCCGGCAGTCTGGTCTATGCCCTGCTGCTACTGATCGTCGCGGTCCAGATGGGCGGCAGCCTCTCGTCGCAGCGCCTCTACGCCGGCAGCACACCCTACCCGAGCGAACCCAGTGCGCTCCGGCTCGACGCCCGCCACTACGCCCGCGAGCGGCTGGGTCGGGATCGCTATTCGGTATTGCCCCATGTCGCCGCAAGAGTCATCAAATCCGATTGGCTGGCACTCACCGTGCCGCTGGATTCACGATATGACTCGGCACTGCTGGCCGAGCGCTGCCCGCAACTCGCCTCCACCCCGGTCGACGTCGAACCGAGCGCCGACGCAGCGGCAGTCGAACGCCGCCATGCGGCGCTGCGGGATTGCCTGGACCAACTCCGCCCCGTGCACCTGAACGGTCAACGCGTGGCGGCCGACCGCGCGCAGTTCCATCGCGAGCTGCGCGGCGAGTTGCCAGCGCTGCTCTACATGATCCCGATCGCCGACTTGGCCGCCGAACGCCACCTGCTGACGGTGGGCCGCACGCCCGAGCCCACCCGCCGTACGGAGCGGCATCGGGAAGAGTCCGAGACCGACACTCCGTGGACGATCCCGTTCTGGCGCCAGCCCGAGCGCTGAGTCCGCCTCAGCGTCCCGAGTCGGTGCGCACCTGCGCGGCACGGACCCGCGCGGTCAGCTCGACCAGCCGCTCGTTCGGGATCAACACCGCGAAGCTCTTCATGCCGCCGCTGGCCAGCATCCCTGGCCGCCCGGCCAGATTCAGCACGCCGAAGCCGATCGGCTGCAGCTCGGCATTGAAGACCAGCTTGTTCGGCCAGGTCACGATCATGGCCCGGTACGGCACCCGGATCTCGCCCTGCAGGCGAACCTCGGTGACGTAGGGCGCGAAGTCGTACTGCTCGGAGGCCAGCGACAGCACCAGCCCGCGCTGACCGAGCCGCGGCGCGGCGCCCTTGGCCAGATCCACCCACGGCAGATCGGCCGGCGGCGCGCTCAGCTGCAGCCAAGCCAGGCCCAGATCGGCATCCCGCGACACCAGCCTGGCCTCGTAGCGCTCACTGCGACCCAGCAGGCGGACCTGGAACTCGCCGCTGGTCACCCGCGGCAGCGTCGACTCCATGCCCATGTCGCGGTACATGACCTCGTAGGGCTTGGCCGGATCCAGCGCGCTGCCGGCCACCAGCAGATAACCGTCGGCGCTGATCACCACGCCCTCGGTCTCGCCCTGCACCCGCTGCGGCGTGCCGGCGTAGTCGGCGGTCATCACGTACTCGATGGTCGCCAGCGCCGAGGCATGTCGCTCGATCAGGCCGCGATACAGCGTCTCGGTCGGATCGGCCGGCGTTGCCGCTGCGGGCGCCGGCTCGGCCGCAGCGGCGGTCTCCGCACGCAGGTCGGCCGACTGCAGACCCGCCACCGCCAGCACGACTACCAACGATTTCAGCAATCCAGTCGACATCCACCCTCTCCGCAAGAGCACCGCTGCACACGCCACGGCGCATCGACGAACAGCAACCGCGTATCGGCGCCGCGCAGGACGAGGAACCGCAGCCGCTCCTCGTTGCCACGTTCTGCGGCCTCCAGGGCCGCTTCGAAGCTGTCCAGATCCGTGACCTCGCGATCGTTGATCCGGACCAGCAAGTCACCCGTACGCAGGAAGGCCAGCCCGCCGAAGCCACCGTTCTCGACGCGCTCCAGCAGCACGCCGCCCTGCCCCTCGGACAGCGCCCGCTCGGCGCGGTCGTAGAAGGTCAGCGCGCGGACCACCACCTGCAGCTGGTCATTCCAGCGCTGCTCGGCGCGGGCGACTGGCGTCGGCTCCTCGACCAGATTCAGCGACTTCGCCAGCTCCCGACCGTCGCGGCGCACGGTCAGACGGAACGGCTCCAGCGTGCTGGCATTGCGGATCCGCTGATCCAGCGCACTGGTTTCCTTGATGCCGCTGGGGCTGACCGGAATGTCGTTGGTCGCCTGGATCAGATCGCCCACCGCGAGCCCTGCGGCCGCCGCCGGGCTGCCCGGAAACACCCGGGTGACGCGGAAGCCCGAGCCCTCGACGCCGGCGGCCCGCGCCAGCGCCGCGGTGATCGGCTGCACGTCGAAACCGGCCCAGGCCTTGGCCAGCTCCGGCGCCGGTTCCGGAATCAGCCGCTTCGGCGCCGGGGTCAGCACCGACAGCAGCTTCTGGCCCCGACGCTCCACCGCCAGCACCACCGGCTGCGGCGCGTCCTCGTCCAGCGGCGCGACGCGACGGCGCACTGCCTCGACGTCGCGGACGGTCACGCCGTCGACGCTGAGCAGCAGGTCGCCGGCCTGCAGCGCCGGCTGCGCGGTCGCCGCCGGACCACCGGCGCGCAGGCCCTGAATCAGCACGCCGCGACCCGGCTCCAGAAAGCGACTCCGCGCCGCCGCTCGGGTCAGATCCGCCACCGACAGACCCCAACTGGCCAGCTCGATCTCCCGACCCTTGGCTTCCTCCTGCGCGACCGACTTGAGCGTCAGCGTCTCGCGGCGACCGTCATTGCGCACCACGGTCAGCTGGATCGCGCTACCGATCGGCCGATCGGCCAACCCGCGACGAAAGCCGGGCACTTCCTCGGGCTTGGCCACCGTCAGCGACTGAGCGTCGACCGCGACGATCCGGTCACCAGCGCGCAAGCCGGCCTGCTCGGCGCCGAGACCCCGATCCACGGTCGTGACCAGCACGCCCTCGGTATAGGCGGTGCCACGCAGCGAACGCACCGAAAAGCCGTAATCACTGCGCAGCACTCGACCGTCGCCAATCAGCTTCGCCACCACGTCGGCGGCAATCGGCCCCGGAATCGCGAAGGCCATGTCGCCACCGAACACATTGCCGCGGGTGTTGACGCCGACGATCTCGCCGGTGAGCGCCACCAGCGGCCCGCCGGAGTTGCCCGGCGAGATCGAGGCATCGTGCTGGATCCAGGCGTAGAAACGCGCCGTCGCCTGGCCCTGCCCCAGCGTCTGCTCGTAATCGGTCTCATCCTCGAACAGACTGACCATCAGCCGCTCGGTGTTGCTGACGATCCCCTGGGTCACCGAGTTCTTCATGCCCCACGGCGCGCCCATCGCGAGCACCGCGTCACCCGGCTTCAATGCCAGCGCGCCGGCGAAGCGGGCGTACTCGAAGCGGGTGCCCGCCGGTGCGTCGATGCGCAGCACGGCGAGGTCGCTCATCGGGTCGGTGCCGACCAGTCGCGCCGGAAACTCGCGGTCATCGTTCAACACCACGCGGAAGCGCACGCCGTTCTCGGTGACGTGCGCATTGGTGGCGATGTGGCCCGCCGCGTCGACGATGGTGCCGCTGCCGCCAGACAGCGACAGCGCCGCCTCACCCTGATTGAAGTCCTCGCGGACCACCAGGATCGACACGACGTAAGGCAGGACGGCGTCGCGGGCACGGGCGACCTGCGCCGTGAAGTCCAGCCCGCCATCGACCGAGGCCACCGGCGGCGGCGCGTCGGCCGCCCACAGCCCCGGTGCGGCGATCAGCGCCAGCGCGGCGAGCGCCGCGCGCCAGCGCCTCACGCCGACCCCGCCGGATCGCCCGACGCCTCATCCGCAACCATGCCCGGCGCGTCGACCGTCGTGGCGACGACCGTCTCGGCCTCGGCCACCGGATCGACGTCGACTGGCACCACCGCGACCAGCTTCTCGCCCTCGGCGACGCGCATCAGCGTCACGCCCTTGGCGTTGCGGCCCACGTGCGCGATCTCGCCGGCACGGGTGCGGACCAGCGTGCCCTGATCGCTGATCAGGATGATGTCGTGGCTGGCGTCCAGCGGCACCGCGGCGACCAGCGGGCCGTTGCGACCCGACGTCTGCAGCGCGATCACGCCCTGCGCGCCACGGCCCTTGCGCGGGAAGGCCGACAGCTTGGTGCGCTTGCCGAACCCGTTCTGCGACACGGTCAGGATGTCCAGACCCTCGCCGATCTCGGCCTCGATCGCCTCGATCGCTTCCGCCGGTTCCAGCGCCTCGACGACCTCGACCGGCTCGGCGGCCTCGACGCCATCCGGCGTCTCGCTCAGGTCCGCACCCGACTCGTCGACCACGCCGCCGTAGGGATCGGCCACGATCAGGCTGACCACCCGGCTGCCGTTGAGCTTCATGCCGCGCACGCCGCGGGCGCTGCGGCCCATCGTCCGCACCGTCGCCTCGGAGAAGCGCGCGGCCTTGCCGTTGGCCGCGAACAGCAGTACGTCGCGGCTGCCGTCGGTCAGCGCAACATCGACCAGTCCGTCGCCCTCGTTCAACTCCAGCGCGCGGATCCCGTTGCTGCGGACATTGGCGAACTCGTCGAGCCGGGTCTTCTTGACCACGCCCTCGCGGGTGGCGAAGAACACGTAGCGGTCGGCGGTAAAGCCCTTGACGTTCAGCACCGCCTGCACCTTCTCGTTCGGCTCCAGCGGCAACAAGTTGACGATCGGCCGGCCGCGTGAGGTCGGACTGGCTTCCGGCACCTGCCAGACCTTCAGCCGGAACACCCGGCCCAGCGAGGTGAAGACCAGCATCGGGTCGTGGGTGTTCGCCACCCACAGCCGCTCGATGAAGTCCTCCTGCTTGACCGCCGTCGCGCTGCGGCCCTTGCCGCCGCGCCGCTGCGCCCGGTAGGTGGTCAGCGGCTGGCGCTTGACGTAGCCGGCATGCGACAGCGTCACCACCACGTCCTCGGGGGCGATCAGGTCTTCGGTCTCCAGATCCGCCTGCGACTGCTCGATCCGCGTCTTCCGCACATCGCCGAATTCGGCCTTGAGCTTCGCCAGCTCTTCCTCGATCACCTCGACCAGCCGCGCCGGCTCGTCGAGGATCCGGAACAGCTCGTCGATCTCGGTCAACAGCGCGCGGTACTCGCCGGTCAGCTTGTCCTGCTCCAGCGAGGTCAGCCGGGCGAGGCGCATTTCCAGGATTTCCTTGGCCTGCAGCTCGGACAGCTGGTAGCCGTCGTCCTGCAGGCCGTCGCTGGCGAGCATCTCCTCCGGTCGATAGCGCGCCGGATCGGCGGCGACCATCAGGCTCCGCACCAGACCCGAGTCCCAGCGGCGAGTCAGCAAGCGCTCGCGCGCGTCGTTCGGCGTCGGCGAGGTCTTGATCAGCTCGATCATCTCCTCGATGTTGGCCAGCGCCACCGTCAGGCCTTCGAGCAGGTGGGCGCGGCTGCGCGCCTTGCGGATCTCGAAGATCGTCCGCCGCGTCACCACCTCACGGCGGTGCGCCACGAAGGACTCCAGAATCTCCTTCAGATTCAGCGTCTTCGGCTGGCCGCCGACGAGCGCGACCATGTTGATGCCGAACACGGTCTGCAGCTGGGTCAGCCGGTACAGGTTGTTGAGCACGACCTCGGCGTTTTCGCCGCGCTTGATCGGGATGTAGATGCGCATCCCGTCCTTGTCGGACTCGTCGCGCAGATCCGGGGCGATGCCCTCGATCTGCTTTTCCTTGACCAGCTCGGCGATCTTCTCGATCAGCCGCGCCTTGTTGACCTGATAGGGCAGCTCCGTGACGATGATCGCTTCACGGTTGTTCTCCTCGGCCTCGATCTCGGCCTTGCCGCGCACCAGAATGCGGCCGCGGCCGGTCCGATAGGCCTCGATCACGCCGGCAACGCCGTTGATGATCCCGGCGGTCGGGAAATCCGGGCCGCGGACGTGCTGCATCAGCTCGTCGACCGTCGCCTCCGGCTTCTTCAGCAACAGCACCGTGGCATCGACCACTTCGGCGAGGTTGTGCGGCGGGATGTTGGTCGCCATGCCGACCGCAATGCCGGTCGAGCCATTGACCAGCAGGTTCGGCACCACGGTGGGCATCACCGAGGGCTCGGTCAGCGTCTCGTCGTAGTTCGGATTCAAGTCGACCGTGTCGCGGTCGAGATCCTTCAACAACTCCATCGCGACCTTCGACAGCCGGACTTCGGTGTAGCGCATCGCCGCCGGCGGGTCACCGTCGACCGAACCGAAGTTGCCCTGACCGTCGACCAGCGTGTAGCGCAGCGAGAAGTTCTGCGCCATGCGCACCAGCGTGTCGTAGACCGCCTGATCGCCGTGCGGGTGGTACTTACCCGTCACGTCACCGACGATGCGCGCGCTCTTCATCCGCGGCTTGCCGGGCACATTGCCCATTTCCTGCATCGCGTACAGCACCCGGCGGTGCACCGGCTTCAGGCCATCACGGACATCCGGCAACGCGCGCCCGACGATCACGCTCATCGCGTAGGCCAGATAACTCTGGCGCATCTCGTCTTCGATATTGACGCGCGCCACTTCCTTGGCGAAATCGCTCATGCTTCAGGTCAGCCCACAGGGATCGGGAAAGCCCGCACGCCGGGGCCCGCGAAGGCGGCGGCGGCGCGCAAGGCAAGCCCCGGAAAGTACCACGCGAGGGGGTCCGAGCTCCCGAACGTGTCACGCTGCCGGCAAGCGCCGGCACTGGGGCGGGCAGGATTGGGCGCGCTCAAGAGCTCGCCAGCAAACGCAATCCGTGCGCGCGGAAGGGCTCGAAGCCGGCGTGATTGAGGGTCAGGAACTCACTTCGCGGCCGACAGGCGCTGATCGCGCTCCGCGGCAGCCTGCCCGCGCTGACGCCGCAACATCGTTGCCAGCGCCAGGACTTCCTGTTCGTCGCGAGCAACCACGCCATCCCGATACCGCTGCAGCGCCTGCTGCACGGTCGGAAACGCCTGCAGCTCACGCACCGCCTCCGCGACAGCACGTCGCACCACACCCGCCGGCGACGTGTTCCAGCGCGTGGCCAGCAGGCGGATGTTGTCCATCGTGGCGTTATCGAGGGAGAAGGTGGCGCGCGGCTGGGTCATCGGCGGTTCTTCTGGCAATGATGGTTTCGATTAATGCCACGGCGCACTTCCTATGTCAAACCACTTGCACACCAAGCGCAGACCATCCAGTGCCGAACAAATCTATTTTATATACTCAAAATAAGGACGACAGTAATGATGGGCATGCCTGCTTTTGAAGCGACCCAAGTTATCAATCACCGTCACGATTCGACAAGACTCCGTACCCCCATTTTTCGGACCACGCAAGCCGCGACCGACCATCTGCATGTAACGCACTGGGCTGAAGACTTGGCGCGATATCAACACCATATCGGTGCGCGGTGCATCAAAACCGGTCGTAAGAACGCTGTGATTACAAATTACCCTCAATTCACCGCGCTGAAAGCGATTCAGAAACCATCGGCGCACCGATCGACGCGTATCGCCACTGACCGCCGCAGCCGGAATCCCAGCGATATTCAACTTCGCGGCCATGACCTTTGAATGGAGAACAGAGTTGGTAAAGAAGAGAATCGAAGTTTCGTCACTTTCCTTGATTATTTCCATCAATTTCTCATTTCGCAAATCATCTGTCCCAAGTCTTTGATTGATCTGTTCAATCAGGTTTTCACTTTCAAGCCCCTCCCATTGATTCCCAAGTGCACTTAACTGCGCGATCTCATGATCAGTCAAGCCAACTTCGGAATCAAACTCTTCATAGTGCGCTCTGGCAAGAATCCCGCGCTTCAGCAGAGAGATACGGAGTTCGGACTGTTCGATTGGGAACAGGCGGTCATCAAACCTTCTCGCCAGACGGTGACTTTCATCATCATTTGTCCGAAACGGCGTTGCACTGAGCCCAATGATTGCAGGTTCTGTCTTTCCTGCACTCGCCTTCCCATCGGCACCAATCCATCTCATGACATTAGTGTAGCTAGGGGTGATCGCATGATGAGCTTCATCGACAACAATCAACTCAGGCGTCCGCAACCAATCCAACTCTATTTTAAAAACCCGCGCATTCAAGGTCTGAACAGACGCAACCACAACCACCGGAGCGCCAGCATCCAGATTTGAGGGATCATTGTTTCCACCCCACAACCTCCAGATCGTCAGGTCTGTATTCCGCGCACCCAAATTGATCCAAACCTGGCGAAATTGCTGCACCGCCTGCTCACACAACTCATCAGTTTGTGCAATCCAGAGCACACTTCGCCTGTCACCTTCAGGCTTCAACACTAGGCGCACTGCCGTTTCAACGGCAACGCGAGTTTTTCCACCACCGGTAGGCAACATCACCAGCGCCCGACGCCTGCCGGTCGTACCTCGCAGCAACTCTTCAAGTGATTGGAAAACACTTTCTTGGAAGTCGTGCAGCGGCGGCAATTCGATCGGACCATTGACAAACTCCGCCGAATCCCGTCGCGACTCAGACGACAACGCGAACTCTGGCGGGAAGCCAATTGCTTCCACGAACATAAAAGCCTCTGCCGTACCCCAGCGTTTTGGCGGACTCAGGCCCTCTTCCCTCAGCACGCTTTGCAGCTCAATCAAAACACCGCTGCCCAACTGCGAAATTGTCAATTCCGCCAATCGACAGGAATCAAGATCCCTTATAAATTCCATTGAACTCAATGGCTCTCCCAATCCATTCAGCAGACAGCCCCTTCTCTCTCCGACAGCACGCAACAATCGCTCCGCGAGATCAGCACCGCTTGCTACTTCAATCCTGCGTTGGCCAACCCGTTCATTAATCAATTCCTCCAGCACGCTTTCTTTCGGCACCATCAACCCGCCAGCCGAGCCCAATGCCTCAGCCATCAAACGATACTGTTCGGACCGACTGAGTTTTTTGAACTCAGATTGATCAATATAGAAACAATGATTCCAAACGAGACAATGCACCGCTTGATTTTGATCACCAACCTGAAGCTTAAGACCCAACACCGATCGACTGGTAGCCGCCTGGAGGAATTCGCTTCTTAGGAAGCCGAAAAATTCAGGCAATGCGTCCTGCAGTTTGATTTCAGGACCCAGCGAATCAATCCAAACCAGCTTGCAGAGTGCATCAAGCGGCTTGGCCCCAGCCAACACCCATTTTTCTGCAGTTGCAGCATCCATCTCCAACACAATATGACTCGACTTGCGTGCCAGTCTAGCCATGCCGGCGTCATCTGTAACGAATATCCGATCAATCATAACATTGCCCCCCAAACCGGGGAGTGCCTTCGGAATTATACCATCAAGAGCAGCCTCTCTCCAAAGTTCACCCAGACCGCCTCGCTCAACCGCAACTCTTGTTGCAAGAACTGCAATCAGAGCATCCCAGAGCTGCTGAAGGTCCGACGGGCGAACGTAAACATGCAAGCCATCATCCTGGTACGGCGATTGCTGCGGGACAGCCTTCAACTCGAACGAAGGACAACGAAACGCTTTGAGTTCAATGACTTCTCGCCACTCCGAAAGCTGCGACATTGCCCATGCATTCCTTCGAAACAAACACGCGCGAAGGGGAACTGACGCTTGTCCGATCTTAAAAACACCTTCTGAAGCAAGCAACATTGGAAAAGGATGATCGACTTTCAGATCTTGGTAAACATTCCTACGCGTGCCGTGGCCGAAATACACTGCGCCATGGAACTGCTCCCGCACCAACTCACGCAATAAACTGGTCGAGAACCTTGACTTTGCTTCACCCTTCAAATCCGACAAGAACCAATAGCCAGCCGGCATCATCAACCACAGCGGCCGCAAGTATCGGATATCCGCACCATTGGATATTTCAGATTTATACTGACGAGCACGACAATCTTGCCATACTTTCAAAAAAGCAACACGGGGCTCGTCAAAGTGCACCGATCCAGCCGGGAGATCGACCACACCCACACTTCGCAGAAGCTGATCATCACTCCGATGAAAATTACTATCAAACAACAGATCTGCATTATCTGCATCCGCGACATCAATCAGACGACCGGGCAACAGCACCTCACTTGCAGAAACCCAGCATCCATCCCTCCGCAGCACTTTGACATCACCCTTCTTCTTTTCCAGAAACTCAGCAGAAACATTCGGCGGACACTGATGAATAATTTTCCATATCTTTTCCCAAGGCCCCCGAAGCGACTCCGCAAGTCGATCGCGCCAGAACTGCTCGTCCGGCTCCTGGGCGCCTAATACATCGACGACGATCTTGCGCAACTCAGAATCATCCCGGATCCATCCTGCAACCGGCTGGCGTCCAGCCACCTCTGACTCACCCGGCGCGAGCACAGTTTCATCTGAAGTCAAAAGTGCACCACGCTGCGAAGGGATTATCCGCAAGTATTGACGGTGTCGCTGCCAATCACTACCGATATCCTTGGCAGCCTCACGAGCCAAGCGCAACACCTGAGCGGCAACCTTGGGCTCACAAGACGCGACAACAGCTAACCAATCAACAATCCAGCAACTCCGAAGATTCTTATCCAACAACTGCCCATTTTTTCGAAGACGCTCCGCCAGAAAATCCAAACGAGATCCACGCTGACCACGGAGGCAACTTTCATGAACTACGCTATTTCTGGCGTCCTCTGACGCCAAGTCAGACCAAATTCGGGCCAGAGCACTCGACGAAACCGGATGAGAGTGCAACTGCGATCCAAGACGTAGAGAACCGGCAGCGTCGGGAATCACAGGAGATATCTCGACTGCGCTCCAGACAGCATCAAGCAGTGGCGCCGACAGGTGATCGCGATGGTCCAATTTTCTTGGAAAGTAATCCAGAATTCGTCCCGGATCTTCCGGAGTCACCAATTCCGGCAGGGATTCGACAATCAATCGAGCCGACTCTCCCATCAAGGCGGCGTTCCATGCACCACCGATGATCGAGTTTCGATCGCTATTCAGCTTCCACGGCGCATTAATGATCCCCGGAACATTCGACATCGTCTGCGTCGGAAAAAACGCCCAGAATCGCCCCGCTTCCTCGCGCGTCCCCTTGATGGGTATCGCCCATGATACTGGAACAACCTCCCGAGCATGGAGGTGCGTCGCATCTTCCAATGCTGCCAAATCCGTCACACGGACGTCACGGTGGAACAAGCGCCAGAATGTGATCTTTTCGCCATCTTCGATGGCATTTTCCACGCCTTGGCGGGAGCACTTCAATTCACGCCGACTTTCCGCCTGCTCAAGGATCAAATGCACCGGAGCCGGGAAAAATAACAAGAATTCGGCTGGAAAATCATCGATTTCCTGAGCAACATGCTGAATCTGCTGAACAGCGCCGATTTCCACTCGAACGATGGTCTCTGCCCAACTCATTTCCTGACACACAGGATCCCGCTCACGCTCATTAGAGCCAAGATACCAGGCAAGCCGCATTCCCGGAGCCGAGTCCTGATTATAACGCCCCCGCAATTCCTCACGACACCGCGCCGGATCAAACCGAACCCCGCCATTGCGAGTCATCAAGTCAACCCTTCCCTTGAGCCCAAGCAAAGACTTGAATCCAAGACCAAAACGACCAATCTGATTGCCGCGCTTCCGCGAAGAATGAGACCTCAGCAGCGAATCAAGGCCGTCTTCGCTCAATGGAGCGCCAGTATTGGCAACATAAAGAACCTGACCGGCCAGCTTTACATGAATCCGATCCAATGGGCCTGTTCGAATGCCATCCTCCATGATGGCATCCGCACCATTCTGAACCAACTCCAGCACTTGCCGATAACCGTATCCTCCGGCAAGCACTGTCTCTTCGATCCGGGCATCTTCCATCAGACGCCCGGGATCCGCCTTGTAAGTTCCATGTTTACGGGCGTTTCGATCGTCGAGAATCGCGCGAATGTCCATGAGATCAAGCATCCATCGGTAAATGTTGTACGCATGGTACCGGCTCCAAGTTGCACTCCGTGACTTTGCGCGGATCTGCCGCAGGACGCGGCCAATCATCACGCCCGAGGCACCGCTGGCCGCTCAGCACCTCACAAGACCGCCACCCGTTCCGCGCCCCGCGCGCCACGGGCTGCTAGCCTTCCCGACCTTTCGTCCGTCCCGGAAGTCCGTCTCCGATGAGCGCCCACCGCGAGTACTTCGTCACCACGGCCCTGCCCTATGCCAACGGGCCGCTGCACATCGGCCACGTGGTCGAGCAGATCCAGGCGGACATCTGGGTGCGGGCGCAGCGGATGGGCGGGCATACGGTGCATTTTGTCTGCGCGGCCGATGCACACGGCACGCCGATCATGCTGAAGGCCGAGGCCGAGGGTGTCGCGCCGGAGGCGCTGGTGGCGCGGATCGCGGCCAGCCAGCGGCGCGATGCGGCGGATTTCGGGATCAGCTACGACCACTACGGCACCACCCACAGCGATGCGAACCGGCAGGTCACCGAGCGGATCTATCTGGCGAACCGGGCGGCCGGACACATCGCCGAGCGCGGGGTCGAGCAGTTCTACGACCCGCAGAAGCAGATGTTCCTGCCGGATCGCTACGTCAAGGGCGAGTGCCCGAAGTGCGGGGCGAAGGACCAGTACGGCGATAGCTGCGAGGTCTGCGGCGCAACCTACGCGCCCACCGAGCTGAAGAACCCGTACTCGGTAGTGTCTGGCGCCGTACCGGAGCGACGCAGCAGCCCGCATCTGTTCTTCCGGCTCGGGGACTTCGAGGCGTGGCTGAAGGAGTACGTGCGCGGCGGGGCGCTGCAGGCAGAAGTGGCGAACAAGCTGGAGGAGTGGTTCGCGGCGGGGCTGAAGGACTGGGACATCTCGCGCGATGCGCCCTACTTCGGCTTCGGCATCCCGGATGCGCCGGGTCGCTACTTCTATGTCTGGGTGGACGCGCCGATCGGGTATCTGGCGACCTTCCGCGAGCTGTGCGAGCAGCGCCACATCGACTTCGAAGCCTTCGTCCGCGGCCAGCGTGGCGAGATGGTGCATTTCATCGGCAAGGACATCCTGTATTTCCACAGCCTGTTCTGGCCGGCGATGCTGAAGGGCGCCGGCCTGCGCGCGCCCGACCTGATCCACGCGCACGGCTTCCTGACCGTGGACGGCGCCAAGATGAGCAAGTCGCGCGGCACCTTCGTTACCGCGCGCACCTATCTGGAGCATCTGCCGGCCGAGCCGCTGCGCTATTTCCTCGCCGGCAAGCTGGGCAGTGGCCTCGCCGACTTCGACCTGTCCTTCGACGACTTCGTGCAGCGCGCGAATGCCGATCTGGTCGAGAAGTTCGTCAACGTCGCCAGCCGCTGCGCGCGGCTGCTGGCCGATCACTTCGGTGGCGCGCTGGCGCCGGATTTCGCCGGGCGCGCGCTGCTGCCGATGCTGCATAAGCACTGGGAGCAATTGCCGGAGCTGCTGGCGCGGCTGTACGACACCGACACTGATGCGGGCACCGCCGCGCTGCTGCAGGTGGCGGCCCACGGTCGCCGCGCGGTCGAGGCCTACGGCGCCCGCGAGTACAGTCGGGCGATCCGCGAGTTGATGATGCTGATCGACCGCGCCAACGAGGACCTGACCCGCGCTGCACCGTGGAAGGGCGTGAAGGGCGACGACACTGCGCGGAACGCGGCGCAGGCCGCGCTGACGCTGGCGCTGGTTCGCTTCTGGGCGGTGGCGGTATTCCTCAAACCCGTGGTGCCGCAGCTGGTTGCCCGCATCGAGGCCTGGCTGGGCTTGAGCGCGACGCACTGGGCGGACGCCTTCGCGCCGCTGCCCACGCCGCTGAAACCCTACGAGGCCCTGATGACCCGCATCGACCGCGCCCGCTGCGACGAGATGGTGCAGAAGTCCGCGGCCGAAGCCGCCACTGCCCTCGCCGCCGCGCAACCGGCGAAGACCGCCGCGAGCAGCGCCGCCGTGACGGCTCCGGCGAAGGCCGCCAACACCAAGACGGCCAGCACGCCCGCAGCTGCGCCAGCCGCGACCGACGCCGGGATCGCGCCGACCATCGGCATCGAGGACTTCGGCAAGGTCGACCTGCGCATCGCCCGGATCGTCGCCGCCGAAGCCGTGCCGGAAGCCGACAAGCTGCTCAGGCTGACGCTGGACCTCGGCAGCGAGACGCGTCAGGTCTTCGCCGGCATCAAGTCGGCCTACGCGCCGGAAACGCTGGTCGGCAGGCTGACCGTGATGGTCGCCAATCTGGCGCCGCGCAAGATGCGTTTCGGCATGAGTGAGGGCATGGTGCTGGCCGCCAGCGACGCGCGCGGCGGCCCTTTCCTGCTGTCACCCGACAGCGGCGCCGAGCCCGGAATGCGCGTCAAGTAAGCCCGCCACCCCGTTTCGAGGACCGAGAGATGTTGACCCTCCACACCGCGCCGGGCACCGCCGGCCTGCACGTCCACTGGCTGCTGCTGGAGCTGGGCCTGCCGCACGAGCTCAAGTTTCTGAACCTGCAGGCCGGCGAGCACAAGCAGCCGGAGTACCTCGCGCTGAATCCGGCCGGCGTGGTGCCGACGCTGGCGCTGGCCGACGGCACGCCGATCGTCGAGTCCGCCGCGATCGCGATGCATCTGGCGGATCTGGCCCCCGAGGCCGGGCTGGCGCCGGTGGTCGGCACCCGCGAGCGCGCGCTGTATCTGCAGTGGTACGTGTATCTGGCCAATGCGCTGCAGCCGCCGTTCCGCTTCTGGTTCTACCCCTCCGAGGCAGCCGGTCCGGAAGCGGCCGATGCCGCCAAGGACGCCGCCCGCGAGCGCATCGAAGCGATTTTCGAACGCCTCGACGCCCACCTCGCCGCGAATGGCCCGTACCTGCTGGGCGACACACTCAGCGCGGTGGACTTCTTTCTGGTGATGCTGATGCGCTGGTCGCGCAACATGCCGAAGCCGGCGACCACCTGGCCGCAGCTGGCCGCGTTGGCTACCCGACTGAAGGCACGACCGACCTTTGCCACCCTGTACGCCCGCGAGGGCCTGAGCGAATGGGCCTGAACGCCCCGATCTGCCGAGGAGGCATCGCATGAGCGAGCACGATCTGTTGAACCAGCCGGCCCCGGACTTCAGCCTCCCGGCCGATGACGACAGCACCTGGACCCTGTCCGCGCACCGCGGCCGCAGCCAGCTGCTGGTCTTCTATCCCGGCGACAACACGCCGGTCTGCACCGCGCAGCTCTGCGATTACGCCGAGGGCATCGACAGCTTCGCCGACCTCGGTGTCGAGGTGGTCGGCATCAGCGTGGACTCGGCCGAGAGCCATCGCGCCTTCAAGGCGAAGAAGCAGCTGCCCTTCACACTGTTGACCGACAAGGGCCTGAAGGTGGCCGCCGAGTACGGCGCCAAAGGACTGCTCGGCATGAAGCGGGCGGTGTTCCTGGTCGATGCGGCCGGCGTGGTGCGCTACGCCCATGTCGAAACCGTGGCCCTGTTCAAGCGCGGCCGAGAGGAACTGCTCACCGCGATCCGGGCACTCTCTGCGGCTTGATCCGACCCGAGTCGATCCATGAAGCACACCTTCAACCGCTCCGACGCGCGCGAATACCTGCGCGCCATGCTGTTGCGCAACGCGGCAGCCAAGGATCCGACCGACAAGCGCAACGGCGACCCGCGGCTGAAGGCCCTGCAGGCCTGGCAGCAGCAGCGCCTGGCCGCCGACTACGCCGACATGCGCGCCACCCCGCGCTTCCGCGAAGCCTGCGATTTCTTCATCAACGACCTCTACGGGCCGCAGGACTTCAGCAAGCGCGACCGTGACGTCGAGCGGATCTACCCGATCATGATTCGCCTGCTGCCGGCCAGCGTGCTGCAGACCGTCGCCCGCGCCGTCGAACTGAACGCGCTGTCGCACGAGTTGGACGTGGCCGTGCTGGACCAGCTGCCGCGCGAGGTGACGACCATCACCCGGGCCGACTACGCCCGCGCCTATGCGCACGGCACCGATCTGCGGGTCCGCCGCTACCAGCTGGCGCTGATCATCGCGATGGGCCGGGAGCTGTCGCGGATCACCAAGCTCTCGATGATCTACGACCTGCTGCTGCTGTGCCGCTGGCCGGCGAAACTGGCCGGCCTCGGCGAGCTGCAGGACTTCCTCGAACGCGGCTTCGCTGCGTTCCGGCGGCTGGCCGGCGTGCGCGAGTTCCTGCAGACCATCGCCACGCATGAACGCCGCTTCATGGACGAGATGCATCGGATCGGCCATCAGCCGTGAGCCTCGTGACCATTCATCCGTCACCGCGTCCCGGCTCGGCTACAGTTGTGATCATGAAACCGCTGATCTCGCTGCTCGCCCTGACCGCGCTGCTGCTCGCACCGGCGGCCCATGCCCTGAAGACCGATCGCGAGCAGCCGCTCAACGTCAGCGCCAGCCGCTGGAATGGCGCGCTGAAAGGCGGCGTGCAGCAGCTGTCCGGCGAGGTGGTGATCGAACAGGGCAGCCTGAAAGCCAGTTCCGATGACGCCGAACTGCACAGCGCCGCCGGCGACACCGGCAACATCCAGCGGGTGATCCTGACCGGCAAGCCGGCCCGGCTGACCCAGCAGCTCGACGGCAACGAGGGCATGGTGGTCGCCACTGCCCCGCGAATCGAGTACTCGCTGGCCGATGGCATCGCCAAGCTGATCGGCGGTGCCCGCGTCGATCGGGCCGGCGACCGGCTGACCGCCTCGACGATCACCTACGAGGTCGAGAGCGGCCGGATGCAGGCCGCCGGCGCCGAGGGCCAGCGCGTGCAGATCACCCTGCAGCCGCGGCCGGCCAAGCCGGCTGCGAAGCAACCCTGACGGCGGCGGCATGCTCGACGTCGGCCACCTGAAAAAACGCTACGGCAAGCGCGAGGTCGTTCGCGACTTCTCCTGCAACGTCCGGCCCGGCGAGGTCGTCGGCCTGCTCGGGCCGAACGGCGCCGGCAAGACCACCTGCTTCTACATGATCGTCGGCCTGATCCGCGCCGACAGCGGCAGCATCCTGCTCGATGGCCATGACATCTCCGGCCTACCGATGCACGCGCGCGCGCTGGCCGGCGTCGGCTATCTGCCGCAGGAGGCCTCGGTGTTCCGACGGTTGTCGGTGGCAGACAACGTGCTGGCGGTGCTGGAGTTGAATCCGCGCCTCGATGCCGAGCAGCGCCGCGACCGGCTGGAGCAGCTGCTGGAGGAACTGCAGGTCGAGCATCTGCGCGATCAGCTCGGCATCAGCCTGTCCGGCGGCGAACGCCGCCGCGTCGAGATCGCCCGCGCGCTGGCCGCCGATCCGAAGTTCATGCTGCTGGACGAGCCCTTCGCCGGCGTCGACCCGATCTCGGTGGCCGACATCCAGCGCATCATCGCCCACCTGAAGGACCGCGGCATCGGTGTGCTGGTCACCGACCACAACGTCCGCGAGACGTTGGACATCTGCCATCGCGCCTACGTCATCAACGCCGGCGAGGTGCTGGCCGAGGGTGACTCGCAGTCGCTGGTCGAGAACCCGAAGGTCCGCGAGGTCTATCTGGGCCAGCAGTTCCGCCGCTGAGCGGGCAGCGTCGAGGCATGACGCTGCCGCTGGCCACCGCATGCACATCACGGCGGTTCCGCCCGCCATCGACGAGACCGCAGACATGGATACCGCTTCCAGCCCCCTCGACCTCCTGAAGGACCCGACGCTGCTCCGGACCGATGCGCTGATCGGCGGCCAGTGGGTACCCGGCGCGGCGCGCTTCGACGTCATCGACCCGGCCACCGGGCAGACCCTCGCCAACGTCGCCCAGCTCGGCGCCGGCGATGCCGAAGCCGCCATCCGCGCAGCCGACGCCGCCGGGCCGGCCTGGCGCGCGAAGACCGCGAAGGAACGGAGCGCCGTGCTCCGACGCTGGTTCGAGCTGCTGAACCAGCATGCCGACGATCTGGCCCGCATCATGACCGCGGAACAGGGCAAGCCGCTGGCCGAAGCCCGGGGCGAAATCGGCTTCGGCGCCAGCTTCATCGAGTGGTTCGCCGAGGAGGCCCGCCGCATCTACGGCGAAACCATCCCGACCACCGACGCGAACAAGCGCTACCTCGTGATCCGGCAGCCGATCGGCGTCTGCGCCGCGATCACGCCGTGGAACTTCCCGGTCGCGATGATCACGCGCAAGGTCGCCCCGGCGCTGGCGGCCGGCTGCACGGTGGTGGTCAAACCCGCCGAGGCCACCCCGCTGACCGCCCTCGCGCTGGCCGCCCTGGCAGAGCGTGCGGGCCTGCCGGCCGGCGTCCTCAACGTGATCACCGCGGACGCCGACGGCGCGATCGCGATCGGCAAAGCCCTCTGCGCCAGTCCGACGGTCCGACACCTGTCGTTCACCGGTTCGACCGAAGTCGGACGGATCCTCGCGGCGCAGTGCGCGCCGACGATCAAGAAGCTGAGTCTGGAACTCGGCGGCAACGCGCCCTTCATCGTTTTCGACGACGCCGATCCCGACAGCGCGGTCGAGGGGGCGATGATCAGCAAGTACCGGAATGCCGGCCAGACTTGCGTCTGCGCCAACCGCTTCTACGTGCAGGCCGGCATCTACGACGCCTTCGTCGACAGGCTGGCCGAGAAGGCGCGCGGCATCAAGCTCGGCAATGGCTTCGCGCCCGATGTGACCCAGGGACCGCTGATCGACGACGCTGCCGTCACCAAGGTGGAGCAGCATGTTGCCGATGCGCTGGCCAAGGGCGCGCGACTGGTGGCCGGCGGCAGCCGTCCCGACGGACTGGCCGGTCGCTTCTACACCCCGACCGTGCTCGCCGATGTCACCGCGGACATGGACTGCGCGCGCGAGGAGACCTTCGGGCCGGTCGCCGCGGTGTTCCGTTTCGAGACCGAGGCCGAAGTGATCGCGCTCGCCAATGCCACCGAGTCCGGCCTGGCCAGCTATCTCTACAGTCGCGACATCGGCCGGATCTTCCGGGTCGCCGAAGCGCTCGACTACGGCATGGTCGGCATCAACACCGGCCTGATCTCGACGGCGGAAGTGCCCTTCGGTGGCGTCAAGCAGTCCGGGCTGGGCCGCGAAGGCGCCCGCCAGGGCATCGACGAATACACCGAGACCAAATACCTCTGCCTCGGCGACATCCTGAAGTGAGCTCGGGCTGACGATCTGGCCGCGACCTCGCGCGTCGCGGCATTTGGCCGTGGCCGGGTGGCCGACCCGCCGCCCGCCATCACAGGATCAAACCTCGATCCAGCCGCGCGAGCGCTCGACCGCCCGTGACCAGCGCCGCATCAATTCGCCGGCCTGATCCCGACTGATGGCCGGCTCGAACTGGCGCTCCATCTGCCAGCTGGCGGCCAGATCCTCCCGCGAGGACCAGAATCCGCTGGCCAGTCCAGCCAGATAGGCCGCGCCGAGTGCGGTGGTCTCGGTGACCTTCGGCCGCACCACCGGCACCCCGAGCAGGTCGGCCTGGAACTGCATCAGCAGATCGTTGGCCGTCGCGCCGCCATCGACCCGCAGCTCGACCAGCGGCTGGCTGGCATCGGCCTGCATGGCGCCCAGCAGTTCGGCGCTCTGGAAAGCGATCGACTCCAGCGCCGCCCGGGCGATGTGGCCGCGATGGCTGCCGCGCGACAGGCCCAGCAGGGTGCCGCGGGCGTAAGGGTCCCAATGCGGGCTGCCGAGGCCGGTGAAGGCCGGCACCAGGAACACCCCGCCGTTGTCGCTGACGCTCGCCGCCAGCGCCTCGATATCGGCGGAGCGCTCGATCAGGCCGAGTCCATCGCGCAGCCACTGGACCACGGCGCCACCGACGAACACGCTGCCCTCCAGCGCATAGCTGCGCCCGCCGCAATCCCAGGCGACCGTGGTCAGCAGTCGATTGCGCGAGGGCAGCGGCTGCGATCCGGTGTTCATCAGCATGAAGCAGCCGGTGCCGTAGGTGTTCTTGGCCATGCCGGGCTGGAAGCAGTTCTGACCGAACAGCGCGGCTTGCTGATCACCGGCAATGCCGGTCAGCGGCACCTCGTGGCCCTCGATCCGTGCCATCAGGCCGGCATCGAAGGAGGACGGCAGCACGCGCGGCAGACAGGCGGCCGGCACGCCGAACAGCGCCAGCATCTCCGGGTCCCATTCGCCGGTGTGCAGATTCAGCAACAGCGTGCGGCTGGCGTTGCTGACATCGGTGACATGCGCGCGCCCGCCGGTCAGTTTCCACGCCAGCCAGCTGTCGACCGTCCCGAAGCACAGCTCGCCGCGCTCGGCGCGTTCGCGGGCGCCGGGCAGATGGTCCAGCAACCAGGCCAGCTTGGTGCCGGAGAAGTACGGGTCGAGGCGCAGGCCGGTGCGCGCCATCACGCAGGCTTCGTGCCCGGCGGCCCGCAGTGCATCGCAGCGCTCGGACGTGCGCCGATCCTGCCAGACGATCGCCGGCGCCAAGGGCTGACCGGTGGCCCGATCCCAGAGCACCACGGTCTCGCGCTGGTTGGTGATGCCGACCGCCGAAAGCTCGCCCGGCGCGACCTCGGCACGCGCCAGCACCTCGGCGATGGTCACCGCCTGCGACACCCAGATCTCGTTGGCATCGTGTTCGACCCAGCCGGGCTGCGGGAAGTACTGGGTGAACTCCCGTTGTGCGCTGGCCACGATGTTGCCGGCACGGTCGAACAGGATCGAGCGCGAACTGGTGGTGCCCTGGTCAAGGGCGAGAACGTAGCGCGACATGAAGGTCCTCTCGGGGTGACTGGTGCGATGGCGGCGAGGCAATAGTGCCGTTGCTGGGTGCGTTCCGCTGCCGGGTATCACGAGCACCTCGCGCAGGTTCGCAGCCGGTGATTGCGCGAGTCTATTGAGAAGGCGGCGTCCTGTTGGCACGCCTGCAAAATGAATTCGGCGCCGCTGACGTGACTGCGGCACTGGTCGGAGTGAAAATCGCTTAGTGGAATCCGGCTTGCCAAAAACAACTCAAGGTTGGGCCCGCTTGATCTGCTCATGCTGCGCAAGCAAGCGCTTCCAGCGCGGATCGCCCTCGGCCATGAACAAGCGCGATCGCGAAACCGCTTCCTCACTCAGCACGAGTGCCTCCGGATGACGCCCTTGCGCAAATCGCAAGCCGGCCAGACGCCCCAGCGTCACAGGAGCCCGCATTCGACGTTCGAATTCCTTGGATTCTTCGGTACGCAGGGTCTGCTCCAGCACCGATTCAGCCTCGTCATACTGCCCGTTGGCCACCAGCAGTTCACCCAGCTGGCTCTGCAGGACGAGCAAAAAGGTCTCATTTTTCGGTATCTTCTGCTGGGCGAGCAGGATGGTGGCGCGCAGTGATTCGAGGGCCGCAGTGTGTTGGTCTCGTGCTTGCAATAACCGTGCATATTGCGCATGGATATCGATGACCCCATTGACCCGGACTGGCGACTGGTCGGCTTGCTCCATAAGTTTCAGGTACAGCGATTCTGCGTCATCCAGTTTTCCCATGTCGATCAGAATGGAAACCAACGGTGCGCTTGCAATCCAGGGATTGATGAACTCGTTGCCGCCGCCCTGACTGATCAGTCTCTCGCGAAGTTGGGTCAATAGCGCATGGGCCTCCGACAATTGACCGCGCAACGCAAGTACAATGCCTCGCTTCTGTTGCACCTCCAGTGCCAGAGGGTGGTTATCGCCGTAGGTTTCACGCACCAGCAGGGTAATGGTGTCCTGCAGAGCTGTGGCTTCATCAAGTTTGCCGAAGCGGCGGAGGTTTTCGGCAACCTGGAGTGAAAGCCTGAGGGTTGCTTCATGGCGTGTGCCCAGTGCCTGGCGATATCCAGCCGATGCCTGCTCAAGCATGTCGGCTGCCTCCATGCGCAATCCAGTCTCCATGTATATATGGCCAAGCGCCGCCTCGATCTGGCTGCGCAACAGGATTGCGTCGGTATCGTCCTTGAAATTTCCGGCGAGTGCGCCTTGCAACACCGTGCGAGCTTCCGCGAATTGTCCTGCTGCGGCGAGGGCACTGCCGAGTCGCAATTGCTGTCGTGCCCGGGTGAGTCCGGCGCCGGCGTCTGGCAGTGTGCTGCTCAACTCGATCCACTCGCGAACCAGCGGTAATGCGGTTGGATCCATCCGATCCAGACGCAAATCGATGAGTGCTTCCATCACCTGCACGGACAGGGGGTCGTGTGCCCCCAACCGAGCACGGAGGCCAACAAATACATCGTTGACGACGGCTTCGGCCTCGGCATCGAGACGACGTGCAGACAGAATCAATCCGCGTTCAAAGTGGACGCGCCAGGCCAGCACCTCATTCCTGGCAGGCCCCGATTGCGCGAGGGCGAGGGCGCGCTGCTGGGCCTGTTCGGCCGTATCGAGCGCGCCCAACGCACGGGCAGAAGCCGATAGCGCGAGCAGCAAGTCGGCTTGTACGGCCGGATGCGTCGAAAAATCGCGCTCGATGACGGTCAGCGCGGGTTGCAGATGACGACGATTCAACTGCAACTGGGCGATATCCGCGAAATTGATTTCATTGATACGTGCGTCGAGCAGGGCCTGTGCGGTCGCGTCCAGTGGCAGTCCTTCCAACTTGCGCAACAATTCGGTGCGAATATCCATGCCCATTCCGAGCACGTCCAGGTTGCGGATCCGCTCAGTCTTGAAGGTTGCAGTGAGGCGGGCCTCCACTCGCGCAAGCTCGGCGCGCTGGTAGGCGATCAAGGCGGCCGTGGTGGTGACCAATAGGGCCAGGGCCGCTCCGCCGATCAGCGCGGTATTCAGCCGGTTGCGCCGCATCAGCTTGCGCAGTCGATACCAGACGCTGGCCGGACGGGCCTCGATGGGCTTATTGTCCAGCCAGCGCTGCAGTTCCTGCCGCAGTTCTTGCACAGTGGCATAGCGATCCTCGGGGTCGACGGCGATGCACTTGCCGACGATCCAGTTCAGATCGCTGCTCAGCTGTGCTGAAAGACTCTGTTCGGACAAGTGCCGAGCCTTGGCCACCCGCTGTCGTTCGTCCACATTCAATTCACTGTAGCGGCGGTTCATGCTCGGTGTCCGCATATCGCGAAGGCGACGGGCCAGCTCGGCCGGGGTGTCATAGGAAAGGTCTTCGGCCGAATAAGGTGGTACACCGACAAGAATCTCGAAGAGCACCACGCCGAGGGAGTAGAGATCAGCGCGAGTATCGATGTCGCGGGTGGGGTCGATGACTTGCTCCGGGCAACTGTAGACCGGGGTTCCCACAAATCCGCCAATGCGGGTATTCAGTGTAGCACCTGGGCCGCCGGCGAGGGATTTGGCGACGCCGAAGTCGATCAGCTTCACCAGCGCCGATTGGTCAGCATTCTGCTTGACCAGAATATTGCCGGGCTTGAGGTCCCGATGGATCAGGCCCTTTTGATGCGCATGCAGGACGCCATCGCAGACTTGCAGGAACAGGCGAACGCGTGCACAGAGATCAAGTCTGGCGTCATTGCAATAGCTCACGATGTCTTTGCCCGGCACGAACTCCATGGCGAAGTACGGATGACCGCCCGAGCTGGTGCCTGCATCGAAGATGGCGGAGATATTCGGGTGATTCATCAGCGCCAGTGCTTGCCGCTCGGCTTCGAAGCAGGTGAGCACCTGCCTGGAATCGAGCCCGGCGCGGATCAGTTTGAGCGCGACACGGCGCTGGACGGGTTCGCGCTGCTCGGCGAGGTAGACCACGCCCATGCCGCCCTGGCCCAGCTCCCTGACGACTCGATAGCGGTCGACCTGCTGGCCGATCAGTGGGACTGGCGTCGGTGCTGCAGTGCCCGGAACGAGAGCGGCCGTGGGCGGCGCGACGTCGATCGGCCCAGGCAGCGGCGCCGACTCCAATGCAGTGGGCGCCGATGGCGCCAAGTCCGGCGCTTCGTTCGTCGTCGCTGGGCTTCCAGGGAGCGGGGTGGGTAGCGTCCATGCGCGGAGTTGCGCTGCCATTTCGGCGGCGCTCGGGCGTGCTGCTGCGTCTGTGGCACAACAGCGCTGCAGCAGCGCTGCGATCTCCGCCGGAAAGTCTCCGAATCCCGCAACGAGCTTCTGAAAGTCCCCGCGTAGGGTCTGTGTGATCAACACCCCAAGCGCATACATATCACTGGCGGGGCTGGCGGCTGCGCCCGCGATGCATTCCGGCGCGGTCGCCGCCGTGGTTGGCCCGGGCAGTCCGGTTTTCAGGCTTAGGCCAGCGGCATCAATCCCCAGTTCGTCCAGTCGCTGCCGATCATCCAGTGCGGCGAGACCGAATTCCCCCAGCAAGGCCACCCGTCTGCCATCGCAGCGATCCACCAACACGCTGTCCGGCCCCAGGTCGCGGTGCACCACGCCAGCGGCATGCACAAGGGCAAGCGCCTCCGCAACCTGTTGCATCAGGCGCCAACGCTCCGGGATCTCCGGAATGCTCTTGCCTTGCATTACACCGCGGAGATTGCCGCAGGCGGGTGCGGCCAGCTCCAGGTAGTACGGCGGGTCCTCCAGCTGCCAGTCGAGGATCGTCGTGACGTTCCTGACGCCGGCCAGGGCCTCGCGCAGATAGCGCATCAGCACGATTTCGCGTCGCAGCTTGCGTAGCTGCTGCTCGTTGCGGCAAAAGCGGAAGATCCGACGGCGTTGGCCATCTTCGGCCAGCCAGCTCTCGTGCGCATCGGTGCTCTCCAGCAGCTGCTTCAGACGCCAGTCCAGTCGCCCCTCGATGGCGGTCCCGGCCACGAAGATCAGGTCCCCCTCGCGCGAAATCAGGCGGACGCTGGCGCGCAGCTGATAGCCGCGTCGCGGGAGCGTGAGGATCAGTGGATTCTCACGGTCGGTATCCTGCAACGATCGACGCAGTGTCGAAATCGTGTCGTTCAACCCCTGCTCGCCGACCAGCGGATTGCCGTGCCAGAGCTGCTGGATGAACGCGCTGCGTGGCACGCCTCCGGAATCCGCCGCTGCCAGCATCGCCAGTACTTCCAGCTCCTTGCGCCGCAGGCGCTTCTGCGCCTCGCGGTAACTCAGCGTGCCGGTGATGGGGTCGATGCGGCGGCCAGCCAGCAAGTATGGCTGTTCCAAGTAGCGGATCGGCATTGCGACACTCCCGGATGACTCTCCCGGAGCATACGAGGTGTTCGCGTCGTGTGTCAGATGCCACGGCAGTGCAACGCTGCGTCGAGGGCTGATTGCTCGGTAGCTTGCAATACGCCTGCAACCAGCGAGGTATCTAAATGACTGAAAACTCCTGACCCAATTGTCTCAAACCTGTTGACACGTTCCGCAATCACCTAGGTCCACGTAGTCGCAAATGACAGCGCTTAGGGGAGATACAAGTAAGTATTGAATCGACTCGAAGCGCGCAAAAAACGGGCGTCAACATCGCCCGTTTTTTGCGCCGCGTCGCTCTGTTTGGAGCTTGTCAAGTTATTGGGTAGCGGCCAATGAGCCCCTGCAGCGCTGGGTCCCGTTGACTGCTCGAATATACCACTCTCCTTCCCAAGTTACCGGAATCCTGTTGACAATAGACGTCTGCGTGCTGTCTAGCAGTATCTCAGCTACTGGCCTAAATTCCTGCCTGCTGGTGCCGGCACTCGTCCATTCTCGTATGTCATGTACCCATTGCGCAAGTTCTGTAGAAAAAGAAGACTGGTTGGAAACGTTGACGTTGCCGACGCTGTAGGACGCGCTACCGAATGGTCCGCTTGTGCCGAATCCGATGGTAACTGTGCTCACTCCCGAAGTATTGCCTGGTGCAGTGCCTTGGAGCTCATAGCCGTTATGTCGCGAATCGATGTCAGAAGAAGTCAAGAGCCTTGAATTTGCCCAGCGCCCCCGGTGGGTCATCTCAGTAGTGTATTGAATGCCCCACGCTCTGGTGTTGCCACTCCGGTAAGTGGACATGATATTGGTCAGATTGCCAACGGGATCATTTGTCGGGCCACCATAAATACTCATATTTGATGTACAATTAACGTTAAGCGTCCTTTGTCCCACATAGGTATAGCTCTTCTGCAATGAGCTTTGAGGCTTGGTCGCTGTTTGAATTGCCCAATTGATTGCTTCCGTTAGTGCAATCTGAACGTTTTGCTCTGTTGTATCGAAACTGCTTGGGCTGTTGGGGACATAGCTGAATCCGGATACGATAGCCTGAATTTCATTTCCTGCCGAGTCTTCGCCATATGCCAGCACTTGATTTTCGTCATACTCGGAATGCGCTTTTTGCAGTTCGCCTGTGGCATTGATATCCTCGAGCATCTCCATCGCACTCATTGCTTTATTGACAGCAGTTGCACCCACCGTAACAAGAATATCGCCACGCGCCAGGAGTTCCATCATTGTGTGATGATCATGCCCGTCGCTCTCTAGAATGATGATTCGCTTGCCTTTATAGTAATTTGAGATTTCGCCAATAGATTTCGGGATTCCAAACTCTGATCTGAACTTGTCGGTCCCCAGGACGACAACTGCAAAACCTTGCCTATTGGCTTCCTGCTTGGCATTGTTGAAATTGACCTCTGCGATCGCAGCCGGTAACATCACATAGGGTGAAAGGCTTGAATCAGACGACAGCACATAGGGAGAGATGCTTGAATCAGCTGCCGACGCTGCTGAGCATACGCTCAAAATCGATGCCGGCAGAGCCATGATTGAGCGGAGGGTTGAAGTCTTGATGCTCATCTTGATGCTCCTGATTGTGGTGTTGGTGACAGTGCTGCCTGTCACGATCGGTCCCGGCGGGCTCCTGCGCTGCAGATCGCTGCCGGTGGAGAAAAATTATCGGCGGATGATGGGCGTTGCCAGACGTGCCAGAAGGATTCGAGGAGATTCGAGAGGTTCGTCGATAGTCGATTGACATACGAGCGGTCTAGAATGTCAATCGATTGACCTGGGTTGATGTCGGTCTGGATGGTCCAGAAATCAGTCCATAAAGCCATCGGTATCGATGGTGGTGACAGTGAAGTAATCGTCAAATCGATGGGTTCGGGCCGCACTGCAGATCCGGGTGCGAGCGTCTGCTCAAGGGCCGTGTTGGCCTGGAGACCACTTTTCCTCGATCAGGCTGGTCGCCAGTCGGATTCACGCAGTTGTGCGGCGATGGAAAGCGTGTCGTCACAGGGAATGCCAACTGGTCTGGTCCGATCGCTAAAGACCTGGCTCTCGCACCAGTGGCGTGTCGAGAAGTCTGGGTCATATGCAAGACCGCTCGTGAAGATGATCAGCACGGCTTGACCGAATTCGGAATACGGCGCGGGGCAACAGCCATCCCTGGTCAGCGCCGGGGACCAAGGTCGCCTGTAGTGATTTCGGGGGCAGAGATTATCGCAACAGGGGCGAGACGTACCGTGGTGGGCGCCGACGATCAGGGCCATGCCCGCGGTCGGCGGAATGCATAAACGCCTTCCGAGTCGAGTCAACCAGCTGCAGGACTGGTGGATGGGGTCACGCGCTCCGCGTGGCCATCCACTGCGCCAGCGTCTCGCTGGCCTCCGCGCCAAGATGCAGGCCGAGTTTGCTGCGGCGCCAGAGAATGTCCTCGGCCGTCCGGGCCCATTCCTCGCCGACGAGGTAGTCGATCTCGGCGGCATGGAGCCCGGGCAGGACTTCGGTGCCCAGGCCGGTCAGGCCGCGCGCGGCGCCGAGAATCCGCTCCATGCGCGAGCCGTAGGCGCGGGCCAGCCGCAGACGCAGCGCCTCCGGCAGCCAGGGCCAGCGCGTGGCGGCCGCTGCCAGAAAGCGCTCGAAGTCCCCGTCCGGCAGGTCGCCGCCGGGCAAGGGAGCGCCTGCGGTCCAGGCCGCGCGCTTGTTGCCGAGCTTCGGGGCCAACAGGTCCACCGCCTCCTCGGCCAGCACGCGGAAGGTGGTGAGCTTGCCGCCGAACACCGACAGGGCCGGTGCACCGTGCTCGTCCAGATCGAAGGTGTAGTCGCGCGTCACGCTGGAGGGGTCGTCGGCATCGTCCTCCAGCAGCGGTCGCAGCCCGGAGTAGGTCCAGACCACGTCGGCCGGCGTCACCGAGGCCTTGAAGTAGCGGCTGGCCATGCCGCAGAGGTAATCGACCTCGGCGTTGTCGATCTGCGCGGCACCCGGGTCGCCCAGGTGCTCGACGTCGGTGGTGCCGATCAGCGTGTAATCCCGCTCGTAGGGCAGCGCGAAGATGATGCGGCGATCCGGTGCCTGGAAGATGTAGGCGTAATCGTGCTCGAACAGCTTCGGCACCACGATATGGCTGCCCTTGACCAGCCGGACTCGGTGTTCGCTGGCCAGCGGCGTCCGCTGCCGCAGGAACTCGGCAGCCCACGGGCCCGCGGCGTTGACCAGCGCCCGAGCGGTGACCTGCTGCCGACCCTGCGGACCGGACAGTTCGGCGCGCCAGACGCCGGCGTCGCGCTGGACCGATTCGCAGCGGGTGCGGGTGAGGATCGTCGCGCCGTGCGTGCGCGCATCCATCGCGTTCAGCACGACCAGACGGGCGTCATCGACCCAGCCGTCGGAGTATTCGAAACCGCGGCGATAGCCGGTTTTCAGGGCCACGCCGGCGGGATGCGTGCGCAGATCCACCCCGCGCGACCCTTGCAGGCGGCGGCGCTTCGCCAGATTGTCGTAGAGGAACAGCCCGGCGCGGATCATCCAGGTCGGCCGCAGATGCACGTCATGCGGCATCACGAAGCGCATCGGCCACATGATGTGCGGCGCCGCGCCGATCAGCCGTTCGCGCTCGGCCAGCGCCTTCTGCACCAGCTTGAACTCGTAGTACTCGAGGTAGCGCAGCCCGCCGTGGATCAGCTTGGTGCTGGCAGACGACGTGTGGCGAGCCAGATCGTCCTGCTCGACCAGCAGCACCGACAGGCCGCGACCGGCCGCATCGCGGGCGATCCCGACGCCGTTGATGCCGCCGCCGACCACCAGCAGGTCATGGGTCTGCGGCGTGGACGTTTTCATGGAAGGCTCGGAGTCAGTCATAGGTCCAGATCACCAGTAGCAGCGCCAGTCCGCCGATGAAGAGCGTGGCGGCCGCACCGAGCGCCAGCGGACGCCAGCCCTGGGCGTGGATTTCGCGCAGATCGGTTTCGAGGCCGACCGCGGCGAGCGCGACGGCGAGCAGTGCCTGGGCGAGCAGCGCGAGCATTGACAGGACGCCGGCGGGCAGCAGGCCGGTGCTGGCAATCGCCACCATCACGAGAAAGCCGAAGGCAAACCACGGCACCGGCACCTCGGCGGCGGTGTTGCCACGGCGGGCGACCAGGTAGCCCAGCAGGATCACCATCGGCGCGAGCATCAGCACGCGGGTCAGCTTGCTGGCGGTGCCGGTCTGCCCGGCTTCGGTCCCGTGCGCAAAGGCCGCGGCGACCACCTGGGCGACCTCGTGCACCGAGGCGCCGATCCACACGCCGTAGGCCTGATCGGACAGACCGGCGAGGGTGCCGAGCAGCGGGAAGGCGAACATCACGATCGTGCCGTACAGCGTCACCACACCGAGCGCGTAGGCCACCGCCTCGCCACGACCGCGCACCACCGAGTTCGCGGCGACCACCGCCGAGGCGCCGCAGATCGAGGTCCCCGCGGCGATCAACTGGGTCAAGCCGGGCTCGACGCCGAGCAGCCGCCCCATCAGCAGGGTGAAGCCGAAGGTCAGCACCACGCAGCTGATCAACAGCGCCAGTCCCGCCGGCCCGATCGCCAGCAGCTGGCCGAAGGTCAGCTGCAGGCCGAGCAGCACGATGCCGAGCCGCAGCGGCCGCTTCAGACTGGCGGCGATGCCGGGCGCCGCAGCGGCGGGCACCCCGAGCAGGTTGCGCCACAGCGCGCCGAGCACGATCGCCAGCATCAGCGGGCTCAGGGGAATTGCAGGAAACAGGCCGCGCAGCGCGAAGGCGGCCGCCGCCAGCGCCGCGACCAGCACCAGGCCGGGCAGCACGGCGACTGGACCGCGAGCCGCAGCGGCGGTGCTCATCCGGCGAGCCGCGCGGCCACGGTCCGGGCGGTCACGTCGCTGACCCGCACATTCGATTCGACGGTGACGCCGGCGATATGCGGGGTCAGCAGCAGGTTCGGCACGCCGACGAAGCGCTGGCCGTAGGCCGCGTCGACCGGCTCGCGGTCGAACACGTCCAGTGCCGCGCCGCCGAGCTTGCCGGCACGCAGCGCCTCGACCAGTGCCAGCTCGTCGACCACGCCACCGCGGGCGGCGTTGATCAGGATCGCGTCGGGCTTCATCGTGGCCAGCGCGGCGGCGTCGATCAGGTTCTGCGTCTCCGGGGTCAGCGGTACATGCAGGCTGACGACGTCGCTCGTGGCCAGCAACTCGGCCAGCGGCAGATTGCGGGTGTCGCCCCAGGCGGCGTGATCGGCGGGCAGGTAGGGATCGAAGGCAGCGATCGTCATGCCAAGCGCTCGGGCGCGACTTGCGGTCTCCCGCGCAATCGCGCCGTAGCCGATCAGGCCCAGCTGCTGGCCGGACAGCTCGCGGCCCATCAGCCGCTGGCGCGGCCATTCGCCGGCGGCGACCGAGGCGGTGGCGAGCCACGCGCCGCGCAGCAGCATCAGCGCGGCGGTGATCACGTACTCGGCGACCGACAGGTCATTCGCGCCGGTGGCCGGATACACGTCGATACCACGCGCCTTGCAGGCATCGACGTCGATGTTGTCCAGCCCGACGCCCAACCGGCCAACCACGGTTAGCTTCGGCGCCGCAGCGAGCAGCGCGCCGCGCACCTGGGTGCGGTTGCGGACGATCAGCGCGCGGGCATCGGCCAGCGCGGCCGTCAGCCGCTCCGGCTGGTCCACCAGCTTCGGGTCGTACAGCACATCAAAGCCGGCGAGGTGCGCGCGGATCGCGGCCTCGTCCATGAATTCGGTGATGACGATGTCGGCCATGGCGTGGGTCTCTGCGAAAGGGGGCGAACAGCCCGGCTCAGACGGCCGGCAGCAATGCAAGGATTTCGGCATGGATCGCGCGCGGGATCGTCAGACCCTCGCGGGCGGCACGGGCGCGCGCTGCGAGGCGCCGCTCGCCCGGCATCCGCACGTCGGGCTCGGCGGCGATCGCGTCCAGCAGGACCTGCATCCGCGCCGGGAATGCGCTGTCGGACAGCGGCCCCGGATTCAGTGCAATGAACACCTGGCCCATATCGGGCGGGCCACCGCGATCGTCGAAGAAGGAACTGGCTTCCCAGCCAAAGGCCGAGCCGGTCAGCGAGGCGGCGAGGATCTCGATCATCAGCGCCAGCGCGCCACCCTTGGCGCCGCCGATCGGCAGCAGCGTGCCGGCCAGCGCGGCGGTCGGGTCGGTGGTCGGCTGACCGTCGGCATCGACCGCCCAGCCCTCCGGAATCGGCTTGCCGGCTTTCTGCGCAGCAACGATCTTGCCGCGGGCGGCCACCGACAGGGCGAGGTCGATCACCAGCGGTGCGCGTTCGCCGGGCTGCGGCGCGGCGAAGGCCAGCGGATTGGTGCCCAACCGCGCCTGCCGGCCGCCCCAGAAGGCCATCGCCTTCGGGGTGTTGCCGAGCACGATGCCGATCAGCCCGGCCTCGGCCAGCCGCTCGGCGTGGGCGCCGGCCTGGCCGAAGTGGTGCGAATGGTGCAGCACGGCGACCGCGATGCCGGCCTCGCGGGCCAGCGGAATCAGCTGGTCAAAGGCCGCGTCGATGGCCGGGTAGGCGAAACCATGCCCGGCATCGACACGCAGCGCGGCGGTGCCGACCCGCGTCACGCCGGGCACGGCGTCACCGACCACCTTGCCGCAGCGGGCGTGCAGCGCGTACGACGCCACCCGCGACAGGCCGTGGCCGGCCTGACCATCGGCCTCGGCGGCGACCAGCGCCCGCGCGGTGGCGCGGGCACTGGCGGCGGAGGCACCGCTGGCTTCGAGCGCCGCGGCGGCAAGCGCCTCGGCCTCGGCCAGACTCAGCGTGACCGTGTCGGACATGCCCGGCCTCAGGCGCTGCGGTAGAGCTTGGTCATCACGAACTCGCGATGGCCCAGTGCTTCGGCGGCGGTCAGACGGCCATTGGCGGTGCGCACGATCATGTCGATCAGCGCGTCGCCGGCCTGGTCGATGGTCATCTCGCGACGCACCACGCCGGAGACATCGACGTCGACATGCTCGGCCATCACCCGCACGGTCTTCGGATTTCCGGTGACCTTGATCACCGGCATGATCGGATTGCCGATCACGTTGCCCTGCCCGGTCGGGAAGATGTGCACCACGTAGCCAGCCGCGGCCTGCAGCGTGCAGCACTCGGCGGCCGCCGACGAGGTGTCCATGAAGTACAGGCCCGGACCGGTCTTCGGCATCTCGGCGGGTTCGAGCACGTCGATGAAGCTGATCTGCTTGCCGATCTTCTCGAGGTTGCCGAGCGCCTTTTCCTCGATGGTGGTCAGGCCACCGGCGATGTTGCCCTTGGTCGGCTGGCTGTCGGACAGATCCGAAGTCTTGTGGGCCTCGATCACGTCGTTCTGGTAGGCCCGCCAGGTCTTCATGAACTTCTCGGCGATTTCCGGCGAGGCGGCGCGCGCGGCGGCCAGATGCTCGGCGCCGGTCAGCTCGGAGGTCTCGCCGAAGCAGCCGTACAGACCCAGCGGCACCAATTTGTCGTACATGTTGCCGACCGTCGGGCAGGAAGCCAGGCCGGTGGTGGTGTCGGATTCCCCGCACTTGGCGGCGATCCACAGTTCGGTCAGGTCGCACTCGACCCGGACCTGCTCGGAGGCCCAGTGCACGAACTCCTTGGCCTTGCGCGAGGCGGCGGCGACCGTGGCGATGTCGCCATTGCCCTCGATCCAGAAGCCGGCCACCGGCTTGCCGGTCGCGGCGATGCCGTCGACGATCTTCTGCGTCCAGCCCGGCTCGATGCCGATCACGATGCAGGCGGCCACGTTCGGGTTCGCGCCGGTGCCGATCATCGTGCGGAAGTGCAGTTCGAGGTCCTCGCCGAACTGCAGGCGGCCGTAGGAATGCGGCAGCGCGATGGTGCCCTGGATGTGCGCGGCCACCGCCTCGCAGGCGGCGTTGGAGATGTCGTCCACCGGCAGGATGGCGACGTAGTTGCGCACGCCGACCCGACCGTTCTCGCGGCGCCAGGCCCAGATTTTGCGATTCATGCTCATGTCGTGGGGCTCCCGGCTTACCAGCGCTTGGTCTTGAGGTTGTGGACGTGGACGTGCTGGCCCTTCTGCACCGGCGCCACCACGCGGCCGATGTCCTGGCCGTACTTGACGACGGTGTCGCCGACTTCCAGATCCTTCAGCGCGACCTTGTGGCCGATCGGCACGTCGGCGCCGACGGTCAGGCGGAAGTCGCTGTTGTCGTGGGTGATGACGCACAGCATGTCGGTGCCGGCCGTCAGGCCCTCCACCACCACCACGCCGACGTTGTCGGCCGGGTCATGTACCAAGAGCTGGGGAATGCTCACGTTGCCTCCTCGGGGCCTGTCCTGTGACTGCGGATTCGTCTGCAGCGCGTCGCGGATGATGGGGCGAGCGCGGCCTGCAGAGCTGACTCTTCTATAAGACATATTACATCAAATGCTGGACGCAGCCGCAAGCCTGCGCGTAGGATTGCGTCATCACCGGGCAGGCTCTGGCTCCGCAACGCGAATGGAAGCGGCTACGCACTACCGACCCCTTTACCGGCAGGTCTACGACTTCGTGGTGAAGCAGATCTCGGAGTCCGCGTGGCGGCCCTCGGAGGCGCTGCCCAGCGAGCAGGCGCTGGCCGAGCAGCTGAAGGTCAGTCAGGGCACGGTGCGCAAGGCGCTGGATGCGCTGGCGGTCGAGAAGCTGATCGAACGGCGGCAGGGCAAGGGCACCTTCGTCGCCGAGCACACCCAGGAGCGCGCGCTGTTCCGCTTCTTCCGCCTCGCCGAACCGGGCGGGGCGCGGACCCTGCCGACCAGCACCGACGAGTCGGTGAAGCGCCGGCCGGCGCGGGCTGCCGAGCTGCGCAAGCTGGGTCTGGACAAGGGCGAACAAGTGGTGGAGATCCTCAGGACTCGCCTCGTCGGCGGGCAGCCGGTGATCTTCGAGCGCAACATCCTGCCGTTGCGCTATTTCCCCGACATCGACCGCAGGCAGCCGCTACCGAACACGCTGTACGCGATGTTCCAGCAGGACTACGGCATCAACATCGTCAGCGCCGAGGAAGAACTGCGCGCCGACGCCGCCGGCCCCGAGGATGTGCGCCGTCTGCCGCTGGCGCTGGGCGCGCCGCTGTTGCAGATCGAACGCGTCGCGATCGCGCTGGATGGCAGCCGCGTCGAGTGGCGTCTCAGTCGCTGCGATACTTCGCGCCTCGTTTACGCGGTGACGCTGTCATGAGCCACGGCAAGGTGCTTTGTGTAGGGCATGCGGTACAGGACTTCATCTTCAGCGTGCCGGAAATTCCGTCCACGCCCGAGAAGCACCGCGCGGCGGCCTTTGCCAGCGTGGGCGGTGGCCCGGCCGCAACCGCCGCCGTCACCGTCGCGCGGCTGGGTGGGCATGCGCTGCTCGCCGCGCGGATCGGCGCCGATTCGGTGGCCGCGCTGATCGAGGCCGAGCTGCTGGATTACGGCGTCGATTGCCGCTATCTGCGCCGCTTCCCGGGCTGTGCCTCCTCGGTGTCCGCGGTGTTCGTCGATCAGCGCGGTGAGCGGCTGATCGTCAATCACCTCGACCGCTCGATTCCGGCCGAGGCCGACTGGCTGCCGTACCTGCCGGCCACCGGCGTGCAGGTGGTGCTGGCCGACACGCGCTGGCCGGTCGGCGCGCTGGCCGCACTGGAGGCCGCGCGGGCCGCCGGATTGCCCGCGGTGCTCGACGCCGATCGACCGATCCCGTCGGACGGCGCGCTGCTGCGCGCCGCCACACACGTCGCCTTCTCGCAGGATGCGCTGGCCGACTACACCGGCGAGCCGGACCCGGTTCGCGCGCTGTCGATGCTGGGCCTCGACGCGTGGTGCTGCGTCACCGTCGGCGCCGACGGCGTGCACATCCTGGACGCCGGCCGCCACCAGCAGGTCCCCGGACATCGCGTCCCGGTGGTCGACACGCTGGGCGCCGGCGATGTCTGGCACGGCGCCTTCGCGCTGGCGCTGGCCGAGGGCCAGTCCGAGGCGGATGCGGTGCGCTTTGCCTCGGCCGCCGCGGCGCTGAAGATCCAGCGACCCGGTGGCCGCGCCGGCGCACCGACGCGCACCGAACTCGACGCCTTTCTCTCTTCCAATCCGGGGTAAACCATGCAGCTTTCTGCAGGCAAGTATCGCGGCATGCGCCGTCTCGCCGACGGTCAGGGCCGCTACAAGATGACCGCGGTGGACCAGCGCCCGCCGATCAAGAACCCGATCCGCGAGAAGCGTGGCACCGCGCAGGCGCCGTGGGAGGACGTCGCCGGCTTCAAGGAGATGCTGATCCGCGAGCTGCAGGGCGAATCCACCGCGATGCTGCTCGATCCACACTTTGCCTATCCGCGCGGCGTGACCATGCTGGACGCCCGGCTCGGCATGATCCTGACGCTGGAGGATTCGCTGTTCACCGAGACCCCGGGGGGTCGGCTGTCCGCCGAGATCGACGACTGGTCGGTGGAGAAGATCAAGCGTGCCGGCGGTGACGGGGTCAAGGTGCTGACCTGGTATCGGCCGGACGCCGACCCGGCGGTGTGCCGCGCGCAGCAGGAGTTCACCGCCCGCGTCGGCGAGGCCTGCCGCCGCTACGACATTCCCTATGTCTTCGAGCTGCTGGTCTATCCGCTGGCGAGTGATCGCGAGCAGACCCGCGACTACGTCGAGATGAAGACCAAGCAGCCCGAGCTGGTGCTGGAGAGCGTGCGCACCTTCGCCGACCCGAAGTACGGCGTCGACCTGTTCAAGCTGGAGAGCCCGATCCCCGCCGCCGATCTGCCCACGCCGGGCACGGAAGGGGCGGCCGAGGCGCAGGCGCTGTTCGACGAACTGGGCCGCGCCGCCGGTCGGCCGTGGGTGATGCTGTCCGCCGGTGCCGGCATGGCGCAGTTCCGCAACGTGCTGCACTACGCCTATGCCGCCGGCGCTTCCGGCTATCTGGCCGGCCGCGCCATCTGGCTGGAGGCCTTCCAGCGCTTCCCGGACTGGGCCGCCATCGAGGCCGGCCTGCGCGATCGCGCCGTGCCGTACATGCGCGAGCTGAACGCGCTGACCGATGCCGCCGCGACGCCGTGGCATCGTCACCCCTGCTACGGCGAGGCCGGGCCGCGCGTGCTGCCGGCCGACGCCACCTTCCGTCACGTCTACCCCGGATTCGGAGCCTGAAGATGTCCCTGACCTACGGCGTCGCGGTGCTGGCGCGCCCCACCTTCGACGTCCCCTTTGCCGAGGAAATGAAGCAGCGTGCCTTCGCGGCGCTGGATGCCGCCGGCATCCGCACGGTCGGGCCGCGCGAGCTGCTGTTCGATCGCGCCGCCGCCGAACGCGCGCTGGCCGAGATCGCCACGGCCGGCCCGATTGACCTGATGCTGATCCTGCAGATCACCTTCACCGACGCCACCATGACAGTGGAAGTGGCGAAGAACGCGAAGGTGCCGCTGGCCATCTGGGCGGTGCCGGAGCCGCGCGCCGGCGGTCGACTGCGCTTGAATGCTTATTGCGGCTTGAACCTCGCCGCGCACGCGCTGGGTCGCGCCGGCGTGCCGCACGGCTGGCTGTACGCCGAGCCGGAAGCGCCCGGGCTGGCCGACAGCCTGCGCGAGCTGGCCCGCAGCTACCACCTGCCGGACTCCGCAGCCCGCCCGTTCGACAAAGCCGCCATCGACCGCGAGGCCGCCGAGCGCGCGCTGGCGACGCTCAGCGGCGGCAAGGTCACGGTGATCGGCAAGCACCCGGACGGCTTCGACACCTGCGAATACGATGGTGCGCTGCTGGAGCGCCTCGCCGGCATGAAGGTGGAAACCGTGCAGCTGGGTCAGCTGTTCGACAAGGCCCGTGCGGCTGACGCGGCGCGGGTCGCCGGCGTCAAACAGTCGGTCGCCGCCGAACTGAGCGGGTTGGACGGCGTCGATCCGGAGCAGCTCGATCGTTCCTTCCGCGTGTTCTGCGCGCTGCAGGACGTGCAGAAGGAGACCGGCGCGCAGGGTCTGGCGGTGCGCTGCTGGCCGGAAATGTTCACCGAGTACGGCTGCGCGGCCTGCGGGCCGATGGCAATGATGAACGGGCAGCGGGTGCCCTCGGCCTGCGAGGCCGATGTCAACGGCTCGATCACCCAGCTGCTGCTGCAGACCCTCGCCGACGAACCGGCATGGATGGCCGATCTGGTCGACATCACGCCAGCAGATGACACCGCGGTGCTCTGGCATTGCGGCCTCGCGCCGCTGTCGATGAAGGACCCGGAAGCCGACGCACAGGCGACCATCCATACCAACCGCAAGATGCCGCTGCTGCACCAGTTCCCGATCAAGCCAGGTCGGGTCACGCTGGCGCGGCTGTCGCGTTCGCGCAATCAGGTGAAGCTGATGATCGCCGGCGCCGAAGTCGTCCGCGCGCCGATGGCCTTCACCGGCTGCTCGGGCACGGTCCGCTTCGACCAGCCGGCGGCCGAGGTCTGTCGCCGGATCATGGACGAAGGCCTCGAGCACCATTTCGCACTGGCCTACGGCGACCACCGGCCGGCGCTGCGCGCCGTCGCCGAGCGCTGGGGCCTGCCGGTGCTGGAGCTGGCATGAGCCTCGCCACCGGCATCGAGCCGCCGAACTGGGGCCGGATTCCGGCGCTCGCCGTCAGCGGTGCCGCGACGCTCGCCGATGACGGCAGCGTCCGCGTCCCGACCAGCGCCGGCGAGCTGTCCGTCACGCTGCACGACTTCGGTGCGCGGCTGCGGCTCGGGCCGCCCGGTCGCGACTACGGGATCCTGGTCGAGGCGCCGACGCCCTTGCCGGTGGCCGTCGAGGTCGGGGAGGGCCAGACCCGCATCGTCGCCGGCGATCTGGCCCTGACCCTCACGCACACGCCGCTGGCCTTCGTGCTGGAGCACGGCGGTCGGCGGGTGCAGTCCTCGCCGACCGACGCCCACTTCGTCCGCCGCTACCGCCTGCCGCCCTTCGCCCGCCTCGACCATGGCTGGCTGGTGAGTCTGGAGCTGGGCCACGCCACGCCGGTGTACGGCCTCGGCGAGAAGTGGGGCCGGCTCGACCATCGCGGCGAGCTGATCCGCTCCTTCAACCACGACGCGCTCGGGGTCAACGCCGAGAAGAGCTACAAGAACACGCCCTACGCCTGGAGTCCGGACGGCTGGGGCGTGTTCGTGCATACCGCGGCGGCGGTCACCCACGCCGTCGGCTATGCGCCGTGGTCGCAGCGTGCCTACGCGCTCGAAGTCGACAGTCCAACGCTGGACCTGTTCCTGTTCACCGGCCGCACCGGCGCCGAACAGCTCGCGCAGTACACCGCGCTGACCGGCCGCGCGCCGGTGCCGCCGGCCTGGAGCCACGGGCTGATCCTGTCGAAGGCCTACTACCGCGACGCCGACGAGATCCTGGCGGTGGCCCGCGAGGTCCGTCGCCGCGGCATGCCCTGCGAGACCATCACCTTCGACGGCCGCGCCTGGCAGGACACCGACACCCGTTTCGCCTTCGAGTGGTGCCCGAAGCGCTACCCGAACCCGAAGCCGGTGCTGGACGAGCTGAAGTCGCTCGGTTTCCGCATCTGCGTCTGGGAATACCCGCTGATCTCGGTCAATCACCCGCTGTTTGCCGAGCTGGCCGCGCGCGGCTGGCTGATCCGCGACCGTCGCACCGGCGAGGCCTATCGTTATCAGTGGGATCTGGAGCCCTTCGGCCCGGTGCTGACCCCGCTGCCGGAATCCGGCCTGCTGGACTTCACCCATCCGGAGGCCTACGCCTACTGGCGCGACCGCCACCGCGAGCTGTTCGAGGTCGGCGTCGACATGATCAAGGCCGACTTCGGCGAGCAGATCGACGAGCACATGCTGGCCCACGACGGCTCCAGCGGCAGCGAGCTGCACAATGTGTATGCGCTGCTCTACAACCGCTGCGTCTACGAGGGCGCCGCGCGCTACGCCAAGGACGGCGCCTTCCTGTTCAGCCGCGCCGCCTGGGCCGGCTCGCAGCGTTATCCCTCGCAGTGGGGCGGCGATCCGCAGGCCGACTGGGGCGGACTCGCCGCTAGCATCCGCGGCGCGCTGTCCTGGGGGATGAGCGGCGGACCGTACTTCGCCACCGACGTCGGCGGCTTCTACGCCGACCAGCGCGATGCGGAACTGTATGTGCGCTGGGCGCAGGCGGCGGTCTTCGCCGCGCACATGCGCCTGCACGGCATCGGTCCGCGAGAGCCGTGGAGTTACGGTCCGGAGGCCGAAGCGGCCCTCGATGCGGCGCTGGCACTCCGCGAGCGGCTGAGGCCCTATCTGGAGCGCTGCTGTGCCGAAGCCCATGCCACCGGCCTGCCGGTCCAGCGCGCGATGGTGCTGGCCTGCCCCGACGAGCGCGCGGCCTGGGCCTTCGAGACGCAGTTCTTTCTGGGCCCCGATCTGCTGGTCGCGCCCTGCCTGCAGCCGGGCGGCGACGTGGAGGTCTATCTGCCCGCCGGGGACTGGCAACGCCACCCGGATGGCGAGATGCTTGCCGGTGGACGGACCCATCGTCTGCGGCTGTCACTGACCGACATGGCCGTGTTCGTGCGCGCCGGGACTGGATGGTCCACCGACGCCTGAGCCGACCGTATCGCGCCGATCGACGGGTCCGAAGCCCGACCGGTTTCACGAATGAACAGCCTGTGTTAGCGTCAGCTGACACAGGCCGAGAGGCCGGCGGCAACTCTGCCGCGGCAACCACCATGCTGGAGGAGTAGTTACATGACCCACCCGAAGCTCTATCGCTTGCCGCGTCGCAGGCTGGCCGTCGCCATCGTCGCCACCCTCGCCGCCGTGCAGGCCTCGGCGCAGCAGGCCGACTCGAATGAAGAAGCCACGTCGCTCGACACCATCGTCGTCACCGCCCAGAAGCGCGAACAGTCGCTGCAGGACGTGCCGGTCGCGCTGACCTACATCGACGGCACGCAGATCGAGACGACGGGTGGTTTCAACGCGGAACAGCTGAAGACGCTGGTTCCCTCGCTCAATATCCGCAAGACCAATACCTCGCTGAATCAGTCGATCTTCCTGCGCGGGGTCGGCACCATCAATTTCGCGATCGCCGCGCAGCCCAGCGTGGCCTTCGTGCTGGATGGCGTGGTGTATTCCTCGGCCGGTGAAGCCTTCGGCGATCTGTACGACGTCGAGCGCGTTGAAGTGCTGCGCGGCCCGCAGGGCACGCTGTTCGGCAAGAACGCCTCGGCCGGCGTGGTCAACGTGGTCTCGCGGATGCCGGGCGATGTCTTCAGCGGCTACTTCGACATTGGCTGGTACGAGGACAACGAAAAGCGCGTCCGCTCGGCCATCGACGTCCCGTTGTCGCCGACGCTGCGCACCCGCACCACCGTGACCTGGGGCGATTTCGACGGCTACCTCGACAACATCAGCACCACCGCGGCCGGCGGCAAGCTCAACGGCTACGACCGCAAGGGCATCCGGACGGTCTGGCAGGCCGACGCCTCGGACAACGTGCAGCTGACCTTCATCGCCGACTACCGCGACTCGGATGACAACTGCTGCGTCGAAGTGATCGGTCAGGCGCCGACCGGCGCCAACGGCCCGGCGCTGAACTCGCTGCTGCGCACCAACTTCCGCGGTGACGCGACCCGCGAAGTCCGCCAGAACCTGGAAATGCGCTCGACCGAAGAGGCCTGGGGCCTGTCGATGCAGGCGGACGTCGAACTGGCGAACTCGACCTTCACCTCGATCACCTCCTATCGCACCTGGGACACCACCGAGTTCCGCGAGGGCGACTGGCTGGATACGCCAGCGGCCTATGTCGGCAACGCCTTCGCCCAGCTGCACGACTTCGGCCCGCAGGAAACCGACACGCTGTCGCAGGAACTGCGGCTGGCCGGTACCGCGGGCATCGCCGATTACGTCGTCGGTGCCTACTACTCGAAGACCGACGCCGAGCGTTTCTTCCGGCGCGACACCATCGTCTGCCGCTCGACCACGTCGGCGCCGGACGCCACCGGCCTGGCGCCCTGCCGCCCCGGCAGCTCGGTGATCGAGTCTCCGTCGGCCAGTGCGCTGTTCGGGGCCGACTTCAAGAACCTCGCCGCCTTCGCCGACGGCACCTTCACCGTCTCCGACAGCTGGAAGCTGATCGGCGGCCTGCGCTGGACGCGCGACGAGATCAGCTACCAGCACCTGTACAACTTCCCACAGGCCCCCGGTCCGGGACTCCAGGCCCCCCTGGCCAGCGGCGCACCCACCCGATTCCTGAGTGGCAGCGACAAGTCCAGCGAGATCTCCGGTCGCGCCGGCATGCAGTGGGACATCAACGAAGACGCGATGGCCTACCTGACGTACTCGCGCGGGTACAAGGGTCCGGCCTTCAACGTGTTCTTCAACATGGGGCCGAACAACACGGCGGTGGTTGACGCCGAGACCGCGGATTCTGTCGAACTGGGCTTCAAGTCCACGCTGGCCGATGGTCGCCTGATCCTGAGCGGCGCGGCCTTCTCGACCAAGTACGACAACTTCCAGGCCAACAACTTCCTGTTCCTCAACGGTGCGCTGATCACGACGCTCACCAATGCGGGTGAAGTCAAGACCCAGGGCTTCGAGATCGACTTCCTCGCCCGCCCGACGACCAACCTCTCGCTGAGCGGCGGCGTCGCCTACGCCGACGCCCACGTGGTCCGCTTCCCGGTGCCGGCCAGTGCCCCGCCGGGCACCCAGCCGACGGTCGCGAGCGGCACGCAGCTGCCGCTGGCGCCGAAGGTGAAGGCTTCGCTCGCCGGTCAGTACGACATCGAGTTCGACAGCTTCAACTTCGCCCCGGGTCTGGTGTTCGCCTATCAGGGCGAGCAGTGGTCGGATCTGAACGAGCCCGCCGCACTGCGGATCCCGGGCTACGGCACGCTGGATCTGACCTTCACCTTCTCGGACAAGGAAGATCGTTACCGCCTGACCTTCATCGGCCGCAACGTCACCGATCGCGAGTTCGTCGCGCTGCGGACCGCGGGTGGCCCGGGCGGCGTGCCGCGCTTGCAGATCCCGCGCGATGCGGATCGTTACTTCGGTCTGCAGTTCCGCATGAACTTCGGCGAGTTCTGAGGCTGACCGCGGGCGCTGCCTTTCCGGGCGCCCGCATCCCGACCGGCCGGGGCGACGACAGTCTCCCGGCCGGTGTGGGCCAGTTTCGCGGGAATCGACCAGCCGGCAGGATCAACCGGCCGTCGACGCCCCGGGGGATCGAGGTCCGATCGGTACTGGAGATCGCAGGCTGACCATGGACGCACTCGATCGACCCGTTCCACCCCTTGCAACGCCCCGGCTGGACCGGCTGATTGCCGTGATTGCCGCGGTCAACGCGCCCCTCTGTCGTTACGGTCGCAATGCCGCGGGCGCCTTGATCGCCTGCATGATGGTGCTCGCGATCGCGCAGATCGTGTCCCGCGCTGCCTTCAGCCATACCCTCGACTGGGCCGAAGAACTGGCCCGTTTCATGCTGGTCTGGACGGTCCTGCTGGTCACGCCCTTCGCGTTCCGCAGCGGCGCCCACGTGGCGATCGACTCCTTTGCCCATGCCCTGCCGCCGCGGCTGCTGCTGGCGATCAGCACCTTGCTGAATCTGCTGGCCGGCTGGATCTGCGTGATGCTGTTGATCGAAAGTGTCAGTTTCTGGCAGCGCGGACTGTCGCTGTCGGCGTCAGCCCTGCCGGTGCAGATGGCCTGGGTCTACGCGATCGTGCCGGTTGCGCTCGGCGCGATGGTGCTGGTGGCCCTCGAACTGGTGCTGCGCCTGATCGGCGCCCAGTTCCGCCCGGATCCGCGACTGCGCCTCTCCGGGGCGGTTCCGCTCGTCGACCGGGAGGATTGAGCGCGTGTCCACCGCCTTTTTCTGGATTTTCGTGCTGTTGCTGGCACTGGGCATGCCGGTGGTTTTTGCGCTGCTGGCGGGCCCCGGCCTGAGCCTGATGCTCGATGACCAGCAGCCGTATTTCGCCGCGCTGCTGTCGCGGCTGTACAACGGAATCGACAGTTTTCCGCTGCTGGCGGTGCCGTTTTTCATCCTCGCCGGCGAACTGATGAATTCCGGCGGCATCACCGCCCGGATCGTGCGTTTCAGCCAATCGCTGGTCGGTCATTTCCGCGGCGGACTGGCGCAGGTGAACATCATGTCCGCGATGCTGTTCGCCGGCATTTCCGGCTCGGCAGTGGCCGATGCTTCGGCGATCGGCAAGATGCTGATTCCGGCAATGGAGGCGAACGGCTACAAGCGCAGCTTTGCCGCTGCCGTGACTGCCGCCGGCGCCGTCATCGGTCCGATCATTCCGCCGTCCGGAATCATGATCCTCTACGGCTTCGTGATGAACCTGTCGATCGGCGCGTTGTTCGCCGCCGGGATCGTGCCGGGCCTGATGATGGGAATCGGCCTGATGGTGATGACCCGCCTGCTGGCGAAGCGCTACGACCTGCCGGTGGCGGCGCCGAAGGCCAGCTGGACCGAACGCGGCCGTTCGCTGAAAGGTGCGCTGGTCGCCCTGATGATGCCGGTGATCCTGCTGGGCGGGATGCTCGGCGGCATCTTCACCGCCACCGAAGCGGCTGCCGTCGCCGCGGCCTATGCGCTGGCGGTGACACTGTTCGTGCTGAAGAGCCTGCGCGCCAATCAGCTGTCGGAGATCTTCATCGCCACGGCGGTGCAGTCCGGCGCGATCCTGTTGCTGGTCGGGGCGGCCGTGACCTTCGGCTGGCTGGTGACCATGTCGGGCATGGCCGAATCCATGGCCAACTGGCTGGTGTCGCTCACCGACAACCCGCTGCTGCTGTTGTTGCTGTTGAATCTGCTGCTGTTCGTGCTCGGCATGTTTCTGGATGCGGGCCCGGCGATCCTGATCCTCGGGCCAGTGCTGGGCCCGGTCTTCGCCTCGCTGGGCGTCGACCCGATCCATTTCGCGATGATCATGTGCATCAATCTCACGGTCGGACTGGCGACGCCGCCGATGGGGCTGGTGCTGTTCGTCACCGCCTCGGTGGCCAATGAGCGGGTGGACCGGATCGTGCGGGCGCTGCTGCCCTTCCTGCTGGTGCACCTGCTGGTAATTCTCGCGGTGACCTGCTTCCCGGCGCTGACGCTGACCGTGCCGCGCTGGCTCGGCCTCATCCAGTGAGCGGATCGCGATGAACAACACGCTTGGTTTGCGGATCGTTCTGGCCCTGATCGTGCTGGGCTGCCTCGCCGGAGTCGTGGCGTCACGGGTGGATCGGCCGGAGCTGACGATCCGGATCGCCTTCCTCGCCTCGAAAAGCGACGAGGACTATGTCGGTAGCGTCGCCTTCAAGGAGACGGTGGAGCGCCTGCTTCCCGGCCGCGTCGAGGTGCAGATCTTTCCCTCGGGCCAGTTCTGCGGCAGCGAGCGCGAGTGCATCGAGGGGATGCAGAGCGGCATCCTGGAAATCCACCAGACCACCGTCGGCGGCCTCGCCGCACTGTATGGCGCCGTGCAGGTGCTGGATCTGCCGTATTCCTTTCGGGATGACGCGGTGGTCGAGTGCGTGGTCGATGGTCCGCTGGTCCGGGCGATCGGTGATCGGATCCTGGCGGACGGGCTCGGGCTGCGGTTGATGGCAGTCGGCAACACCGGCGGCTGGCGCAGTTTCGGCACGACGCAGCGGCAGATCAACGGCGTCGATGACCTCGCCGGCCTGCGCATCCGCACGCTGCCCTCGGCGCTGGAGCAGCAGATGGTGCGCGACCTCGGCGGCTCGCCGATGGCGCTGCCGTGGTCGGAGGTCTACGGCGCCTTGAATGCCGGGATCCTCGACGGCATCAAGAACAGCGCGCAGGACATCGTCGCAATGAAGCTCGATGACCACATCCGCCACCTCTATCTGGATCGCCACAGCTACATGGCGGCGCTGTGGTGGTACTCGGAAAAGCAGTGGCAAGCGATGAAGCCGGAAGTCCGCGACGCGGTGGCCGAAGGCTTCCGCGCGCTGGCGATCGCCACGCGCCGGGTCGCCATCGAAAGTCAGGCGCCGGCACTGGCCGCCTTCGAAGCCCGCGGCGGCAGCGTCAGCGTGGCCGATCCCGAGCAGCGCGCCGAGCTCAAGCGCCGCACTGCCAGCCTGCGCGAGTGGTACGTCGAACGATATGGCCAGGCCTGGCTGACCCAGCTCGACACCGAGATCGCCCGCTGCGAAGCCGCCCACCCCGCCGATCCCCACTGAAAGGAGCGATGTCATGCGAATCCTGTTCGTCGATGCCGGCAATTACTGCCGCTCGCCAGCGGCCGAGGCCGTCGCGCGCGCGCACGCGGAGCGCGCCGGCCTCACGGCGTCGGTGACCTTTGCGTCTGCAGGCCTCAAGGACAAGCACGCCGGCGACTCGGCCGATCCCCGTACCGTGGAGGCCTGTCACGAGCGCGGCTATGACCTCGGCAGCTTCCGATGCCGGGAAATCACGCTCGACG